>Ga0179593_1379904_pt1 | contig 11586 bp, 13 predicted proteins | sample CZODoug2_1_08_16_FD_185931 | JGI IMG/M metagenome (GOLD analysis project Ga0179593, IMG submission 185931) | Vadose zone soil fungal communities from Angelo Coast Range Reserve, California, USA - CZODoug2_1_08_16fungal (PacBio error correction) | ecosystem: Environmental > Terrestrial > Soil >...
TGCCTCTATGGCATCAATAGGGGTGAATAAGAAGGGTGGTGTTTCATAAAAAGGGGGGGATTCCAGCAAATGGACCGCTGCTGCATCGTTTAAGGGACTCGACAAGATCTCAGGAAGGGGCTCAACTTTCCTTAGGACGAGAAGGGTACAACTTCTTCTCTTATCTCTCAGTTTTGGTTGGGGAGAAGGAAGGGGACACAGAACAACAAAAACACGGTGGTGGGACTTGAAGTCGGCCGAAACGAAAAAAGGGTCGACCTGGGAAAGGATTTGGTGAGCAATACCTTAGGTGCCATTATGAAGGGTGGTTTCCGGTATGATAGGGAAGTTGGAAAAATTTTGTCTGGCCTGGGTAGGGTTCTCACCAAATCCATCAGGCGGAAGCTGCTCCAACGCCGCCGTCCCAACAACACCCGACACACTCCTCGAAGGAGCAGTGGCTTTGTGAATAATCTCAAAAAAAGAGACTTGAAAAAACAAAATTTCAACAACTCACCTCCATTGCGAGGCCTTCCTCTACGGGGCGTGGCCTTGTAAACCCTCGCCCAAAAAAAAAAAACAAATCTCTTCATTGTGTTTATTGGAAATTGGAATGGAAGTTCCATGGGTGGTGGGAACGGCTATCTCAGCCCAAGCGCCGGCCGTGGTCTTGAAAAGGGTCGTTTCTTGAAAAGGAGGAAAAGGGGGGGATGGCCGCGAAAAAAAATCTCTCAAAAAAAGCAAAAACAACGGGGAAAATAAAAAAAAAAAATGCTGAGAGATGGGTAAGCGATGAGGAATAAAGCAACCCACCCAGGTCGGCAAAATTCTCCTGAGGGGGGGGGGGGGGGGGGGGGGGGGGGGGGGGGGGGGGGGGTTGGGTGGGGGGGTGGGGGGGGGGGGGGGAGGGGGGGGTTGTGTGGGGGGGGGGGGGGGGGGGTTAGGTGACTTTCACAATTCTGAGAGAAATTCAAAATGCCCTCAACAGCTGGTATTGGTGGGGGGGGGGGGGGGGGGGGGGGGGGGGGGGGGGGGGGGGGGGGGGGGGGGGGGGGGGGGGGGGGGGGGTGGGGTTGTGTGGTTGGTTGTTGGGGGGGGTGGTGGGGGAGTGGGTGCTGTATTTTTGTTGTTGTGGTGGGGTTGGGGGGGGTTTGTTTGCGGGGGGGTCGGTAACAGGGGGGGGGGTTGGTTTCTTTGAGGCCGCCGGCGGCGCGCGGGACTTCTTATGGTCTTGCTGATAAAAAATGGGGGTTTTTTCGGTCATCCTCTAGAAGGGGGGGAAAAGGGGAGGGGGCGGGCGGTCTATTATCGGGTGGGTCGGGAGCAGTTTTGAAGGAAAGAACAACAATCTCTCTTAGTATAGCGCGCTGCCATCTAACACCATATTCTTGATCAGCCTGTTCGGAAAGGGGAAAAAAAACTGGGAATAAAGGGAATTGACTCGGGCAGGGTCACGGGAAAAAGCCAAAAAAAACACCGTGTTGTTGGCGAAAAGTGAAGCTAAAAACAAAAATGCTCCATAACCCGCCGGGCGAAAATAGGTATCCGGGGAAAACAATCTAAACTCGGGGACGTAGAAAAAAGGAGACCAGTGAAACGTCATGGGAGGGGGCGGGCCTAACGTGTGCAGGGAGCCATCGCTGGTGTAGACCAACCTCTAGTAAAAATCAAGAAGAAAGGCGATCTCGAGACGAACTGGAAAAAAATCACGCGCCGGTGCGCCGGTGACGCCTGGAAGGCAAAAAGCTGGAAAGACCGGTGCTTCGCTAAAGGTGGGCAGGCCCGACGAGTCATGTAATCTATTCCACATCAGAAAAAACCAGGCTGAAACAAAAGGAAACGTGCGGAATTGTGGCCGGTAAGTAAGGGCGACAGGCTAGGAATGTGTGGGGGGTGGGGGGGGGGGGGGGGTGTTTGGGGGGGGGGGGGGGAGATTTCTCAGGATGAATCTCGGGGTCTTAGGTCCTCCTTTGACGGGATGGGGAAGAATAGTCGCCTGCTGTGCTAGGATCTGACATACTGGATTAAAGGAAAAGCGGTTTCTCTTATTGGAGATTTTACCGAAAAAAAGATAGATCGGTATAAATCATTCTCGCGAAAACCAGAAATCCCAAGCCCTTATGGTAAAAAAAAACCCCCGTGAGCATATCACTTAACAGGCGGGGAAAACATTTTGGCGCGCGCATAGAGAAATGGAAGAAAATCAAAGAGAAATCAAAAGGCCGTTCCCTAAATACACCTCCATTCGCCGAAGCTTTTTTACCTCGTCTATATAGCCAGGTGAAAAAAGAAAGGTAAGGCGCAATTGCGAAAGGGCCGTGATTCAATTGTAGAGAGGTTTTATACTAGCGTGTTTGTGGCCTGCCTAACCTCTCTGCACAACAATTGGGGAGTAGGAGCCGTTCCTGCTTTTGAAGAGGGGGGAAATGGGGGCTCCGCAAAATACGCCTCGCGAGGAAGAAAAAAAACCGCAGCGAGCCACACGAGAGAGTAAGCTTCCCGCTTCAGTGACAATCAGGGATTGCTCATCGCGAACTCTCAAATCACTCATCGGGGGGAAGGGTTTTCACAGCAGAAGAATCAGAAACCGGGGAATCCAGGCTCCAAAGGTCAGCTGATTTTCCTGTCATAGGGGGTTCAAAATCTCTCGGGGGTTGACTCTGAAAAAGAAGGGGGGTGGCAACTCGATCCTGCTGGTCCGGGGAAGGGGCGCGGAAAGGGGGAAGTTCCAGTTCCTGATAAAAGAAAAAAGTGGTAGTTGATCACGGGATGCGCTCTGTCGAACGGAGGAAGGGGAAAAAAGAGTAAACAATATGACAAGCGAGAGGGACGAGAGTCGTGTGAACAGATAGGAGGCCAGAGGTCGAGAGTACTTATGCGGCGCCTAGAAAAACGGAAGACAAGGAAAATGAGAGAGGGAAAAAAGCCGGGACTCGGCGCTAAGAACAGGAGGTGGCAGCAGGCTCCTGAAGCAAAGCAAACATATGAGTGTCAGAAGGGGGCGGAGGAGGCTCTCGGGCAGCGGCCCTGGCCTTAATGATAGGCGCGGTGGGCTTTCGCGGAACTGAGGGGGTTACTCCCGTCAAAGGAGAAAATCTCCCGTGTCCGAAGACAGTTCACAAAGTACTCACTGAGCGGGTCCATTATCGGGATCAAAATTATATTGAATAATATCGATCTTCTTTTAACCGAGGAGGGGGGGGACTCGTTGGGATACGTATCATGCATAAACGCGACCCGGACGGCGCGGGGGGACCGCAAAACAAGGTCGCTATCATTTAATTTAGGTGGCAGGCCCATTTGGTCCGATGAAGAGAAGACGCAGGGGTCTCAAACTACTTCTCGATAGGTAGTAACCTAATGACCGAAGGAAGGGAAGGGCGGAGTTCTCAAGGAGGGGTTCTTGCGTACGTCGAAAAAAAGCATACAGGAAGGAGGGGCGCTTCTGATGGCTCCGGGTAAGTACGCTTAATCCTGCCATTACGAACAATATGTTTAATCAATGGGGGGAAGGGGAGGTGAAGATAGCAATTCCTTTTAAAGTAAATTCGCGGAAGATTAGAAATCACCTCTGGAGGGTGATGTGTAAGACTCTCTTGCTCATCGGGGAAACTGTGGCCCCTATTTTGAGAACGAGGGAAAGAGGTGAAAAAAAACGGCTTCGAAGAGAAAATTGGGAATTATGACTACTGGCTTTGGCAAGAAGATGCATATGAAGTAATCCTGGGGAATAGGTTGTATACCCGTAAATAGTTCTTGTGGACCAAGTATGGAGTGCGTCACGAAGTAATTTACGCTTCAGTTCGGGGGATCGTCGAATGCGGGGTGTGAAGGACGGTTAATTTGCTTGAGGGAAAAAAAACGCAAGTGAGAGTCGCAGACGGAGAAGGTTCGAGAAGGGGGGGTTTCAGGCGAAGGGTGTCGGTTGTCACGGACGGCATACAAACGGATTTACTCTATCTTGGGGACATCGAAGAACCACATCTAGGGATTGTCGACACTCATATGTAGGAGAGCCCGAGCTTTCGAGGCCGTGCGGCCGCAAAGGAAAGGGCAGTGGTTCTATTTTTGGGAGCGGGGGGAAGGGAAGGATCGAGGAGGGCTGGGGGAAGGGCTTGCAAGCTTGTCTATTGGGGGGGGGATACAAAAGGGTTAAACCCGGCGTTGGGGCCAGGGCATGGCTGTAAAAAAAGCAGCCTTCAGGTTCATTAGGGGGGGTGCCTTGTCCTGCTGGGCCAGGAAACAGGGCACGCTGGGTTTCGGATATAGAGCAAGGAAAGCTGAACTTTTTTCAGAATCCAGGATTGCCGACCACATGCGAAGAAGACCATATTGCTAACGCATCTTGCTTGTCCCAAGAATATACGTGGGGATCCTATCGAAATGCTTTTCATGCCATGGACATACGAGCGACCATCTAGGGCAACCTCGCTCGCCGTCAACGAATCCAGAGGGGAGAAGCTGGAGGGGGGTGGCGGCCTTTCGGCTAAGTCGGGGAGAGTAGCGGCATGATCGTTTCCTCGGGCAACCGAGCGTAAAAAGCGACAACCGGATGACAGGCCGGCCTCTTAATCTATTCATGCGACAATAGGGATAATTCGACAAGGACATCGTCGGTATGCGGATAGACGCAGGGGGAGTCCAGTGCACAATGTTCAGAACTGCCAACACATTACTTGGAAGAAGGAGGCGCCCTGATGATCAAGGGACGTAGAATCTAGTTAATTAACTCTTATGGCGCTGGGAGGGGGGTGGAAAAGGGGGGGGGGTGAGGGGGCGGACTGAGTAAAACACAACGGGGGGGGTGGGAGGGGAAGTCAAAAAATTTTTGGACCGGCTCGCTGATATTGGGTCAAGACCATCTCAACAAACAATTGAGGTTGGTCTAACAGGCGGGTGTAAAGAGGGAGGGAATTAAAGGTTAGGTGGAATGATCAAAGAAAATGGGGGGAAAAAACCGTACAAAAAGACGCCTCTCCGAGTCCAGAAGGGGCGCACTACTTACTGGGTTACCCAAAGGCAGGGACAACTACTTAAAGTCCGCCTTTCCTCAAACGAATCCATGGGGAGAAGCCGCTTCTTAAACTTGGTAAAAACCGGCAACACGCATACACCTAAAAGGTGAACTTAGGGTGAAATCAGAAAAAGAGGGGAGGTAAAATGAGAGCCCACAAGGCCTACGAACTGACTCTTAAAAGGTGGTGAGGAGGAGGGGTTCGCTTCCGGCACTCAAGACTGGGATAGTAGAAAAAGTTGCGAACAAAGAAAATGAAGAGAAAGAGAGGAGATGGTGGATTCGGGGAGCATCGGGGGAAGCGCTCCAATAGGCCATACTTCATTGTTCACAAAAGAGCGGTCGGCGGAGGGGGGGGCGTCAAGGGCTCTAATTTCGAAAAAGGAAAAAATCAAATTCAAAAGAAAGTCGGAGGATTGTTTTGGAGGGGGGGGGGGGGGAGGGGGGAATAGGGAAAAAAAGTTCTCGGAGGAGGCCGGCAATGGAGCGGTCAGTTGAAGTTTGATTATGCTGGCGCGGGGTGGGGGCGGCGAACAAAACGGGGTTACGTCAGGCAGGCTGGGTGGGTCTTGTCAAGGAGAAGGAAGGGGATGGTGAATCATTTTTAGTCAAGCTCAACTCCATTAGGTATCATCCTTCCATCTAAATCCCATGCCGATGGAAACCCTCGACAAGCCCGTTCTGGGTTTGGAATTATTTACAGTATGCCTAAAACGTGGCAGAACAAGGGTGAGAGGGAAAAGTAGCCACCGCCACACGGGGGTTGGGGGTTTGTTGCTCCCAAATGGAGGATAAGCCCAAATCTCCAAACCAAGGGACGGTACTATCCTGTAGAGTCCGGAAAAAAGCTGGGGGTTCGAGTCCTGTCTCTCGACTCAAAGGGACGTCATGTGACTGGGAGGACGATTTGGAGCCAGACGCGGGGGTGGAACTACCGGAAGAGATAGAAACGAAAAACTGTTGATTCTCATTAGGAGTCGCAACAAAGCCTTCAGCACGGATAAGCAATTCTATAAGGCTGGAGAAAAAATGGATGGGGGAAGACGTGAGTCTCTAAAGGCTCTCAAGCGATCGTGAGGGGGTAGATCCCATGCAAGGACGCACGAAAGAGGGGAGGAGCCATTGGTTGGGGACCGGTTAGAAGCGGCAGGAGATTGAGGATGTCAAATGCCTGTTCGATCAGTATGACCAGGACCGGCCTGGGCTCTGTCTGGCCATCAATGCGACAGAAAGGAAGGGGGCGGGCGCAGGAAGTAGTCGAAATCGGGGGAAAGGAAAAAAAAAATCAGAATAGTGAGAAGGGAAGCAAGGGACAGAACCGCCTCAAGGCAGACCCCCGACGCTTCAAGGGCCAGAAACTGTGAGCATTCAAACGAAAGGTAGCCATTTTTGCTTCTCCAAGAGCAAGTCACCGGCGCGACCTAAAGGCACGGAAGGTTCTGCCGCTAAAACTACGGCAGCGTCCTGTAAGGGGGGGGTTGCGGGGGGGGGGGCGGTGCTGTCTCAGAAGTATAGAAAGGATAGGCGGCGCAGGGCATCTACATTATCGCAACTGGGGGGAAACTATTAATGGGCAAATAGGTTGGGGAAGGGGGGCTCGGGTTACGGACACGCTTAATCGAATTCGCCAAAAAAAGAGGGAAAAGACGGGACTGTTAATGAGAGACACGGTGGGCGGGCCGTGCTACAAGTAACGCACTCTTCAAAGATGCACGTCATAAGGTATTACATTACTGCGTGACGTGAAGGTCCGCATCCTTAGGCCATCAACAGTCACTGCGGGGTTCTTGGTCAGGTTTGTGTTCAAAGAAGACGAAATACGTGACCATGGTATTCATGCAAGAAAGGGTCATATATTAATTCAGGAGGGGGAAGGGGGGGGATCGAGTCAAACTTTTGTCAGCCCTCACGACTCTAGGATCGGAGGGGCGCGGCCGCTTTCCTTCAAAAATCATGAAAATAGATGGGGGTCGTGATTGGTTATCTCGAAAGGTAGAGGCTCGTTACAAGAGAACAATTTTGAAAAAAAAGAGGAGTAAGACAAAGAGAGGGAGGAGGTGGAGTCGAGGTGTCTTCTCAAGGGAAGAAAATAGCGTCGGCGCTGGGAGCCCTAGTGCAATCTACAGTGCAGCGAGGAGAGCGGAGGAATATAAGGAGGGGGACGCTAGCTATCTGTTTACAAAAAAATAATCCTCGGAGTAGCTCTCTGAGGGGGGGTCTTCTGAGGCGGCTTGCAGGACCATTGACCTTATCGGCATGGCTGAAAAAAAAGAATTCCTAAGGGGGGGTTACGACGGAATGGCTTATCGACTCCATCTGAAAAGTGTGAGGAACCTTCTCATATGCCACTCCGCGGCCGTCATAAAAAGGGGGGTGTCGTAACAACAGTGATGGGGGGGGATATGCATTTAGGAAGCAGAATTAGGGTGTTCTCGACGTGGCGTCGCGGCAAGAGTCATTCATTCGAGAGAAAACCAGGAGGGGCGGCCGACAGCACGTCTTTATCATTGAATTCTATTAGAAGGGGTGCCGATTATAAGATAAGGAGGGGTTATGACTAGGTATCGATGGCGATGTGGTGTATAGGGAGCGAGAACGATCTGGGAAAAGAAGTGGAGCGCGGATTCTCTCATCTTTTAGGGGGACGTAGAGGGAGAGCATAAGGCTCCATGATGGGAGCACAAACGCAATGTTTAATCATCAATGAGGGGGGTCTCTCCCTGGTGGTTTATTCGTGGAGTAAGACAAATTTAACGTCGGAGAGGGGGGGGGGGGGGTTGCGCATTCGTCTGCAATCACTAAGCCGCCGTACAATAGATTTGGGATTGGAATGAGCGCAAAACTGCCCTTCAAGGTGGGGGGAAGGGTCGGGTTAGTCAATCCTGCAGGGGATGCGGATGAAAACCGCCTGAACTTTGGAACCGGGATCAAGTTTCTGTGGAGGAAGGAAGACAGTGATATTCTTAGTCTAAAAAAGACTCGGTGAATGTGGTGGCCAGGGAGGGGCAAAATAAGAAATGAAGTGAATGGCGGGTCTTCGGATGGCGGAGTACTCTTATCTTGGGAAGGGAAGTGCTAAGGGAAGTCCCTGAAAATGCGTCGTGAGCAGAAAGAAGGGCGGGTCAAAGAATTTAAAGAAAAAAGGAAAGGGGGTCAACAAACCGTGAACAGCTCGCCGTCTAGAGAAAAAAAGGGGGCTATTGGTCTACCCGTCTATGTACTGGAGCGGGCGCCGAGACTCAGCCTTCCTGGTTCTTCTCTAAGAAGGTGAGATTTCTGACAAAAGAGGGCTAGGTTTAGGAATTGAGCAGCACAAAAAAAAAAAAAGGGGGGAACGTTATCGGTTGCATACTCACTTGAGGTCTATATCAAAAAAAAAATCTTTGGGGGGCTGGGGGACGTTGCAGTTGGAAGGGTAGGAGAGAGGCGTAGCTGGGGTGGGGGCGGGAAAAGATCGTCTTACACCGAAGGAGACACCGAGGCGCAGACAATAAACGAATGCGCTATTTCAGGGGTAAAGTTGGCGAAAGTCTAACGTGAAAAGGGGGGGAACTTTTGGGACGGAAGTAGCTCGCGACACACTAACTTTCCGTCTATATACCACTCGCCTGTGAGAAGGAGGTCAAGACAATCTGCTGGACGTGGGGTGGGGTCCCGTGCAGGACGGAAAAAGGCTTGGTTGTGTTCGATCGGAGCGCCAAAAAGAGTCTGTTGGGCAAGTAAAAATGCTAAGGTGGGAATGGAGGAAAAAAGGCCATCTCACTGCTCTGTTGTCCTAATTCTTTGTCTACACGCGACACATGGTCTACGGGCGGGGTCGGTGAAAACCACAAAAAAGATTGGGGGGATAAAATGAGCCTATGCAGGGCAAAGAACTTTTCCAGGGGAAGACAGTAAATTCTCTGTTATGCTCAAGGCTTCTTCTATAGGGTGATCAAAAGGGCGCGAGACCTGGGGGAATTTTAGTCTGAGGATTTGAGGGTGTCAAAAACTGTCAAAAAGGGGGGTTCTTGGGAGAAAAGAGGGTGGACCTGTCGCCTTATATTTGGGGGCAAAATCCAGGGGGAGGGGACTCAAAAACACAGAGCGCGTTAAAAGGCGCTTTAGCCATAGTCGATGGGGCGACTACTCATGATGATGAGGGAGACAAAGGAACACTCACGGCTCAACGCTCGTCCAAGACGGAAAAATTCCTGAAAGTGATTGGTGAAGAAGTGAGAGACGACTAAACACCCAGAAGTAACCGTAAGAACATTTCTTTTCACCAAAGAAGAGAAGATCCGTCAATCCTCTCGTGCAAAAATTGGCAGGAAAAAAAACTGCCCGTCATCAACACCACGTAAAAGAGAAATTGGAAAAAAAAACTGGGGGGGGATTGAAAAGGGACTGGCGTCGGGCGCATTACACTGACCTTCTATTCAAAGCTCTTCTTAGGGGGGGGGAGCTCTCCGGCTCGCAGAGCTACCTCATAAGAGAAAACTGCCAACAAAAAATAAACGGAGATAGGAGGAAATTGGGTTAATCGATTTGCAGACTGCGGAGACCTGGGTCAGGAGGGGGGAAAGGAATTGGGGGCAGCAAAGGGAGAATAGAGTGGCAAAAAAAAAACGCCCCACATAATGGGTTGACAATTCCGGCGGGAGGGTGGGGCGGGTAAAAACGCCGGCGAATTCACGTCAGGGTTGTCTTTGGGGGGGGGGCGGATTCGTGGTGCGGGATCAAACGGTGGAAATTCAATTGAGGCTATGGCTGGCGGTGTGTGCTATGGGTGGTGGACCCTTGCAATGCAAAAAAAAAAGACCGGAGGAATAACTCAGACGAGAGGCGCTTGCGGGAAAATACATCTTCCTTTGCGGTGTCTCCAGTGTTTGGACCAGAGTTAAATAGTACAAAGTAAGTCTTGAAAACACCATTTGGGTGGGGGGGGGAACTCGATACCAGACAGGAAAAAAAGACCGCCGCGAAAAAGGCAAGGTTCCTTGCTAAGGAAGGGTTGGAAGAAGGTCGGAAGGGCAGGAGGTATTCGCGCGAATGATTGGCGCTGGCTCGCATAGGGGGGGGGGATGAACGCCACCGCAGATCTATGTCCACGAGGGGGGGATAAAAAGAGCGTCGCACAAGAAAGTTCAAAACTGCCTTAGAAAACCGTGAAGGGGGGGAGGGAATGAACGCTGGAATACAGGGCCTAAGGTAGCGGAGCTCCTGAAAAGCCTAGAGATCACACACAAAAAAAAAAACCCCAAACAAATCAGTGCCTAACCCGTCTAAAACCAACTGCCAGGCTGGCACAAAGAATTGCCATTGGGTTACCTTGAGGAGGCGAGGAAAGGGAAGGGGCGGGTCGCTTTAGATCTAAAAGGGAAAAGCAGGTCAGGAAGGTAGAAACCGGGCGATTTTAAAAAAAAGGGTCGTGAAGAATCGGCGAAAGGGGGGACTGGGAGTCCAGATATAAAGCCTTATGTTTCGAACCCTTTCATAGGGGCGGGCGAAAAGCCTGGCGGAAATGATCCAAAAAGAGACTCAAGAAGGCCGCGAAAGTCAAGCTCAGTGAGTGGGACCAGAAAGTGAGCATGAAAATGCTACGGTAACGGGCAGCGCTAGCCCAGAATCCAATTCGAGCTTCGGCGCGCTTCCACCTCGCAAGCGTACTTGGCGTCGGGAGCCGTCCGGGAGAGAAAGAGCGGGGGCTCTAGTAAAATCGCGACGTTCGAAAGCGCCCCGTGTTCGATACGGCTTGGAACACAGTGACGGACGGGTTACCAAAAAAGAAAGAGAGGATTTAACATGCTTTAGGCCGTGGAGGGCGGGACGAAACCTGGGGGATTCCCATCGAACCCCAAAATAGACGCGGAGGACGACAACACCACTGGATGATAAGAAAAAAACCTGGACAAGTATGCTAAGAGAGAAAAGGGCCATCACTCCCCGGGGGGGGGGGGGGGGGGCTGTACCCGACATGCAAGGGCACGGAAAAGCCAGCAGAAGAAAATTTCAAAGGTGCATACCATGGGACGGGTCGGAACCCGGAAAAAGTGTTGGAAAACAACCAAAGAGAAAAATATGAAGGGAGGGGGCGCGCAGGAGGTCCCTGGTTCAATGGGGGAAGTGAGAATGAAAATAATTAAAAGGGGAAAACCATAAGAATAAAATGCTATACAACTCTTACTATTTAACAGTATAGTAGGACTATCGGCGCAGGGAGGGGGTTTTCTCTTTTAGACTAACGGAGCCATCCTAGTAAAGCGCGGCGCGGATCCGTGGCACGACAAAAAAAGCAGGCATAGAAGAGGGGACCAGCTGGAAGTAAAAAGAATACACCACCATTCAACAGGGAGGAGGGGAGGGGACCATACTGGGCGTTCTTCTTCATCTAAAATGGGGGGGAGGGCCGCACTGCCTTCCTGTGAGGGGGTGATTGCTGTAGAGGAAAGAATTTTTCTTCGCAAAGGAGAGGCACGCTCAGAGAAAGAGGGTCCTATAAAAGAAACATGGATCTGCTCTGCCATAAGTGATTAGAAAGAGAGAAGTGCGAAGTGCTTCGGTATCGCCGCCTGGCGGGCAAACTTTCGTGCCAGACAAGGAGGATTAAGCCC
>Ga0179593_1477680_pt1 | contig 11586 bp, 11 predicted proteins | sample CZODoug2_1_08_16_FD_185931 | JGI IMG/M metagenome (GOLD analysis project Ga0179593, IMG submission 185931) | Vadose zone soil fungal communities from Angelo Coast Range Reserve, California, USA - CZODoug2_1_08_16fungal (PacBio error correction) | ecosystem: Environmental > Terrestrial > Soil >...
CGAAACAGCAGAGGGGGGCCGAAACAGGGTCGCCGTGAAGTGCTTTCATTTGGGGCCCGGAAAAGCAATCAGAGACAGAAAAAACAAACGGTACCTTGGGGGTGGTTGTTTATTGGGGGGGGGGGGGTGGAGGGAAGGAGATAAAAACCCCGCTAGGGGGGCCAAGATTTCGGCTACACTGGCTAAAGTTCGGACAGGAGGGGGGCGAAAAAACAGGCCACAGTAATAGGCGGGGTGGGGGGAAAGAGAGAAGAAGACATGGCGAACCCTACGCCAGCCTGGGGACATGCAGAAGGGGGACTAACCGAGAAGACGAGAGAAAAAAACACAAAAAAAGCCTCACCTGTGGGGAAAGATCTCCGCCTACCAACAACATGATAACTGGAAAACAGGTATCACCGGCCGGTGGTCATCGCTGGACAAGCAAAGGAAACGCAAAGCAGAAAAAAAAGCAGGGGAATCCGGCCGACCAACGAAATTACAGGGGGCGGGGGCGGTAGGGGTGGGTAAGACATGCTACGCCGGAAGTCAATATGGTAGGAAGGTGGAAACTGTGGCAACCTGTACCGGTGAGGAGAAGGGGGAGTAAAAAAAATCAATTGACGGCTGCTACAGCCAAAGGACAGGAGTTGAGGACAAACGCTACTACCCGTCCGGTTTCTGCTGGCCTCGCCGTCAGCTATTGGTGAAGACGACGGAAAACATCCGCCGGTAAAAGAAGCATCCCGTGCCCGAGAAAGGCATCTGTTCTCAAGGACAACCAGTTATACAAGAAGGAGTTGGTGGGGGGGAGTCCACTCGCGTAAATGATGATTGGAAAGTAGTCAGGGTGGACTACCAAAAAGAACGACCAAGGGGGGGTATCCTGTGGAACGTCCCGATCTGAAAGAAATTTCAAAAGCATATCCACCTTTTGGGCCCCCACTACGGAAAAAATGCTTTAAGCGGAAGAGAAGAGAAGACTGAATCAACTGGAAGGATGAGGAGGAAAAGCCAGGCTTTATGCGGCCCGATGAACGCCGGGAATTGCGCTCGGCCTTTTAAATGCCCTCGGACCTCGCCGATCAAAAACAAAAAGAAGTTCTAGGGAGGGGGAACCGGTGTATGCCCAGAACAGGTCTTCACTTGACTCACTTCCTACACAACCTCTCTCACAGAAAGTGAAAAGAGGCGAGGTGGGAAGCCACGCAGTGGCCAGATCTAAAGAGCGAGAGGCCAACTCCCCTCTCGGACGTCCCTCTTGTGCAAAATTCAGGAATCGTGGGAAGAAACATGAACGACCTTAAAGGGGCATCCGAACTGATGAATGCGGGGAACGCAGTTAATCACTCTTTTCACTCACTAAAATTCCATGGACGTCACAAGAAAACTCTAAATTTGCAGGAACGACGAGGAGAGGCCTATCCAGCAATATCGGGAAGGGGGGACAGAGTGCGTTTGGCGAGGAAACGACAACGTTTCTTGATGACGCGGGCGGCCTTGGATCCTGTTCATCTCGGGATTGGAACACAAAACAAAGGGAACCAAGGTGTCCTGTACTACTCTTGGTAAACCATCCTGCTTAAATTTCAGGTATGGGAGGTCCTTCCAACCCTCATTTGACGAACTTTATGGTCAGGGGGGACACCAGTGTGAGGGATCGCAACGAAGAATTTGGAAGTTACGCCAGCGACAGAAATCCTTTCACTCGAATTAGATGCCTATTGTCCACCCGAGGGGAAGAAGGGGAGTTCGAAAGCTATTTTGCGGGGCGGCCAAGGGAACATCTAAGCGAGGAAATTTTGCGAGTCAAACTGCGCCTATACCGAAGCAGGGGTTGAAGAAGACAAGAGGCATTCCTCGCTTGGCAAAACAAGGGTCACTTCTCTACAGGACTCCCTATCAGGGGGGAACAAGGAAAGGGTACTCAAGCAGAAAAACGAGACCTTGAAGCAGGGGAGAAAGGGATTCAACTAGGTCGAAGGCCTTCTGGCTGGGGAAGACGCCAAAGAAAGATCCTAAAAGAAGGTTCGCCCATGACCCCGAAAGAGGGAATATAGCGTTCACTAAGTTCCCAAGACATAATAGGTGACCGGGCGCCTAAAAGTAGTATTATCCGAAGGGATTCCAGTTGGCTTGGCGTGGAAGGGGCGCCTTTCAAGGTTGAAAAGAGGTGAGGGAAAGAGCACGTGGTTGGAGAGGAATAGCCGCGACTCAAGACGGAAAAGGGTCTCTAAAAAGAAAAAGAAGGAAAAGAAGAGAACTACGGACAGGAGACGATCTCTGCTACGGGGGATAAACACGGGATCGCTGTTGAAAAATTATACCAAAGGGATCCAGTGCAAAATAAAAGACAGACACGCGCAAAAGGACCAGAAAGGGAAGAATAGGAAAAAATTAAAGAATCTTGGAAGGAGAGGGTCAAGACCCTCCCCCCCGAAAGGTGACTGGGGCTCCTTGGCAGAAAGGTAAAGCCGTCTCCGGCCGCATTATAACCTGCACGGCCTCGGACCAACCTTAGGGGAGATTATCACGATGGGGCTTTGAAATGAGACCCTCCCCGACCCGATCGTCACGTAATGTGGGGCTTAACTGTTCCATACAATGTACAAGGACCATAAGGAAGCGTGAGGGGAGGAATTTCCCTACCTCTTCCAGGTCTCAAATTCCAGAGCGGGGGGAAACACGTTTGCGCCATTAGAACCTTTTTATCCTCCGGGAGAATCTTGCTTCCTTTTTGGGAATCGACGAAGACGTTGGAGAAGGAGGGGAGCAGAGCTCACTAGAAGGTTGTGGGGAGTGCCCCCCCACCAAAAAAAAAAAAAAAGGCACGGTAACGAAAGAAGGATCTTTCGGAACGGCTTGGGATAACATGCAAAGGTGTAGACCAGGGTGACGGGCATGGTGGAAATATGTCAAAAAACCCGGGGAGATTGGCCTCCGAAAAGAAGGAGAGGAAAATCCCCTCGGGGGAGAACCGTGTACCCAAGTTGTCGTAGGTCTTTTGGGTAGAAACCCAGGAGAAAAGGAGGGAGCACGTCTTAACACAAAAACGCCACCGAGCTTAAAAACGACCACCTGGAAAAAAGGAGGGGCACAGGCTATAACTAGCCCTAGGGCCTAAGATACTTGGCAGGAAAAACCTGCTTCAAAACGAAGGGAAAGGCGTAAGGAAGAGTTCGGTAAAAAAAAGAAGGGTAAAAAACCTGTCCTTAGACGTCTAACCCGGCAATGGAGGTGTGGAAGCAGGCATGTGATTCCGGTTACTGTGCTTCAATGAAAGGAAACGCCTAGCGTCGAGAGGTCCGACAGAGTCCGATACTTTGGTGTCGGCCCCCCGTACGGGAGAAAACAGGCCGAACGAGAGTTGGATTGCTTCTCGAAGGTTTTTGACGACGGGAGCAAAATCGCCTACCCGTCGTAAAGAGAAGAAAGTCCTCGGGACGGGACTCGGGCAAAACTTAGCGGAGGAAGGCTCTTCGAAAATCGCTTGAAGGTCCAAAGTTAAAAAGGAACGCGTCGAGAGGGATCAGAAAAAGAGACCATGGCAGATTCCCCTCTCGCAACGAGCGGCGCTTCCTGGGGAATTATGTCTGGGGGAAGATCCGCCCAGGGCACAAAATGGGCTTCTCCTGGGTGGCCATTCAGAAATGACATTAGGAAAAGGAAAGAAAACGGAAAACTGTCAAAGGAGGGGCTAACACCTTCGCGTGATAAGGTCGATTGCAGGGGGTCAAGGACCATGGTGAGCCGCATCTGGACGGAAAAAGAAATCTTTACTAAGGAAAGAAGCGGTAGGGAAAGGGGGGTTTCAACAAGCCTGCCGAATGACAAGGGGGACAACCTGAAGGAGGAAGGAGTACCGTACTCTCTTTTCTGATCCAAAGCTGAACAGACTGAGGGCCACCCGAAGTCCTGTCTGGGAAGGCCTAACGGGCGAAGGGCCTGGGAAAAACTGAAATCAATCCGCCTTGGAATTACTAGAAAATGAATGCGGGAAGGACTCTTAAGGGTGTAAACCGGGCCAGAAATCATGAGGGAGTTTCAAGGAAGCCAAGGAAAATGGAGTTGTCTTCAGAAAGAGCGGACCCCAGACAGAACAGACTGGGGCCGCCACGAGGCGGCGGGCGGCCGGTGGCAACCGAGGGGCTGAATTTGGTGTGGACAGGGACTGCATTTGAAAACGGGCCTGGACTGTTCGTTTCCAGATTATCTGCTGAGGAAAAATTAAGGCATCAAAGATTCAAATTTCGGGCTATAAGCCCGGTACGGTCTAAAGTGAAGGAATGGAATGTCATCCTAGTTCTGGCGTAGGCGGGCGCCATGTCGCCTTCTCGAAATCGTAGCGGGGGAGAAATTTGTGTCCAATTGTCAAAGCCGGAATCGTACATGAACAGAGCACCACCGAAAGATGTCCGAACTTTTGGGCCCGCCGGGAGGAGGGAAGGAGGAATCAAGAGAACGAGGAAAGGGAATGCTCTTTTCTCAGGCGACAGCTTGAGAGTCGATCACCATGGGGGCCTCCTCCAGCAGCAGAAGTTTCCCGATAATGTGGGAAAGTCAGAAAGTAAATATCGGGGGTCACGCAGACGAGTATGTGAAAAATAGAATATGCAAAGAAACTGTACCCCAGACTTCCCTCGACCGCCGGGACAGGGCCGCTTCTGCGGGGAGGGCCAAAAATCATAAAGCTCCATTAGGCTGCCAGACGACCAAGCATAAAAAACAACCGAAGGGGGTACTTGGCGGGTGAATTAAAAGATCCGACCATCAACCAGTAGAGGCGAAACCTGGTGAGGTAGTGGAATGGGTGAATGTAAGAAAGGCAGGACTGTCCGGTAGCCAAATTCTCACTACCCCGGACGCTCGGTTGGAATACAGAACATTGAGAAAGATACGCCCTCAGCCAGGAATACAAAAGTCCCGAAGGTAGCATGTGATCCTCAAGAACTGAATCACCGGTGGTCAATCTTATTCCAGAAAATCCGAACGCAAAGGTCAAACCACCTTTATCACCGGCGCTTGAAAAGGGCCTCAACAGAAAGCTGACGAGGGAAAAAGGCACCGAATACCCGGACTACCTGGGGAGTCCTGAGTGGGCAGCGCCAGCTTGGTCTAGAAAAATTCGAAAAAGGGACGATTGGGTTTTAATACGAACGCACTTAGGGGACCGGGGGAAAAAAGGGAAAAATCATCCGCGGCTTCGGATGCCAGGCGAACTGCTCAGGGACCTTCAGCGTTTCGGAAGGGGACAAACCGAGGGCTGGAAAGTACGATACCAAAGGGGAAAGGGTCCTGAGACCAGACGTACACGTCAAGGGTCAGCACGAAGGAAAAGGCTTAGCAAATCGAAAAAACAGGCTGGGCTCCTTTAAATTCGACCAAGGAGGAAAGGGGTGGAGACAGGGGGCCTGGGATCAGAAACCGGCGATGACGTGGGGATAGGTCGTAAAGCAGCGAAAAGGGGGGAGGGTAGGGAATAAATATACTAAGCAGGACGAGGAGGGCGCCTTTTACCACTCTTCTAGGGGGAAGAGAAAGGACCGAGAATGGGAGGAAAGGCCACACAATTGTCAAACAACGGGGGGCAACACAAGGAAAGGCCGTCCAGAACGTGACGTCCGTCGAGATGTGAGAGGCCCCGCACGCCAGTAAGAAAAAAAATCGGCGTTCAGGACTCAAGGACAACCGGAAAGCGCGAACGCAAGGAAAAATCTATCCCCGGTGGGAAGGAGAGAGGACCCTTCCATAGTGAACCGGATTCGGGAGAGCTCCGTAGAAAAGCCGAACGGGAAACAAAAGTAACCTTTCCGTCTGCCGATGGTTTCCACCATCATAAGGGGAGACGGGACGGAGAAAGAGTAGAGTCACCAAGTGCGTGTAGCAGGAGAGGTGTCGCCGGAAAAGGACATGGGGGGAAATCCTTGCTTGCGGGCGGCGCAAGGAAAAAGTGCCTGAAAAGGTACAACTTACCAATCTGTACCGAATGCACGGGCAAGCAGGGCAAATTAAAACATCCTGCCACGTCCTTCCGACAGACGAACAAAGCATCCACCCTAGGGTAGGCGAGGGGGTGTGGAAAAACGCTCGGTGAGTCCGGGCGGCAAGCAATAAAGAATTCGAGCTGTCCACAAGAAAAAGGGGAAACGCGCAACTTGAACCCGGGGGAGGAAACGCTGCAATCTGCCTTCAGTGTTCAGGCCTTCGCCATACAAAACACGTAGAAGGGGGCCACTTGGGCACGGTGAAAGCAAATGTGGGTTCGCGAAAGAGGAGGGGAGCGTGGGAAATCGGTTAGACAAGCAGAATGGTGCTCGAAAAGGGGAACTGTCAAATGAACATGAGGGGTGGGTTGCGAATTCGCCAGCCAGAGCAGAGGATGAGCTGGCGAGATAAAAAACAGAGGATGGAAGCCGGGAGGCAGTGCGTAAAACCTTGTACCCGAGAAAAGAAGTCCTAATAAATAATTCAGCCCTTTCCGTATTAGGCCAGGAAGAGAGTAGGGACCGAACGAGACCTGGGTAGGTTCTCAATCCCTCTAAGACGACGAAGAAAGTTCGCAAAAGGAACCTTCTCTCTTTATAATGGAACAAATCGGCGCTACAGAACATTCTAAGGGACGGACGAGAACTTGGGGCCTGCTGGAAGGAAAAGAAAATACCGTGGGGACCTTGTTACCGGCCGCAAACGCCTCGCACGAAAACGGGGACCGGTAATGAAGGGGGTTTCCATTTGGACTGGGTACGGAAGACGATCCATTTCATCTTAGTGGTACAGCTATCGGGGGGTTCGTTTGGTAGTAAAAAAGAAGCGCTCGCCAGGAGAAAAAGATATACTAAAAAACAAGATTCTTAGAAGAGACCCTTTTACTAGAAAAAGAGAGGGAGACCTGGCAGAGAAACCAACCCTCGTCCAAGTAGCCTGGAAGACAAAGCTAGAATCTAACTTGAAAAAAGAAATCCCCTTTACCCCTTCCCTGGAGGCCTACCTGGGACGCTTCGACAGGAAAAAGGAAAAAAAAGGGGACGGCCGACGTGGCCCAAACACAGCTCTACTCTGAGGGGAAAATGCGGGGAACAACCGGTACTTCAATCAAGAGGAAAAAATAAAGAAGAGATGTTGGTCAGGTTGAGGGAGAAAGTGGAAGGCCTACAAAGCGCCTGCTCTGTCGGGGGGAGGGAATAAACCTCTCTTACACTCAGGATGCGTCGGCTCACGTGTTTAAAAACCTCGGCCAAGGCCAGCCCTGAATGGCGCGCCGGGAAAAAGTGGGAGAACGCACCTCTTAGCGGCGGCGGCGCGTCCTTGGTTGGAGGACGAAAAAAAAAAACAGGGGCTGGGGCGATACGCCACTAAGGACCCTCGTGCAGGGGAGAGAAAGACCAAGAAGGGAGAGAAAACCGTTGCTTAAAACCACGCGGCCTATTCTTTGGAAAAGACAGACAAATTTTTCGAAGGAAGTTCGTAAGGAAGGGGGTGTTCGTCCATCAGCCTACAATCGTGAACACGGGGCAATTCACAAAAGGGCTCGGCAAGTGTATGGTGGGGTAACATACCAAGAAAATTGCCAAAATGACCCTCCAAAATGCGTTCGAACCCACAAAAACGAAACCGTCGACGAGAGGAGGCCTCACGGGAATTAATAGGCTTGCGGAAAATGGCTGCTATTGTCCGGATTAGAGGACAAAGTTTCAGGTCGCTTAATACGAGAAAAGGAGGCACTACGCACGACTACTCAGGAGGGCGACCAGAATTCCCGCGACCCGACCGCTGCTCCGCATGAACAAGTCCGAGAACGACAGAAAGGTCGAGGATTCTGGTATCATAGCGAAGTCAAGGCGGTTTTCGTTGCGAGACGAGGTTTGGTCGACGTGTACGACTATAGAGAAGTCGGAACAGCCTCTTGAACACCCCATAGCACGGAAGCTGAAAGTTGCGGCAGCAGGAGACTGCGCTGTTCCTGTAGTCAACGGGGAAATCAAACATAGCCGTGAAGAGGTTCAGGTGTGGAGACATATAGATGAGCTGGGGGGATCGTCTTCCATCGAAGGTCTGCGTAGGGAGTGACATGCCGTCCTTTTTCCGTCCGGGGGGGAAGGAAAAGGTGCTCGAAAGAAAAAAAGGACAACTGATCGGCTGCCAAATCGCCTAGCGACAGGTAAAGGAACTACCAGAATGGAGCAACGCCTTCGAACTGGTCTACACAACTGTACATGGGGGCCTAAGAGACTAAAATTTCCTTTAAGCGGTCGCAACCCTCATAAAACGGTCGCAAGGGGGTCATGAGTGAAGAAGGTCGTAAGGGGCGGGGGCCGGTACCGCTGCTTCGGCCTGACTGACCGTCAGGAAAAGGGAACAAAGAGGATCTTTGCGTGGGTCAGTGAAAGCGTCCTTGAGTAGCGGGGGGAGAGGCGGTGTAACGGGGAGCATGATCATAAGCTGCGTGCAGAGCCGCTGATAGAAAGAGGGAAGAATGACTTTTCCCGGACTTACCGGGGAGGAAATCAGGACGGCACATGACCGGCGTAGAGGGAGGGGATGTATCATGCGTCCGACCTCATCGCGAACGGCACTGGGGAAGGGCTTCAAAACGTTTATCTCTGACGGAAGGGGAAGTCAGAGGCGGCTTGGACGCAGGAAGGTAGAACCGAATATAACGGGCGTCCAAGCTGTCGTCCGGGAAGCTGCTGAGCAGGGGGAAAAGGGACGGCGTCGGGGGATAACCTCAGAAAGGTCGGGCGACAGGAGTCTGCAGGCAAGTTGATGGTTCGTACGGGAAAAATCGGCCTGCCTCAGGGCACAAGAGGCGGCGCCTTTGGGTGCCAGGCACAAAGGGAAGTGAGCAGGTCGTATGAACAGCGACGAAACCAGAAAGATCCGCGGTGGGGGGACAGCATCGGAGGATTGGGATTCAATCACCATGTCCCATGTAAAGAGAAAGCCAAAATGGATGGCTCGTCGCTTTCCTCATACTGAGATCATCGGGGGGGACGGGTGTGGGCCTCCTATGTCAAAGGGGAGGGGTAAAAAAAAGGTAAGAAAAGGCACATTTGAATGATTTCAGGGTTCAACCTTCTACTCAAAAAAGGGTAGGAGGGGAGATATGCGGAGGGGGACATCATCCGAAGGCTCCCGAACTCAGGAAAAGACGCTTGCTTGTTGATGAGGCAACAAACAGAAGGAAAGGTAAGGATTCGGACAAGCGAAAGGAGTCCAGGGCGGACCGTACACGTATGTACGGTCAGGGGTGATCAAACGCTTTCGGCACCCAGTTCCTACCAGAGTGACGATGAAGGAAGACTTCAGGAACTCTTGAAGGAAATCCTCACGTCCCCCGGAAAGACGCGGTGGGCTTCGAGTCCGAGAAGACAAAAAAGAAGGCCCTTCATACAAAGGGACCATTAGCAAGACCCGGCAGGCGGAACGCACAGGGGATGAAGGGGTGCCACAAGCGGAGCATACCCGGACGCCAAGAAGCTGTACGCACAAAGGATCGCCGTTGTAACACGGTCCAACAGCAAAACATAGAGAGCGGCTCTAGAAAATTCCTACAAGCCGCCGAGTGGGGCTTTAGAGGAGGGGGGGGGACGAAAGAAAAAGGAAAAGGAAGGGCTGGCTCAAATTTTCCTACCTTGATGGACCGACCGAAACTGAAGGTACAGGCTTCGTGACATAGGGTCATCGGATAAGGGGGAAAGAAGAGAATGGAACTGAAAAGAAACAGTTAGCCTACCAGCTTAAGACCCTGCCGATTTCGGACCTAAGAAGAAATACCATCCTTTACAAACGTCGGCAAAGAAGGAATAAAGAGTGACAACGAGCAGACGCAGCTTTAGAAGGTAGACTCCCAATTTTGACAGCCTTCTGGGTGCGCGCGTAAGAAGGGGCTTAGGAAATGAAGGACAAGAAAGAAGTCGACGGGCCCTCTGGAGCGCATTGATATCTGCAGGTATCCGTTTAAACCGTCAAAGATCGATTGTACAGGCACGGAGGTCAAGTCGCACCACCTTTCGGCCCCCCACGAAAGGTAACCGAGAAAACAAGAAAGCAGCCTCAGTCCGAGAACTACATGCGTAGGGAGGTACAGCCAAACAATTCTCCTCATTTCCAGGAATTTAAAAAAACGCTGATCTCTGAGCCTCTGAAGGGAAAAAAACCGGACGCGCAAAGACGCCCGAAAGTTCTGCACAGGCAAGGGGATCAGGAAAAATTCAAGGGATCTTTACAAATTCGGCTAGCTCGGCGTACTCACAAAAAACAAATCGCAGCACGAAACAAAGTCCCTTCTTGCGCACGGGCAAATTGGAAAGAGAAAGAGGTCCGTCCCTCGGAAGTCCTCGCAGAGACTGTAAAACCAGCGGCTCTTAAAAAAGGTACCATAAAGAGGCGACTTGTCGGCTTGCTCAAAAGGAGGGCAATTTTATCGTCCCAAAAGAACAAGAAAAAGCTGTTCACTAAATTCCGAGGTGCGACGCAACCAGGTCACATTCCTCCTCAACGGAGTAAGGAAGCAGAGGGCGACGGGGGAAACAGAAGGTGGGAAGATTGGTTCAGTAAGGCTGGATCCCGCCTTAAATGAGCGGTCTCATTGGATGTCCACATAAAAAAAGGGAAAGGCGCCCTGGAGGGTAAGCAGCGACTGCGGAAAAAATGGGTTCGGGAAAAAGACAAACCCCTCATGAAAAGTGATTAATAAAACTGAGAAACAGGTTAGAAACTAGAAGGCAGGGACAGGAATGTTCAGAGAAGGACACTGGGAGACTCAATCGTCGCGCGATGGAAAAAAAAAAAGTTGGGAGCGGAATCCAGTGAAATGTTCTGCTCGTCAGTGCTCGTTGCTGAAACAGAAGAATGGAAAGAAAGGTCCGGCGATGTAATGGAGTAAAAATGGGGGGGACGCTGGCAGAAACCTACCGGTTTCACAAGAAACCAATGGCCGGGAGTGGCACACTGCGACTCAAGGCGCAGGGTGGGAGGGAGAAAGTTCAAGTACTCAATTCACTACGAACGGAAAAAAAAAAGGCCGCGTCTAAGGAAAATACAAACAAAACTCTGGGGGATCATGTCATACAAAAAAGGGGGGACTATATACCTGCATGTTGCCAAAAGGGACCTAGTCTATTGGAAAGCGCCCTTCCCCATTGATCCGTTCAAGGGGGGAAGCTGTTAAGAAGTCGAAGCCTCGTACCTTACAAGGGGCGCCATGGTCCAGGTATCACATGGGATCCTGGGTTAGGAGAAAAAGAGGGGAAACACTTTGTCTTTGCCAGCGTGAGTAATTGACGCTGAGCCGTTTGTTCTATGACCAGAGATGCGAACAAAGGTATCGAACTAGAGAAAACATATTAGTTACTTCTCGTGGAGAAAGGGGTCAGATACACGACCAAGATCGCTGTACACTTATACCCTCTGGCAAACGGCAGGAGGCCGGTCATCTAAAACTACAAATGACCAACCAGAACGGCGAATAACCGGTGGAATGCTGGGCGTTTACGTCAAAAAGTGAAGGAGGTTTCCTGGAAGTGAAGGGGGCAAAGCCCGTCATCTCGGTCGGCCCGCAGCTGTGCGAAGCTTAAAAAAACCATCTGCTCAGGATAAACCGTATAA
>Ga0179593_1481370_pt1 | contig 11586 bp, 9 predicted proteins | sample CZODoug2_1_08_16_FD_185931 | JGI IMG/M metagenome (GOLD analysis project Ga0179593, IMG submission 185931) | Vadose zone soil fungal communities from Angelo Coast Range Reserve, California, USA - CZODoug2_1_08_16fungal (PacBio error correction) | ecosystem: Environmental > Terrestrial > Soil >...
CGCAAGAGCAGGCAGAGAGGATCAAGTGAGCCAGCGAGTATCTTCTGGGAAGGGGGAACGAGAGGGGGTGGGCGCCACCTTAAGAGCGGGAAAGGGGAGAGGAGGAACAGACGTCCGCCTGAAAAACTGAATAAAAAAGGACACCGTAGGAACATTGGGGAACGAACGGCAGGGGAGAAGGATTCCGCACAAAGAAGGGGGGAAAAGGTGAAAGACAGAAAATCGATGAATCAGCAAATTTCCGAAAGGGGGGATGAAGAACAGGTTCTTGTCAGGAAGGGACGGACAGAAAACTGGACCTTGGCGGGACTGTGGGATGAGAGTATTCTCGGGGTTAGGGAAAGAGAGAAAGCTAACTTCCGCGATGGAAGGGAACTTGAAGGGAAGAAAGTGAAGACTCTGAACGGCGCTAATCATTTTAAGCAGAACGGTGAACTCGAGACCAGATGAGGTTCTTTGACAGAAAGGAGAAGAAGACGAGGGATGGTACAATTCGGAAGAAAGGTGAGGGTGGGAGGACGAGTGAGGCCGCAGCTGGAGGGGTCGGATCAAAATGCATAACCGGAGGCCAACGCACAAGGACCTTGCCGAAAAAAAAAGAAACGGGGAAGGACAGGGGAAACTACGACGGGAGGACGGATCGTTAGGCAGGAAAGGATAATTTCAGATGGGAAGCTGTGGTTGGAACCAGCGCAGGTGAATTCTGAAGGGGGACGGGGCAGTCCTTCCCTGGAGGACGATCGTGAAATCGGGATCGGAGGACAAAAGCACTTTAAAAGGAGCCAGTAGGGGCGAGAAGGGATGTGCTTTACTATTCAAAGGCTATGGGGGTTCGAAGAAAATTAAGGAAAGGAGAAACAAAGAGAAACAAAGGCCATGATTAGGGTCCCTCGGAAATTGTGGTGGGGGGGCAAAGGTCAACGGCTAGGGAGGACTGAAACCGAAATGGAGGGGAGCAACGACTTCCACCGTCGCGTGAAGCACAAAGTGGTGGTGGAATTTAAAGGTTGCCGAGGGCGGGATCTCAAGAAAAACCAATACCTTCCGATAAAAAAGATGGTGAGAGCGGTACGGGGGAGAGGGGCGGTCAGAAGGGAGCACGGTGGCCAATAAGACTTGGAGAATGCGTAATTGGTCTGCGGGCGGGAATCGTCCCTTAGAGGGGAGTAACCATTCTCCACACCTGGAAAGAAAAAAAAAGGGCGATGGGGAAAATGTCCTCCTAACAACGCATCCGGTCGCTGAAAATAGGAGCGAATAAGGGGAATAGAAACAAGAGACGTCATGAACGATAGAAGAAAAAGTTGGGACCCGGTTTTCAAAGCCTACCGGGGGAGCCGGAAGAAGGGCTGACACTGGAAAAAGAGGCACGGGGGGTGCGGTCCAGTTCAGCCTAAAACCGGGACACCTACAAAGTACACCAGCAGGGGAGAAGGGGTGGTCTCAGAGACCCGAAATCACGACCAAGGCCAAAAAATTACACCTGGGGGGACGGGAGTTCATCCAATCGGGTCCAGGCGGTTGGGGGGGAGCTGCTCGGTTAGACAAAACAAGCAAGATGGCGTCCGGGTTCCACGCCTTCACAAGAGAAAAGGATGAATTTCGCCCAGGAATGATCGGGGGGGAAAATCGAAAGCTCGAACGGCGATCAACTACGGAAAGACTCCGATCAAGACAGGGGGGAACGAGACGGAAAGGGCTCTCTCTAAACACAACTGATTAGATGGAGGGGATTGGTGCATTGACGACTCTGGGGTCTCGAGAGTTTGAAATGGAAATGGTCTTTATGGAAAAGGAAGAAAAGAAGGTGAATTGGGCCGATCAGCAGGGCAGTGTGCGAAAAGAAAAAAAAACCAAGAGAGGACGGGAGGGCCAATTAAGGGAGTAGAGGTGGCAAGAAAACTTCTATCAATCCATGCATTGGGAAAAAATATTGTGAAACCGATGGGAGGGATCAAAAAGAAATGGAAATTTTTTGTCACGGGGGGCTCCTTTAATGGGGGGATCGTCAAAAAACTATTGATCGAGGGGGGCGGGAGGGGCACGGGCAAAGTGTCTCTACGCATTAAGAACAAAAAAAACCTATCCAGGTATATCGAGGACGCAAACCTGTACCAGGATTATGCGAAGGAACGCGAGGAACCAGGGGGAAAAAATGCCGTCCATTTTGGACAAACGATCGACGTCATCCACTGCGAATGCGGAGCGAAGAGAGGGGCTAAAACCGTTCACTGGGAGGTCGATCCCGAGAAGTGAGGGCAATTCCGCGGCTTCTCTTTTTTTGAGCAGACGAAGAAACGGGACGGGACGAAAGTGGGGGGAAGGAAAGTAGAAATAGGAAGAGGGGCAAGGGCGAGGGCGCACCAAGTTCACCCTTGGGGCGGAACTTAGGAAAGGGGGGAACACTTTGGCGTGAACTTAGAAAAAGGGGAAAAAGGAATCCACGGCAGTCCCGGCGTTAGGCCTGGGAGGGGGGGGGCTGGAAGGCCAATAGGGGACCAAGGCCAAAGAAAAAAGGACTGTTGGGACACGCCGATTAGCTTTTCAGACAAGGAATGGTCGTATCGAGAGAGGGGGGGGCCGTGGCTGACCGAATCAACCAGTTATTCTCTGTCAATGAAAGAACGTTGGGAAAAAGGGGGGGTGAAAAGCCGGGAACACGTCCAGAGGAGAAACAATCGGCCGGGGCCCGCAAGAAGTCTACTGACTCCTATGGTCGGTGAAGAGGGGTAACCCGTGAAATCTGCGGGCTGAAAGGGGAAGAAACGCGATGAGACGAAAATGACAGGTCTTATCAAAAACCAGGACGGGACACGACACTGCCTTTCTATCCACCAGGAAGAATGAAGGGAAAACTGTAGGGACAATCCACCATCTTCTGACAACGCAACTTGGAAAGGGATCGAGATTAAGCGGCTGATTTTAGGAGTAGGTAAATAGGAACCGCGTCCGGAAGAGGGACTGTACTGTTGAAGTGACTAGGGTTATACTCAAATCCGGGCTAGAAAGGGGAACAGACGAAACTCGATCTCCTTTGTCCCATCCTTAAGGGGGGACATAAGGCGCGTTATCTAGGGAGGCTCAAAACCTCTCGTGGGGGGGAGGACCGGGAGGAGGAGAGGACGCTTTCGAAGATTCTGAGGACTTATTCAGAACGTCGGGTGCGTGACTCGTTTAGGGTCCTAACGTGAGGGACGGGGAAAAGGCGAATCTTGTCCCCGCCAATGTCAGAGGGGAAATAAAAGAAGGTAAGTCGGTAAAAAAAAGACCTGAGGAGGGATCGCCATCAAACTTCTCGTCAACACGGGAGACGTGGAAGGGGCAAAATTATTTAGAAACCGAAATTCGGGTGTAATAAAGGAAAGGGGTGAAAGTGTGGAATTAAGGTCCCACGTCCCTACTTTGGTAGAGGGGCGAGAAAAGGAGGTCGGGGAGAGGGGAAATCGGACGCATTGGGAAAAAGGGGGGGAAAGATATGAAATTACAAAACTAACTCAGGAACAGGTTGCGCCGGCCTAAACGCGGGGTAAGGAACTCGTGTGAGAGAGGGAAAAAGAGTCATGAGCCACTGTTCTAGCGACGTGGAAAGAAAGAAGGAAGGGGGGGTAGGATGTACAGCCCTTTACCAGACAATCCACAGCAGAATCAGGGAGGTTTACAACAAACCCGCGGTAGAAAAGAAGAAGAGAAGAGGAAGGTTCAAACCTCTTGAAACGGAGGTATTCAAAGGGGATGGGAAAAAAGGTGATGCTGGTGAACCCGAAAATTCTTGGTCCTTGAACGGGGAAAAGGAGAGAAAAGGAAATAGAAAGGGAAGAGCTCCGATCCGCGATGGCAACCTTGGGAATTCGAACGTAATGAGAAGAGAGGAAATATATCTCAGTGAATAAAAATGATGGGATTGGCCTCGAGAGTGACAGAAAGCAGAAAGAGACACAAGGATAGGAGGAAAAAAAAACCATATAGGGGGAGAAGACTTCAATTCACGCTCCCAATCCTCAGGGTCAGTCTCGAAGGGCTGTTCTAGAGAGGTAGAGGGGCGACTCATCAAAAAGTTTTAAAACAGAAATAGGCGAGGGGGACTTCACTGGAAAGTCACTCGAGTAATACCAGTGCCAGGGTCCACGAAGGAAAGCGGTAAGTGTGCAGAATCAACAAGGTTTTCCACACGAACCCCCCCCAACCATCTTTCCCCTATAAAAACTTTGCCAGAGGGGGGGAACAGGAGGGGGAAGGGGTCCGTCTTGCCGCGGTGGTCGTGAGATTGGCCGATCTTTAAAAAATCAAGATGAAAGGGAAAGGAAGGATTATCGCGGCATTTCCAAGCACTCTCAGGAAGGCGAAGGGAGGGGAGGGGTGCTAAGGCCTTGACCAAGCGAGTAGGATCAACCGAAGTTCATTTGGGGAATTGGACGTAGGATAGACGAAAAAGGTCATCCGCTTTCACAAGATTCAAAAGATGCGATCGGGTTCACAAGAACGTAGGGCCGTGGAATGAGGAAAAACAGAAAGCTTAGTCCAGAAAGAAACGGGTCGGGTATAAATAATGACACTTGACAAGAGGCCGGAGGAAAAGGGGAGAAATTGGGACTATCGCTTTCCAGGGATGGGGAAAAAATGCTAATTAAGGGACGATAACTGCCTGGGAAAGAGGGAAAAAAAGAGAAACCTTATCCGGCGGGGAATAGGAACGTGAGAGGAAAAGGAAGGGGACGGGGGTGCTTATAATGAATCGACTCTGACGAAGAAGGTGACCAAATCCAAAAAGCACGGTGGTCGAACGGAGTCGAGCCGATGATGGGGGGAAAAAAAAAAAGGAAAAAGGGGGAAGGGGACAGCGCTCTCTGATTTTAGGAGCGGGGTGTGAAAAGAAGCTGGGCTTTTAGACAGGAGATCCACCCCGGGAAAGAGTCCGAATGCGACGCAGCCGCGGGGGGAAACCCAAAACCGATAGTAATCCAGAGTAACGGAAACCGAGACTCCTTTCGGGGCTGGTAGACAGGATGGAACTCAGCGGTCTGGGGGGAGCGACGGTCAGTGTCGGATGGGCCAGTACTGAAGCGAAAAAGGCACACAGAGCGCTTGACCCTCGTTCAGCGAAGAACGGTACGAGGGGGGGGTAGCCACAGCCTACCGGTCCGGGAGAGCTGGGAGGGGGGGAAGACTGGAGCTACTTTGGTCAGCCACTGAACGGGGAACGTGTGGAACACACTCGAAATAAAGAATGAAAAAGTGGGGAAACTGGACTGGTTGACACGCAGCACCCGCCGCCAGCACGATCGATCAGAAGGGGAAAGGAGGAGAGAGACAATAATCGCTTGACAGGGGGAAGAAGTGTCCATTATGAGACTGGCAATCTTGGGGCAACAGGAAGAATAAAGCCCCGTCCTGAAGGAGGTGAGAGGGAGTGAAGAAAGACGGGGAGAGGGCAAGGGAAGCCACTACCAACGCTGGCCCCGAAGACATCGGGCAGCACCAGGCTGACAGATAGTGTGTCTGCGTTCAAAAGGGGAAAAAGGAACGGGGGTACGTCCGTTCAAAAAAAATTCGGACCCCCGAAGCTTAGAGAGGAAATCAGCCTTCCTTGAATTGAAAAAGACGGAAAAGGAACCGGAGAAGATTGAAGTCCGGAGCGTAAGGAAAAGATAATACCAGGGGGAGAAAGGGGTTCCCTTCCCAACTGGTACCTGCAGTTGACCAAAAGGGGGGAAAGAGATGCATCCGGGCTACATTTTTTCCAAGATGCGGGTCTCGGCGTGTCCAGTCCAAAACATCATCGCGAAGGGGTCAAGCACTTTGACCCTTGCGGCAAAATTCCGAAAAGAGGGGGGGGGGGGGAAATCCATCTCAAGACGGGCCACGGAAAAGAAAAGCCAAAGAAGAAGGCTGAATCTCCAAAGCGGCATAGCTGGTGCTATAGGTTAGCAAAGCCAAGGGCTTCGAGGGAGAAAATAGGAAAAAAACCTGTCGTCCATTGGGGGGGCCTTGGAAAGAGGGGAAGGGGCATCAGCGTCTCTTCGGCGATCAAGAAATAGGTACAGTCCTAGAACGATCGGGGATGGAATGGAGAATCAGCATCTCTATCACAACACAGGGGAGAAGAAAGGGGTCAAGTCTCCGTCGCTCGTCTCGCCCGGTCGGGGTGATCGCCGAAGAGGGACGGAATGAGTGCGGAGAAAAGGGAAGAAAATGAAAAAAAAAAAAAGAAGGGAAAAAGCACACACCTGGCAGACGGTGGGCCGAAGTAATATAAACTTGCGTTTGCATCACTGCGAGTCAGCTGGGTTGGAAAAATAAGGGGGGCCCCGACCGCCGGTGGGGGAACTGGGGGGGAAAGGGGGGCAGGGGATGGAGGGCGCTGGGATGTCAAAAAAGTGAGGCAGAGGGATGGACTACGGGAGGGAACCGGTGGCGCTCTAGCGGATCGAACGACACTTTATTTCAGCCTTACAGAAAAGATCACCACCCCACACAGGGAGGAATCTCGCGGGCGCTAGGTCCTGGGGTGAAATAGAAGAAAAAGAAAGGAAATTCCAAATCGCGCTGGGCGCCTAAAAGAAGGAATCGGGAATCCAGGTCGCAACTGGGGGTGTAAGGCAGCTTATGTCCCGCAAGGACTGTGGGAGAAAGCCTAAATTCGGGCGGGAAAGTTTGAGGTACGTCCCAAGAAAGAAGGGGAGGGCAAGGCAACCAATAATGTCTCCTGGTGTACGAAAAAGGGTCTATGTAGGCCACGGGGGGGGCGGGAGAGGAAGGCCCGATCAGATTCCACACAGGCGGGGCGATGAACTTCGTACTGCCTTTGTATCAGGGGCCGTAAAAAAAGATTGTCCCTACGGGGATTCAAGAAGAACAGGAGGCACACGGAGTGGGAAGACGTAATGGATTGTTCGGGTAAAAGAGAGAGTGGACGGGTAGGCCCTACAAAGGGAAATCGGGGGGGTGTTCCCCTAGGCCGTAGGGAGAAAAACGCGGGACAAAGTCACGGGGGATGTAGGAGCAGAAGAACGAACAACCTCGTTATCAGTGGCTAACTCGGTACGGATGGAACACGGAGACCTCTATTCGGGAAAAAGGGGGGGGGGACGGATCCTCTGGAACCCGCCAAGGTCCTACAGAAGGGTCGGGGAGCAAGCCCACCTGACACCTGAAAGATCTTGGAAATCCCCCACTGCGAAAGGAAAAGAATGCCTGGCATGCACTCTCTCCGGAATTTGACCAAAAATGAGGGGGATTTACCGGGGCCGCCGAAGAGCGCAAAGGCCGCTTAGCTGGATGCCTCCTGGCGGGAGGGAAGAGAAAGGAAAAAGTCTGCGGCAGGAACATCTTCCAAAAAAACAGAAGTCGCGCAACTTTGTTAATAGAGGAAGCGATCAGAGGGGGGAGACAGAAGCAAGAGGGAACGACAATGCTCAATCACCACGTGTACTGCGAAGGGAGTAGCGAATCGAGTTCAAGAGTCGGGGATAAAAGAGAAAGTGACACGGTCATCGCGTGGACTCTTGTTCTATGCCGCGGGAGAGAATCAAATTCTCGACGAGAAAAAAACCAGGGTTCTCAAGAGAACAGTAGAGAGCAGTTCGAAAAACGGGGGGAGACGCGATTAGTCTTACACCTCAAAGGGGCAGATGTTCGTTGGCTGATCAGAGGTCGGTCGGGGGAAACGTGGCCAGTATGTGAAAGACACCAAGTGGGAATAAAACCGTGTCCTACTCTTCTAGTGTGGAAGAAAGAACCGTCCTAAAGGGGGCCTGAGGAGATCGCAGTAGGCGTACGGGGGGGGGGGGAAAAAAAGGGCGGGGGGGAAGACAGCGGGCGTATGTGGGAGGGCAAAACTGAAAACTCCACTTTACGGTGGTAAAAGGTTGTCTCACTCGACGCTTCCTACTTACATAGGAATCACAGACGAGGAAAAAGACTTGGCGGAAACGAATGCCGCTATCACTGCACGGGACGGGATGTAAAGGATTAAGATCAGCCCAAAAACGTGACGAAATATGGGGGAGGGGTCCCACCCCACTTTCATTACAGAGTAGTTGAGTATTAATCGTTGGGCGCGAGAGTCGTATAAAACACTGAGGTTGCTATCTATTCAAGAAGACTGGAACTGGGGGTGCTTCAACGGGACTGAGAGGAGTCCAGTGATGCCTGGCACTTTATCAATCGAGGCCGGGATCCGCGGCAAGTGATAGGACGGAGGACCCTTTATTAGTGCCAGCCAAGCGCACAGAGACAAGGACTCCTTAAAAATGAAAAAAAAGGGGGGAAAGTTGGAGAGGGAAATTACATCATCCGGGAACTCAAGATAGATCAAACAAACGGAGATAAAAAAGGGTATATATTTACTGGGATTGAAGCGGCAGGAGAACTTTTCAGTGGAGGGGAGGCAGGGTGACGATCTGTAGTCGAAGAATCTAGAGGCGAGGGAGAAAACTGGCAGCGGAGTCCCTTGAGGAAAGAAGGGGGGAGATAATTTCCATGACAGAGATGAACTAGTTGCACATCACCGGGGAGGACCCCAGTACCTCTTGCAAAGCGATAAAAGGGCGAAGGCAGGAAAAAGCTCTAGCGCATACGTCAGTATGAATGGGAACCTGATTTCCTTAGAAGAGGGGGAATCTTGCAGGCCAGAGTACCCGGCTCAGCTTCTCGAGGCCTTCCCAAGCGTGGGCAGCAGACGGAGGGATTTTATTTCAGAAGGGGAGAGAGCAGACCGGAGACAGAGCCAGGATAGGGGGTCGCGTCTCACAGAGAAGGGGCAGAACGCGGTAAAACGTCCGCCTAAACTTGACAGCATCCTGCAATATAAGAAAGACTTGAGGGACAGGAGGGGGAGAGGGAGGGGAGACTTAATCCACACTAAGACTATTTAGGAAAATTAGGAAATAAACAGCTGAGAAAAGGGACCCTCCATTGGAGGAGTTTAAAGGAAAGGGGGACGAGAGATAGCGTGTCGTGTCTGCACACTCATCGAACTTGGTATACTGCCTGGGCCCTTGCGACCGAGGGAGACCTGAGCCGATGGGAGAGTAAAGAGGAAAGAATCTCGAAAAACCAAGGGGGGGGAAGAGGTGGGTGCTTCGTGTCAGGACCTGAAAATGAAAAAGAGGCGCGAAGACGACGATCGCGACGGGTGAAGGGAACTTGATTTCGAAGTATCAACTGGGGGGGCCATCTAACATGACGCGAAGGATGGACAAAGCGCTCGCTATTTGGAAGTTTCGGGGGGGTGACCAGAAGGCTCCAGGGCAAGCTATCCACTCAGAGGCATTACCATCTACAGCGCCTGGAAGAATCATCTGCCGCCCCGCCTAGACTCCGGACGGTAGCCGTGCTAGCGTCTGCTAAGGGGAAAGGGGGGAGATGAGGACTGTGGCTTGTGGGAAAACAACTACATTAGTCCAGCAGGTCATGGGGGGGAGGAAAATTTTGGGTCGCCTGCCCGCGGGGGGAGGGGGAAAGGAGAAAAAAGTCCGCAAGGGAGAGGGGAAGGGCCTAGAGGGGGGCGCCGAGAACGACGGGGGAACTAAAAAGTCCTTTCAGTCGACGCATTGATTTGGAAAATTAAGAAAAAGGTTGTTTAAACGCGACTTTGTGTAGGGAAACTAAACTGCGACGGGGAAAAAAAAGACAGAGAGTGATGATGTCCCGCTGGCCTCTCTGCAAACTGAAGGATCACTCTCGGAAGGGGGAAAAGAAATCGTTGCAGCAGGGAAAAAAGCGGGGACTACTTCACTGTGACGGCGCGGGGGTAAGAAAAGTTCCCTGACGGTCAAACTAACCCCCATCCTAAAAAGATCGATGTCAAGGGTGAAGTGGACTCGGGCAGACTTAGACACTCTCAACCTGGTGAAAAGAAGGGGCAATGTAAGTGAGGGGAAGCTTAAGAAGGCCACCTCCATTTCGGGGAGGTGTCGAGGAGACACACCAGGGTACGTAGGCGCTGCGTCTCTTGAGTCACAAAAGGGGAAGAAAAAACTCCACATTGCGAAAAGGATATAAAGTGTGAAAAACCCGAGCGCGAGAGTCCTTGAAGAGCCTTTTATTTCGAGGATAGTCAAACATTCAGTACCTGCCTGCACAAGAAAGTCTCCATTGGTTGGAAGAAAAGAACAGACTTTATCTGTTCTGAGAAATTTTCAGAGAGAAGGGGGGAACTCACGGAAGGTAGCATTCGTCAAATTGTGGGAAATACGAAACCACGAAAACAGTCGAAAAGTCCACCCAGTCCAAAAGTTAAGGGAGGGTCCTAACAATAGTTCCATAGATTTTTGGGTGAGAAACCCGGGCAACATCCAATCTCGAGGTCGCTTTCCAAGGAGGGAAAAAAGGAAGGCATTGAAGATCATTTCGAACAAAGGACGATGATCCGGGGCCCCTATAATGATAGCCAAGAACGGTAATCAAGGGACCTAGAGAAGGGGAGACTCTTCTACAGGCCTAGAGAGCTAAGCGCAACAAGAACAACGGTCGTAGTCAAAGAGGAGATTCTGAAAAACATGGGAAGAAGCTCTTCTCGGGACTTGAGGGAACGGTATCGCAGATGACGGAGGAATGAAGAAAGGATATCTTCCTTTTCTACAATGATCCAGCAAAACGGGGAAGCAATGGGCCAGCTGGCTGGTGCACAGAAAAGGGAAAGGAAAGCAGGGATCAACACGTCTATTGAACGATTGGAGGGGAAACAGAGGAAGGGGGCCTGGGAGTGGGAGGGGTGGAGAAGGAAGGGGGAGCTGGCGACGGGGGCAACTGTCGGGAAACGGAAGGGACCGACCCGTGCGCATCAGTTCAGGCGCATCGTGCAACTGAGCCCTTCGTGAACACTCGCACGCGAAACACAAGGTCAAAGGGAGGTGAAAGGGGGGGGGATCATCCCTTCTCTTCAGAACGAAAAAAAGCGCTCACCCTGCAGGCAATGAATCGGCGTCGGGGACACGGGAAGGGTCAAAAATTCCTGAAGAGGGACTGGTAGGGAAAAGCCAGCTAGGGCAAAGGTGAGAAGGTGTGGGAAAAAAGTCCCATCTAAGAAAAAGACGAAAAAAAGATGGGCAACTCCTGGGCTGCCCAACGAGCACTTGGCGTGCGATTAAGTCTAACATAGCAGAGACAACGAGGGGAAACCGTCGACTCTCTTAGAATCGGGAAAGAAGATTTGGCAAGGGGCCACTCATTGCCCGCCGGCGCAATCACGGGGGACGTTGAAGACCGCGGGGAATTTCCTCAAGGGAAAAAACCGCATTTGAGGAAAGTCGAAGAGGAAAAATGTGATTGCGGCCAAAACGTGCGACAGGACCGGCGGCGGGGAAGGAAGGCGGGGTCTAGGGGTGGAAAAGGGGAGCACGTTGTAAACACTTGAGGCAAACAAGCGAGTGAGCCCCAAATGCCCGAGGAAGGAAGGCGGAAGGATCGTGGCTAACAAGGGGGGGGTAATCGGGAAGACGCGAGTCAACGAGCAAGTGATCCCGCGGGGGCCGAACCAGGGAAGAAAAGACTCGACAGGCCGTGTCGAGCACCAAATTCGGAAAATCCTGGAGTTGTCCAAGAATCAAGCTTCTTAGGACTTGGGCCTAGGGGAAATCGCCGAAA
>Ga0179593_1512395_pt1 | contig 11586 bp, 9 predicted proteins | sample CZODoug2_1_08_16_FD_185931 | JGI IMG/M metagenome (GOLD analysis project Ga0179593, IMG submission 185931) | Vadose zone soil fungal communities from Angelo Coast Range Reserve, California, USA - CZODoug2_1_08_16fungal (PacBio error correction) | ecosystem: Environmental > Terrestrial > Soil >...
CCACGTCCTCAAACACAAGCTGGAAGTCTCTGTGGCAGCCGCAAACGAATAGGGGCAGTCTGAGTGTGGAAGGAAAACTTACGTGGATGTACCGGAGCAACCCTTCCACCGAAGTGTGGGACTTCCCCGAAGGCAGAGGGGCTTTCTTCGATTCCGCCTGCCAGACAAACACTCGAGTTCAAACAGTCAGAACGACTTGCAGCCTTCAAGGGACCGCGACGCAATGAGTGATGTATGTGTCGGCTTGGTTAGTAGCAGCCCCTAAAGATAAGGACGATCACAATCGAAAGGGATCGGGGGAAGAGCGCTTCTAATATACACGGAAACTAGTGGAGAGGGAAATACGAAAGTATTGGGGCGAGATCGGAAGAGGGATCGGCGTTCCACTGCGCTCTTAGACAAAGTGAGGATGGCGCGGATTCCGGACACCAAAAAAAACACATGCGCTCACTGGGGACAAGACAAGAATTCGTAAACTTAAAGTCCGAAAACGATTCTACGTGCGGGCAAGGACTCGTTTGAGAGCTTCCGGTTGGGAAGTCAGGTTGAGAGAAGGTCTGGAACGTCGACGCACAAAAAGGACAAAGAAGGACCTGTCCATCTGCCTGGGGGAATCTGAAAGGTGAAAAAAAAAACGACTATTGAGAAGGACCAGGTAGGACAAACAAAACAGGCAGAGAGAGAATTGGGAAAGCTGAAAAAAAGAATATCCGGAATTGGACTCTCGGGACAAAATGGGCCGCGGCGCATCTTTGAAGGAAAAGAATTTGTGGGGGGTAAAAGGTAAATCTCGAGAGGACTCAAGAGAAAAGCGAGACGAGAGCAAGGTCGAGACCTCAATCTACAAACGCGTAGGCAATGAGGAGCGGAAAGATATCCAAGTGAAAAAAAAGAAATTGGAAAATCTTGGGGTACTCGGGAGGATCTGATGGTCAGGGCAGGGGGCAGCAATTAGTGGGGAACGGGGGGGGTCGAAAAGAAGCTTTCTCAACGGGAACCGCGACGAGCGCATTGAAGCAGCAAAGTTAGAATGACTGTCTCGGGGGAAAAAAATGAAAAAGGGGGGGAGAAATTTGAGGGTTCCAAGAGAAAAAGACCCTGCACCGAGCCGCTACACGGGAAACTGAAAAAGAGAACGAAGGTGGGTTAGTGTCTCGTGGGCCATTACAAGTAAAAGTCCAACGGACAAGTTATCGAATGGGGATGGGAGGGGGCTGAATGGGGAGGGGAAAGAGCCGAATACGCACCACAAGCTTTTGAGATAAAATTGACGGAAAAGTCGGAAGACGCGGAAACGAGAATGCGCTCGGGGAAAAAAGGAGATATAGAGACACCAACAAAGTAGGGAAAAAGAAGAAAATTGACTTGAAGTCGATCCGCGCAAGTTTCCAAAAGACACGAGAGAGACCTTAGCGAAAGAGGGGCATTAGCTCGGCGAGAAAAAAAGCGACGCAAAAGAAAGAGACTCGCGCATCAACTTGTCCGCCGTTGGAGGAAGACTAAGGATCTTGCAACCATTCAACCAATAAGGAGGAGACTGATCTGGAACGTCGGGCAATTACCCAACGCTGACGGCTGGCGGACTGGAAGGTGACTAGCGAGTAGGAAACCTCAAGTTCTTGGGAACACTTTGCAACTCAAGAGTTTTTCTTGCGACAAGCGAAAGGGACGGAATCTCTTCCATTTAGACATGGAAGGGAGGATTGGCGGCGGGGAAAGAAGGCTGCACATCGGCCCAATTGAAAAGAAGAGGGCCCAACACCAATCCGACAGCGAGAATTGGTGATAAGCCCAGGGGCCAATTTTCAAGGGGTCTTAAGAATGGATGAAGAAAAAGAGGTACAAAAAGGGCCGCGCTGGGTAGAGGGAAGCGGAGGTAGGACGCTTTCCACGCCCATGCTGACTCTCACGATGGACGGGGGAAGGAAACCAGCAGCCCACTGAAATCGCGCGAAAACGGCTTTGAAAAGCGGCGGTATACTGAGCGGCCCGGCGCATTCTCGCAATGGCATTCTCGGCTGTGTGAACGCGAACGGCACCTCGAAGGGAAGCGGTGATCAAGGGTGAGGGGAGGAGATTCCAGGACCAGGTCCATTGGTTTGCACATCTCGTCGAGGACAGCCACTGACCGAATAAAGGGGACAAGGAAGGAAACAAATCCTCCACGTCTATATCGGGAAAGACGATGGTTCTCACGGACTCGACATCTGGACTACGAATAACACGTGGCCATGATGTTTGTGGGGGCAGAGGCAGTCCCAAAAGGCCAGTAGACTCAAGTAACGCACGAGTAACCTTTCACATCAAGAAATAAGGAGCGTATTTGAAGGGTCTTCCAGCGGACTAGTGCCGAGGGTCGCCATCGAAAATCCCACCAGACATGAAGAGTGGATCGGAAAGAAGAAGTGCTTCGGCTCAAAAGATACAGGAAGCGCACAACAAAAAGAAGGAAGGTAGTCGGACCGACGTATTGACGGGCGACGGGCGAGCAGTCCGGGAAGGCGGCAAGCGCGGATAGTTTTCTTAGAGGGGTCGTGGGAAGGGGGCGGCTCCGCAAGCAACGAAAACACGCAGGGGGGCAAGGAAGAAAAGAGTTATCCTTTGTCTCGGTACGAGCCAAAAGCAAGTACGCCCAGTTGGGAGGAATGGGGGGGCTAAAGTCCTCGGAGGTAAAAAGAAGATCGCTAGAAACTTGGTGTAGTTTGCGCGGATTGTAAGGAAATTGCCGAGGCGGAGCCGGTCTCGTTTTCCGGTGAGAGATAGCATCCCCCCCCAGCCATCAGTCTGACGCCGGGCAATGGTGTGAGGCAATGTGGAGGATGTCGTGACTCTTTCCAAAAACCGAAATCGGGGGTGATGTAAAACTTTTTTGCGCAATGGTTTTGCGCTGACTGTCCACGATGAAGAATTCTTCAGGGCAATAGGCTTCCAGGAAGACACGACTTAAAGGCCGCTCCTTGCTATCTTCTTATCATGCCCAAGTGGTGTGCCAGAAAGACGGGAAGACTGAGAGTACGTCCTACAGCGGTCAAACACCACCCACTGCCGCGAAAGTGCTCCTCGCGGGCCGTATCTGAGCTCACCCAACAACAATATGAGGAAGAGTAGATTAACTGCGGGCGCGAAGCAACGTCCAGAACAAGGAGGCATAGGGGGGGCCCCAACGTACTGCTGAAGATTGCATAAAAGGCAGAAACCAATTACGCTCCAGAGGGGAAAAAGAAGACCGAACCGAGAATCGCGTCCCGCTCGTGATGATGAGGCAGATTTGAATTCCCTGAATACTAAAAATGTGGGAGATACCCATAATGACAAAATTTACGGTCCCGCAGGGATGAATTACGTGAACAGCGGATTCGACCAGAAATGCCGTGAGCAACATTGCATAAGCTCGGGAGGCTATAAACTCTTTCCTATAACGGAGAAACACGGGCAGAAGACGAAATCAAAGCCGCCGATCAACGACAACTCACCAACGACTCGCCGAATCCGATCTTGACCTAAGAGAGTTCTCCGTCACTCACTTCCGAGAGGGCAAGAGGACACGTATACAGAGACAGTTCTCGCTATAGGGGAGGACTCGGGGCGTAACAATGGGGACGAACTGAAGATGTTGTGTCGTAGAAGCCTCCGGACCCGACGGACCACCAAACCGAAGAAACCGATTCTTCAAGAATCACTTCCAGGACCAAAACCGGGATAAATAGACCATGGTCATCCGTAGGAAACCGACGCCATGAGACTCCGGAAGAATCTTTCGGAAGCCTCCAATCTTCCGAGAAGAAACACGGAAGAGTATGGGTGGGATGCTGAGACGACCTACATCACGGCAGGGTGGATCGAGAACAACTGGCAACGACGAGTTTGGGGCGCGTCAAGGCGATCGTGCGTTTACCGCTAGGGAGATGAGACTGCCTACTTCCCAAAAACAGGGCGCAAGCCAAAAAGGTTGGAAGAGGGAGAAAGGATAGGAGTCACGCAGGCGACGAGAAAAGACGACGGGGAGCAACGCAGTGCAAAATTGAAGGAGTCTTCAGGGGAAGGTAATGATCAGTGCATCAAATCGGGGGGTGAATCACACCTGGCCAAACGGAACGGCAGTAACAAAGCCAAAGTAACTCTAAACTCGGTCAAAATGAAAAGGTGCCTTATCACTCGCAAAAAACACATTCAGCAGGGAATACCATTGGAAAGGACGACCTACTTACCCGGTGAGGAGAGTTTCGGACCACAAAAGGGTCAAAAAACGGTGTGAAGTGGCGTGGATCTGGTGGCGGGCCAAAAGCCGTCCGAGGATCACAAGGGGGCGGAGAAAAAAGGACCGCTAACGCCTGGCATTCACAACGCGCATCCGGTGGAACCGAGCCCGGGAAAAATCAGGCGAAATTTGGGGAACGGAAAAGATTATATAAAAGGAGTTGAGGATTTGCAAGAGGAGCTGGGACGAAATGGTGCAAAGGACTGGTTCAATTGGGACTGGGAAGACGCTGACAAGAGAATAATTGGGGACGGTGAGACAAAGGGGACTATCTGGTAAGTATCGAGTCGAAATAAAGAAAGGTGAGGAAGTGCGGGGTAACTATTCCACTCTCGAGACACGACCTTCACCGAAAGAAGAACTCTAGGAAAAAGCCGTAAAGATACAGCGAACGGTTGAGGTCACGGGGCACCGAGGGCGGCTGATAGATTCACTGCGAGATGAGGGGGAAGTTGGTCGTTGGATTAAAAAAGGGGGGTGGAGGGGATCTCAAGAAGGAGTACGACACAGCGGGGGGCAAAGGGCGTATCTGTATTAAATCCAAACAGACAAACTTAAAGGAGAAATCTAAAGGAAATCTGAAACTCAAGAGAAGAAAGGAGATATTCAGAGGGGGTCTGGAGACGCGAGAGAGGAAACTACTATCAAATGACGAGGAGAAGGAGGAGACTCGGCATCCCAGACAAGGGCAAAAGTCATCCCAATCAAGGCGACGCAGCAACTGGTAAAGAGCTCTCAGGGTTATCTGGCAAACTCTCAAAGGCGGGGGGAGTGCTATAAGATCTGTAACGGGGTAGCGGAGGGACTTCGGGGGGAGGCGTGCACGAGGGAAGGGAAATCAAATGCTTTCACTTGGACTCCGAGAGAAGACAGAAGAGACCGAAAAAAAAGACCGAGGACATTAAGGCAGAAGGCAAATTGGTCACGCGGGAATGGAAATCTCAAACAATTTTGCGTTCCAGCAGAGCAAAACGAAGAAGACAGCGAGAATGGTGAAGCTCCGTAACGGGTTCGACGTGGAGGTCGAGGAGAAAGGGGGAAATAAAAAGGAAAAAGGGGGCCTCAAGCGAGGTGGGTAGAGAGGCTGGAAACAAAAAGGGCTCTCAGGTCCGTCGGCTTGTAGAAAGCAGAAAAGACTAGAAGGCTGTACAAAAAAGAGCCACTACAAGGCCAAGAGAGGGGAGGATGAGATGGTCGAAAAAAGCGTTAGGGGGGAGGAAAACGACGCATAAAAGGCAGGAAGGTCATGCTTGTGGGGTTAGTTGCAGGCGCGCGGGGAGAAAAAGGGGAGCTGATCATGTGATGAACAACAGGACAAAATGGGCACATGTCGGAGTTGGACATAGGGGGGGAGACTATCTCCGAAAAGACGACGGTTCAGAAAGGAGAAAAGAGACCGCGCAAAGAACAGGAAGAATACAAGCACGAGGGGGAGAGAGATTAAAAGGAATCTGAGAGTCGCGAAAAAGAAAGGTGGTGGTTTGAAGAGACCGCTTCCAAAACAGGAAGGGGTAAAGAGAAGGGGAAAAAGCGAGATCCTTGCACGTCATATGAACGAGAACAAGATTTGCTCTTCCGAAGAAGCAAAGTAAAGGATGAAAGCGCAGTCCCACCATACTATAGCACTCTTGGGGATAGTGACCCAGGATGCTGCGCTGAGATCGAGAAGGAAACAAAAAAGGCCTCGCGTTTAAGAGGATAAGAAGGATGGATCCCGGGCGGGTCCCCTGTGGGAAAGATAGGAAGAAATAGGTGGTAGGACTGCACTGGTTTTCGGGGGGGAAAGGGGACGCCGTTCCGAACATAAAGACAAACGAAAGGAAGGAACACCAGGTAGATGTACCCGTTGTCTCATGAACTAAAGAGGAAAAAAAAAATTGTTTTTGAGGAGGGGGCGGAATAAAAGGGAGGGAAAGCCGGAAGAGACTCGCGGAATTCGGAATACTTCAGGGGGGGGTTGCTGGATTTTTCAAGATGACTAGGGAAGGAAAGGAGGTAGAGGGAGGAAATAGGTAAAAAACTGAAGCGCCTGTACGCGGCAGGAGGGTGGGAGGCATATTTGCGTTTCGCGAGGGAAAAAAAAGATAGAATGTAACCTGTTGTTATGGTGAGGGAAACAAGGGGGAAAGTACGGAGGGGATTTTCAACAGGCTCATTCAGCACGGGGGGGAATTAAACAGATCTTCTTGCATTCGGAGAGCGAATGGGGAAAGCATACTGTCATCGAAAACAAGACTCCCCCAGGACGGAAAAAAGGGAAAACCCTAAAGAATCAGAAGGGAGGGATAGAGAGAACAAAACAAGAGGATAGAAAAAAAAAGGGAGAAAGAGAAAACATCAGACATTGGAGAGTCAAGACGCTGGTGAAAATTAAAGCCGGGTCAACTTACGCGAAGAGACGAGAGCAAGAAATAAAAGGAGAAACTCTTAAAAGGATGAAGGGACATCAGAGGTGAGCCCTGAAGATTAAAAGACAAGAAAGGAAGGAACAAAAAAAGAAAAAGTTTGGTCACATCCAAAGGACCTCTAGATGAACCAAAGGAACACGCTACCCCGGCCTGTTACAAGGGGAAAAGGAATTGGGGTGATACGGGTCAGGAAAAGGACGACTAAAGAAGTAAATCGAACTCGCACAAGGAAAAGAACAGAAAAACCACCACGAAGTCCTAGTCTTCCGCGCAGCTCTGAAGCCACTTGAGAAGCCAACCGACAACACACAAAATCAGGGGGTGAAAGGGCACAAGAAAAAACAACAGATGGAGAATCTAGGTTTAAAGAGAATGCGTGTGAAGGGGAATGTTGTCGAGCCGAAGCACCCTGACCCGTGGGACGTCAAAACAGGGCAGAAAAAAAAAAGATGTCAAGGAAAAAGGGACAAAAATGAGAAAAAGAACAGTCAGCCAAATTGAAAAAGGAACGACGGGAAGAACGCAAGGGGGGTCAAAGGGGGACGCGGCCTGCGCCTATAGGGGGTTATAAAAAAAAAACTTAGTTCCTGACGATCCCAAAGCACGTGATAGGGGTCCGTGGGGGCTCGGCGAGAAGATACGAAGAGAATGGATCGGAACACGGGAGAAACGAGAAAAAAATGATCGCAAGGAGAAAGTGCGGGTTAAAAAAGAACTGTGAAAAGGGGGGAAAAAGAGAAAGAGAGAAAGAGGAGGTTAATTCGAGAAACAATGTCGAGTCACGAGGATGCCTGCGATTCTCTCGTAATGTTAGCGGGAAGGCAATGAAGGTGGGGGGAGTCGACGGATCTTTGGAAGCTGAAAGTGTCCACTGCACAGACCTCAACGGGACCGGAAAAACATGATCACGGACAAGTCGAAACCTAAGAAGACAGAAAATAGAATGCCTGGGAAAACGGACTAAAAAATAACGTGTTAAATCGTGTTCGACCAGCGCGGGGTCGCTGGTGAAGTATGAGAGGGGGGAAAAAGGTCCAGCGGGAGGGAGAAGGCCCGGAAGGAAGAAGAGAGAGAAAATGGCCTTCTCTACAAAGCGAGGGGGAGATGGGGCGCCTTCTTTCAATAAAGACCGCAGAAAAAGTTGAAAGGGACTCGAAGATATATCAAGATGGGGCATAGCTTACGGGAACGAAAGGAGCCCGCTTAAATGAAGAAACGCAATTAAAGATGCACAAGGGACTGAAGAGCTGTGACGTGGGGGAAATGAGACAAAAGAATTGAGGAAAAAGTGAAAAGTGAGTGCCCACGCAAAAGAGCGTCCAGGCACCAAGGCCAAAAAGTAACTAACTGCTCAGCATAGGAGAAAGGAAAAAAAAAAGGGGGGGGCAAAGTCGCTGAGAGAGGAATAGGAGGGGAGGTGAGCGAGGAAGTTTGGGACTTTGTCCTGTGCGCGGGGGGATCGCCGAGCTACTAAACGGAACAGGGGGGACGAAGGTTTGATCGGAATAGGAATCAAAAGGTGAAAGAGAAGAGGGAGTCAAGATCCACTCACAAAAAATGAAAAAGAGAGAGCTATTCCTTGCGATTGATAAGTAGGTTCCAGAAGCAGAGTAACGACGATAACTACCTTTCGGAGAAACCACGTTATGGAAAGGAAAAATAGTAGATCCCCACAACTGAGAAACACTTCCAGTCGCATCAACGTCCGCGCCTGGGGAAAGATAGACGACTTTGAGGAGAAGAGAGAAAGTCTTCTATTCTGAACTTGGAAGAGAAAGGAGCGCTTCTGGGCGGGGGGGGGCGGCTCGGATCGATAACCCACCTGATGAAGGTGAGCAAGTAGGTTCATTCGACCTCGCGTAAGGACCCGAAAACCCAGGAAAGACGCCTTTCAATTCATCTCTTGTAAAGCGAAAGCACAACAATTTCAGTTAAAGAAAGGAAGGCAAGACAGCGCGAATTTCGGAAAAACGAAATCCCACTGGCCCCAATTTTGGCGATTAGATCACGGCTTAACTAGAGGGACGGGGGGGGGGGGGGGGGCCTCCTCGCTGGTAGAGATTGCGAGGAGCCAGAGGAAATCGTCGTTCGGACTTTACCCCTCCCAGGGCTACGCGCAAAAACGATCGAGCACACCAAGCCTCCACGCATTCCAAGCGGGAGGAGAAAAAAAAAGGTCAAAAAAGGATTGGGCCGTGTCAGGAACGTCATTCAAGGGCATTCTGAGGGTGGGAAGGATTGCTGCGAGCGAAAGATCACGGCACCTCGCCTTGTAGACAAAGAGAGCGAAGGGATGGCCCAGGACGCCCAAATTTGCCATGGAGAGGGGTTTAAAGAAGAAGAAGATCCTACGGGACTCTAAAAAAGATACAAAAGCAACGAGGACGGCCCATCACTTCTAAATGACCGTTCCTCACTATCCTCGTGACAGAGAAGATGCAAGATTAACAGACAGTGCCCATGATTGTTGTGATCAACCACACAGCATAACCTGATGAAGGAAACGCAAGATAGAATCAACCGGCCATACTTAGTATTTGGAAGGGACTTAAGAGAAAGAGGGAGGTTCCCGTGAATGTGGTTGTGCCAGCGCATCCCATACCTAGAACGGATCGTCAGGAAAGAAGCCCCAGGAGAAGGCTGGGCTCACCGAAATAAGAGCGCGACCAAACTCCAGACTTGCGTCCGGCGTTCCGGCAGGAAGAAAAAAAAGGGCTGAAGGGGAGGTAAGGCAAGGACAGCTCAAGAAATATGTGTTTCCTGCAACGGAAGACCACACTCGGAAAGTGCGCAACGAAACTCAATAAAGTTCGTAAAACCGCGGATTAACTCAAGTAGCCGTTGATCGTCTAAGGAAAAAAAAAAGGTGCGGGGGGGGGGGGGGGGGGGGGGGGGGGCTTGTGTGGGCGAAGTGCGGTAGGTCCATTAACATTCTCCGTCCATAGCGGTCGTTGGAAGTTCTGCGGAGTTTTTTGGTCGAGGGCTTGGGGGAAGACTTCCCCTGGTTCGGCGTGCGGGTAGTATCAAAAAAAAACAGGCGTGACAGGGCATGGTCACAGCAAGTGGGAAAGCGTAGGGATCACTTAATATATCGGCTGATTTAAAAAGGGGAGAAGTAGGTGGGGAAAGGCGGGAGTTCATTCAGGGCTTCAATAGGAGGCATGCAGAGGCTTTGTACCAAAACCGCACTTTGCAATCTTCGCGGGAAGCACATAGGCATCTCACCGTACGCTTCCCAGGGGGAAAAATTGACAAAAAGGGGGATGAAATCTCCGCCGCCGTATATACTCTCCAAGAAAGAGTACGACGTGACGAAGCCTTCAGACTTTGCAACGAGGGGGGGAAGGGCGGCTAAGCTTGCCAGTAGGTCACCATAAAGGAATGGCGCCAGAGGGGCCGAGAATCACTTCCCAGTTCCGAAATAACTGAAAACCAACCAGACAGTGACCCATAAAACAAAACTTTTACAAATCACCAAGCATCTATTACGAACGCAGGGACGGGACACCTCAGTACCCCTTTACACCACCCCTTGCAACAGACAAGGAAGTCAGCGCCTGATTGGACTTGACCTCTTTGAAACTCACCAAACCACACTGGCAGAAGATCGAGCGCCAGAGAACGCCGAACGCACCAACGAAGTCGTCAGCCGAATTCCGGCTCGCTCGGGGCCGGAAAAAAAATCCGCACAGTCCGGACAAACAAAAATAATCTTCTCCTTACGGGCACGCTACTTAGAGGGGATGGACTCGGGGGAGTTGACAACTTTACGTTGCAAACGGGGGGACGGCGCACTCAACGAGGTGAGTCCCCGCAAGGACACTAGGCTGTCACGAGCTGTTCCCCTTCAGGAAACTGGGCAATACAAGAATCGCCGGACAGGCAATGAAGTGGAGTGTCGGGTGTGCAGCACGGAATCTTGAGAAGCAGCACTCTCTCATGTTCATGCAGGGGGCCCCACGATCCAATAGGCGCTGGCTAACTAAATCACACTATGCTAGGGAGAGGCCATGGAGAGAGAGGTGGACCGAGTTGCAGATGAACGGGATCGTGCGGTCCACTTTCTTAAAGGGAGGAGTTGCCAAACTTACTTCCTGCCCCAAAATCAAGCGCGCGGGCTGGGAGAAGATGTGTCACGCGAAACATCGTACGAAACGGAAAGATGGAGAGGAGCTTTTGCGTACCCTGTTGCGAAAATAGGGAGGAGGATCTGTTTCTATTCTATGGCATGTGCACGGGAAATCACTACCCTCCAAACGAGGGCAAGCTGGCCCGGGTGAATCAAAACCATAAAACTCTCTAAATTAAAAGAAGCGAGGGCGGGCGCCTCACACCATCAGGAGAATGCAATTGAGGCGCGCCGGGGACTATGGCGCTGGGGAGGACGCCATTTGTCGCGGCTGGAAGTGGCGTGGGCTTGTTGAGGTAAAGAAATCACTGGCGCTGGGGAAAAGCAGAACTATAGACGGAGTACCAAAAAAAATCGCGGGGCCCTCGAGTAGACCCCGTCTATAGGGGAAAAAAAAGGTGATCAGAAGCCACTGCGAAAGTGGTACGCTGTCTAAGAAAGAAGAGTCGACTTGGGGGCCTCTTGGCTGGAATGCATCCGTCCCCTCTCGCCACTATCGCAAGTGGAAAGGATGCAGCAAAAGGACGTTTGTGCCACGGGGTCGAAGAGGAGGAGAAATTGAAAAGGTGGCGGCCCGCGACACTAGCGAAAGAACTGCAACCCGTCGCTACGGGAACACAAACCCGATAGAAAGATCAGAGTTGAATTGCGCGTTTCCAATAAAACAAGAAGGTTTGCTGCGTAATGTGTGATCTTGGACTGAAGGGGGCGGGTGATAGCGAGGCGATCACGGAAACTGTGGGCCAAGTCGTTCGTCTGGGAAATCCGCTGGAAACTAAGCGAATCGACGA
>Ga0179593_1550359_pt1 | contig 11586 bp, 16 predicted proteins | sample CZODoug2_1_08_16_FD_185931 | JGI IMG/M metagenome (GOLD analysis project Ga0179593, IMG submission 185931) | Vadose zone soil fungal communities from Angelo Coast Range Reserve, California, USA - CZODoug2_1_08_16fungal (PacBio error correction) | ecosystem: Environmental > Terrestrial > Soil >...
GGTTGGTAGAGTCTGCTTGAGATGGGAGAAACACGCAAAATGCGCGGCCTTACTCCTGTCACTCGTGAATTCGGGCTTTCTGTTTACAGGGGGGCAATATTGGAAGAAGACTGAAACTACTTCACAATAAAGTACAAGGGGGAGGGGACCGCGGACCGGCCGCCGATCTGGATAGGGCGCTAGGCAACTTTGGGATGATGCGAGCCGGAGGGGGTCTTATCCAAAGCCCTCACCGTCTGGAGCTAGAAGGTTACCAAAGGCTTATCAACACTGGGCCCGAGTAAGGCGCGAGGGGGGAACGGTAGCTACCGTCACGTTGCGGCGCCAAAAACTTAAAAAGACCGGCGAGTTGGGTACAGAGGACGGTAATAGATGGAAGATCGAGGGTGTGGCTACTTCGGGGGAGAGCGAGCAAAGACAGCATCAATAAACCTTGTGGTATTTGGGTATCTGCCCGAAGATCGGGCGGCACATTCCGCAGCGTTTTTATACAGGGGGAAAAGAGAAGGGGAAAGGGTGAGAGACATGAGAAACATCATCGCGATTAAGCGTGCGCGGAAAAGAGAGAGGAAAATGGGTAAGCATTGGTTATACAAGGATGACCAAAAAGGGAGGTATGCTGTTTCTGAACTTTGTGCGTTCTCGTTTTTTAGTAGGGTCAAAAATGAAGGGAGACGAGAGGCATGCGTTGGTGGGGAGGGGAGGAATTCTGGTTCTTGAGACATCAAGAATGATCAAAATCGGTATTAAGAGAGTTTAGGGCTAAAGCTGGATGTGCTGAAGGACCAAGACAGAGGGTCGATGATCTCCGAATGAGATCCAGTAGAGGATGTAAGTACGCGCCAGGAAGCAATCACGAATCGTTGAGAATTTCATACATAGGCGCGGGATACGAAAAGAGAAAGAGGTTGGGGAGAAGAAGGAATTTAGGTAATATCGGGTCAAAAGCAGCGATAGTAGGGATGGGTGAGAGGGCAATCCTGGAACTCTCCTAGTAGACTTGGACTGATGGGGGGACACTTAACCTTAACCAAACAAGTTGGTCCCCAGGGAAGGGCAACAAAGGGAAAAAGGTATGATTTTGATTAGATTGACAAACAGGGGGAAAAGGACCAGGGGGGTGGACCTCAACTTTGTAGGTTAGGAAAACTGCCATCCTTGGGGTTCTTGCAGACAACCATGATGGCAAAGGAAGTGAGGGGAACTTTTCAGAACCAACAAACAGAAAAACGGGCGAAAGAAAATGGAAAAAGCTGATCGAGCGGCAAATGGAAAGTACTAGAACAGATTTTCTGTTTACCGAAGCGCAAGAATCTTTACATGAAGTTTCCATCGGGCTGAGGCAGGGGAGGGGGGGGCACTGGATAAAGAACCGTCTTTTGAATTTGGTTTGGTGGTGGGTTGCCGGAGATTGATGCTCTGCTATACCAAGGGGACCTTTGCAAGGCGACTAACGACAGGAAGAGCCGCGAAATTTTCCAGTGAGAGTCGTCGTTTCCATTTGAAGGGGGAATTATAACATAAGGGGCCACTGAACTTGGAAACAGGATTCTCTCATTGGGAAACCAAGGCATTACAAAACTGGTTTCTAACTAAAGAGGTTTAAGGGTAAAGCTGGAGTCAAGTGGGTCTACTGCAGGAACAAAGAATACCCTCCTGGCGGGAGGGGAGGGCAAAAGTTTCTAAGAATGCTGAATAGGAGGCCGGGGGGGTCGGAGGAATGTGGAAAATTGAAGGGTGTCAGAAGTTCAGATATGGCCGCTAGACCCTAAAGGAAGAAATAATGACGAGGGGGGAAAAATGAAAGCCCACTACCTTTAATAGGTAATAAGGTTCTTAGTAGAGGAAAGGATGGTGCAAATATTCTAGGGGGCTGCCGCGTGGGGTCGCTGGTGGCAAAGGTTGTCCCTAGGAGAATGAAGGGGGGCAGCGCTCGGGGTCCTCTGATAGATGTTGGGTCGAGAAAAAAGGGGTCTGTGTAAAAAAATCTCAAAAAACCAACCCGAGGAGGAAAGGAGAGAATTAAAAGAAATGCTTTTCGAGCGCCAAAGAAAATCGCGGACCGAGGGAGAAAGTATGAAAGGAGAAAGGGAAAAGAATGGGGGCGCCACCCGAGCAGCAAAAACGACAAAAGTGATCATGAATAAACTAATCAGAAACTTATCTTGAGGTCGTGGTGATGGTCTCACGGCAGTACTCGGTGGAAAGGGGGAGGTCCAGAAGGAGGGGGGGAGCGCAAACGTCAAAGTTCACATACAAACAGAGGCGCCCGAAACCCCAAGAAAGAACTAAGGTTTTATCGCCAGGAAATAATTTTTCCCGCGATCGAGAACTTCTGAGCGGGAATGGAAAAAGAGGGGGGAGAAGAACCACAGGTGTGGCTCCCGAAAGGAAAAGGTAACGGGGGAAGGTAGAAAAACTTGGTCAGAAGGAAACGGTTTCCCAAGTACAGTTGCAGTACTTCACAATGGGCAGATCGAGGCCACCCAGAGGGAATCTGTCAAATGGAAACTAGCGTAAAGGGAGAAAAAAAAAGCCGGGAGGAGGGCGGGAGGAGCCAGAGGTCCCTCCAATTGGGGAGAGACATCAAAGGAAGGCCATGCCAAAAAATTAAAAAAACCAATCAAATGTTTAGACAGTGCTCGCTCTAGCACATGGACCTGAATTGGTAATAGCTCATTTGGCGGGCGGGGGAAGTAAACAAAGAAAAAAGGGTATTGTTTCGGGGTGAAGTCCCGGTTCAGAAACAGCCAGATATCCACCGTAAATTGAAGGGAGGTACGACGTGTTTGGGCGACACTGAGGGCAAATGCCTCTGGGTGGGAGGTAACATCAAGAAAAGATTTCAGACAATACTAACGAGAAAGAAAAGGGGAGTCCACAATGGGAAACTGGCTCATGGAGGAAGCGCAGAAAAAAATAATCCTCTTGGATTGTTGGCCAAGAAGTTTGGTTGTAATGGTATTGAGGGACCATCGTACCTCGTTTCCAGGCCGCTTGTCTAGGAAAGGTAGTGACATTATGAGAGCAGACCGACTGGGACTTTCGAAAAAAAGCGGAAGAAAAAGAGACTTAATTTCGGAGGCCACAATCGTAATGGGGGCCGAATTAACGATGAGAGGTTTTATTCATGACGGACTGAAAATCGGCCAGGGGAGGAAAAATTCAGGAGGGGAAAGAAAAAAAGAAGGAGTCGCGAAAAAAAGCTTGCGCCAACCGATACAGTGGACACCCCTGACGCGAGTGGCCCGAGTTCTGGACTTGCAGCTCCAAGAAGAAGAGTAGGGGTTAGAGGCCCCACGCGGCAATGCCGAAAGGAAGAAATAAGGAGAGTTGAAACTCAATACACCGAAAAAACGGAACATACCAAGAGGAAAAGGGACCAAAGCCGAAGAGGGATAGACCCATAAGGGGGAACCCTAGGAGTTTGCGGAAAAAGGAAATCGTGATACAAGGTCATCTGGATACCGAAAAAGGTAAAAGGGACTGTCAAACGTGGGGAGAGAAGCAGCTCTGCGAAGACTCACAAAAAACAATACCAAAACACACAAAAGGTGAGGGAGAAAAAGACCCTGGATAGACTTGGGCATTATACAACACTCCGAATATACAGTCCTATATGTTCAAGAGTAAAAGAGGGACAGGTGGGGGGGGGTAAGAGGCATGGTGTACAGAAAAGTTAAAGCTCTCGAGAGGAGGACAAATAGAGGATGACCGGGCTCCAGTGTTGTACAGGCAGGCGCGAGCAAGACGGGGCGTCTGATAAAAAAATGCTTATAAGGGGGGAAACCACAGTGAAAGAAAAAGAGGCATCATACCCCGGGAGCAGCGACGAGACGCTGTACATGGAGGAAAGGGTTGGAGTGTCAAGGAAAAATCACGAGTTAACGCGCGCGGAAGGGCGCGGTTGTCGTTTCTCCTCCTGACATACGTCCCCGAGAAAAAGAAAATCAGCTCAAAAAAAAAAAAAAAAATAAAGGTGAAAGAGAGAGGGAACGAGTCAGGGACGGACAAGGGGGGGTGAAAGAGGAAAAAAAAGACATTCGAAACTCAGACTCGTGAGTCAAAAGTTCTGTTTACTGTGTCGATTGACGCGAACTACTGAAGAAAAAGGGCAGACAAAAGGCAAACAGGAGTCCGCGTAGCCGGGGACAAGTAAGAGGGGGATGAGGAAGAGGGTCGGGGCATCAGCATCTCGGGTGGGGGGGGTTTCATGGTATCAAGCCCTAACCGGCTGTGCCTATCATTGGGAAAACAAAAGGGACGGGAAAAAAAACGAGCAACGCGTCACTACGCGATTGGTCACTAGGAAAGAAAGAGAAGAAGGGAAAAAAATTGGGCGTGCTCCACACATAATCCCACACATGTCATGGGGGGAACGCTGCCGGTAAAGCTCGGCCGGAGTCGTCTTCGGGGTGGGGGGAAGTCTGGGGCTGAAGAGCTGAAGAGAAGACGCAAATAAAAAATCCACTTTTGTATGGGGGAGGTGGAACGGAAGAAGCCGGGGCCGGCCAATGACCAAAGGATTAGTATCAAAATGGAACCAGACTTCGGCACCTTTCTTCAGCTAAGAATGCACAATAGCGGGAGGAAAGGAGGTGACCAGGAAAGCATAGAGTCCATGGGTGAAGCCTGTTAGAACGGTACTTCGAAAGGGGAGGGAAAATGAGATTGGATGTTGTCTACCTGGTGTCCGTTCGTTTGCGGGTAAGTTCAAAGAGCAGAAGAGCGCTCGTCATTGTTGAAGAGTGGGGGGGAAAGAAGTGCGATCGGACTTTCTTGAGCCAGCAAGAAGAAATTCAAAGTAGGAGTAAGAGAGTCTGAAGTAAGTTTAAGCTCCACGCCCGGTCGTCGCGGTGCAGCAGGCGAATCGAATTTATAAGGGGGGAGGAGCGTAAAAAAGCTACAAATCGACTAGGGACGTTAATAGAGACAAAGAAGATAGTGAACGCCGGACGCTAAAGTGGTAGAATACTAAATAGCGGTTCAGGCTCGATCTTCCTTGAGTATTCAATCATCTTGACCGACTCAAATCGGAGGAAAAAGGACTGTTAAGGTGCCGGTAAGAAGGTAGGTACAACAGGTCCAGAAAGGCAATTCGAGGGGGATTAAGCGATCTCTCGTGGCCACGTCCCAAGGGGTTTTGTTTTGTGTCATTGGAACGGGAGGCACTGGGGAGTGGTTAAAGGAAATTTGGCGCCCGATTTCAGGGGGGAAGCGCCAAAAACCGGGGGGGCAGGGGCTAACAACAACCCCTGTTAGCGACGGCTGGAAGCAGGCGGTTAAACCACGGAGAACAGGCCAAAAAAGATACCATAACTGGTCCCGGGGGAAAGAAAAAAAGGGGGACCGGGAAAGGGGAGCAAACGACCTTTCTAAGTTCCTCGGGAGAGCGCGCAAACTCCGAATGCAACCGCTTTATTGGGGGGGGGTAAGGGGGGGGGGAAATGGAAGGAGATCAACCGGAGATAACCAAGGAGGGGAGGGAAATTTAGGAAACCTCAGCGAGGGGGTTTGCCTGAAGGAGCAAGTTTCCATTCCGGAGAAAATAAGCAAGGTGAACTGCGAAGCGGACACTGGGGGTACGTACCCCAAATCTCCTTGAAAAATCCTAGTAACAACGTTGGACCATAGTGGTTCAATTGCGGGAACCCAATTATCTCACCTTGGTGCTGCCGATTGGGGCACTAAGTGACGAGAAGAGGATCTAGAGGTCGTGGCCGTAGGCAAAAACAGGAGTCGCGATAACAAAAAATCGATAGAAAAATGGCTGGACCGGGCTGATGATGTGATGGAAAAATACGAGTTGCGCTAACATAGATAAAACCCTACGAGCACATTCAAGGAGGGGAGAAGAAGCACAACTGGCGTCTGTCTTGATCCGATTCGAGTGGAAAAACTCATCTAGAGCGGGGCTGGGGAAGGGGGGCTGGACGGAGGGGGGGGGAGTTAGGGTGGGAAGCATTTACCAGGGGGGACAGGGGGTTACGCATCGGGGTCCGCGGAGATTGTCTCAAAAGGATTCTTTGGGGGATTAGAGCCAACACCAACTGCTGAGGAGGAAAAGCCAAGAATCCTTTTTAGGTCAGGGAGGAAAGACGACCGAAAACCTCCATCATTGAAAACGCATATGAAAAATATTGCACGAAACCACCCCGAACCCGAGACTCAAGGTTCAATCAGGAACCCGACAGCTTGACGGCATTAAATGGGGGGGGGGGGGGGCAATCAGAAGAGGGAGAGTGATGCGTGGTTCGCAAGGCAGAATGGGGAAAGGGCCTTTCAAAAAGGCCCGAACCACCAGATCGATCGGGGTTGTGCTCAGAAGGGACTAAGGGGTGGGAAAGGAGGACTAACATAGAGTCTGGGGGGAGCGTAGGGAAAAGGTCAAAAGAGGGATAACTGGAATAAATGGGATCCACAGAAATTTAAAATTTCACGCTGGGCGTAAAGCGGGGGGGGCCGAATCAAGGGGGGACTCGGAAGAAAGGAACAGTGGAAAATAGAAAACCTTGCATGACTAGGCTCAACTAAAAGGAACACCGCCGGGTCGGCGGTTATAACAGGACCAAAGGGGGGACAGAAGGCCGGGGTACATCACTTCCTGTCATAACCAAAAAAGGAAACCCAATACAAACCTGGCCTTAGTATCCAGTGCGCGAAGCCACGCTTTACTGAGTTCAGGAAAAGGGGCGGACGGGAGGTAAAGGAGGAAAATGATGTCGTTGGATCGTGGGATTCAAAGGGGATACCGACGCCTCGATCACCGGTGAATCGCGGGGGTAGGGCGTTTGGGGGGGACGACACTTTCTTAGGAAAAGGACTGCAATCAGGTGGGGGGTTGGCGATGGAAGTAAAAGAGGGGGGGAGAAAAAGGGGAGGTCATACAATAATCCACGCATACCGTGAGTCCAAAAAAAACGAAGTGGGGGCCCGAACGGGGGTCGAGACAAAAAAATACTCAAAGATGTGCAAGTGGATGGCGGGTGTCCATACCTGTTGGGGGGAAGTGTAAAGTGGGGAAAAAGAGGAACCCATCGGAACAAGCTTAGCTAGCAATACAGGGAAAGGAATAAAATAAGCGCAGACCGCTATTAGGTCTTTAATACTAAAGGATTTTTCGTCTGCACAGCGCCTATCGTTATCAACTTCGATGCGGTGTTATGAGTTTGAAAAGGCGGAAAGAGGCCATGAGCAGAAGGAATCCCGCAGGCAAGAGACCAGAGGGGGGGACAACTGATTTATAGGCACTACACTAGATAATACCGATTTTGGGGAGTTTCTTGCGGGGATCCTAAAATAAGATCGAGGCCGTAGAGAAAAAAAGCGGGAATTGCCGAGCAAATGGCTCTTACTCATAAACCCAGGACAACGAGAAGCATAACCAGAGAAAAGCCAGGGGCCTATAGAAACGTAGTGCTTGAACCCATTGAAGAGATGTTCCGGAACTCATCTCGTGATGCATTTCAGAAGTAGAGAAGAAGGGAAGGAAGGGGTTAGGGGAAATGAGAAGCATCTGTGCATGGGCCTCCAAAGGACGGGGAGGAAAAGAGGGAAAAGAGAACAAAGGTTCTGCCGTTGCTTTTATCGAAGAGATATCTCAAACAAAAAATTAGAACAACAAATAAACTTGCGGAAGCAGAGAAAGAGGAAAGTGTTGGGTAAGATCTGGGGGGAGAAAAACCAAAAGGAGGGATAAGAGACGGCATCGAGAAAACCGTCCCGTTTGGGTTTAGAAAAGGCAGGGTTGAATGAGAACTAGAGAAAGAAGTGGAGGGCTGGGAATAAAAAGAAAAACCCAAACAAAACAAAAAACTTCCTTGGTTGCCGAAACAAGGTTCCTACACTGGCAAAGCAAGTCCCGAGAGGGCGCCGGAAAACGTAATACGTTGCAGTGCCACTGTTTGAAGGGATTCGCTCCGAAAAGATTCAATGTAGAAAGGGGGGGCCGAAAGGGGAAGGAAAGGACTGCTCGACTATCGCGTGGCGTTGGGCCAACCTCAACCACCCATTCGTCAAAGAATCGAAGGCCAATCCACACAAAGAGGTTAGAAAGGATGGGTTAGAGTCGGTGACGTCGGTAGGAGAAGAAAAACTCCCTTCCCTGGGACGAGAAAAGACTGTCACGAGGGGGAATTCAAATGCAACCTGTTTCGAATTGACTGGCGAAAGAATCAGAACAGTGCTAAAGAACAACCGAGGTCGCCAGGTCGCGATCCGGGGATATGAGGGGGGGGGGACGATTCCGGCACTGGGTCGTCGGAAGAGGAAAAGATGTTGGGGTTTAGGAAAAGACCAGTCAGGCTCCGATTGAACCCTTGCTGTGGAACAATGGCCCGGGCATGGTTAACGAGCTAGCCCGGTAAAAGGTTCCGTGACAAAAAAAGAGTACCAACACATTTGGGGACAGGCTTAAGTCATCGCGCGGCAAGCCATGGCTTCGGATTGTTGTTTCCTAAGACGGCTTGGAGAATCATATTCGCCGAAAGAGTCAAAACTTCCGGGGAAAAAGGGGGGGGGGGGGGGGAAAAAAAAATTTTCGTTGTTAATCTGGTGGGGGTGGGGGGGGGGACACGAGAGACGGGGCATCAAGGCAATCCTTCTTAAAAATCAAGGGGTGCGTCTCGACTATTCTGTAACATCCGATTATCTCTTCCGGGAAAAGAAATCGGAAAGGTGTGAAAGGGCAAGTGGTTATAACCTGGATGAAATACTTGTTGCTGTGCACCTGGTTGGTCTATGGGAGGGGCAGTATATATCGGCCGGAACTCGGCTGGAACTTGTGTGGGAAAAAAGGACGGAGGCGAAGAGGAGGGACTTGGATCAACCAAGAAGAAGGAAAGATGGTATTGAATGGAGGCTGTAGGGGAAAAAGCGTAATCGCCCTCCCCCCTCGGGTCACGCAGCAGGCTCTTCATCGAATTGAATTGATAGGTACGTCGCTACCTGAGAAAAAAAGAGAAAAAGAGGGTCAGAGGGAGCAGCGAGGCGGGGGGCCTAAGGAAAATCTCCAATTCTCTTTGAGGAGTGAAGAATACTAAGGTTTCTGCACGATCTGACTTTCCTGGCAGAAAAAAGGCATGGACTAAAAGAAGGGGGAAACTCACGATGTGCCATTACAAAGGGGGGGGGAAACGGAAAAACACGCAAAATCGGAAGAGAGTGTGTGGATAGGTGCAATCGATTGTGAAACGAATGTTGGTGGGAAAGAACGGGGACCAAATGAGAGGCCAAAAGAAGTTTTGGTTTGTTTGGTTGGTTGGGTTTTTCAGAGGTTAGCTCATAAAACCCCGGATGGGCAAGAAAAGGTAGACGTTGTCGCACCAAACCAAAAGGAAAAAGAGAGTAAAATTAACAGGGGCTAGGGGATCATCACCGGGTAATCCATTCACCCATAACTTGTCAGGCTGTTTACCGAAAGGCCAACGCGTCAGTATTACAATAGGGGGGAAATCGGGGAGGCGCGAGCCACTATCAGTAAACCGGCTGTAGGGGGGGGTTTTGGGGGTTGGTGGAAGTGGGCTGCACAGGACCAAGGCGGAGGTCCTTTGGGGATGAGACATAAAGAAAGAAAAGAGTGATTTTCGAATTTGGCTAGGTTTCATGGGCACCATTCTCACGAGGTTATTAAAGGTAAGTACCAGGCCTCGATGGGCAAGGGGGGGACCACGGACGAACCACGGTGGTTAAGCCAAACATGAGGAAAAATGGGGGTAGCAAATAACATTTGGGTCTAGGGGGGCAACACCGCAAAATCATCAGAGAGAGGGTAGGAGAGAAGAGAGTAAAAGTAAAGAAAAGTAAGACGCTCTGGGGGGAATGCAAGGGTTGAACCGCTGAACTTTGGGGGTCGGGAAACAACTTTGGATCAAAAAATGTGCAAGGTAGACATCAATATATACCGAAAGACGATTCTCGGACACTCACCTTACTGGAAGAGGGATGGACTGGGCAGAACGGGATTGGGGAACATCATAATCAAGTATCACGGGGGTCGTGGGGCGGCGGGGGGTCGCAATACTCTTGATAAAGACTTGGGAGCTCGGTTCCAAATAAGATTTGGAGAACGAAAAAAAACGGTATTCTTGAAATTGAGTCACAGTGAAGAGGGAAGCAAGAAACTGTGGACGTCGCCCCCCTACGCTGACCCCAGCGGGGAACCATTCATTGGAGCGGGAAGAGGGGAAAAAAGCCCCACGCGCCAGAAAGAAAGTAATCGAGAATGAGGGGGAACCTCATAATCGAAGTACCCTGTTTAAAACCTGGTTGTGATGTCACTCAAAGATCTTAAATGAAAAAGAGGGTAGGAAGACGGGGGTCTTGCGATGAGAGTTTTCAAAGTACACAGTTCAACGCCACCTCAAGAGCGTCGACGTTTATCCCGAAGGATTTTGAAAGAGGAGAGTAGAAGGGGGAAGAGTCAGGGGTCGCGGAAAATCGCAAAAGCACACCAGTGAAGATGGGATCCCGAAATGAAAAGTTCAGGTGACTATGGTTAAAAACTTTGTACAGGACTGGGGGGACCCCTGAAGAAGGGGGCTTACCCAAGTGCAGATCTGGCCCGCAGTGGGGTCGCAAATGGAAAAAAATACGCTCAATTCGAATCGCCATTCTGTAGGGAAAAAGGGGAAAAGGTACCTTGTGGATGCGAGGGAAGAACTCCCTGAAATGAAACAACTTAAACCCCCAAATTCAATGAGCCAGTGCGCGCTACACCACTGGAACGATGTAAATAAGGGAGAGTGGCGCGTCAACGCAAAGTTTGTTAGTGGGGGGGGGAATCCGGAGAAAAAGGGTTATAGCGATCCCGTAGTTTGACGAATTAGGGCGGTTTGGGGGGGGGGGGCGAAAACGGCTACTTACTACATCAAGGGTGGCGGGATGGTAAAAATGGCGCCAAAAGAGATGCAGACCATAAAGAAAAGAACGTTACTACAAAAGAGGGGCCCACGAAAGACGTGCGACTCTCAAAAGGCCTCCTTGTGGGAGGGGGGCGGACGGGGTCTACAGGTTTTGGGTGTGAAGGTTAATTAGAAAAGGACAGCTGGTCCCGAAAGGTGATCCAAAATATGGGAAAGGAAAAGAGATGCGCATACCGCTATTGGGGTCTAATTAGGGGGCGGAAAGCCCAAAAAGGAGGGGGCGGGGGGAGGTGAGGGTAAGCCATATCGGTGAGGGGGGGGGGGGGTAAAGGGTACACCTTAAGGATTCAAAATTGTCGATAATATACGCTGCCGCGACCGTGCGTGCAGCAGCAAATCCACTTGAAAAAAAACGAAGATCGGAAAGAGGGGTTTTGGATTGATGCGGGAGGGGGGATAAAGAAGATCCGGCCGTAGACCCCAAAAAACGCGGCAAGCTCTACATATAAGCAGTTGAAAAACGAATACCCGAAACCTTAACGTCCAACCAGTAGACTCATCCAGCAAGAAGGGGGGACAGGAAAAAAGAAAGACCGTCCACCATGTAGCTCTAAATTTGTCGAGGGGAAAGCGAAAATCGGGAGATTGATGCATATAAAAATACATTTAATGGTAAACCACTTTGAGATAGCAGGCTCTTGGAGGGGGAAAGGGACGCCCCGGT
>Ga0179593_1329466_pt1 | contig 11585 bp, 10 predicted proteins | sample CZODoug2_1_08_16_FD_185931 | JGI IMG/M metagenome (GOLD analysis project Ga0179593, IMG submission 185931) | Vadose zone soil fungal communities from Angelo Coast Range Reserve, California, USA - CZODoug2_1_08_16fungal (PacBio error correction) | ecosystem: Environmental > Terrestrial > Soil >...
GCGAAAACGTTCCACCATGGTCAAAGACTTAGAGGACTACTGAGACTAAAGTGTGAATCAGGCTCGCACACCTTTAGAGCGTTCCCACTCTATGGAAACGCTCTCGAGGGAGGTTGAATTGGGGTAAAGTCACCGAACGACAGAAGAGGGGGAGTGAAACAGATGTGGGACTGACGGGAATGCGCGGGCGGACGAATCATCAAAAACCAAACTGGATACGGGCAATGCCAGAACAGAGAGTACCGGGGGGAAGAGGGGTTTGAAGGGGTAGAAAGAGAATGCATTTCAAGGAAGCAAAGTAGGCCGGGATCAGAGAGTAGATACATCTGAGTAGTAAACGAACTGAAGTCGACGAACCAAAAAAAGGAAGAAAGGTGTGGAAACAGTCTTGGGAGAAAACCCATGGCTGTTCTCGAAAAGTGGAGTATGCAGAAGACATGAATAGTAACTTAGGGGGGGTTAATGAAGGTCCTAAGAAGTACAGCAAAATTGCGAGAATCAATCTCGACTAAGATGAGCAAATGGAACCGACGAGAGTATCGTAAGAGACAATGAGTGCGGGGTGACGTTGGGGAAGAGGTGTTCCGAAAGGGGAGGAGGAGGGAACGCGACCTTCCTCTTCAGAGGAAGAGGGAGGTGATCGGGAACTAGAGCTAAAAAACAGTGAACAGAAAAGTCAGGTGTAACGTCTGTTAGGGGGGCATCACGATCTACGATACATTGCTAGTGCGAGATGCTCGCAGATGCGCTGAACCAGGGGGGGGGGTAAGGGATAAAGCCACTCAGGGCTAAAACCATACTTAGGACAACCGAGGTTATAGACGAGACTTGGTATCAAGAAACGATGCCCTCAGATCCCTCACATCGAGCTCGCATAAGGACAGGTCTTTTTGCGAATAGGGAAGTGTCCGAGTTTAAGCTACCCGCCGGCCGGGGCATCTGTAGGGAGGGGCGGAGGCAAGCCAAACGAGGGAACGCGAACTGGGGTTTACGTCATAAGCGGGACAACAACAGGCGGTGGAACAACGGGAAAAGAAGGGGAGCGGCTTGTGAACCTTCTGCGGAGCGTGAATGGGGGGAGGATTAATAATCTAAGAAAGAGAAACCGGCTTTGGGAAAAAAAATTGGGAAAACGGTCTGGGACAGGGAAGTGCCAAGAAGAAGTAGTTAAATCTCAGAGGTTGTGCAAGAGGGAGGAAAAGAGGAAGCAGCGAAAATTACTAAAAGCTTAAAGAAAAAGGTCATGAGAACATGGGGGCAGCCGTTGGGGAGGGTGGGAAAAGAAGCGAAAAAAGCTGGTCATGAAAGAACTGAACACAGAAAGGGAACGTGACGGGCAAAGGACCGGGGAAAAATTCGACGTGGGGAAAGATTTTCAAAAAGAGGCACGGGAGTCCGGAGCAGACGGGATTTGGGGGGGTGAATCGGCGAGGGAGAGAAAGGGGTTAACTGAATTTCCTAACGCTTTCAAGAGGGAAGTGAAACCAAGCTATTCAACAAGGAGAAGGAGTCCCGACAGCTTGGGACAGGATGACTGTGTTCGGGACCGGAGGGGGTGGGAGGTCATGAGGGAGGTAATACGAGCGGATGGGGCCAGTAAGAGAAGGAGAAGGGTTGGGCGGTAAGGCGATGTGACAAGGAGAGAGAACCTTCGATCCAGGACAGAAAGCTCAGAGGATGATGTCCTAGCCGACTAATAAAAAAACCCCCAAAGGGGGGTAAGTGTGGGGCGTCAAGTGCGAGCACCATCAAATTTCAGCTAAAGGGGGTAGGGACTGCAGGTCCTAACTTCCGATGCGAGATTGGCGTGACCGGATCCCGCGGAATTACGAAAGAACTCAGACTCTATAGTTCAGGGGGGGTCCCAGTAGAATCAAAGAGGACGACATCGAAAGAACATCGCCCATAAGAAGGGGGGCGCGCTGTGGGGGCAAAAGGGGAAGAAAGTGCAATAATTGGGGGATTCTCTAAGGAAGATAAATAACAAAAGACGAGAATTTACAGCGCTAGGGACAGGACTAAAAGAAACAGAAGAGGAAAAACTCATTCCGACAAGAGAAAGAACATCAACATGAAGAAAGACCAACGGAAAACCACAACCATGCTGAGGGAAGAGTTGTTCAAAGTTCAGAGAGGACTGAGAGGGACCAATGGAGCGGGAGAATCCTGAAGCGACTGCTCAAAAAAGGGGGGACAAAAAATCTTATGTCCGATCAAGGTCCGGCGATACAGTTGCGGGAGGCAGGGGATCGATCAACAACCAAAAAGGAGGAAAAGAAGAAGAGGGAGAAGCCACTGGAACGACGGGAAAGGGATGAAAGAAGGGCCTACTCAGGGAAAAATTCAGGGGAATGGGAGAGAAGTCTTTGGATAAGAATCTACGAATTGGGGGGGCCTCTGTGCAGCTAAATTGCAACCATAAAGCCACTATCATGGGGTGGGGGCTCGAGGAGGAAATGTTGAAGGTGGATATCTTGTTAGAGAAGTAAGACTGCTAGTGTACACGTTCAAAGAGATTAAGGTTCCGAGAAGTGAGTCTCATGATCCTGAACATCCAACCAATCTCTCGGGAAAGGGAGGCACTTGTTCTCATAAGAGACCAAAGTGGCCCGTTACTTAGGGCGATTGTATGTGCTTATGGGGTTGCGCTATCATTTGTCTGGTTAGGGGGGAATCGGGGCCAAACATCAGCTATACTGGATCTGGCGGTTGATAGTCGGACCCATTGAAGAACGCTCTTAAGCTCTATCCAGAAGGTCCTGCATCATAGGGACACCTTAGGCCTCATGCGATCGGTAATTATGCCTACCCGTCTCGGACGGAGAGGGCTGTGTTGGGGCGTGGTCCCGCGGCCATGGCCACGAAAAGGAGTGGAAGCCCCCTCTTGCTTGCAGGGACTGCCCCGGCTTTGGTACCGCCGAAATCAAACTGCGGGTCAGGGGTGCGGATAGACTCTCGGCCGTATAGCGCTTTGCCTGGCTCGGATCATCTGGTGGGGCAATCGTGAACACTCCAAGAGCCTGGATAATAAAGTCTCTCGCGTCGGGGAAGTCTAATGCGGGGGAAGACTTGCATCGGTTGTCTAACCAGTGTTGAAGGGTGTCCTGCCACTACATGAAATCCCACCACGAGGCTCAAAATAAAAAGCAGACCTCTACCGCATGCTTTCTACCTAAGAAGGGCAGATTCTTTTTTTCATCAACTTGAACCTCATGAGAATCGTTTTCCCGAATCTCCCACCCCCGATCAGTGTTCGCGAAAGAATTGAAACAACCGTCGTATCCAGAATCAAGGAAAAATTCTAAACCTGAAAAAGTCGGGAGTGGAATGGAGGTGAGAAACCCCAGGAACGGACTCCTTCTTTTACTGTGGTCCTTGACAAAATAATTGTGCAGAGGAGAATCGAAACAGGCTAAGGGGGGTATCTCCTAAAGCGGATAAAGCGTTCAGTTAAAGGTCGCGCGAGGGATCTCGCCGCCGCAAGGCTGACCATGAGGATAACGGGTATGCCGGTGCAGTCGGTCGCAGCAGGGCAATGAGCGACACGGGCATCTGGGACTAGGGTGGTTGGGGACCGGGTGGTAACGGTGCGCAACCGCAGGGTAGTCTGTTGCGACTTATTCCTTAGTATTTACTAGAGAAATGGGGTGGCAAAGGGGCGCGTCAGAAGGCCTGAGAGTCCAATCAGATCCAGGCATTCGTGGCAATGTCGCGCAAGGCTGGTGGGGTAAAGGTAAATGAACATTCAATCCCGCAGGCGCGGCTCTGCGGGATTATGTCCTTTCGACCGCTACTTGGGGCCCTTAATAGTGCGACGGTTGGAGAGCTGGACAATCTGGACTTCTAACTGCGCACAAATCAGTGGTGGTAGGGAAGGCCCATCCAAGGGCGGGATGCTGCCGCATGTTATGGGGGATACAGCAAGGTCTGCAGTGCTCTCATATGTGTCGAAGCTGTCTATGCCTGGTGCATTATCATAATGCACCAACTGTTCACGTGAACATGCAATTCAACGCGCTGGGAACGGATGGAGCAGCGTCACTCACGAAGGGTACCTCTTCTCGCAGGGCGTGAGACCCGCCCAGAGGGAAAGGGGGGCTTGGGAAATGTGGTGCAAAAGAGGACAAAGAAAGAATGGGGGATGGCCGCGAGAACGCGGGATTGCGCGGTCCTATCCGAGGTACGTCACTGACCAACACAGGAAAGCAGGTCATTCGGGCTCAAATACGAATAGGTTGCTCAGTGTGCATATGTCGGCGAGGGCATAGGGGGCATGTTGCTCCTGTCCAAACGACTTGGTGTTGGCTGTTTCAGTGATTAAATTGCTCAGTCAAATGGTCAAGGTCGGGCATTCATTTACAGAAAAATCATGAAGCGATCCCGGCAAGGTGTTCTTTGAAAAAAAGTCGGGCCAAAAGGGAAATGTGAATTTTGGGGTCAAAGGCCGAGAGGGGCGGGTAATCCTTGGTTACTGTCGTCTATATCAGCGGGTTTACGGGGCATCCTATCCGCCGACCAGAAAGCATCGCAATCTTAGCAAACGTCAAAATTCCCAAAGGTAGTGCCGGTCTGGGACAACCTGCTCCTTTTTTTGGGGCTCTTATGAGAGCAGCACCCATCCGCTATCCCTCCTCTTTTCCAGTGTTCTATGCAAGGGTATGGGGTGTAGCGCGTAGGGGGCATCCAACCTGCAATTATGGAAGGGTTACGCCTCTCGACTAAGCTGGAAAGTCTCATGGTGTTCCCCCTCAAATGATAGCTCAACGGAGTTTTCCGTTGTGCCTCTGAAACCCAGGAGTGGAGGACTCAATAACGCGAGCGTTCCGCTAGGGAAGGGGACGTATTCATCGGGGCCAATTAGCCGGCGAAATTCACTCGGGTACCGTGAAGCAGCATCTCTATCAAAAACACAAAAGCTGAGAACAGGGCAGGGGAAAACAATAGGGAAAACCTTACCCATTTCTCACAGGCACTAGGGGTCCAGGCGATGACTGGGTTCGATATTAGACTTTGACTCGCGGGGGCCCCCGCGAACCATAGACGTAGAAGGCAAGTGAGGGTGTACTTCCACCGGAAGTCAGAGATGGAACAGTTGGAAAAAGAGGGAACTTGATCAATTCGCAACAACAACAAGTTAAAATCTTCCAGCATTACTACCTGGGTGCGAATTGGGCCGGGTTACAAGGCTTTGAATTGGCAGGAAAAAGGCGCTAAAAAGAACACACCGAAAGATATCTCTGCAAAATAAACGACTGAGAGAGAAACCCAGGGAGGAGGCGAAATAACAAAGAGGAAAAGTGGCAAGAACTTGGCCGACGCCCTCTGTGAGCAGACTCTTATTTCGGCAAGAGGTAAGGCCGCTGAAAGATGTTGCGTACTGGATCTCACCAAGCCACCTAAGCGGCGTAGCAACACGTCTCTCCTCCGATCTCAATTGAGCCGCTGAATCTTCATCATGATCGCCTCCATCTCTTCGGTTCTTTCAGTGGGACAGAACATAACAGAAGGAACAGCCCCTTCCGCTTCGAAGCACTCATTGAGGAGATTTTCAAATAAGCCCACACCACGTAATGTGACACTCGGGCGCAATCACGTGAGATAGCGTGCTTACATCTAGGGGGCGGGGAACATTCGCGCGCCGATGCTCTGCAAGTGGGTAAAGTTCTCCTTAAAGTCGCACTAGAAAAACTCGTGAAGATCACTCTGACGTGCATGAAATACCGTGAGCAAGCAAATACCGCAAACCGGGAAATCCACGCAGGTAGTTTTTTTAAAAGGTGAAGGATCGCTGTCATCGAATACAAAGACGAATAGTCGAAAGTATACGAAAAAGAACTACACAGAGGGCTTTAAACCAGAAAGGAGAACATCCTATGAGGAGGCCCAACTAAAGAAGTATGAGGTTGTAATATCAACAGGGAGGTGAGGACGGTTGTCAATCACGGAAAAAATTGGAAAAGAAAAAGAAGATCAACAAAATGTGACACCAGCAACTGAGACAAACGTGCGGGCGCACTACTGAAAGGGAGAAAAAATACTCATGGTAGAAGAGTTGACGATTAGACACAAGTCCGAAAACTGAACAGAATATTTCAGAGGGAGCGACATGGCTACGGTGGTGAGGGATCAGCCAAAAACCAGAGGCGTGGGTGTAACGAAATGAATGCAACACAGTCAGGTGTCCTTTCTAAAAAACACAGCCATTCCCCACTTTCCTGGTAAGGGGGGAAACTTATTTCGCAGAGGGACTGATACTGCTACTAAGAAAGGTGGGTCAGGGAGACCTAAATGACCGGGGTTGGGGAGCTTCAAGTCATAAAGAAGGGAATCGGGTGCGGCCAAATCGTCAAAGAGGGAGTGGACAGAACCGAACAGAGTTAGATTCGGAGTGGAGTCCCGGAAGGAGGTGAGGTCAGCGGGAAACCGTAAGTAAAATCGAATTGGAAAATAGGCGGATTTTGTCAGCGGGAGGCGATTTCACAACGTTCAGAACGCAAACCATTCCTGTGTAGAGCAGGCATGATACTGCTTGCCGACCAAGGTACTAACCATCCTTGGGAAGTTGGGCTGCCGGGGGGAGAGGCACCAAAAAAAGATTAAGAGCTGTATGAACGGAGACTACGGTCAGTCAAGAAGACAACTAGGAACGTCCTTCAAGAAAAGAAAAAACACCTCCCGAAGTAGAAGCTTTTTCACCCTCGGACGAAAACACTCAGAGACTCGAACCAGAGACTAACCAACATCTCAAAAGAGGTACCCGGGGTGATCAAAAGGTAGACGAATTAACTCATGAAACTGGTAAAACACAACCGATGGAGGATAGAAACTAATAACAACCTCAACGATGGACAGAACTAAGCTCTTCCTCTTAAAAAAAGAGAAAAAATCAACAGTCCTAAGCGGAGCAAAGAACACCACCACAAAATAAAAGGGGGCTGAAGAATTGAAAAAAACTGAGTACAAAATGGAGCGGACCTACGACGATAGAAAAAGCACAGGGGCAAAGATTTAGGTCAGGAAGAAAAAAGAGGACTGTCGATACATGGGGGAAAAGTAATCGAGATCAACAAAAAAGGGGATGAGGGGAAAACGAGAGAAAATACGAAAAAGACACAGTAAGGGGGGGAGTGAAGCAGGTGAAGACGGACCGAAAGCTTGGGAAAATTCTTTCCAGGGGGATAAGAAGGTCAACATGAAGAGGCTCCGGAAGTTGGGGGGGGAACTATCTCGTAGAGACTACAATTGCAACATCAGACCACGAAGAATGTGTGTGGTGGAAGGGCTCGCTGAGAAAAATTCTGGGGGAGGGAGATTTGGGGGGAGGGGCATAGGCATGTAGGGGCCTGAAAAAATAAGAGGGAGGTAAGGGTCTATAAAGGGGGGAGTCGCCTATCTATTGTAGGGCCGGCCCCATCTCGGGGGGAGGAAAGTCGGCCTAACCAGGGATCAAAACAACTACAGCCTGAAGGCAGGGTGAGTCGAGCTCTTATATAGTTGAAAACTTCATACGTGGCAACCAGCCAAGAAGCGTCGTATGATCGTCTGATCCTTTCGGACATAGGAAGTAGCGGAAGCAACCAGGACGAAAGTCTTAAAGCGACACTATAGTAAGCAGATCTCTGAACGGGATGATTGTTGCATAAACCAATGTCCGGAAACACCTGATGGATGGGGACTCTTAAAGATTCCCACAAAGCAGGAAGAGATAATAAATCAGAGTGCAATTTTCAGGGAGGATTTCAAATCGACCAAACCGCTAAAGAAATACTAAGAGAGGCCAATCGAGATTACGAGACCGCGATGAACCTCCCAAAACGCTGATTCCGAAGAGAGAGAAAATTCTACAGCAGGGGGCGGAGAAATGAAATAGAGAAGGGTTTGCACGGGAAGAAATCGATGAACGAGTGACAGCGATTCAAGACCCTTCAAATTTCGACGCGGCACCCGAAAGTCCCTTTCCGCAGGATAAGTCCGAACGAATACGTTGCAGAGGAAAGTGGGTACGGGGAGGGGGTTGCCCTGGGGCAACTGACACGTCTCAGTAGGGAGGGCATTGGTATGTACCCCAAAGGCGGGTGGACAGATGATAAGCGCAAAAAGCAACAAGTGGCGAGGAAGGAATCGGAGTTAAGCTGTGGGAGGAAAGGTCGAGGAGAGAGGTGACTCAAACGCCGGACGGAGAAAAATTATGAGAGAGGGAGCCTAAATGAGGAAAAGAAAAAACGCGCGAACAGTCCGAGGGTACCCTGGGACCGAACCCTGCGGGAGTTGCCTCTTCTAAATGGGCTGACCCAAAAACTCCTAAGTCCGGGGGCGAGGAAAAGACGCCCCGGCTATCAGTGGGCCTCCGCACACGGCGGTGACACTCTTCCCGGCTCCGGCAGGAATCTGGGACCACCCTACGTGCCCATGAAGCAACGTGAGCGGAGACCGCCGCGGCCAGAGACAATCACGGCGTGATGCGAGCAAGAACCCGCGTTAGATGCGGAAGCCGGGGGATCCTACAGGGGAGCGGAGAGAAGAGGTTCGCAAGGTCAAAGTAGGTGAGAACTTACCAATGGTCAGCGAACGAAAAACGCTCGAAAAAAAGACCATGCGGCTATGTCCGGATTCCCCCAAATTGGCACAGACTGGGGGAAAATTGGGTAGAGGACGGACCCTCTACATCACATAGGGGAAGTAAGGAGGAAGGCGCGGAAGGGCCGCCCAGTTGTATGTCACAGTAACCATACCCACACCAAACCCCAGGGAAAAACCCCCCAAAAGCAGGCGCTACTTCATGGGGGGGGGTCAGAAGAATTGAAAAATATCGACGGAGGGGCTTTCTTAAAAAACTCAGCCAAGTGTGGGGGGGTCATGGTGGCGGATTCCTTGATAGAGGCTTATCAGGGGCGCAGCAATTGAATTTTACCGGAGACGCAGGCGAAAACCCCCACCGAGGGCTTGGGCGGCCAAAGTAGGCAGAGGGGGGGTAAGCATTTTTTGGGGTTCGGCGATAGAGTAACGATCCTGGTTGACTTGGATTAGGCTTGGGGTTCCTGGGGCGCAAGTTCCTGCCAGAATGCGCCGGGGACGAAGGAAAAAGAAACTCCAAGGGGGGAATGTCCTGGAAAACCCGTACCAACAAAGTTTTGGGTACTAATTAGCAGCGGACGCACTAGGAAAAGTCCATAGGGAAAAGGAGAGTACTAGTCATAAGTACAACGTAACGGCCCGGCTACAGATAGTCATGCGAGGGGACAAACCCCCTATCGGAACTTTGGGTCTCATCAGGAAAAAAAACGCCGGTCTCTACCTGGAACATACTCGACTGTAGCCGGCTAAATGTTTGGTAAGGTTTCTATCACTACACGGGCGCTCTCATCAGGAGAAGCCCCTTGAGGGAGCCAAGATACTCTCTTAGAAATCTGCAACACGACACATTGAAAGCATCAAAGACCATCGTAACGGGTGGTATCGCAAAAATGGAATTATACAGTGGGCAAGGCGCGCTGAACCATCCTCCTTTCAATTGCCGGTTTACTTAAGCACCTAAAATCCGAATCGATTGAACATATTAGGGCCTTCATGAGGAAGCGTCTAGGGCATTCGGCAACAAACCAACCAGGGGTAAAGGGATATCCAGAATTCCTACGTGGCGGAATGGGAAAACGGGGGACGAGCGAGTAGAGGGGACATAGGGAGAACAAAAAACACCGAGGGATCATCGACACTCTAAAAAAAACACCGCCAGTGGCAGGGGAAAGGGTGGGAGGCCAGAAACCAACCGGAAGGCCGAGGTGGCCGAGCTTGGAAAGAGAAATTGGGCGGCGACCTGAGTGAATGGGAGGTCCATTGCACGATGAAACTGGGAAGTGCACTGGAGGTAAAGCACACATCAAGAAGGGGAGACCAAAACACTCAAAGATATATGAGCCTTCGAAATGGGAAGGGACTAAAAAGGATGTTCTGGGCCTTGGGCAGTGGCAAAAACGGATACAAATAATGCGCACCCTTCCGAGAAAACCTAAATGGAGAGGGGGTTGCCTAGAGCAAAAACATTGTCAAAAAGGTAAATGGGGGAAATACTTGGGACATCAACGGATATATGAGGAAATGTATAGTCTCGCGCGCGCCTCTGGGAGGAGACATGGAGGGGAATTATTCCCAGAAAAGATTCTCACGAAAGGAGGAAAAACCGAGTATCTCAAGCCACTTAGAGATAGCCAACAAGGGGGGGACCTTCAGACAGCTGAACGAAGCATCTTTCTATAATAACACTCCGTGGGTGGGTGGTGAGCAGTGTAAAGCGGAGAGGAAATCGCTAACTCCTCAGCGGGGAGAAGGGCCTTGGCAAGTTACGAACCCCGACTCGTTCGTTACGCTCAGAGAGAAAGGTCGGCTGCAGATGCCAACTGGCAATCAGGTCTCTTCGTTAATCCTCAACGGCGTTGGACGGACTTGGGAACACAGTTTCAACATAAGGAAAAATAAGAAGACAACTGCGGGGGGGCTCACCCTTGCACCATTCTTGAGGTCAATGTAGCAATAAGGAATAACATCACTCAGGGTCCGACACTTCGCTCGATGGACGAGGACCAATCAAAGAGGAAGAGAAGTCAGGCGCAGCAATTCAAGGGGCTAGTGAAGCATACAAACCTCTGTCAGGGTGTGTCAAGAAAAAAAAGGAGGCCAACAAAACTACATGTACGGGGACGGTCACAGAGAATTAACCCATTCCTCAGCAAGATGTCCATCGGACGATCACTCGATAGAAGAGCCTGTTGTTCTTCTCAGTAGGAATGCTGGGGGTCAGTCAAGTTCCATAACCTATGAACATAGATGACGTAAACCAATCACAGAGACAGTCAGTGGAGAACTCCCCATGAAAGAGGACTGTCTCGTTTGAGGGAGATGAGAATGTGTGATTCGCAGGGGGGGCGGGGGATTTAAAGGAGTTCTGCCGGTACTAGAGGGAAAAGGGGGGGCCCCCAAATGGCGGGATGATTTTGAAACAGGGCGCGTTTCACCTGCAAACTACCTGAAGCCGTTCTAGGGAAAGCGAAAGGCGCGACTACCGGGAAAGAAGCCCATACTTTTTTAAAGGGGGGCGGAAGGAAAGATAAAAAGAATAACAGTTATCAAGAAGGAGATCGCTATTTCAACTAGGGGGAAGACTGAGGCTCTTGACGAAAAAGGGCCGTCGGTCAAGCAAAACGATACCGCCGGAAAAATAGGGCACCTGTAAAGACGCCACTCTAGCCGCACCTCGAAAAACACGGACACTCATCGTGGGGAGAAGGCAACCGGAAAAAGGGTACCGAGAGGGCTAATAAGAAGAACACTGATGAACGACCTAAAGAACTCGCTGTTAAACTCGTCATCATTACTGAAGATGAAAAAAAAAAAAGAAGCGCCAGCCACAAAATGAAAAACGCGAGCCACTGACAAAACAACCGGCTAGGGAGGTGGGTTGAAAATTGAGATCTAAGGGGGAGAGAACACAAAGGGAGCGTAAGAACACACGACATGCCTCTAAGGGCGAAGGGACCATCTTAGGGGGAGAGAATGGCGAAGAAGGACGTCGGAAAGGGTGGTCGAATTTT
>Ga0179593_1371890_pt1 | contig 11585 bp, 14 predicted proteins | sample CZODoug2_1_08_16_FD_185931 | JGI IMG/M metagenome (GOLD analysis project Ga0179593, IMG submission 185931) | Vadose zone soil fungal communities from Angelo Coast Range Reserve, California, USA - CZODoug2_1_08_16fungal (PacBio error correction) | ecosystem: Environmental > Terrestrial > Soil >...
CCGGAGGGGGCCCAAAGAAAACGAGAGATGGGGGGGAGGGGCGGCCGTCCTGGGGCCGTTCGAAGAGGAAAACCCTCACACAGCGAAATAGGGTCTTGCAGCCAAGTCTATATAAGCGATAATCTCAACAAAAACAAGGGAAGATAAATATTATATATCGCCTTGTAGCCAAAAAAGAAGGAGGAGGGGGTTAAAAGGGGTCGTCAAAGAGGGGGGGGGAAAGGACCTCGGGCGAACAAAAAAACGCACCGTCCAACCGCAGGAAGCGGGGGATCGGGCTGCTTTGGTCTGAACCGGAGAAAGAGAGAGGAAAAAACAAACAAAGCCTTGCTTGCCGAGAAACGGGGGAAAAAAATGCGGATTAAACTCGGTCGTCCCAATTGGCTGGGCGAGTGCCATAGAAATCATGTCAGGTAGGGGGGGGTTCACCCAAGGACAGTCAGAAAGGGATGTGCACCTCATTTTTTCAGCGTTCGTCGCCGGCTGAAAAAACTCGCACTCGAGGTGCTTGCCAACAATAAGGAAGCGTTAGGGGAGGTCCGGAAAAATCCAAAGAGACTGTAACTTCTAAAAAGGGGATGGGTGTCTTTTCCAGTTGACTGACTGGAAATTGGGTCAACGGGAAAGAGCCCCGGGGAGTAGAATGGGGTGGGAAAAATCGGAGGGGGGGGGGTATCGATAAAACACAGCCGCTGGGCAACGAAGGAGGATGGGTCGGACCTGAAAGGCAGGATGGGGGTTGCATGTCCACAGGAGAAATATTCCAGATCCACCCAAAAAGGGGGAGACTCACAAACACGGAGACAGCGTCTGGGGGATCAGCCTGAAAGATCCTAAGGGGAAACACCAAGGGGAAGCGAGTACAAGGGAAAGCCCAGGCAGATCTCAGGGAAGAGAAAAATTGACCTCAACAAAACGAAGCTGAATTGGCAGGGTATCGACGGGGTCACAAAGGACCTTAAGGTCCACCGGTCGAGTGATAAAAAAAGAAAAACGTCAGGGCTCTTGTATCGTTAATCCTTTATCAACGGGAGGCGAGAAAAAACTGACCGAGGGGGAATTTTCCGCTTGCAGAGGGCCATGAAAGTCAATAAAAGGGGGGGAAAAGCGTTAAATCACAAGTTCATGAGGGGAGGCAGAAAAGGCCAGTGCAATGCAGGATAGTAAAAGCTGTCTTTTTTTAAATAGGATTTGCGACGTTCCGAAAAAAGGTCGCCATGGAAGGGGGGTGGCCAGTTCCCGCAAGCAAATCAAAGCGGGCGACCGGTTTCGGTACAGAGTTGCAGCAACCGGAGAGAGAAACGGAACCCGATAAAGAGGGGAGGGAATCAAAGGCCGTCTTCTGAGATGTAAGGTCCCGCTACGGTTGTAAGCCGGACAAGGGATACCCATGAGGAACGAAAGAAAATGGGTGAATAACCCAAGTCAAAATAATTTGCGACGCGGAGAAGTGAAAGAAAAGAACTCTTTTGTCCTCAGACGAGGGGGAGTAAAATTTTATCCCACATCCAAATCCTCCCAGGAAAGAAAAGCGGAAGGGTGACTACAGGAAAATATTGTGGGGGATCAGGGAGGAACGGCCTTTCTATAGGAAATCGCAGGAGGGGTAGGGGGGCTTGAAATACTTGGAATCACGAGAACCCACACTAGGAAAAGGGTGCCCGAGGAATCAGGGCAGACAAAAGCTAGTTCAGGGTGTCTGGTCGCTGAAGGAGCCCTCAGGAATGCAACAAGTGAAACATGGGGAAAGCACGTTTAGATCTGAACTGCAATCAAAAGGACAACGAGGGGGGGGGCGCAGTTTGGGGGAATCAGGGTAATTCAAGAAAAAAGAGCCAAGGAGGCTCTCGAAATCTGTAACAACATCTGTTTTTGGGATGGAGGTCGGAGTCGCAAGAAAGGACAAAAAGGGGACGCCTGGAGATAACAGGAAGGGGCCTCTCTGAAGCCTGGAAAAAAAAAGTTAAAAGAATCAATTTGGAACGTACGCTCTTGTCAGCCCTGGAGACCAACGTTCGAGAAAAACGGTCCAATTCCATTCCTAAGTGAAACGCCTAGCTTCGCGGCTGAAAAAGAACCCAGGTTCCTTACACGGTTTCAAGGGAGAGGTCTGGGAAGAGGCCGCCAGCAGGGTCATATGGCAATAAAAGAGGGAGGGGTCCGCACCGGCCCCTCACATCGCGTAGCGAGGGAAAAGAACTCGGAGAAAAAGAAGGAGTTAGAAAAAGAAGGAACTAAGGTCGGCCTAAAAGAAGAGTAGGGGGGCATGCAAAAGGAAGACATTTAGTCGCTGCCGGTAGGAATAGAGTCAAGAGGGAGGCCTTTAACCAGCGTACAAAACAAAGGGTGAAAAATCGGCGAAGGGAAGCCCATAGCGCGAACAAAAGATCTCTCAACTAAACAACACCGGAAAAGAGAGGTTGTGGGAATGAAGAAGGGGGAAAGGCTGGACTGCGGACAGCCGTGGTGGAAGGTGAACAGGGTTGACGCGTGGTCGGAGCCCCATACTCCTTGACTAATAAGGAAGGGCGTCTCATTAATAGGAAGGAAGGTGGCAAGACTACAGGTGTGGGGTTTTGTGGGGGGGCTACAAGGAAGGGGGGTTCGATAGGGGGGGAGGGGCGAATGGGTTTTGGGAGCAAAATTCAAAAAAAATCACGGGGGGCGCCTGTTTGTTTGAGAAACTGGTTAAAAGGTGTGGCTACCACTCCTACGGGGAAATGCAAGGAGAACCAGAGGACTGAAAATGCGGGAACAGAGAAGGGAAAGTTGGATAAAGGGGCAACAGCGGGAAGGGGGGTTGCCCAAAAGAACTAGGGTGGCCATTAGGATGGACGACTGGGGCCTGGCTCGACCAGGATGTCACACAGCTGGCTAACTTACTCAAAAAAATTTACCGCAGAGGGGAGGTTCGGAAAGAGGTGCGAAAAGAAAAATGTATGAGGCGGAACAGCATCGCAAAGTCTTAGAGAATACTGAAAAAACAAGATGTTGCGCTCGCGCTGGGGCAACAGGAATGGTTGCTGATTGAGTGTAACGAGACGAAAACTAACCGAGAAAATACCGTGATAGGAAGGGCGGGACCGAAGAAAACCGTTTCCAGCAAAGGTGAAAAAAATTATTCAACGGGGATTCAAATGGGGGCGCATGGTCACCGAAAAAGAAACCAACGAGAAGAGAGGGACAACTTGACGAAAGAAAGAGCAAGCCACAATGGCTTCGTGGGGAGGCAAAGGGTGAGTCCTTTAAAATATCGGGACATGAAGCGTTGGCAATGCAAAAACACACTTATCTCCAACTGGGACACCAGAAAAGGCAAAAGCACGCGGGACTATCAAAGAGAAAATAAAAAGGTTCCAGGGGCTACAAGGAAATCACAGCGAGGAATCTCTATGCTGTTTATGGGGGAAAAGAAGAAGAGTCCGGAGACGAATTTTCCGCTGGTCACACAATACTTCATTCTACTAATGTAGTTGGGGAGGAGGAAAAACAGAAAGAGGACGGCTCCATCCATATAAGAAAGGAAGAAACAACTATATCGAAAAGAAAGAAGGGTATGTATGCAGCTTTCCATCGAAACTGTAAAAAAAGAAGAACTGGCTGAGCCCACTGCCAAGGCGACCTATTAGACCGTATCCTCAAGAGAAAACAAAAATTCAGCGGGAAAAGGGCCAAAAAAAAAACGCGTTAAAAAAAATGCAAGGTTGCATGAGGAGAAGATCAAAAGCGCATGCCCCAACTACGTGTGACCCGGGGGAGGGAAGGAAGTCTTTAACTAACAGGTCTACACAAACGGGAAAAAATGAAAACGGAAAAGTTGGACAGAAAAGATACAAAGAAAGAAACAGGAACACAGCCAGCCCGGCCGAGAACTGATGTGGCAATCGCAGAACTCGCAAAGAGGGAACGGGGGGTGCAAATCAGCGTAGCTGACAAACTATCTTTGGGGGGCAGGGGGGCGTACTCTGCGGAGGAAGGAGATAAGGATCGAATCAGCAAAAAAGGAAGGTGGTGTTGAGAGAAGGATCCTTAAGGCTGATCCAGACGAGCTGGAAAAACCGAGAAAATTTGTCGGGGGATATAATGGATGGACGGGACGCAAGCCCTTTAAGACGAAAAAAGCGACACGGGAGCGGGGAGATGGAAAAAAGCTCTCAGAAAAAAAAAGCTTAAATTCAAGAGCGTAACGGGAGAGGTCCGTGAAAGAAAAACTGGACAAAAAAAAAGTTTAGAGCAGAATATGGCAAAATGGGAATCATCTCCCATCGTCCTAAACTCTTACTCCTAGAAGACGGGGAGCGGGATTGGGAAGAACTCCAAATCCGAAAATTAAACAGGAGGGGTGAAATCCATGGCAGTCCTTGGGGGAGGGAACCCATGAGGGGAAGAAAGGGGGGAAAGACGGAGCTTGACAAAAATATCCACTTGTGACGACCATCCCGAGAGTTGTTAGGAAACCGGCGAAAACCGGGGCGCCCGGAGCCACGGGGGGTAGGGAAGCTACGCTGGTTACAGAAAAGTTACGGACCGCAACTCACAGGTCGAGAAGAGTTGAGGAAAGGGAATGGTATCATAACTCGATTTAAGACCCGCACCTCTAATCGTCTGGTCGGAGAAAGGGCTATAAATCGATAGAAAAAAAAACAACGGAGGAGGGAAAATATAGGGACCTGGTGAACCTGGAAGAAGATGCGAGGTGGGGTGGAGAAGTTTTCCATCGGGAAATATGAGAAAAAAAAAAGAAGGAAGGGGAAACCTTCCAAACTCAATATCAGCTGGATGATTTGAGGAACCTCTAGGAGAAAAAAGGGGTGAAGCTCACCAAAAAAAGCGTGGCTCCAAGAACAAAGGAGAAAGGTAAAACGAAAACTCGGCGGGCGGGGGCTAAGGGAAGATAGAACCGTAGGGGCCAAGAGAAAAACGACGGAGAGGGCTAAAACTAAGGGGGGTTCTCCACCAAACATTCTCCAGGGAGGGGCCAAAAAACTCAGGGGGGGAAAAAAGTTCTTTGGTCAAAAGAAAAGCAACCGAGGGTGGCGAATAAAACGATGCATTATAAAAAGGAACTGGGGGGAGAGGAAGAAAGGCATATAGTTCACACATGTAGAAAAATGGTTGGCAAATGTATTCTTTTTAACGCAGGGAAGGTTGGTTCAACGGGAAGAGCCCCGCTTCGGCTCATCAGATTGAAAAAAGGGAGAGCGAAACCATCGCGGACCAGACACAGTGTCCGGAGGGATAAGATCCAGTCAATGGCATTGGGTTCAGGCAAAAAAATATAGTTGCTCTACAGGTAATTCAGAAGCGAATCAAAATGGAAAAAGGGGGAGAAGGGGGGAAAGGGGTAAACAACCGTAAATGCCTGGGATGAATGGAGCCCGGCAGATTGAACCAGCCCTCGTACGCCCCAGTGAAAAAAAAAAAGATAAAAATCTTGGCGTACGATGGTTCACCCCAAAGGGCAGGCATGTCCGGGGAAGGGGGGAGAGAGAGTGGCAAACACATTCTGCAGTCGGAGTGGAATAGGAGAATAACGTGGGGGCCGCGAGAAAACCGTTTGAGGACGTTGCGTGAATTAAAATCGAATTACACTTAAGTGAATGGTCATCAAAAAAGGGATTTACATGCGAGGAGAAGGGGGAAGCCACAAAAAGAGAGAAAGGGACTTTCGTGGCAATTCCCGACTGAAAGGGGAGGGTGGTGTGAAAAAAAAGAGAAGGTCGCTAGGTTCACAACATTGGTTGCGTTAGCCCGCGGAGGAGTCAAGGAAACGGCATATTTACACGGCTGGAAAATGCAAAAAAGGGGTAGCGTGTTGTTGACGAGACCATTCCGTTCGAGAAGACAGCCGGACGTTAGTTAACCGAAAAGGAGTAAAAAATGACGTCGAAAAAGTGAAAGACCGCTTCAATGGGAGTCGTCGAAGCTTCTTACTTGACATACCACCTCATAGGGAGAGGGGACGGCATCTAGTGCTGTCAACTGATCTTCAGCCGGGAGGAGGGCAAAGGAAAAGGTATAGTTTGGTAGAAGTGCCCTTTGTCGAATAGGCATCGGAGAGGATGTTTATTGGGGGGGGAAAGATTGAAAATACAGGGCAATCCGGCATCAACCCAGGAGCAGAGTTGACCCTCTTCGGGTGCTCAAGAAAAAAAGCCACAGAGAGGTGTCCCATCGCTGGGACTTCGCCAATTTAGAAAGGAAGTAAAAGGACGTGGGCCACAGAGTGAGCCGAGAAAACTCGGGCCCACCGCCGAATCAAGATCACCCCTTGCGATTTGTACAAGTGGGGACGGAAAAAGAGAAGAAAAACATGAGACGGGTGGAGTCAGCAGAGAGCCGCCGGTGCAAAAAACATCTTGTAATGGTTGTGGATGAGTCTGAGCATGGCTAAGAAGCAGATTACTCTACTGACAGTTGGCTCGCTCTTTAAAGTCATGGAAAAACTCTTAAAAGAGAAGGGAAATGGCGGTAGGGCGGGGAGCCACAGGAACGCGGCGGTCGGAGCCCACGGCCAGAAGGTCTGAACAATAATCCACCCATAGCAGACATCGGCTTTTTCATTCAAAAAGAGAAGGGACAAGGTAGACAAAACTGAAATGGAGCTTCTGGGCGGCAAGAGATGGGCAAGCCAGCCAGCGGCGAAATAAGCCGCAAAAACGTCGGTAGTGTAGAAAGGCGGGGGGGCCCCGGGAAAAGTAAACAAACAGGAGGAAGTGTTATGGAACAATTAGAGCTACTCAAAAAAGGAGCAGTCAAAAAAAACAGAAGTTACGTTTTGTCCAGGGGCCAAAAGGAAAGTCCGAAGGAAGGAGCCAGATTGGACTGAAATGGGCAAAGGAGGGGGAGCCCCACCGGCAACAAGAAAAGCACTAGGATCCGCACCATATAGTTGGGACAGGGAAAAGAATCGGCAATGGACAAAGGAGAGCTAAAAAAAAAACGGAAAGGAAGGAAAGATTTGAAAAGGGGGGTGGCAATGCGATCATTGGGGGGGACGGCAAAGCCTGGGCTGATGATCGGCAGGGGGGGAAAAGTGGAGGTCAAAGTAGCAAGCGCCTAAACTAGAATATGTCCTGAGGGAAAGAGGGCGGGGAAAGGAAGGGGGGCATGACAAAAAAAAACGGAATGGAGTTGCGGAAAGAAAAGGCGGTATCCAATAAATCCGATAAAAGGACGCAGGGTTACGAATTGGAGGGGAAGCGGTTACCACTCACCGAATTTGGAAGTACAGGGAAAGGAAAAAGAGACGGGGACCCGCTCTTCCAAAAAAGAGCACCAGTTTGGGGTAAACCAAGTGGAAGGGGGATAATAGCCTCGATCACAGGCTGGCAACATTAGTAATGGAGCTGGCCGTGGCTCTAACGAAAAAGGTCCAGGACGAAGGGATAAACGCGCGAAGAGAAAGAAATCGCGGGAAGTTCTGCCAGTTTTAAAGAAAGCTGGAAAAAAGATGGAGGCGCAGCATCTTCACAGGTAGCCTGCCTCGACTCATAGGGAAAAAAATAAAAGAGGGGGGTTGCCCCAACTAGCGCGCGCAAACCGATAAGGGGGCTCAGGGAGTGCCGGGTCACGAAACAAAACCCTAGGGGAGATCGCGTGCCGATAACCAGGGGGAGAGTAACACACCGCTGTGGCAACGGCGGTTCCTGGGCGAAGCAATTAGAGGTAAGCGAAAAAAAAAACAGATCTACGTGTGGAGGGGAGAAAAAGGACCGACGGGGACCAGCCAAAAAAAAACGGGGCGTAGTTGGGATGGCCCCGTGATGCAAGTCTTGCAGCTCATGGAAAAAGGAGAGCGGGGTCGCAGACTGATCCAAAAAACTTTGCGGATCACCTAACGGGGAGGAGGTAGAACCGACGGAGGGAAAGGAAAAGTCAGGAAAAAGGACGCACGCGAGGAAAAAAAGAGACTCTTATTTCACGGAAAAAGAAAAAGGCGAGATCATTGGAAGAGGAATCAAAACAGATTCGCGAGGTTCACCATGGGGGAGACAAACAGTAAAGACCGGACGCCATACAGACAAATGAGAGAGAAACCGATATCGGGGCCGGTTATCGCTTGCGCTTTAAGCAGAAAAATGTAAAACCGGGAGCAACGCACGGGGACTGGGGCAACTGAACACATTCATCCGACTATCTATAAAGGAAGACGGCTACGAGAAAGGAAAAAAAGGGAAAGTCCAAGACGGAGGAAAACGAGAAGAGTGCACTTGCGGTACAGAATGCCCCCATCAAAACAAAGCCCCTAAGGGGAAACCGCAAGGGGAACTTACGATGCAGCAGGGTAGCGGCAAGTTTGAAAAAAAAAAAATGTTAAATGCGGGAGTGGGAGCGCTAAAACTGGAAAAAAAGAAGTCATCCGATTACACAGACAGCCATCAAGGAGAACAATGAGGAGGGGACATAGAAGACACTGAAACGCCAATTATTAAATGTGGGGGCAAAAGGGAAAAACTACCAGAGCGAATCTTTTTTGCACGTTCCATTTGGCATAGAGGATAGATCTGGGCTCAGGAAAAAGGCAGAACTTAAGGGGTCCAGGGAGACTTTCAGGCTGAGCAATCAGAACTAAAAAATGTGGGCAGCACCATGGTTGGGGAGAATATGGAAAAGATGACGAATAGTGAGACATCCGGAAACATCCTACACTTCGTAGAGATTGGGAGAAAATACAAAACGACCGGAGGGAAGGCAGACCAGTAACCAACCGAATCGGGCGTTCAAAGAAAGAAAAAGGACAACTGGAACGGAAGAAAAGTCCAAAAAAGTAGAATGATGCCGAATAGAAAAATCGTCCAGAATACTGCCAGGGGAGGATGGGCCTACTAAACCAGGTCGAGTGGGGGGGGGTAAGAGAAAAGGGGGGGAAAAAAAAGAAGTTTGAATGAAAAAAAAGGAAAAGGGTTCATTGGGAGATAACCCTCGTCAATTCAAGGAAAAAACTGGACTGGAGGGAGGTGGAAAGAAAATGGTTTGAAACCCAGCCGCAAGTTTTGATTTAATCAGTTCGGGAAAAAGGGGACGACGGACAACGAGGGGGGGGAAGGGTTGCTCTAAAGGGAAAAACCAAAACAGAGTTTCTCCCGCACACCCAGACACGGTCATAAGGGGGACGGGAGGAAAGAGGTTGAAGGGGGAAATGACTCAGATGAAACAACTTCAAATCAGAGAATCGAAGGGGGGAAAGGGAGGTCAATAGGGAAGGAGCTCTCAACAACCCGAGAGTGGTATATCGAACTTGTCGCCCAGGGAAAGGACGCTGTGACCGGTTTTCTCCAAGGCGGGGGAGAAGGGGAAAAATGCCCCTCAGTGACCATGAGCCGGACAAACACAGCTCTAGACAGAGTCGGGGGACGTAACAGAGTAGGAGGAACCACGACTGAAAAACCCCGAAAAAGAGGGAATACGGCGCGACGTGGGAAACTGTAAATATAACTCAAACTCTTCTGGCGGGTCGCCAGGGCGAGTTGGGCCAGTAGGAAGCATTCCTTGAATTTTCTCTGTGGGGATCACAAAAAGGAAAAGGAGAAGGAGGGGCAAAGATTTTAACGGTGGGGGGAAGACGCTACCACTAAACTCGCACCGATGTGGGGCTATTACCAAACGACCTAGGCAGAGAGGTGGAAGGGGATATTTCTATTACTAAATGGGCAATATTCTTGAACACCGAACATGGGGGTGGGGAAAGGGTGAGGAGGTGGAAAGGTTGTGGTGAAGGGAAAAAGGAAGGACCCAGCTGCCGGGGGGGTAGCTCTTGACAGCCGGTCGGAAAGTAGCGAGAAAAAGAGCCGTGAGGTTGGTACGTCGACCCTGAGCTTCTTTGGGGGCTTTTCACCATCAAAGAGGGTTCCAGATCCCAATGGGAACAAAAAAACAGGAGATGAACAGCTAGGAGGGAGAACCTTAAAGCCAGCCACCATTAAAGTGGGGAAAACTTGCTGGTGGAGCCCGGCAGAGGAAGAACCGCGTAAAAAAAAAAGAAAAAAGTGCACAACAACAAAAGAGCCTTGCCGGTGAAACTTGATTGGAAAGAAAAAAAAAATGAACGTCATTCGCGGAGCGGTGAATGAGAAGGGGGCCTCAAAACATCAAGGGGGTGCCGGCGGGGTGGGGGAGTCGAAAATGAATTACGGGGGCAGCAGTCCGGGTCAGAAAACTCCGCATGGGGGGGAAAAGGGGGGGCCGCAAAAGGTGTACATCGGACCATAATTACCTGGGAAAAAGGTGGGTCGTAATCACAAAGGGGCTTGAGAGAAAATGATCAGGGTCCGGGCAAAGGGGAGAAGAAAAAGCGGGGGACATGGGATTTGGGAAAGTAGTGAATTTGCTGCTCCGGAGAAAAAAAAAAAGAAGATCGCCATTGGCATGGGGAAAAAAGTGGGACAGCCCCGTGCTTCTTGGCGCCTTCGGGGAAGAGGGCTGAGCTGGAAAGAAAAGCAGGAAAGAAGATTCCCGATATATGAGGAAGAAAACATGACCGTTGTGAGGAATGGACCGGGAAACGCAATACTTACAAAGACAATCGGAAAGGGAGGGAAAGGCCTGTTTTAACTCAGCCGAATTATCGAAGGATTAGACTAACAGACAGACAGTCGGGAGGGAAGTTGTTTGCCTCGAGTGCGCGGGAAGCCAGGAACGTATTCAGCGATGCTTCGGGGGAATCGGAAACGCGGAGGGGGAAAAAAAAAAGGGGAAAAAAAGGGGGGGGGACAGTGCCTAGGCCTTGGCTATATTCCAATCTGAGTTAGGGGAATGGGGCTTAAAAAAAAAAAAGAGGAAGACAGGAAAACCAAAAAAGAGGGGACAAAGCGGCGAGGGAGAAGAAGCCACCGTATGAAGACAGAAAAAAGAAAGCGAACAGGACTGCTTAAGGCCAACGGGCGTTACTAGCACCGGTGAATAGGACACACCAAGAATCCAGATAACCCCTCTTAGGAAAGGTTGCCCGTCGTAGTATCAAAGAAAATCATCACAAGTCAACCGGGGAGGCAAGCACTCGAAAAACATCTTTATTTTGGGATGGGAGGAAAGCGAAGGTATAATTGGCGCAGTGCGGGGGAAAAATAAAACAGAAGGGGAATGCGCCGCAGTTTAAATGGAATACACTAGAAACGAGGGGGGAAGTTGCTAGCTGACCGAGGCAAGTACCTCGGCGGGTGACGGGGGCCACACAGCCAGAAGGCAAATCACTGGCCACGTGGGGAAAAGAGAGGCTGGTGACCACAGAAAATGTTGAAAAGAGAAAAGGTCCGGCTCTTAAGTCAAAGAGCAAGTCAAGAAGAGGGCGGAATAATGCATTTCCGAAGGAGTTGGGGCAGAAAAAAAAAACCAGAGCAAACAAAAGGAAGGAGGGGTTTAGTTAACTCTGCGTATGATCATCAAGAAAAAAAAAGAGCGCGATGTTCGCAAAGAAAAAAAAAAGTTGCGGTGGCGTCGGTTGTGGGAGCCACGGAAAAAAGAAAAACATGAAGTCTAAGGGGAAAAAGGGAAAGTTATAGTAAACAGGGTGATCCGGCCCACAGTCACACAGGGGCCACTATCAGGCACCGCAAAGCTTTGACAGATTATCGCATGAAGTCTTG
>Ga0179593_1399682_pt1 | contig 11585 bp, 19 predicted proteins | sample CZODoug2_1_08_16_FD_185931 | JGI IMG/M metagenome (GOLD analysis project Ga0179593, IMG submission 185931) | Vadose zone soil fungal communities from Angelo Coast Range Reserve, California, USA - CZODoug2_1_08_16fungal (PacBio error correction) | ecosystem: Environmental > Terrestrial > Soil >...
ACCTCCCGACTAGGTGGGGGGAAATATCCTTTTTCCCTATAGGGGTTCGAGATATAGGGGGAAAGAGAAGGTTAAGGTAAAAGATTGCATGAGACCGGGCAGAGCCTTCATCAAAAAGAAACGGGGGCTATAAGGGAGGGTCCTCCGAAATGATATTGTGCAACCGGCAGTTTTTGTCCGAGAACGGTCCTTGGTAGTCTGGGAGTCAGTGACAGTTGGCGGTAAAAGGCACTTGAAAGAAAAGATGAAGAGGTTGAAACGGGGAAAGGAAGTCCCCTGGACACGAAACGAAGAGGGCTGATACGGGAGGTTCGGCATTCAAGGAAAAACAAAAGGCGGATGGGTAGACTAAAGACACGATGTACTGGCCAAGGGAGGGGGGAGGGATTACCGGGGAGGATCAGGCAAGGGCAAAAGTGGTCGGGGACGGGACAGGCTGCAACGAGAGAACAAAGGGGGTCTTAGGGTTTTTATGAAAAAGAAAAGCTGCGGCCTGTGTAGTAAAAAAGTAGTCAAGAAAAAAAAAGTATCAACAAAGGGGGGGTCGTAGCAACCGTTCATGGGAAATCCAGGTTGGCCCTTTAAAACGGGGGGGGTAATCGGAGACGCCGAGGACTAATTATGGAGAGAGGGTGCTGACATCAAAGGAGGGACTCAAGGTATTCACATCAAGAAGTGAAAGGGACTGTTTGCCTTGGCAAGAAAGTGCAAAGCGGGGGGGGTAAAACGGGGGAGAACAGACAGGAAAGAGGGTGAAAGGAAATTGGAGCATCACTGATCGTCCAAAGATTCACAACCGGCCAAAGAGTGAGAGGGAAGGATGGTGTAGGGGGTACCCGTGGAGGTGAATAAACTCTAAAAAAGCAGACCTGAGGGGAATGGCATTTGAAAGAAAAAAAAGAACTGAAAAATCGGAGAAAAAAGTCACGCTCAAGAGAAAAGACGGGGTTGGGGTGCAAGCTCAGTCACAACTGCAAGCGTTGAAACTTCATGCCGTGTCGGGGAAAAATGAACCTAAGGAAAGACCGTTACAAAAAAAAGTGGCTCACGATTGCTAAAAACTCCACGGTTAATCCAAGTCAAAAAATGAGCAGAGAGGAGGGCTGGCAATATTGGAAAAAAAGACAAGGTGGGGGAACGCCCGAAATCGTGTTCACCAAGACTGTTTTACACGGGGATGTATGTGGGGGGTGGGGGATTCTTAACGGGCTAACCAACACTCCGAACTCTCAGGAGAATGGGGTGGTGAGATGATGGATTCAGAGGGGAATTGGATAGAAGGGGGGGGAATAACCTTGAAAACAAATGTGGTCGGGAGTCACAGAGGACAGGGGCAGCTCGAGGTGAATCAAGGTGGAAGGAGCTTTGGGGAAGCAGGTGTTTTGTCTGAAGAGGAAGGTGGGTGCCCTTATGTTAAAGCGAAAGAAAAATACCGAGCGGCGAGGGGGAAAAGTGTCTGGGGGGGGACCGGTAAAGGGCTGAGAGGGAAGTGTCCAAACTAAGGAACAAACGAAGGGGAAGACCGTGGAATCGAGAAGCCGTGTAACCAAGCTAAAGGGGAGCGCAGAGATGCGGCGCAGCAAACTACTAAAAAGGAGTTACGGTCTCGAGGCCAGAGCTTGGAAAGGGGACTGGGTGAAAGAGACTTTGGGGAGGGTTCCAGGGGAAAGGGGTAAGTCCGGTTCAAAAAACAGCCGGAAGATGTGTCTTAAAAGGGGGGCTCGGGAAAGGGGGGGTTTTGAAAAGTTAATTAAATTAACAAAATGGTGCACCGACTGGAACATCGAGGCAAGGGCGGTGCCCACACAAGGGGTTACTCTAGGGGTTAGGGGGAGAAAAAATACAGTAAAATGTCGCGTGAATTTAGAGTCGCCAAAGAACGACAAAATAACAACATAAAAGAGAGAGAGAACGCCAAGTTAAAAAGCTTCTGCAAGAAAAGCACACTCATCTCCAAAAATCTGGATCCACAAGGTCCCCGAGGACCCAGGAAGAACCGATGTTGCTATAAAGAAAAAAAAACGGAGAACTAAGAAGAAGGGGGACTAAAAATTTTTGCGAATATAAGGCATTGAGGGTTACAACGAAGAAGGTTCAGGGAAAATCAGGTACATCGGAATAGGTCTAAAGACTTCATCAAACTTGGGATGCGGCCTGCTCCTAGTGAAGTTTAAAGGGAACACAAGGGCTTGGTACCTCAAAGAAAAAAACGGGGAAATACCTTTAAGATAGTTACTAAACTACTGAAAATTTCTGTGGCTCAACGGTTAACCATCCAAAAGGTTAACTTGATGATTGAACAGTGCAGGGGTGAGGGTAAAACCAGAAACTCGCTGTCCAAGGGGAGTGGGGGGGCGTTGGGTTTCGAGTGGGAGGGGTCGAGAAAAACGTAAGGGCCACCGTTAAAGCAGAAGAAATCTAATGACCGGGAAAAATCTTCTGACACTCCAAGACCTTGGACCCTGGGACTGGTGAGGCGCCGGAACAAACTCTCTTCCAAAGCCTCAAGCAACCAACCCACACAAAACAAATTGATGAGTTAAAAATAAACCTTCCTTCTGAGGAACATCACGACACAATGCCTGACTTTCGGTTGGCGATCAAGGAGGGGGGGGGGTTAATTTTCTGACACAAAGAGGTCTAGGGGGAGTTAGGAGCGGGGGGGGTGGGCGAAGAAAGAAACCTGAGAGAAGAGAATCTTGGACTCACTCATGGAGTAAGAAAAAACGGTGAGATAAACGGCCAACAAGACGCAAACCAACGCTCCCCAGGCGCAATAACGGGGATGTGACCGCGTCAGAAGGGAAGTATCCGTACTCCAGGGAGGGGTAATGCGGCCGTTTCTTCCAATGTGGAGTACAGGGTGGTGGACAAAAGCGCTCGTTGTCGGCCATAAAATACGGGCCTGAAGGGCTTTAACCTCCAACAAGTGTGAACTGGTTAGGTGGGTAGCGGTGAGATGAGCGGTTGAGTGCCTGAGGGGAGGGTCAGTAGGAACATGGAGAAGATGCACCTACTGCCAGCTTCACATGGAGCAGTCTCCTGTCGGAGATGAAGGCAAAATTAGGGCGATTGGGGGGGGTTCGCTATACTGTCTCATTCTCTCCACAGAGTGGGGCCGGGACCACGTTTTGGGGCTAGTTTCCCGTGGGTACCGAGGGGGGGGGGCGGGAGAGCAGGTTGTTGCTCGGGAGTGGGTTCGGGTGTTGTGGAGGAATATATAGGGTGTGGAAAAGGGAGGGGAACCCCGGGTGGGAGGTGCATGGAGAGAGGAGGGAAGAGTGTGGGGGGGCGCGAGAAAGTGCAGGGGATCATTTGGTTGAGAAAAAAAAGAGTGGGGGAAGGGGTTGGGGGGGGGCGAGGCACTAGAGAGGTCGGGGGGGGGTGGTGGCGGTGGTGGGAGGGTGGTTGTGGGACAGGAGTGAAAGTGTGGGTATGAAGGGGGAATGAAAGGAGGTTAGAGAGGTAAGTTCATGCGGTTAGAGAAGGGAGGATTGAGGTGAAGATGTGTTGACATGACCAGAGGGAGGGCATGAGAGGGGGAGGTTGTGGGTGGGGGTGAAGACATGGGAGGGTGACGGAAAAGAGAGGGGCGCGGAAAATCGCGGGGGCGTTAGATGGGGGTAAGAAGAAGAAGGGGTGGGGAGGAAGACGATGGGTAGAAAAATGGAAGATTGTGTGGGTGAAATAAGTGGGGAACGGGGGGGGGGTTGGTAAGACATTGAATAGAGAGCTGATGGAGCAAGTGGGGGCGGGCGTAGGACGAGGAGGCGATGAGATGTGGGAGGGAATGGGAAGACAGGGTGGTACAAAGGTGGAGGGGGATGGGGTGGGGGGGGTTGTGAAGGAGGGTTCAGTAATAATGGGTGCGGAAGGGGGTGGGTCGGTGCAGGAAGAGGGTAGGGGAGAAGAGGGGGTGGGGGGGAGAAAGTGGGGGGGGGGTGGGAAATAAAGATGTATTCGGCGAGACGCCTGGGGGGAAGTGGAACCAGATTGGGGGGGGAATGCAAGAGGGGGGAGTGGGAGGCGGCTCAAAACACGGGGGAAAGGAGGAGCGGGGGGGGGTGTACGGCGGGGAGTGACACGTAGGAGGGAGGGGTAGGTAGGGTTTTATGTGGCGCAAGGTGTAGACACTGACAAATGGGATTGATCAGGCGGCTGGGTGGCGCGGTGGAGGAGAGGGGAGACTGGAGGAAAACCTACCTGGTAAGGGGGTAATGTTTGGCCGGGGGGCCAAAAAATTGGACAAGCGACGCAACGGCAGAACAGGGACCGAACTGTCGAGCAAAAATAGAAAAAAAGTCGGTGGGGAAAAGGAGTTGGTGGAAGATGGAAAGACTGAGGTGTGGGGGGTGAAAAGGGTTGCAAGGCGGGGCGCGCACGCAGAACCATTCCCCGACCCACCAAAAAAACCTGCTTGGGTGCCTTGAAATAGATTCCAGGTTAACATTCCCCAGTTTGGTTGGCCCACGCTTGGCAGTGACCTAGAGTTATACTCCCCATAGAGGTGCACGTTTTCAGAATTGGGCAAGGAGGGCGGCTGACAAGTGAGGTGAAAAATGAGGTTTCCCACCTCTTGCGAACACTTTTTTCGTTCCCCGTGTGCGTTGTACAGGATGGAAATACATGCCCGGTCGCCGGTTAAGGCGGAAAAAAGGATCACTACAGGTCGGGGAGGTTGTGATTTTTCGGACTCGATCTACGCACTTGTCTGGGGCGTTTAAAGATCGAGATATCAAAGGGACTGCCTTCAGAGTGGGCTTTTGGGAAGGAAATTGGGGGGGACAAACAGGATCGACCCGTTTAACATTGGGCAAAGGTAAACTCTAAAGGGCTTCAGGAGGGGGTCTAAAATGAAAAAAATCCAATTAAAAGAGTCTAAAAACGTCGGCAACCTCCGGGAGACCATTGCCATCCTCTAGCTGAAAGTAAGGGAATTCAAAAAAAACAAAGGTCACCATTTAGGAAAAACAAATCACGGACCAAACCTAGAACAAAAAACAAAAAAAAACCCCAAAGCGGCCTCTTCGGTTTGGAGTAGCCACCGGCAAATCCCTACGACCCAAGACGTGGGTGTCAACGAACCTTGGAACCACAAGGATGGGGAGGATAGAACATTTTAAATACGGGAGAAAAGGAACAACATATCTCGGGGGGAATGGTAGGTGCCTGGAAAGCCAGGAGAGCGTTCAAATAGCTGTGAGGAAACGGGGGGGGATTGGAACGTATAGTGGAGGAAGCCTTACAAAAAGAGGCTCAATCGCGGTAGGTGTCAGTACAGACGCAGCGGCACAAAAGAAAGGAAAAATCGCGAGGGAAAAACACGGAAGATCAGGATTCGGGACCGCATTCTTTCACAAAGCAAAGAAGGCCTTCAATTTTCGGGAAGAAAAGCTGGATCGTTTGCGGGTAAGCCAAACTTGTACACCTCAGAAAAACCGAAAAGGAAGTCTTGCCCATTAGGAAGTGTGGGGGTGTTAATTGAGGAACTGGGCTACCGGAAGGGCGAACTTCTCCCTCCATTCTTGAAAGGGATGAGCCCTCTTAAACCTCGTCACACCGAGGGGTGGTTGCACTGCTAAAAAGTAATCATCCACCACTTTCTGTAAATACTTGGGAAATAGACACTGTACAACTGATCACCCAGGGGAGCACCGAAAGCCACGAGGTAGAGTCCTCATGGCAACTAACGCCTCACAATCCATACTGTGAGACTTCCCAGGCAGGGTGCAGAGTTCAAATTTACGGGATCACAAGCAAGAACGCCGTCACGTAAGGAAGGTGATAAAGATCGGACACCCAATAGTTAGAACCGGATACCTAACAGCAAAGGAGGGGTTCGATACACAAACAAAGGGAAACCTTGCGCTCACGGAAGCAATGACATAAGGCACTGAATTTAGAGGACGCGCTAAGGAACCATCCAGAGGAACTGGGAACCCTTTTACCTGCCTAGGGGTCCGAGGACACGAGATGTAGGACGTCGTCCTGTGAAGGACAAAGTGAATGGACAAAACCAACGGGAGGCCAAGCTTCTTTCGTGGAAAAAAGGACCAAGCGCAACGCTGTGAATCGAAGGAAGAATTCAGAAGCCTAGGGGAAGTTACGTCAAGGGTCAGAGCCTACAAGCACCCTTGAAACAAACGGGGGGACCGTTGGGCGAGCTTACACACCGCAGGCAAAATATCAATTTGAGAAGAAACAAGGGGGGGAGAAACACCTAACTATAAGTGACGAAGACGACGGCGAGGTAGTGATCGGCAGGCGAAGAATAGAGCGGGGGGGGGGGCAATCTTCAAAAAAAAGAACACAGTAAGGCGAAAAGACACAATCAGAAGAAGCATCTAAAAAAAGCACTGGGAGCAAGTGGGAGCACAACAGGCGAAAATTTGTCACGATGAACGGCGGAGAGCGCGCCAAAAAATTAAAAAGAGATCCGCGGGGTTGGAACTGGTCAGCGCTAGGGTGATACACATGAGCAAGGCAAGAGTAAACTGGGAGATGCCGGAAAGGTTCCGACTGGACTTAAAGGGGGGAGGGAGAAGGAAAGGGCATATCAAGGAAAAGGAGAAAGGGGGGCCCGTAGAGGTCGGTCGGACAGGACGTGAGTTGACAATGGGGGGGGGGGGGAAGCGCAAGGTCAAAAAGGAAGACGTTGGGGGAGGGGAATGTGAGGGGAAGTCAGGCAGCGCGGCACCGTGAAAGATGCATGGAAAAGTTGGCCAACCTCAAGGGGCCGTGGACCAGAAGAAGTGTTGGACGACACAAAATTAACTGCTGGCCAAAGTTATTGCTTGTTGAGGCACAAGGGTGGTCATCGAAGGTCTTGAAGACCTTGAGAAGGGAGAGTGTCGTTGTTGGCTCAAACAAAACCAAGGTGCGCAAGGTGCTTTTCTATGGCTTTACAGAAGACAAGTAGAAATGCAGTGTAGACTGCGATCTTGAATAAGGGACAATGGGGAGTCGTCGGTGTTGAGTAGAACGAAAACGGGCGGGGAGCAGGGGGCTTGTGTATAACGGTGGCCTTCACGAGAGGGGCAGGGAGTCAAAGGACGGTTCAGTGGACAAGAAATTGTTGGGGGGAACATCACTTTGTGATGTCGCGCAGCGGCTAAAAGGTGGAAGGGAAGATGTTAAGTTGTCGGGGTAATAACTGGAAAGGTCCCGGAAAAGGACATCAAGGGGTAAGGGGAACGACGAAGGGGGGGGGGGCAAGGTAAATCGGGAGCACGAAGTTACGGGGAAGGGAGGAGTCATGCTGGAATGCCAAAAAAAAGGAAAGTCACCAACCCAAAAGCCCAAGGGAGAGTGACCATACCCTTCAGGGGATAGGGAAAGGGAGGTAATAACACGATCTCAATTAAATCACGGGGGAACATGGCAATGAACTACGGTTTACTCCTACAGAGGAGTGGTGCCCGGCCGGAAAAGAGGAGCGGTGTGTGGAAGCATGAACTAAACGCCGGGGGGGGGAGCAATGAGAAAGTTAACTAAATAATCGGGAAAACGCACGTTGGAAAGCCAGCATATATTTGGAAGAACGAGGGGGCGCACAAAAGCCCTGTTTCCTTACAGGAGCAGGAAAAGAGTAAGGAAGTGGACTGAAGCAATTGGGGGGGGTGAAGTGGGACGGACAGGAAACAACTTTGGTTTAACACCCTGGGGAAAAGCTTCTGTTGGGGTTGGGAGGGAGGCTGACGGGGAACCCCAACCGAAAAGGAGAACGCCTTTGGGTGGGGGCGGGAAAAGGTTATGCTAGTTTGACATACCTGGTGGCAAAAGGGGGGGCGTGATGTCACAGATCATTGCAGCTCGCGGTGATGAAGGGTCAAAGTGGCCTTTAGGGGGCCGCGGGGGGGGAGAAAAAAGCGGAAGGACGGGTTTATGAATCAAAGTTACAAGAAAAGCAGTTTACCTGAATCACAAGCTGAGAGTAAGGGTGGGGAGGGGCATTTCCAAAAAGAAGACGGTGAGACAAACCTTGGAGTCCTCGATTCTGGAAACGAAGGAACAAAGTCTTGAAGCGGGAAAAATCACAAACGCCACAGTAGATGCACCAACTTGTAAGAGGGAATGTACGTCTGGGGAGGGGAAGATATCGCATTGGCATTTTCTTTAAGACAGGAAGGAAAAAAAAAAGAGAGTACGATCGCGAATTGGCAAGTATTAAGGAAAAGTCTCGCGTAGACGGGGCATGTGGTGCACACAACTGGAAAGTTGAGGGTTCGAAGGGAGAAAATGATGCTTGAATTGAGGAAAGGAAACAAAAAAATTAAAGCATCATACAGTCGGGAGCAGACAACTCATAGAGAAACTCGGGAAATCTCAAGGTCACTTAAATCAGAAACCGGGGGAATGAAGAACGGAAAAGACCAAGGCAAAAATGGCTGACAAAAATGAAAGAACTGGAGGACTTGGGGGGTGGTCTAAAAATGACTCGGGTTGGGGGAGAGACATCCGTCAAGGAGGATCATGAAGCGGGTGCATATCCAGACTGAGCATCAGAAACTGTTTTACGGCAGAAAATTAATTGGCTTTGACAGAACGCTGGGACACTCACTCGCCCAGGGGCCAAAGGTAACGCATAAACTAAGAGAAAAAAATTTCTTAAAATCCCAACCTATCTTGGGCTGATAGACGGAAGGGGGAAGAAGTCCCATACCCTTCGGTTGTATTGGGGGCGGACTTTTCGGGGTCAACCCAAAGATAAAAAAAGAAGGTAAACAGAGAAATCACTCTGATGGGCAAAAAGAAGGAAGGTTTCTTGCTGTACAAGACGAAATCTCAAGATAAAAAAAAAAACAACGAAGGGAGAGGGGGGATCTGCTTTACTCACAAGCACTAAAACAATTACGCTTACTTGCCTTGTCGAATCTCATTCACGGTGTTCTAGTGGTTCTGCGTTCGATCTTTGTGGGAAAAAACGAATGAGAGAATGCTTTGGGGCTACAACAGAATCAAGAAACAAAAACATAGTGGAGGGAGCCAATGTCGTCGAAGTCACTTTAACTCGCAGGGGGGTTTGATGAAACTTTTGACAAGACTAACTTAGAGAGTTCAGGGAAACAAAGAAGGGAATCATTGTCTAAGGGGGGGAAGCATAGCGATTAATAGAAGTCAAGTAAAGGTCAGAAATCTAACAAGGCCCGGAACCGGCAGTATGAAGAAGGGTTCTGGTACAAGGGAGTATTTTGAAATTGTTGGCGTGGTACAAGGAAAAAAAAAAACATGGTGCAGTGGAAGGGATTGGCTGTATGAAGGAAGGGGGTGTTGATGCGAACGACTGGTAAGTGGGGGGGGAGCATTTTGCAAAGGGTGTGGCTCTTGGGCTCTGGCGCAAATGAAAGCAGCGGAAAAGAAGGGGAAGCTAAAAAGACATAAAGGGGGAACCAGTGTGTGTGAAAAAAAAAAAACTAGGCGTGTAAAGGGGATACTAACAAAACCGATCCGGGAACGGCGGGAGGGACCTTTTGACTGACGGGACGCTTGGAAACATAAATTGGTCAACAGAATTGCGAAAGGGGTTCGTTGTCACGACCTTCAAACCGAATTAAACGGTGACGCGACAGGACACATTGGGGGAACGGGGGGGGGCCGCCGATCCTGCGGCAGAAGGTCTGGGGGGGGAAAAGGAGAGAGCCGGAAAAAGGTTATAGGCAAAGCGGAGGGGGGGAGGGCAATTAAGGGGGACAAAAAGAAAAAGAAGCATTGGAGAAGAAGCCGCCGCAAAAGTCGGGATTTCGGTAACGGAACAAAGTCAAAGGAAAGCACCAAGAATCACCGGCCGGAAACCCTTAAAAGGACAATGAATCAACGCGAGCTGGCGGATTTGAATTCACGCAAAAAAAAAAAAAAAGGGAAAATATGCAGCATCAACACTCTAAAACCAGGAGAAACCAAGGCGGGAGAAACTTTCAATGGTAAGAACAGGCATCCCGTCAACCAATACTATCCTGTTTCAAAAAAAAGGGGGGAAAAAAGTAGAAGACTCAAGGGCGGTCACCGGACAAAAGAATGTCCGGAAAAAGAAGAAGCTCAAGGAATGGGTGAGGGGACCCGGGCAGCCGGGGGAGAGCCTAAGATTCGCAAAAGACTGGAGGTCAAAGAGTTGGGCAAAGATTAGTGTGAATGACAGCCCGACAAAAGAAAAAAAGGTTAAGTACGCGCGGCAACACAAGAGAAATCAGTGCCTTACAGGGAACGAACAGAATCGGGGTAGTACGCACCTCACCAGTGGACGAGAAAAAACTTCAAAAAAAAAAAAGGTTGGACTTGATCTGTAAATGGACCGAACACGGGCAAAAGAGAATAAAACCTACAAACTAAAATCTTAAATCTCGTTAAAGGGGAAGGTTAAATCCGAAGACTGGTATTTAACAATAGAAACCTCAAGAAAAAACCATTTTGGATCACGACTGGAAAGGATAACCAAAAGATTGCGGCTCCTCTTTAAAGGATGTGAATAGGAAACTGAACTCTGACTCGGTAAAGGAAACCAATACACCGGAGTCCGCCTTGCGAAGACAGCAAACTTTACCTTTAAAACAGTGCTAAGAAGGGAACCGTTACTAAAAAGGGCTTCAAGTTCAGGCTCCACCTAAAAACTCAGGCATCCGACAGCGGAGGAGTATAAGAACCATCATAAGCAACAAGTGTGAGCGAGGACAGGAAAAAAAAGACGAAGACCGGACGTGTACAAGAAGATCAAAAAGGGCACCCACTTTGAAGAGGTGGGAGACATAAAAACAAAGTATCCTTTATGGCAAAAAAGGAGATGCCCAGAAAAGGTCACATCTGCAGGTCACGGCGAAAAACCGGTAACTCTGGGAGATAAAAAAACTGTCAAATACTGAGGAAAATTCACGGAGACCCACAAAATACACAACTTTTAAAGGGACCGACACAAAAAACAGGGCAACAGAATCCTAAACTTCACACGTGAGCGAACATACTATACGGTAGACGAGACTGTGAAAGGGTAAATCGTGCAGAGCGCCTAGGAAAAAGAAACTTTCACCTTAAAAAGTCCAAGAGAGAAACCCAGACAATCCTATAGGGACGAAATGCCCTTTCTCAGGGGATCAACAATAGAGGAGACGTTCTATACATCGAGGGACGAGAAAACACCTAGGTATAACGAAGAAACCGAGCTATTATATCTGTCGCGGCTAGTGTGACAGAAGTGAGAGAGGCCTTTTGGAGGGGGGCCGTATGTATAACCGGGGGGAAAGGGGGAAAGGGGAGAGACAACAAAAAAAAGAAGTCCGGCAAAAAAAAAAGACGTTACATCAAATGAATATTTCGGGGTCGAAGTAAAAAGGGTGCCGTAGAGGTAGTCTTGGGGGGGTGCATCTCCTCAAAAGTTGCAAGAAGTGGGAGGTAGGGGGAGTTACCTTGGGAGCAGCGGGCTTGGAAATCTCGTCCGGATTGGGTCCATCGTTCCCGGGGGGGTAGAAATTGGGTTACAAAGGCACCGCTTGAGCCTGGGGTATTGAGTTCAAGTAAAAGGGGCCCACGGGTCACGATAAGTCAATCTTTTGGAGAGCACCGGTGAAAAAAAAAAAGTTTTTCAAGTTGGGGGGATT
>Ga0179593_1463504_pt1 | contig 11585 bp, 21 predicted proteins | sample CZODoug2_1_08_16_FD_185931 | JGI IMG/M metagenome (GOLD analysis project Ga0179593, IMG submission 185931) | Vadose zone soil fungal communities from Angelo Coast Range Reserve, California, USA - CZODoug2_1_08_16fungal (PacBio error correction) | ecosystem: Environmental > Terrestrial > Soil >...
TGTAACTAGGAAAAACGTACCACTTGGTTTGTCGGATTTAGTTTCTTCCATTTCACCCGCCGAAGAAAAAAAGGGTGGGGGGGTAAAACATTTTGGGAGGACGTCCCGGCCGCGAAAAAAAAAAGGGGCCCCACAAGGGGTTTTCAACGGTTCGGAAACCTGCCGTCGGTGAAGTCAGTTAACCCGCAGCTCCTATGAGGTCTAACGGGGGTGGTTGGGGACGAGAAGGGAAGGACGAGATCGGACTACAGGCGCAGAAACTACGCGGCCCGGCACGACAAGCGTTACGGCGTATATTCGTCATTGGGTTGAATCGGAAGGGAGAAAGTCAGAAAAAAAAAAAAAAAAAAAGGAGAGCCTTCCCCGGAGGAGAGCTAGAATCTGGGAAAAAATGAAAAAACACTAGAGTCGACCGTCAATCACACCGTCCGGCACCCGGAGCGGCTTAATGGTGATCATGCCACCCGAGAAAGTAGAAGCACCGCGCAAACACCTTCGACCGACGAAGAACTCACGACCTCCGACGGCTTAACCAAACAGGACATGTAGAACCGAAGCCAAAAGGGGGGGTTAAGGGCGGCAAACCAGGTGCGCTATAGTCAAAACGTGGAGGGAATGGTTGTTGAAAAAATTAAAAATGGTAAGGACATAAGGAAGGCACCCTGCAGCCAGGGGAGAATACATCGACTCTGGACTGAACGGCTTCGGGGGAAATGGGGGGGGGGGTGGGGGGGGAAAAAGCCGCGGCATCGGAGGGGGGAAATGCGAGCTTTGCCTGTCAAAAAATCTTCTTCCAGTACGAAAAATAGGGGAAATGGTGCAAACCGCCGGCGTGTTTGTAACGGAGATACATTGAAGGACGGCCGGGCCCACAAAACCTTCAATCACAAAGTTGGGAAAACCGAAAAGGGGATTACCCACCGCGGGGCAAAAGAGATCCGAAGAGAAACCAGGCGTGTCGGGTGGCCGCTGATCCAGTAAAGGAAAAAGGGAGTGGGGGAGAAAAGGCTGGGCTGCCGAAAGATGAAGGACACCAAAAGTCAGACGCTTCATCGATCCTCTCTGAAATCGGAAGGAATGGAAGGAATTGCCGTTGTCTTTCGGGCCCAAGGGAAGGTAAAACGGAGTTTTCTTCAAAAGAAAGGCAAGGGGAGAAGGGGTAAAGTGGGGAGGGAAAAGTATCTCCAAAATGTAGTGGTCCGGAATAAGTCAAAAAAGGGCGTCGCAAACGAGAATGACGAAGTTTATCCAGGGGGGTAAAGGAGGAAAGAAGCACGGAAGAAGGGGTGGGTATGAGAAAAGAAGAGTAGTAAAAAAGAAATGACCCCTCCTCCGGGCGAACGAAGCATCTTCAAACAGGGGGAAAAGACACAGAGGACTTTATCTGACTAGAAAAATAGAAGAAAGAGTAAAGGAGAAAAAAAAAGGTCTAAAAGGAACGCCGTGGAGAATGTTGGGGGATTTGCAGGAGAAAATGAAAAAGCAGTGGACAGCAGAAACAATCTGTCCCGGGAAGTGAAAGGGGGTTCGCAGCAAAAAGGAATCGCGGAGCCGAACTGGACGCCCTTGATCAAGAAAAATGGGGAAGGCGAGACAAGAAAATGGGAATGCCTGGAAAACGAAGAGGAAAGGACAAGCCAAAAGAAACAACAGGAGTGCAAGCTGACGAATGGGGGAAAAGAAAAAAGGGTCAAGAAATCGACGCGGGATAAGAAACACTGTCCCAAAGAAAAAAACAAAACTGAATAGTTCACTTTATGTCGTGGGGGGAACCGGATTCTCGTGAACTTCCTCGGAAACAGGAAAAAAAATCTGATTTAAAAAAAAAAGAAAGAAAAAATGGGGACATGTCTCCGACAACGGAAAGGGGGTGGGGGCAAGAAAACGCCGCCCGCGATCACGGAATGGACTATCATATTTCCCATCTAGGAAGCGGGGCGACCATACGGAGAGCAACAAAATGTCTCCTGTGAAACCAGAGAGAAACCTTTGCTTCACATATTGGGGATCGAAAGACCTCGAGGAGAGTAAGGTTCCCAGGGGGGGAGTGGAGTAAAGTATCTCCCGCATGCTTAGGAAAAAGGTAACAATTGTGGATAGAAACGAGTGGGGGGAAAAACAACTCCTCATAGGAAATAGTCCTAAAAAGTCAGGGGGAAAGAAAAAACGCTACTGTGTAAAGGTGCACCTGAATGAAAAAAGGAATCAGGAGACTTTACTTCACACTTCAGAAGGGAGAGTTGGCACAAAAAAGAAGTTGGAAAAGAAAAATTAAGGCACTGTAGGATGAAAATACGACCTCCCTAACATGCAATATTCCGTAAAAAAGTCCCTGCGGAGGGGGGTAGGTAAAAAGGACAACAGGGGCAAAAAGGGTCTGGGAGTGTGGAATAGAGAAGTTTTTTCCAGGCTAAACGCTCGTCTGAAAGGTGTCAAACTAGAAGGGGAAGAGGAAAGTAAAAAAAAAAAGGGTGAAACCGCAAAAAAGAAGTTAGGGAACTTGAAAAAAAGATAAGATCCAAGCACGGAAAGGACGTCTTTGAAAATAATGTTCTTCGTTTATGGGAGGAAGGGGGAAAGAACACTCAGAGCGCCAAAAGTAAATGGTCGCCGTTGACGTAGAGTGAAAAAGAATTGGGGGGAGAAGAAAAAAACTGTGGGGAATAGGAAAAAAGGGGACTTGGAAGAAAGGAAGCACTGAAGGTCGATGGTTAGGGACCCTCTACTCTTTCAAAAAGGGTGGGCCAGAAGGGATGATCTTGAAAACTGGGGGGCTAAAAAAGTATGGGAATCAGAAAAAAACCGGCTAAGAAACTCAACAGGGAAAGGGGAAAAAAAAGAGGCAAGCCTCCGAGCTCAGGTGACTCCAGGGGGCACTTTAACAAGAAGTCGGCCCCGCAAATTTTGTTGTCCTGGTGGGATCAGGGGGGGGGAAGGGGATTCCAGAAGAACCAAGTGTGTAGCTTGAGCCAACCTTAAGTGAAAGTGGGGGGAAAGGGGGGGGGGGAGAAAAAAGAAAACAAGGGTATTTGGGGGCTTATCTAAGTTGAACCTCGAAATTAGGAATAGATCATTGACATTGAAAAGGAAAAAAGGGGACCGTCATAGTCCCTTTTGTATGGTGGGGAAAAGAGGGGTGGTTAAAAAACTGACATCTATTTGGGGACCGCAGGGAAATGGGTGGGGGTGGAACCCTCCGGGAAAAGGTTAACCCAACTAGGGTTTTTATGGTAGATGAAGGAACAAGACAGGGGGGGACAGTCAATCTTGGAAAGGAGCGTCAAGCGTGTGGTCCACCCCAGAATGGCGAAAAAGGGGGTAAAGAGACGTTGTCGGTTTGGGGAAAGGAAGGGTTTCCGGAGCGAAAGGTCAGGGGAAAGTATGCTGATGAGGGAACACCTTTGAGGAAAAGGAAAACGCAGGAGGGAGGGTGGGGGGAAATGCATGGGGCGTGGAGCAGGTGAAAGGGGGGGGGGGAAAAAGTTGTCGACCTAAAAATGCCATTGGGAAAGGCATAAAGAACAGCGGCATAGTTGGGAATGACGGGGAGACAAAAGAAAAGGTGGAGGAAAAAAAAGGAAGGACAATGAAACGAGGTGTAACGGAGATCCTGGTGACAGAATTAAACAGGAAAGCAAGAAAGGGGGGGGTCCGAAGGGGGGGGAGTATGAAATGAAAGAAAAAAAGGAATTAAAAACAGTGGAGGGTGTAGTTGTCGCCCTCACGTTGAGGTGGAAAAAAAAAAACAACAGCGAGAAAAAACTCAAAAAGGTGGGGGTGTGATGAGGTTCCCCGGAATCGCACTCATGCGTGATGGAGGGGGGAAATAGAAAGAGGGGTGCTGACGGATGTAAGAAAAAGGGGGAGCCGGGGAAAACGTGGGGAGGCCAACCGCAGAGGGCAGCAAAGAAAAAGGGGGTAGCTTTCCCCTGCAGGTGCAAAAACGCCGAGAAAGGAAGGAGTGGAATTCTCAAAAGGGGCCCATACTCAAGATGGCGGGCCATGTGTACGAGCAAGGGGAGGTTTTAGAGGGAAGAAGTCTCAAAACCGGGGGAAGGAGCTGGGCGCCTCTCTCCAGGGTTATTGGAAAAGGGGGGGGGGGGGACCTGGAGGGAAAGAGGGGACCGGTCAGGGGATGTTACTTTTGGAGGGGACCCCACACACTCAATTATGGCGCGTTACCCTCCGGAATGAAAAATTCAAGCAAACAACTTATGAGGAAGAGGGGGAAAATAACACAGAAGGGGAAAAAAAGAAAGCCGGAAGAAACTACAAAGGGGGGGGAGGATTTGTGAACCGTGGGTGGGTTTAACGTGGCAAGAGACAATAAATGGTATTCACCAAAAGAAAGACCATCCTAGCAAAAATGGGGGGGAACTCACAAATAAAAAAGAGGGGGGGGGTAAACATCCTCTTAAAACCAGGATCAAAGGACGGGCTGCTCATGACTGAGCAGATTATGTTGAAACGACGTGCACCAGAAGAAGGGGAGACCAGCCAAACGGGACTAGAAGAAACTGGGGGGGTAAAAAAAACTAAATTGAAACCAGCGGTCTACGAAGCAAGCCAACTCGAGCTGCTTGCAAGCGGGGGGCCTGGAGAACATAATCACAAAAAAAAGGGGGGGGGGGAGGACTGTACCTACGTGAAAAAAAAACAAAAGAAAACCGTAGAATCTGTAAAAGGAAAGTTCGAGTGAAACATTGATCCTAAACAGACGCCCAAATTAACGAGCAAGGGGGGGAGGCGCACCACTAGGAATAATCCTTCAAAAGGGCAAGGGAAGAAAAGGAAAAAAAGAGAGACACCGAAGGTTCCATGGGGTGATTGGAGGAGGGTTGGCCCAGCCACCAGTACGAAAAGAAAAAAAGGACAGAGAAGGAGGAAACTCGGAGGGGGTTGGACAAAGAAAAGCAGGAAGACGGTGTTTTTCAAAAGGCCATTTTTAAGAAATCAAACAGGAAACCCTCCCAAGTCCGTGCCAGGAAATCGAAAGAAAAAAAGGGGGAAGGAGGCAGGTTCTATCCCTGGGGTACAAAATTGCCAAAACGGGGGGAGGAGGGGAAAGGGAAAAAAAATGAACGGGAGTCCGAAACCAGACACGGCGAGGGCGTCTGAGAAAGTGGGTGGTTGAAAGGGGGGGCTGCTTCCGGAAAAGAAGTGCAGTGCGGGAGGTGGGGGGTTACGGGGTACCCTTCCCCGAAACGACGCCGTAAGGCACAAAAAACGAACTCTTTGAAAAAAAAAAAGTCACCAAAAGCGTCTGCCAAAGAAGAGGGAAAGTAAAGGAAAAAGTCATAAGGTGAATCTTCGGGCAGCTCCGAGCCAATTGAATAGGACCGAAGAGAAAAGGCACAAAAATAAATCAAAACGAAGGTGGTTCAAAGGGGGGAAACAACCGGGGGGGCCTGGGGGAGGGAAAGCGAGGGACAGACGAAGAGAAGCTGCTCAAAGACCACCGGCCCAAACGAACCAAGGGTTAACTGACATGGCACAGAGGAAGGGGGGGTTGCGTGACAGGACAAAAAGGGGAGGGAGTGGAAAACACCACGAAGTAAAAGGTTTCACAAAAGGAAGAAATGTGACTCACGGGTGACGGTTTCAAGCGTGGGAAAAAGACACCCTGAATCCGCGTGGGGGACAAAAAAAGCCTCAACTCCAACGCTCCCAGGAGAAAAAACTTTATGGTAAGGGGGGGGGGCAGGAAAGAACAAAGGGGAAGAGCACGTAAAGGGAAGAAAGACGGGGAATACCTTCCATTGCCCATCATCACGCCACACAACGAATGGGGGTGAAAACCCACCGGAAGAAGAGAAGGGTGCAGGGGGGGAAAGTAAGGGAACTGGGAATACCCCACGCAGGGGAGCACAATCAAAACAAAAGGGGAGAATAATCCTCAAACTGGAATAAGAAAGGAACTATGGAAAAGCTTCTATTTGGATGTCCATCCTCTTACAACGCGTGAAAACTGCACAAAAAGCCGTCCTATATAACAGGCGGAGGGACTGGAAAAGAAAAACCACACGAGTCCTTTTTTGGGGCAACGCTACAGGAAGTGACGCAAAAAAAAAAAACTTGGGTAGCTGTGGAAAAGGAAAAGGGCCCATGTACAATTGGGAGATGTTTGGGGGGACGAAAAGAAAGATAGGTGAGGGAAAAAAAAGACCTACCTACGAAGCGGGCGGAACCCGGGAAAAATGTGAGGTTTCGGGGGGGGGGGACAAGGGATCGAGCAGCCGGAGGACTATGGAAAAAGTAAAAAGACGAGCACCGAGAAGCACTGGGGATTCAAGAGCTTGAAAAAAATGGACTGAAAGCGGAAGGGAAGGGGCTCTGCAAAAGGTGGGAGGTCACGGGGAAAAATTGATTCACAGAGCTGTGGCCCCTCAGGAAGGGGAATCGAAAAAAGGGGGGATACAGGGAGAAAAAACAAAGAGGGGAAAAAAACGCGAGCCGTTCTCGGCAAGAGGGCAGCAAACAATTCGAAAACGCCAGAGGGGTCCAGGAGTGGACGTGCAAAGACCGGGGAAGGAAGGGGAGTTTCCCAGAGTGGAAGGCCGAAAAGCGGGGGGTGGGACGAGGGGAAACAACACACGGACTCGGGCCGGCCTGGAGTCCCAGGGGGGGGCTCAAAAAGGTGAGCTCTCAACCTGGAGGGGCGGTGAATTCTGATCGAAGGCGGGGGGGGAAAGGGGAGGGAAAGAATTGGGTGTTCAAAAAAGCCGCGGATTTATCAGGCCCCTGAATCGGGTTCGGACGGGTGGCTGGGGCACAGCGCAGTACCAATCAACACCAAAAAGACGCAGTTGGGGGGGGAGGGGGTCCGGAAAAGAAACGTGGGGCAGGGGAAAGGAGGCCTCCGGTATGCTAAGGAAAGGGGGAAAAAGAAGGAAAAGGGGGACGTTGGGGAGGCGCCCACGGCTATGACGGCAAAAGGTAGGCCAAGTGTAAGCAAGAAAAAAAAGGGATGCGCTTGTGAAAAAGGGAGGTAGGGAAAGAAATCAATCAACACGGAAAGGGAAGTGCAGGTGGAAAACAAAAAGCAAGCTCAAAGAAAAGCGCAGGGGAAAGGGGGAAAGGGGAAAAAAAGGCTTGACAGTTTCGACCAAGAACGTTATATAGAGGGGGGGGGAAAACTGTGGGGGGGGTCAGAGAAGGACGTTGGTGAAACCAAACAAGCTTGCGAAAAGAAATGAGAGAGGCGGCCAAAACGGGGGGGTGATCAAAAAGGGGGGGGGGGCAGACGGAGGTTTTGAAAGGAGTGGACCCTTCCGGGGAGGGGCAGACGCGATGGAATCCGCCTTGCTGGGCTGACAAGGGTCAAAAACCAAGGGTGAAAAAAAGTAAACAACAGGAGAGGTGAAGATCCGGAGGGGAAAAGTTTGTGGTTTCACAGAGACGCAGGGGGGGAAAGGAACTGACGCGGAAAGACTCTCCAGAGTGGAGGGGGTTTTGGGAAAAGCCAAAAAACAAAAAGGGACCGGAATGACGAACGGCAAAACAAGAAAATGGAGGCCACCCAAGCTAATTGGAAGGGGACCAATGGAGGGAAAAGAGAAAAAAAAAGCAACCAACTAAGAGGGGTGCGCGACAACGTGGACATCAATAAAGGGGAAGGAGGGGGGCCCGACACTGTCAACTCTCCCTTGGTTCATTGGGAAACGCAGAGGGGCAAACACATCGATTTAACCGAAAGACGGGGTCTCTAAGGGAATCCGTGGACGAGTGGCGGAAGAAAACCGCAGACATTTCAACCGGATTCACGGGCCTTAACAAAAAGGCCCTCTTCACAGAAAAGAGTCGATGAAAAACTCAAATCACGCAAAAGTAAAGGAAGAGGCCTGAGATTTGATGACAGGGAGAAAATCAGCAATTCAAAAAATTTTGAGGGGCCGGAGAGCTGTCGAAAGGCGCGACGAAAAAGACACACCGAAAAAGGAAGAAAGAACGGGGCTGACGGGCAAGGGCATCGATGGCAAATGCCCGACCAGGCCAAGCAAGCATGAGTTTGACGAACAAGAAATATAAAGGGGTTCACTCCCAAATTCCAAGAAAAGAATGAAAAGGGTTTATCAAGGTGCGCCTAAGACAACCACGTGTTTAGACGGAGCGGTGTAGGAAGCCTGGAAGGTGGAAAAGGAAAGGTGACAGAAATTTTGAAAGGGGGACAGAGACCGGTGTAAAACCACGGGGAAAGGACCAAAACTAGTCAGTAAATGGTCGGCAGGGGAAAAAGTTGAAAACTAACTTCAGAAAACTTGGAAACGGGCGACGTCCAGAAAAAAAGCCGAAACGAACCAATATTGCAAGGCGCAATCTTGGGGGGGTTTAAAAAAAAAAGGGCTGGAAGGACGTAAAGGAGTGGTCGGCCAAGGCTGTGCAGAAAAAAAAAAATCATAAAAAAAAAAAAACAACGAGAAACAAGGTAGCCGCATTTTGAAACCCGGAAGCCCCAACAAAAAATAGCCGAAAAGGAAAAGAGTGGTTTTCCAAAACAACCCGACAAACAACCGTGGTCCGATGACGTCCCCAAATGGAGAAACCACTCGAATCAGAGGGAGAAAAAACATAAACGAAAAGGAAAAAAAAAAGCGTTTTGCGTTCCAGGGACAAAAAAAGCAAAATGAAAGAGGCCACTTACCGGGGGAAATAGGAAGACAAAGAGCGGCCAAGAAAGGGGAGCGGAGACAATCTTAATGGAAAACGGCCCAGACGTGGGGGGGGGACCACGGAACCGGGGGGGGGGGGTAAGGAACAAGGAAGAAAAAAGGGGGGGGGGCAGGGGGAGGCTTCCATAAAGGGGTTGGGGGACAAAGTAACATGGTGAGGGGTGAAATCTCGAAAAGATACAACGGTGTTGAATGGAAGACGGGGGGGGGTTGGATAAAAGGATAAGGAACAACACGATTGGGGCTGGACCGTCAAGGGCAAGACATAAGGATGTCAGTAAAAAGGTGTTGTTGTTGGGGCCATTTCCATCATTCGGGAAGCTAAAAGGCCAACAATTAACGGAAAAAGACAGGTGACGAGAAGGGGGAGTGGTTCTTCTGAACGCCGGAAAATAACATCGACAAGAAAGACATATGGGGACGGCAACCGCCGACTGGCCCTACAGAGGCTTAGGGACAGGGGAGAAAGGATGCTGGGGGAACAGGACATTGAATGCCAATCGAAGTTTTGTACGAACTCGAAGCTAGGACCACAGCCCAAGACGTTTTTTGCGCCAAAAAAATTTTTGCAAGATGGAAGGGGGCCACAGAAATAAAAGGGGGGGACCTGCGCTTGCGGGCACCAATCCACCATGAGCAATACCGACATAGATTGAAAAGAAAAAGGGTCTGGGAAAGTCGTTGAGCCATCTGAACCGTGAAATTGCCGTGAACGACGGCGTGGAAGAACGCCCAGTGTTTGAAAGTCAATGTTTTGTCAGGGGGAGAAGGCCAAAACCGCGACCAACGCAGTTCAAGGTAAATAAGTCGAAGGGGCACTTTAAAACGAAAAGAACCGGGCGCGTAAGTGGAAATCTTAGGTGGGCGTGGGGAAAAACGCGTGTCCAGCCATGATCGGTGTCATGTCAAAAACAGGCAGGGGAAGGGAAGAAGTGGACGAATAACGTTTTTCTCAAAACTCGTCAGCCCGCCCCGGAAACAGCCTATATGCTCTTGGGCAGGTAAGACTCTGGGGGCCAGAAAAGCAGGGAGGCGAAAGTTGAGGATGAAACGCCGGTGGCGCCCGGTCTCTGCCGATGAAGGAGATTGGGGTGCAAAAAAGATTCAGAGGCCGCGACCGAGTTCGCTGCGTCTCAGGACTGTTAGTTAAAAAAAATCGAGGGTGCCATGAATGTCGGAGGGATCTCGGTGTACTGTAAACACCAGCCCGAGCTCGCCCTTTAAACACGACGGGGCAAGCTCAGGAAACCGGAAGAGGAAGAGGGGGGTGGGACTTGTGTGTTCGATCAGGTCCGGCGGTGATTTAGAAAACAAAAAGCTGTCGATGAGTCGAATGGGTGTCTCGTCTGAACCACTCTGAAAAATCCTCGGCTGCGACAAGAATGGGCGATCAAAAAACAAGAGGGAGGATGATCAGGGCAGCAATCGTGACTGCGTTTCGACAAAACAGGTACTTCCCAGGTTCTGGGGGGGGATCCAAAACCAAGACCGGCGCGGTGGGAGATAGAAACTGCTGGAAGGGGACCAGGGGAGGCAAATACCTTCCAACGAAAAAATCTCAGGACGGCGCCGCCCTGGAGGATGGGTTTCGCAATGGACATGCGGAGGATGTATTCGAAACAGAAAGGCAAATCGAAAAACTCTGGGGACGTACTAAGTAAAGGTCAAAAAAATAAGGGGCTCCGTTAAAAAATGCCCCGCAGACAACAAGCTGGAAAATCCAGTAAACTCTTAAACCATAAAAAACGAAATCAATTCGCCGCGTCAGCAATGCAGGGGAAACAGGTGAGTCCCACCCAAATGAGGTGAACGACCGACTGAAGAAAAAAGTTCACCCTTTAAAAAGTGGACCCTAGAATAATAATGACAGCCGCAAGCATGGGTGAAATAAAAAGGACCAGATTTGGGTTCGTCAAACCAAGTTGAAAAGAAAGAGGGGGTCAATTTCGGATCTACACCATTTGGGAACCATGTACGGGGCCGGCGTTTTCCGAACGACAAAAAACAAAAAGAAACATTTACTTACGACCACTCCTCCAGCTCCGGGAAACGGGCCCGGTAAACACGTCTGATGTTTGGTCGCAGCTCTCGTGTGGCAGTGGACAATTTTCGCTTCTATCTTCAGAGAATTCGAAACCTTGTGGGTTGCAATGGGTGAAAAAAGAAAGGGGAATCGTTTTCGTAAAGCCAACAAAGCGCCACATCAGAGGCTGACGGATCAAAGGGAGCCAACCTACAACCGGCGGTAACTCCTCGGGGGCGATCATCCTTTCCATCCAAAAAAATCACGGCAGGGTGGTAGCAATGGTCCGCCAAAACAAATTTCTGGGCGGGGAAGGGGGCCTTTGAAGGAAGGGGAAAAGCGGCTTCCCTGCGCCGGGAAAAAAAAAACGGTGTAGTCAACCATTTACAAAAAAAAAGGAACTGTTTAATATTCCAGGAAACGGGATGCAAAAAAAGTTCAGAACCAAGGCCAGGGGGGCTTCCCCCTAAAAGAAATGCCCGCGGGCGTTTAGACAAAAAAACAAAGAAAACCAAAGCCCGAACGGAAAACCCTCAAAAAGAGGCGGAGTTAGGATATAGGGACGATAAAAAAAGGATGGGAAGTGGGGACTAAGATTCACGACGCGGTGCCGGCACCTCACGCAAAAATCCCGGGGAGGCCATTTGGAAGAGGAAGAAATCGGTTCAAACTTTCAAAAAGAAGTTAACAGGCACCGGGTTGTGCCTGTGAGGGTTCGAACACGGGTATTTGCGTCCGGGAATAAGAAAGGAAACTAAGCCCCCTCTAGCGAGGTCGAAAGGAGCGGCTGGAGAGATACGGCATAAGAACTGCATAAGACGCGGATGCCGGTGAAGGTGAAAGGAAGTAACGCCAGAGGGGGGGGTTGGGAGTCATGTTCAGCGGCATAAAAA
>Ga0179593_1528138_pt1 | contig 11585 bp, 23 predicted proteins | sample CZODoug2_1_08_16_FD_185931 | JGI IMG/M metagenome (GOLD analysis project Ga0179593, IMG submission 185931) | Vadose zone soil fungal communities from Angelo Coast Range Reserve, California, USA - CZODoug2_1_08_16fungal (PacBio error correction) | ecosystem: Environmental > Terrestrial > Soil >...
GGAAACGACAGGGACGGACAACACGCACGACGGAAAAAAAAGCAAAGGCCAATCCCAAGGGTTGGAAATTGGGGAAAAAGAGCCATCAGTGAAGTAAAACAAAGGGACTCCTCTTTTGCTGGCCTGAGAGGGAAAGCGTACTATGGAACGAGATTGGGACACATTCCAAAAAAAAGCGAAAAATATAACGTGAAAATGGGGGAAGTGAAAAAGAAAATGCAAGAAGCTGGGCGGGGGTGCAATCAGGCAGAAAGAATTCAAGGGCGGGGAAGTACTGGAAAGGCCCCGGAAAACCATGTGGGCGTGCAGCTGAAAAAGTGGCAAAGTTGCGGGATTTTTGCCGTTAGCTGCCAAAAAGAAAAAGTGATGAACGACAGAAAAAAAAATCTGTGTTGGTGGGGGGGCAGGAAGGCGGGGTGTTGGGTTGGTTGGGTGGGTGGTCTTTCGCAGCGAGGCGAAAAAAAAACAAAAAGATTTTGTCCGAAGGGGCGAAAATAAAAAAAACTGAGGAAAGGGACACGGCGAATTGAAAAAAAAACGATCCGGACATACCCGCAAAAAGGGAAAACGTCACCATCTAAAGTTTCACATACCAAAAAAGTGTTTTGCCTTTCAGAGGGGGAGACAAAACACAATGAGAAAGAGGTGCACAGAGGGAAAAAAGGAGTTGAGACAGCATCGGGGGGGGGAGAGGGGCCCGCGTAAGGAAACGAAAAAAATAGAAAGAAGGGTTTGGAAAAAAAACATAAAAAAGGAGCTTTTCAACACCGTTGAGAAGACCTCAAGGAAAACAAAGAAAAAGGAAAAGAGTGGATTCGTTCGGGGGGGGGCGGCTGGGGGGGGAAAAAAGGACAGGGCAGGGGGACAAGCCGAGAAAAGTGAGTGATGGAAAAGGTTGGCGTTTCCTTGGGATCCTTCCGAGGAGACCAAAAAATAAAAAAAAGTGCCCCAGGGTTCGGGGAAACTGGGATGTCATCGACCGGACCAAAAAAAAACAGAAAATTCAAAAAAGGATAGACACACGGCTGAAAAAGACGCGTAGAAAAATAAAACATGATTAGGGGGGGGACTCTTCCTATTGTGAGTTGGTGACAGAAGAAAAGAAGAACCAAGAGACGCGCAGGCGGGAAAGGAGGGAGTTATCAAGCCTCGCAAAACAAACAACGCATAGAAAAGAAATTGAAAAAGAGAGACCCACGGGAGAAAAGAGCCAACTTAAAAAAACTGAAGTTCCAAAACTAACTCCATCGCAAAAACGTGAACATGCCTTGGGGAAACGGCGTCGCGTTGAGGAAGAAGTGGGATAATAAGGGCGTAAAGGTGAAAAAAAAAAAACCCCAGGGTGTGGCCAAAAAAACTAAATCTGCACCCACGGATTGTGGGGGAGGAAAAAGGGAGGTCCCCAAACTGAAAGATGGGGAGATGAGAACGGGTAGGAAAAAAAAAACGAAAGTCCACAAGGGGGCAGTAACTATCCAAAAGCATGGTGTGTTTGGAGAAGGGGCGAGAACGCTGTGGAGCTCGGCACGAGGGGTCAAATCAAAATAAGAGGTGTCTGGAAAAAAAAAACGCACTGTGATCGTCAAGTGAATCCCGTCAAAAGAGAGGGGGGGCAAGGGGGAAAGAGGGACACGAAACCGCGTCCGGGGGAAAAAAAACCAGCAAAAAAATCCAGGGCAAAATTTTCTTCGCGTGGAGCGCCGGAGGACCAAAAGAGGGAGGTTGGGAGAGCATTGGGGAGGTTGGAATCGCATCCGAAACTGCCAATTGGCGCACGGGAAAAAAACCAAACAAAAAAAACAAGACAACCGAAAAAAAAAGAAAGGAAAGTTTGGTTCGATGTGACTTCTCCCCGGTCGGGAGAAAAAGCCGGTCAAGGGAAAAAAAAAGTCGCAAAAAAAAACAGGAAAAAAGGTTGAAGGCAGAAACGGTTTTCGAATTTCCTGGAGAATGGAGGCGAAGACCCTTGGGGAAAAAAAAAACCGAATCGGAGTTGGAATGCCCATGGCAGGGAGTATTAAGGGGGGGAAAGGGAAAAGACTCAGAAATGTTTCCCAGGAGAAAACGACGAAAACAAAAAACCAGGCAATTCCCCTCAGGGAGGCGGGACCGATAAAAAAAGAAACGAAAAAAAAATTGGGAGGTGGGCGGGGAGGGAAACCGCGTTATCCCGGAACTCAGCAAGGGGAGAAAAGCCGCCTAAAAGAAAGAAATGGGGAGGACGCTCTGAGAAAGAATCAAAAAGGGGGGGGGGGGTTGAATGGAAATTGAGTGACTCCACTTGCCCTGGGTCACGGACGGGGAAAAAAAAGGGGGAAAATCTTTTGGAAAAAGAGAAAAAACGAGCAGGACCCCGCTGGAGGGGAAAAAAAATCAATGAAAAAATGCCACCTTATTGGGGAAACTTTCCATCCAAAAGCCAAGAAAAATTCGTGGACGTGGAGAGGGAAAGTAGAACACATCGAAAAAAAAGGACGGAAAAAGACTTCAACTCATGCAAGCGCATATTCCAGTTACCTTTCCCCAAAAGGGGGAAAAAAAAGAAATCGGGGAACGGCCGGTATAGACCCTGGAAGACAGCGGACTAAAACACAATACCAGGGGTCCCACCCAATGAAACCCCACAAAGACCCAAGAAAAAGGGCGATCGGCCCCAGCTTTCAGGGTAAAAAAGAGGGGGGGTAAAAAAAAAGGGACTGGGGGGGGGCAGGGAAATCCAGAAATGTCTAGTTTACAAAGGGGGAAACTGTCCATTGGTGCTCCGGCACAAGTCTGCTGCAAATCACGAAAACAAGGGGGACTCAAAAAAAAGGGGAGGGAAAAAAAAAAAGGGGGCAGGGAATTGGAAAAAACTGATTGAATTTCGTTTAAAAAAGGCATAGGCTTTCCCCCAAACAGCTCGCCAGTGCGGCTGGGTCAGAAAGAAAAGGGGAAAAAAAAAAAACGGAAAAGTTGTTAGAGCAAGAAGAGGCATTGGAAAAAACAGCAAAAGAAATTACAAAAGGGAACATTTTAGAGCGCCTTGCCCTTAAAAGCGGGGACGCGGAAAAGAAAAGGACCGGGGAAAAAAGGTTTTGGGTGAAGGAGGAAAAGACCGAAAGTCGGTAGATGGAACTGAATGGGACAGGATGGGCTTTTCAGGCCCGAGCAAAGGGGTAAATCCAAAAGACGGAAAAAATGACAAAGGAGTTGGTCAGAAAAAATACATCAGACGAAAAAGTAAGATGAGGAAAAGATATCGACCGGGCCACAAGAAGAAAACCAAAGGGGGCAATTGAAAAAGTTTCCAAGAGTTGAACCCACCTACGTCAAAGAACTGGCCCCCGTTCAGCAAATAGAAAAAGTAGAAAAATAAGAGAAAGCTACTGGAGCAAGAAGAAGCTAAAAATTTAGAGAGGAGCGTCCAAGAAAAACCGTTGGGGCGCCAGTCAACTGCCAATTTGGGGAGTGAAAAGAGGGTGGAGGGCCAAGATATACCTGCAATGAGAGAAAGAAAGGATACAGAATTTCACGTTTGGATTGACGAAACACAACTTGGTGGGAACAACGCCTCCTGCAACTGAAGAACACCTGCAAAAAGAAAAGGGAAATGAAACCCCAGAAGCCAGTAAGACAACCGTGGAGTAATGACAAAGGGTTTCAGCGCCAAAAAGCGGCCCCAGGGAGGGGGGAAGAAAAACTTCGGGAACTAGAAAAAAAAGGGGGGGATGACAGAGAATTAAATTCGGACCACCTAAATGGAAAAGCAGGCAGGGAAGCGGCGCTCCTGATAAACAAAAAAAAGCAGGAAAATTTGAAAAATCGCGCGTAAGTCAGTGAATAAAAAGGGCCAGAAAGATTCACGGGAAAGGGAAAACGGGGAAAGGGAAGAAGGGACAAGTTCAAAATTCTCTTAGGGAACGAAATTGCTCAAGCAGGAAACCTTAGAAGGCCAAGAAGAAATCCAAAAAAAAGCTTCGGAAAACCAGGAAACCGGGAAGGCAAACACCTGGGGGGGAAGGTGGGGAACCAAGAAACCCGAAGCGCCGTAGGGCAAGGACAGGAAGAAAAAAAAAGATTCCATGGACCAAGGGGGAGCAGAGTTTGAGTCAGGGGCAAAGAGATTCCCCTCACTAATCCAAGGGAAAAAAGTGGATCTGAAAGAAAGAAAGGATCGGGGTGGGGGGGGTGGGGGGGGGGAAAAAATGCCTCGGGGGGGAATGCTAAAAAAAAAAGTGGGGAACAAAATAAAACCGGGTTGAAGTTAAAAGCCCGAGAAAAAAAAGGAAAGCACTAGTAGATGATCGCTGAAAGGATGTGGGAATTAAAGAAGAATAGAATCTGAGAGTGGATTGAACAACCGTTTGAACCAAACATAAGAGGACATTTCGTAAACCAGAAGGCTACACAAGGTGGTGAAGGGTGAATCAAAATCACGGGCGGCGGGGGATGACAACGAGGGGTCTGAGGAGATCCAGTTGGGGGAAGGGAAAAAAAATGTGGAAGACTTGGAAGCCGGCAAAAGGTGGTTTGTAACTGAGGATGGGGGCGGGGGGGGGACGAGTTCACGTGACGGACACCAGAAAACATTTATTTGGGAGGGGAAAAGGGGGGTGGGGGGGGTGGGGGTTGGGGCCTAGCAAAAAACTGGAAGGTTTGACAGCAGGACGGGGGAAACCAAAGAGACACCAGAAAAAAAGGAAAGGGCACAAGGGTCAAGGGTACATCGCCCGAAAAAAACTCCTCCCGAGGAAAGGGGGGAAAGCAAAAGAAAATGCATAAAAAAAAAGAGAAAAAGGGTGCTGATCTCAAAAAACCAGGAAAAGGATAAATGACAGCTTAAAAATGAGAAGAGGAAGGAGGGGGGAAATAACAAGAGCCTCGAAAAAAAAAGCTTAAAAAGGGGGGGGGATTTGAAAGCAAACGACAAAAAAAGAACAGGGCGTTGGGGCGGTTTTGGGGGAAAAAAGGAAGTGGCGGAGGGCACAGCAGGGGGGAACAAAGGGCTCGGACACGGGGATACCCGGTTTTCAGGGACAAGGTGTAAGGCTCCCGTCAGGGGACGCTTTCGAAGACAAAAGACCAATTCTTCAGAAAAAAAAAAGAGAAAATTTCAAGGTTGCAAAAAGACAACTTTTAGATTCGCAGGAAAGGCGAAAAGAAATTAGACCAAGGAGGAAAAGGAAAAAGACCACAGGGGAAATCAGAAAAAGAATAACGGTGGAAGCACACCACAGGAGGGTTTCAAGAGAACCTCGACGGTGTTGAGAAAAAGGTAACTGATCACTAAGGAAAGAAAGAGCGCACCCGAAAGAGTTAAGAATGAAAAATCTCGGGAAAAAGAAAAAACAACAACACCGGAGTCATGGAAAGATGAATAAGCAGAAAAAGACAAAAGGGTCTTCCTGCGGTGGCTTGTCACCAGAAGGCACATCTAGGAAAGGGGAAGAAAGGGGGGGATTTCAGAGAAAATCAAAGGAAAAAAAAACCGATTAAAAAGAAGGTGGGGAGGACTTTATTACTGGGACGTAAAAGGTAGGGCGAGCAAATAGGGACCCCGAGGGGACTGGGGGGGGGGGGGGTAACCTTGAAGAGGGGGGGATGCAAAGGGGAAAAAACTTTAAGGAAGCGAAGGGAAAAGACCGAGGAAAAACTCAAAAATTCCGTTTTTAAGACTGAGGGAAAAAGAAGTGGGGGGAAGACGCTAAGGGGGAAGGGGGGGAAAAAATCCAGGCCTTCCAAGAGAAATCCAACGGAAAAGTGGGGGAAGGCGTCAGGGGAAGAAAGCCAAGAAAGCGGCCATTAAAACCAAAAATCTTCAGGACGAGGAAAGTCCAAAAAAAAATCACACGAGAAAAAAAAAAAAAGAAAAGAAAAGGAAGACTTGGGAAAAGGAAAAAGGCACAAGGCAGGAAGGTTCCAAAGAAGGGAGGAGGGATCAAACCGGACTGAGGACAAGAAGATAAGAGTGAAAGGAGGAAAGGGGGGAGATGTGAAATGAAGTCATAAAGAAGGGTTTTTCGGAAAGGGGAGACTCGGGGGCTCTCCGGAAAAAAACAAAATAGACAAAAGGGGTCAAAAAAAGAAAGGTGTTGAAGGGGGACGGCTGGAGGAAACGGGGGGGGTCAAAGGGGGAAAGAAACATGTGAAAAAAAAAAAAAAAAATCAAGGAATCCAAGGACCAATTTCCAAAAAAGGACAGGTTGAAAACCAAAAAAAAAAAAGAGAGTCCCATTGCCAAAGGAAAAAAAAAAAAAAAATCGCATAGCAGTACAAGGCACATGGAAGGGGAATATCGGCAGAGGGGGAAAAAAAATCCAGGTGAAGAACTTTGGAAAGGTCCCGAAACCGAAGGAATCTAAAAAAAAAAAAAAAAGATGCTGTAAAAACCCTCGCCGGGGGGGAAGGAGAAATTCAACGGGAAGAAAGCTGGGGGGGTTCACAAAAAAGAAGGAAATTAATCGAAATCAAAAGGTGGTCGAGGGGGACAGATAAAAAAGCAAAAATGCCTGAAGAAAAACAACTGTCAAGAGAAGGACCAGGGTTGGGAAAAAAAGGTGTCAATTGTACTGAATGGAAACGGGAACTTAGAAGGGGGGGTAAAAAAAAAATACTAGGTATTTAAAATTAAGACACCTAAAAAATTGTGGTTTTCAAAGGAACATACATGTGCCCGCCCGTCAAAGAAGGGGGGAGGTTCAAAAAAGAAAAAAAGAGACTGCAAGGGTGTAAGGAAAGGGGGAGGGAAGGACAGGACCGCCTCAGGGAATGGGAAAACCAGGGGCAGTACAATCAGGTCAAAAGGACCGAAATTCAGAGGTAGGAAAAACTTGAACAGAAAAAGGGCTTGGGAGAGGACCCGACTGAAGGCCCCCCATACGCAGACAAAGAAAAAAATGGAACCGGCGTCGGAGGGGAGGGAGAAGAAAGATGTCAAGAGGGGAACGTGCGAAAAAGGGGAAGACAAGGGGAAAGGAAATCATAAGGAAAAAAAGTCTGTTTTCTAAAAAAAAGTTAAGGGGCAAAAAAAATGGGACGTTGAAGTTAAAGAAGGGGGGGGTTGAAAAAAGAGGAACAACAAAGAAAAAAAGAAAAAAAAGAACCCTACTGAAAGTGAAAAAGATTTTGGAAAAGCGGCGGGAATTAAATACAGGGTGATCCCCATGAAGTGGAACAGGGAAAGACGAACATGAGGCTCCGACAAGAAAAGTGGTTTCCCAACAAAAGGGTTGGGAGGATAAGAAGGGCAGGAAAGAATATCAAAAAAAAAGCAAGAGTTTTGGGGGGAAGTTGCAAAGGAGAAAGGTCGAAAGACTTCGGAGAAAAAACTCATTGGGGAGGGGGGGACTGGAAGTAAAGTTCAAAAAAAAAAGGCGGGGGTCAGTTTTCCTCAGAGGAAACGAAAAGGGGCAGGGAGCAGTCAAAAAAAAAGAACGGGAAAAAAAAAAAAAAGGAAAAAGTTTAAAGGGAGTGCCAAAAAAGGAAAAAAACAAACCGGGAGAAGAAGACCCTCAAAAAAAGGGCCCAAAATTTGGGAGTTTGGGAAAAAAGAAGAAACCCCTTAAGGCCCCGAAAGCCCGCGTACAAAACAACTGTGACCCACGACAAAAAGGGAATTAAAAAAAAAAAGGGGAAAGTGAAGGATCAGTGGACTAAAAGGAAACAAGGGAACAAAGGGGGATTCTTAAGGAGGCCAGGGGAAAACCAAAGAGGGGGGATCAGGAAAAATGGGGGGGGGAGGGAACGAGGGGCTACTAAGGGGCCCTTCATAAAAAAAAAAGGGACTCAAACTCAAAATCAACACCAGGGGGAAAGGGGAAAAAAAGGTCAAATTTACAAGGGGAAGAAAATTAAAAAGGAGGGTTGCCGAATAGAAGGAGGATTGGGGGTGGCGAGGGAGGTCAACTAAAAAAAAAGGGAACGGCCTGGAAAAAAGCCAAAAGTCACGTTGTTGGGTGTTTTTTAAAAGAAAAGCGGCAAGAAGGCGGCAGGGAAGGGGAAGCCGAAAAAAACTTCCCTGGGCTCAACGGAGAGTTGACTGACCACCTGTATGAAAAAGGTTCAAAAACCCCATCAGTAAATGTGCGTGGAGGGAAAATCGGCGAAGTGAAAAAAGATGAGAAAGGGAGGGAGGGAAAGGGGGCCCAGACAAGGGGGTGGGAGGGGAAGAGGAGGAGGAAAACATTTTCATCCAGAAAGATAAGGGGGGAAGCAAACGGATGGGACCAAAAAAACGTTGGGAATGAAATGAAAAGTGCTTAAAAAAAAACTGAAAGTGAAATACGGAACGAACTTGGGGAAAACCAACCAGAAAAAAGGGCTGCGAAAAGGTAGCAAAAGGAAAAAACTAAGCGAGGGGGGTCAAGGAAGGGGGCAGTGGGAGTAACCCAGGGGTCAAGGTTCCGAGAGGGACAGGGGGAAGTTCGGAAACAACAGAAACCTGGGGTCTCAAGGCTCAAAAAGTGTTGCCCGAAAAGGAAACACACGTGTAAAGACAGGAAAGTGGGAAAAGGCCTGGAGAAAGGGGAAAAAAATAGGGGACGTTTGAAAAAACCCGAATAAGGGGGAAAAAAGGCTCAAGAAAAGAGAACTGAAGTACACAGAGAAGGCTCTTAAAATTTGAGCGAGAAAAAAAAAAAAAAAGGGGGGGGAAGGAGGTAAAAGAAAAAGAACCGCCAGTCGGGAAAAAAAATGGAACCACCAATGGGGGCTTGGGAAAAAAGTTGGGAAAAACTTCCTTAAACGGAAGGAGAAAACCGCGTTGAGGGAGGCGCTTCGAAACAAAGCGGCAGGAATGGGAATCGAGAAAAAAAAAAGAAACCACAACAAGTGGCGAAATATCCCTGGTTGGGGTCACACCGGAGGAGGGAAAAGAAAGAGGGGGGACGAATCTGTAAGAAAAGGGCGGGCTTTAGGGGGTTTCAGGAAAGGACAAAAAAAGTCCCGTAAGCTCAAGCTGGTGAAAAGGGGAACACCGGGCCAAGGGGGTTGTGAAAAAAAAGGCTAACTTCAAAAAAGAAAGAAAACAAAAACAAAAAAAGAAAAAGAAGAAAGGAAAAAAAAAAAAAAAGGAGCACCCGAAAACTCGGTTCTCGGTGGGGAGTGATAGGTGTTGGGGGGGGGTGTAAAGAGAGACAACATCGTTGAAAAAGGGGCGTAACAAAAGAAACAAAACGTAAAATGAGAACCGTCCTAAGGGGGGTAAACTCGCTAGGGTAAAAGGGGCAACTCCAGGGGAAAGTGCGACTAAGGGGGAAATGTTAAAAGAGGGAAAATCGTCTGACAAGGAAAAACAACTTTGTGAGAAGGGCTTCAAAAAAAAAGAAGCGGAAGGAAGAGGGGACAGCTGAAAGAGGTCAAAGGGTGAAAGGGTGATTCCAGGAAAAAAGAATTGTCTTAGGGCTTAAAAAAACGACAAAACTCTCTGAAGGGGGAATTTGTAAAAAAACAGAACTCAAAGCCTCCCACACTGTTGTGGTCTGAGAAACGCCAGTTTGGCAAAAAAAAAAAAAATCCAGGTGACACGTCAGTGCAGCGAGGGGAAAAAAAGATTGGTCAGGGGGGACCCGTACCAAAGGGAAGGGGAGAGTAACCTAAAACCTCAGTGCGAAAGTATATGGGAAAAAGTCGGGGGGCCATCGGGGGGGTGTGGAAAAAAAAAAAGAAAAACAGAGGGTTAGGCAAAAAAAACTGAAAGGAATTACGAACTAATAAAAAAGAAGGAGCCTTAGGGAAAAGAGGCCGCCAGAAAATACCAAAAAAGGGGGAGAACGCTTGAGGGAGGTGTCAGAAAGGGTATAAAGCGCCACTGGAGGGAAGGGCTGAGTCGGAGCTAGATAAAAAAGAAGAGGAGAAGAGAAAGAAGGAAGGAAAAGATCAAAATCTGAAAAAGAGGAAAAGAACGGACTAAAAAAAGACAATCTCCGATCCTTATGGGAAAACAAGAAGTTTGGGAAGAAGCTGGGGGGGAAAGCAGGGCACCGCAGGGAGTGAAAAGTATTTGAAAAGAAGCCTGTAAAGGATGGGGCGCCGAAAGGGGGTGGCCCAAAGACAAAAGGGGAAGGGGGGGGAGAAAGAACGAAAACTGAAAAGGGGATTTAAAAAAAAAACTAGTACGAAAAAAACCAAAAGCGGAGAACGAAAAGAAAGGGGGGGGGGGGGGTTGAAAGGGAGGTCCAAAAGAAGGGTTGTGAAAAGAAAAAATGGAAATGAAAGGGTTGCAGGCAATCCAGCGTCAGAGACGGGCCCAAACAGCCCCATAATGGGGGAGCACACATCATAGGGATGAATCAGGCGGCAAACTTGAGGAAAAAAAATCAGGGGTTGGAGCCGCCGAAGCAAAAAAAGGTGCAACAGGAAAATAGCATGCGAGGAAACTGGCGAAAAAACCAGGAACTTGGACTTGTAGGGGGGGGGGGGGGTACAAAGAACGGGGAAGGGTTGGGGGGGAATTGGGGAGGGTCAGAGCCCAAAAGGGGTCCACGAAATAACCTGTAAAAAAACAAAGACGAGGGACAGCGGGTGTTGCAAGGGGAAAACGTTTGGGTGAAAACGAGGACTGCAGGACGGGGCCAAAAAAGGAAAAGCTGTGCAGTCCAAGTTGAATAGGGAAAGAAATTCCGGGAAAAAAAAAAAAAAAGCGAAAGGCAAAAAAGAAAAAAGAAAAAAAAAAGGAAGGACAAGCAAAACGCCATAAACGAAGAGAAAAGTGGGAACAGGAAAATAAAAAGAGGCCACGCAGCTGAATATCAAATAGGGAAGGGAAAAAAATAGGGAGGCCTATCAATCCACTTTTAAAAAAAAGATGGCCTCTGGGGGGGGGGGGCAACGGGGAATCAGAAAAAAGAAAAAGGGAAAAAGATATCCTAAAAAGAAAAAAAAAAAAAGGAGCACCAAAGGGAGGAGGATCGTAAAGTTCAATTTGGGGGGAAGGGAGTAGGAGCAGGAGGGAGGAATAGTCCAAAAAACGAGAAGGAACACAAAAAAAAAAACAAAGGGGGGGGGGGGGAAGGAGCCAACAAAAATCGCGTGAAAGGTCACCTAAATCAAAAAAAAACTTGTTTCACAGAAAAGGGAAAATGAGGGGAAATAAAAAAGACTGAGACAGCAAGGGGACGTGCCGTGCTGTACCAAAGAAAAAGCCGAAGATTTGGTTCCCCGGAGAAAGGGGGCAAAGCAGGAAAAAAAAAAGGAAATTCCCCAAAAAAGAAAAAAAAAAAAACCCCAGGGGAAACAGAACGTCGATCGGAAAAGGGCGCCAAATAGAAAAAAAACCCAAAAAATACTCGGAAAGAAAACAAGAAAGTTATCCATAAAAAAAAGAAAATCAGACACAGAAAGGGGGATCGGGGGAAAAGTTCAAAAAGGAAAACAACAAATTCACGGGGGGAAGTGGGAACCCAAAGGGGGAAGGGCAAAGTGGAAGGAAGTGTAAGAACGGAAAAAAAGACCCGTGAAAAAAAACAAATCAAGGAAAAACCGCGGAGGGAACTTCCTGAACAGAAAAATGCCGTCAAAAGGTGGGAAGGGGTCCCATGTTCATAGGAGGGGGAAAAAAAAAAAAACATGAAAAAGGAAAAAAAAGGAGGGGAAAAGAAAGTGAGGGG
>Ga0179593_1285778_pt1 | contig 11584 bp, 10 predicted proteins | sample CZODoug2_1_08_16_FD_185931 | JGI IMG/M metagenome (GOLD analysis project Ga0179593, IMG submission 185931) | Vadose zone soil fungal communities from Angelo Coast Range Reserve, California, USA - CZODoug2_1_08_16fungal (PacBio error correction) | ecosystem: Environmental > Terrestrial > Soil >...
TCAGGGGAAAGAATGCCGGATTCACAGCGGTGTGAAGGTAGGTCTCCGCTCTTCGGTGTCTCAGGCCTGAAATGCTGGCCGAGACATGACGATTTCCAGGAGGAGAAACGTTGAGCCAACCCCGTCTTTCGGCCAGGGAAAGAAACCTAAAGGACCAAACCGCGCTGTCCTGATTAAACTAGGAAAAGTATTCCACAGTAACCCTGAAAGCCTAAATTCTCAGTCTTTCGGGACTGGTGGCGTTCGTTATCTGACCTAAAAAATCCGCCAGCGCGCTTGGCGTCCAGTATCAAGGTAGTACAAAAGGGGGGGGAAAATCGACGTCGCGAGAAAGGAAAAAGGGGGCAAACGAAACAATTACTTGTGGACATTGGAAAAGTAGGGAGCTGATCGCCCTGAAGACGCGATCCGCCAGCGAGGTGTATTAATGCTGGCCGGCGTCTTTAAAGCCCAGGCATTGCAGTGGGGGTACGAAGAGACTTGGGGGCGGCCACGGACATCCTGGCCTCGCTCGCAAAGCAGGGGGCGGAAGACCAGCAGCCACAACACCGTATGAAAGCGCAATACGAAATCGTGACGTACCACACGGAGAGTCGTCAAGACGAAAAACCGCGAAGGTAAAAAGCTGAAAAAAACCTGGAGCAGGCCCGCTAACAAACCCGCCAGTCTAGAACTGCTTCGCCAATCTAAGAAAAACGGCACCGGGGGGGCTCTCGCGCGATCGTGGTGGACTTCCTGGCGGTTCGCAAAAGTCAAGGACCTGATCAGACAATCCCACTCGACTAATGAAACACAACGCGGGAGGGGCCAAGGACCGTTAAGGGGCAACTAGGCGGCAATGAGGTAAAACCCTCAAACCAAACTCTTCTCCAGGGGTCCGGAAAGGCTCGCAGGATCACTTGACTTGTTCGGCGGGGGCCGGCGGAAACCACCACCCCATACACACCTTTCGCAAAAAAGGGGGACAGGTACCGGCGCGCCGCACGGCAACCAGGTCAAAATCTTTCATTTTCGACGGTCGCCCTGCTGAGTTAAAAGGCCGGGCGGCATCCAGGGACCCACGTTCTGAAGAAAATCGAAAACTCGGTCATTAACTACGGCCGACGCATCTTGACGCAGCAACGTTGCAACCACAGATCGGACGCGAAAAAAAGAATGTTAAGAAGACTCGACCGGAGACAAAAGGGCCTCCCCCGTAGCATTCTTGAAGGGCAAGATCTAGGGAGTCCTGGCACCACAACAGCCCAACGAAATGACGCTTGGAAGATCGTCAGACTGTCTTAAAATACCCATCTGTGCGACCGAGAAATACGACGACTAAAGAGCAATACGCAGGAGAAACTTCTCATGTGGCGGGATAGAAGGCGAAAGCAGCGGCCTCTCGGCTAAGGCGCTGTGCTAATAGGGGGAGTAAAGCCGCAAAACAACCTCGCATGTTAGCCTCGCCAAACTAAACAGGGACGGGCTCGACCCCCAAGGATCTAAGTCGGGGAACTGCCCGCCTACAACACGGCCGGCAAGCGGGGGAATTGAGGTATGCCTCCGAGTCCTTATCTGAAAAACAAGGAAAAGGGGGGGACATAGAAAACATCAGGGATATTAACCGACAATCATCGCTGCTCATACACGTTGAAAAGAGAAAGTGCTCGCTGGGGGGGTCCAAATCCGTCGCATCAGTCTTGGAGAAACCCCTCCTCTTGCTGGTTGAAAGGGACTTCTCCAACCAAAGCGCAAGGTAGGGTGCCCCCGAGAAAGAAAGGGAAGACCCGAACCGCTGCGGGCCAGACTGGCCCGGGCCCGCCGTTCGCCGAATACACGGGAATTCATCTCGAGATCTTTAGTCCGCGCAGGGCCTATCATTAAGATGCTCGGCGTATGGGGGTGGAAGGGGGGTGAACGAAGAAGGAGATAGAGGTGGGACAACCGAAAAATGGCGGGGGATCGGTGACGGGAGGCGCTCTAGGGAAAAGTTCCAATGGCGAAAGGAGGGAACTTGAAAAACCGAGAATCTTGCTGCCGCAGAGGAAGAAAAATTACGCTGGGAAACATGGTTGAGGCACGTAACCCGCCTTCCCCAGAAGGGAGAAGTGGTGACATCGGGGAGGGTGGAGGGGGGGACGTATGGTCTGCGTCCTAAGAGGGGTGCCTCACCATCGGCAGGGCCGTTCAATCATACTGGTTGAGAAAGGAAAAGACGGCCCTGGGAGTAGTGCCATCCGGGGACAGTGGCAGAGGCGTGCTTATCTCGCCAGAAAAAAAACGGAGGATTAGTAAACTGGAGAGAAATAGAAGAGAGGGGAAAAAGGTCCCACGGAGTTGGAACTGAATCACCTGGACCATCCCGGAAAGGACTCAAGTCTTAGCTAAAACGGCGTAACCCACAAAACACCCCGACAAAACAAAAAGGTCGTTGGAGTCAACCCCAAAAAGGTCCCCGACCGACCGACGATTACACTGCCGAGGTCTATTAGCAGGACCAGGAAGCCAACGTTGGTCGCTGAATGACCACGCCGAACAAAGACGTTCACTCTTGCGATACCTACCGGAAGGACACCAGGAGAATAAGATGGGTGGGGGGAAGGGCATCCAAATTGTCTCCAGGACAAATGGGAAAAAAAAATAGAAAGGGAGGAAAACCGCATCCCCAGACATGTTCGGTGGAGAGAAAGAGAAGTATCACGCTTAGTCAAAGAACTCAAAACCGCAAAAGACTCAGAAGAAGACTCGGCAAAAAAAAAAAAAAAGGTAGAGGTATGACGCCGACCGTTGTATGAGGAGCGGCGGGCCAGTGACGAGGCCCGCAGAGGGTCTGGATCGCAAGGGGATGCTGCTTGGGAGAATCGGCGAAAGTTAGAAAAGTTCAAGGAAAAAGACAAAACTTCGATAAAATAAAGCAAGGTGGACAAATCTGACACTGGGAAGATACAAGGGAGAAGACGGAGAGAGTGAGTTGGGGGAAGATCTCGTGGGGCCAGAGGCCCAACATGGTCTACGGGGTTCCGATCAGAGGACGAGGAAGAAACCAAAAGATACCCGCGTCATTGACCTGCTGCGTCTGGCCAAAAGGAAGAGGTAGCCGTACATTTTTTGTCTAAAAAAAGATTGTAGGTGGAAGACTGTGGGGGGCGAACCACGCGAGGGTGGTAAAAACTGCCTAATCTAGTTAGCAACTTGCCTGAGGGGTTGCCAAGACAAAACTGCGGAGAGGCGAGCGCCATGAATACGGTAGCCAGGATGGCGGATGCAGGGAGGATCACGCCGGTAAGGCGCACAAGTATGTCCGGGACGCGGGCGAGGACCAGTAGTAAAAGAGTGGCTGTCTGCCATTAAGAAGGAGGAGAAAGCAAGGAAAAGGAGGGACATGTGTGCTGTAAAATCCTGTGTCAGACCGGCAAAAAAAAAAGATTGAGGGAGCGAACTCTAATATTGACAGCGCACAAACAGTGGGTGCAGAGGGCCACTAGGGAGGTAGGGGGCGGATGCGCGTGAAAGAGGTGAAGGAGGGAGACCAGGGGGTGGTGGACTGAAGCCCGACCTTTAAAAAAAACTTCTCGACAATGAAAACAGGAAGCGGACTGTGAACAGTGAAGAGCAGTAACAAAAAACCGTGTCCCTTGTAGGACTTTGTGTCAAAAAAGTCTAAGTCATGTTAAACCTTCTGGCATTAAGAACCCCTAGACATCTAGGCAAAGGGGTAACGTCCTAAGACTAGTGTAAAAAAAAATTAACTGTCCGTTTCTCCGGTCTCGGAGTATCCAGGGGTGGGGGAGGAGGCAGGTAGAAAACCGGAAACAGCAGCCAAGCATTTCCCAAAAAAAAAACGACGAGGAAAAACGCGTTCAAAAAAGTCCGGAGCAGAAAACGGACCTCCCGAGGTCCCTCAGGGGATGAGCGAGAAAAAAAGGGGGGACTACCCAAAAAAGGAAATTACAATCGTTTGACCCTTACGACGAGACACGTGTGCTCGTCAAAAAGGAGATTTCGGAATTGGAGGATTGGGGAAGCGGGTTGGGAGGGGGGATGGGCTTCTAGGCCCGGCGGATTCTTGAACAACAGTCAATAAGCCAGAGGGCCACAAAAAAAGACACGCATTTTCCTGGGGGGTGGGCAGCGCGGAGCCTGAAAAAATGCCGGACAAAGAGAAAAAGCTTCAAAAAAAAGGAAAGGCCTAACATTCACATCCTGTGTCAAAAAAAATTCGTTACTTGGGAGGTCAAAGGCCTGCTCTGATAACTGCGAGGAGGGAAAAAAACATGGGATAAAAGAGATAAATCATCAATGCGAAAGGGTACATGGGCTCTCCTCCTAGGCGGCATTGGACAGATCTGGAGCAAGAGCGACAAATCAGGTCATTCTAAGAAAACGGGGTCAGGGTGAGGAAGGAGGTCCGCAAGGGGGACAGAGCGGTGGGGATCAAGATGCGGGAGGAGCTTTTCTCCGAGGCAGTTCTAAACACCGGAAGGAAAAACGATTAGTAGCCCGTCCATCCGGAAGGCAAAGAGGCTACCGGAACGAAACGACCCTTCAACAAGGAAAAGGTCACAGGCGGCGGGGGAAGAGATCTCAAAAAACAGGAGGGAGAGGAGAGGAGGAAGAAAGCAATTCCGGCGGGCTCTCACCAACCAAATCTTGCTGGGGAGAATCGGAATGCCCGTGCTGGCCGCTTAAACTCCGAGAAGGGAAAATTTTTCTCACCAATCGTCTGCCTGGCGGATTGCCCTAAAGACTGAGAAAAACCAAAAATGTGAAAGCAGAACTCGTGATGAGTCACAAAACATCCTTCCCGGGCTCGGCGCAGACTAAAGTCGGACGGATGCCGGAAGGGCGGGGAGCCGCTAGAACGCAATTAGGCCTGATCGGAAGAAGTCCTGGTTAAACTCCTAAATAATCGCAGAGACCCAAAAAATTCACCGCCTGGTGCAAAGTTTAACAGGGGACGGACTAAAAAAAAAACCTTAGATCTGGGAAGGGGGGCCAACAGGGAGGTAGCGGCAAGGCGTGGGCTCCTGGAGGACCCAGTACCCAAAAGGCTGTTCCCAGAAGGGGAAAAAACGGCCCTGCCTCGCAAGAAACAAGGGGTTCAAAGCGAACTCCAGCAAAAAAAAAACCACTGACAACGCCACTAAAGAGACGGTAGTGACGAAACCAAAAACGGAAGTCGTAAAAAAGGGAAAAAAACCAAACTCGTCGCCCTGTCAACCGAAGTTTCGCCTCTCCCTGGAAGAATGAGGTCCTGGGGGCGTCTCAACCCGGCAGAGGAAAGGAGTTCTCAATAGGCAGCGGGGTGAAGCGTATCTGCTGGGAAAGGGACTCGCGAAAAGTAAACCCCGGCACGGCGAGGGAGAGTTGGTTCGAACATTACGGAAAAGTATGACGCAAAAAAAAAAAACAGTGACCTCCCAGGCGCTCTTGCGAGGAGGGCATGCTAGACCGGAAATGGAGGTCGGCCCGGAGGCAAAACCGAACCAAAAATAAAGTTGTCACTACGAAAGCCGCACGCAACCGAAAACCAGAGGGGAACGGTCGCAGTTGAAACAAAGGATCGGGAATAGGCTTCCCTCCAAGGAGGGAAAAGAAGTCAAACATATGGAAGAAAAGACTCTCAATCCGACTCTTGAAAATCGCCAAGTACCAAATCGGGATTCTCAAGGGACTACTTAGAAAAGGAAAAAACCGGAAACAAGGGGGGGGACTGCCGATGATAGAACCACTGGATTGAAAAAACAATAACCGATGCGAGGAACAACATCTCCGGCTGTCGGCAATAAAGAGGTGCGACCGTCTCCGGCGGACACAAAAACTCATAAAAACTTAGGCTACCGAGCAGGGCGCTCTAAGCCCGCTACTGCCTAATAGGCACAATTAAAAAATTGTGGAAGCAAACTAGTACTCTTACTCCATACCCCAAAACCCGTGTGAATCCAAAAAAAACAACGCGAAACATTCGACAAATTGAAAACACTGGAACAGCAGGACTTGCCCGAGCATCCAACATTCAAGGACTTTACGGGAAAAAGGAAAATCGCGACTCCGGCGCTGTAGACCACGCAGACAGGGGAAAAAAAAAAATCGGCAAAAACAACTAGTTAAAAGGAAACAACCCTAGGAACTTCTCGAACTTTTCTCAGAATTCGAAGGGTGCCACCGTGTCAACCAGAGCGAATCAAAAGGGGAGTGGTGGACCGTATTCAGAAAAACCAAACAAGTTCTCCTAAAACTCAATAATGCAGGGCTTCCCAACCGCACCCGCCCAACGGGGGCTTAAAAACCCAATCGCAGAACTGAAAACTGGATGGCAATCTCTCCGTAACCTTCTAAATTCTCATCGAGGCCAGCAGGAAGACAGCAGGCGCGATTCCTGGGGAAGCTGGCACGGAGGGAAAAAAGGGAACGAAAAGGAGACAGGGACAACGTACCCTGAAAGGTCGGGGCAGAAGGGGAATAAAACGACGTACACGGGCTGAAATCGAGCCCTGGAAACACAAAAAAAAAACTGCAGGGGGAAGGCATTGGAAGCCGAGGGGAGCGTTGGCATACCAAATTTTTAGGATTAAAGGGGAAAGATGAAGGCAAGGTCTATGACGAAAAAAAGCTTGTTTTCCCTATGTTAATCGGAAGTTCTTGGGGGTACGCAACCGATGGGGGGTGGATAAGTCCAAGACCTGGGGGGGGAGCATAAAGGGACAAAGGGGGATTAATTTCCATAAATGGACCGTTGTAATTCTTGCTAGAGCTCTCAAAAAAAACAAAAAAGATAGGGAGTGAGTAAGAGGAAAAAAAACTCCGAATCTTGAATGCCTAAAAAAGGCTCCCCTGCCGACAAGCTGGTGAGGGCGAAAAAAAGCGCGGGGGAACAACCAGCCAAGAAAAAATAGCGGGAAAAAACAACTCTCGGGCTACTTCAGGGAGGCCTCACGCCGGGGGGGAATTCATCGCGCCGCAAAAAAAGGGGTAAGAACAAAACGGATCATCGGAACGAAACTAAAACTGACGGCCAGCCAGTAGCGTGGGGGTACCGCAGGCAGAGGTTGCCTGGACATGCCACTGGGGGGCAACTATGAGGCATCCGCAGGCAAAGCCTCAAAAACAAATGTCGGGGGAAAGCGATCGTAAAAAATCTCCAACCAGAACCCGAGTCCTACAGAAGGACAATATAGAGGGGCCTGAGCTGCACATCGGGAGGAATGAAACTACCGGGTGGTCGTCTACTGAGTTCTGGGGCGTCAGACCGAGATGGCTGGCGCGCCCAGGGCGGGAGATGGGGGTCCGAATCAAATTGTCAATAACAAAAAAGCAAAGGTTAAAAGAAATTCAAAGATGGTCCAAACGCGATCACGAACGCCACACTGAGAAAAGAGCTGAGTTTCTTGAAGAAGATTAACCTATCACACCCCGGGGGGCGTTGTTCAGAGAAAAAGACGGTAGGCGACAAGCATAAATGCGTACAGGAAGTGGTCGGTTCAAGCGGGCAATACTCTTTGATCGGGATGTGTAAAAGCATAGGGCATTTTCTCTAAACGAGAGGGGGGGTTCGAGAAGAAGAGAGGCAGCATAGAAGGGGAGACTAGGTACTCTAAGTTCCGCTATCTTCATTAAGAAAACCTGAGTTAGGGTACGAGGAGACGGCGAGAAAATTTCTTACGAAAGCTTCTATTGGGAAAAAACAGCCAACGTCAGCAGGGAGTCGGCCAGCGGCGGCGCAATGACGAAAACGGAGGGCACTTTTATACTTTGTGCACGACTTGCAGGCAGGAAAACCTTTGGGGGGGGCACAGGGGGGGGGGGGGGGAGATGAAAAAACTGGGAGGGAGGTATATATCTGTGAACCCCAGAAATTGACGGGGAGAACAAAATGTGGGGGAATTGGAAAGACTCACATGGCAAGCAAAAAATCTAATCACAAACATTCAAAACAAAGCGGGGGGAAGTTAGGCTCACGAGAACTGTAAACAGGGGTATGCAGTGTTGGGAATCCGCTCATGAGAATTTGCCCTTCTAAAAGTAATGACAATACAGAGAGAAGAGATGTGGGAATACATGCACAGGAGGGGGAATGAAGTACCTTTTCATGGAAAAGGTCAGCTGCTTAGCCTGGGTATGGGAGACGTAAAACTCATTAAAGCAGGTTACACCCAGGAGAAAAATAGAACGTGGGGGGAAAAAGATGCGAAATGCACACGTAGGAAAGAGAACAAGTGATTCGAAAACTCAATGGAACTGAAACAGAGTACACATTTTTTGAAAAAAGAGATCTGTGGTGTGGGTTCAAGGCATAGGTCAAGACTAGGTGGAACGTGGAGGGGGGAGCGGGGATTCTTGGTCGGGGCGAAGAGGAAAACCCCTCTTCTAACTGGAAAACCGCCATTCAGGGCCTGTGCCAGAAGGGGGCGGACAAGACAAGTGAAGGAGGGGCCTGGTAGCCAGAGAAGGAAGCAGACCGACACCATATCTTCGGCCAGCCGAAACAATTAAAAACAGGACTATAGACTTTTTTCAAAAAGAACCGGGGAGTTGAGGGAGACTGTGGAAAAAAGAGGTAAAAAAGGAGAGGAAGTAACCTTTCTATAAACCCGCAAAGCGCTACGGGGGAAGAAACAGAAGGACTTTCAATCTGAACGCGACCAAAGAACAGCCCGACGAGAAGAGGCAAAAAAGAGGAACGGGAATGACAAACCAGATTGGCAGAAAGAAAATACTGGGTGATCCTTATGGCCGGGCAATCCCTTTTAAGCTCTCTGGATAAAATACCGGGGAAGAAAAAAGCCTTCGGAAAAGGAAAGGAAGGGCAGTCAGTCTACAGACAAGAAAGGACGTTCAAAGTCGAAAAAAAGAAGAATGAAAAGCTCTCCTAAAAAAAAAAAACTTATGGAGAGGAAAAGTGTCCGCACCGATTTTCAAAAAGGGGGGAACCGAGGGGGACGGGAGTTAGACCGAGGGAGGGAAGGAATAGGCACCCGGAAGGACAGCTTAATCGCCGAGGGGCAAAAGGGAGGAAAAGGGGACTCCAACTCAGATTAGCCAAGGGATTTCCAAATCACCCCGGCCATCCAAGCCCACCGGCGAGGTAAATGCGGGCAATCTTGAAGAGGAGGAAAAAATGAATCTGCTCCGTCCGCGCGGCGGGGGTCGCGTGGCTGGAAGGTCTAACAAGTCAGCTAAGGGAGCGAGCAAAAGACAGAGGGATCGCATGGGAGGGTCCGATCCGGAGTAGGAGACCAGGTAAGGAAAAAAAAACCCCCACCACTACCAAACAAAAGAAAGAAACTTGTCCCAAAAGCACCTGGAACTGGGTGAACGGGAAAAGAGCGAGAAAGGGAGAGGCGTGAAGGAGAATGGCCGGGAAAAAAGGGGTGGAGAGGGAAAGTTCGGGGCCTTCTCCTTGACTCCAAAGAGGGGGCCCTCCTACTGGAGGAAACGGCCGGAAAAAAAATGGCGTGCAGAGAAGTCCTCCGTGGAGGAGAGACAACATCAGAAAACCAAAAAAAAATACTTCAGCCTCTACTACATGTGGGAGGACTAGCACCACCGTATAGGAGTAATAGAGGCCACCGGGATAGTCCGAGACGAGGAAGGGAAATAAAGAGAAGAACCGGAAAGTATTTTTCTAAGGATGGCTCCAGATAAAGAAAAAAAAATCGGCAATCGTTTCTCAGACTTAGAGGGGCCCTTCTAACTGGGAAAGGAACTAAACGGGAAGCCTCAAGCAACGGCGACGAAGATTGAAAGAGTGGTAAAAGAAAATGACCTTTCCTAACCGAAAGAGGCGACATCCTGAGGCTCTGATGACGCGGTCCTTCATGACTAGACGGGATAAAAGGGGCTTGTCGCGAAGGCGGCCCAAGAGATAAACCAATTTGATCCCGGGTTAGGGTCCACTCAAGTACGTCAAAAAGCGGAAGGTCGCCGTGCTCAAAAAGGGGAGGGCTGGTGTTCAAGTCTGGCGGCGTACATCCAAAATGATTTATCCAAAAAAAACAAATAAAAACGGGGCAAGCCGAAGTCTCCCAAAACCGCGGTAAGCCGCAATGAACAAGAAAATATTTCTCACTCACATTTCCGCCTGGGGGGCAGCCACGTTGAACGGCCCCATACCGCCGTGGAATAAAAAGGCTAGGGGGAAGAAGGAATGTCATGCCTCCACTATGAAGATGACTAACCTCGGAGAAATCCGAGGAGATTCCAGACGCTAGGTGCGAAGAGAAGCTTCTAATAACAGCATCAGCGGGATTAGAAACTGGACTCAGACTCGCCTCGGAAAAGATCTTCACTACTTCCAGTCACGAGGAATGCTCGCCCTAGCGGAGGAACAGGGGGAGAAAAAAAAGAAAAAAGACCTCGAAGGGTTCAAAGTCAAACAACCCTGACCTGAATCGGGCCAACCTTTACAGCGCGGCGGCCTGGCACAAAGAAAGGAAAATTCAAATGGCCGCTGTAGGGGGAGTTTACTGACGAAGAGGAAAAGTACTTAACCAAGAATGACAGTGGGGGGGGCGGACACTCGGTAGGGTTCACCGCGTCCGGCGGATAAACGGGGAGAGACGGAGAAGGGGAGGGGGGGCCATACGGAGAGCACGTCTTTAAGAAGAACGAAAAAGGGACCGGCAGCAAAACCGCGGGATTCAAAATGCCAAAAGCGCCAAAAAGGGGAGAGAAATGAACCCCTTCGTGGGCAATGGCCAGAAAGAAAAAAATCTGGCATACCCCTTCGGAAGGCGAGCTACCTGCTGGGGAGTAGCCGAAGCGCGATAACAGGAAAAGGAGGGGCGTGAACTTAGGAGGAGGGGGACGGGTACCAAGATAGATCCTTGAAAAAACCTACCATGGCTGGGAATTGCGGTAAACGGCGTCGTCCCGAGGACAAGTACAAAACTTTCGACCGGGAACGATCAAGGGTCCACACAACAAAAACTTTGCGGGAAGGGCAGGTAGGGAGGGCAATGACGAGTTGTCAGCATGGTTTTCGGCGATGGAAACAATTCCCAAAGGGCCAGGGCTATTCCTTCTCCAGGAATGTTCCCAAGTTCGGCGCGTTCTGGGGGAATGCACCCCGGAGGGGGGGGGTAGAATGGCAAAAAAGACATTTGTCTCCTGGAAATTCGGAAAAAGTGAGGAAAGACACTGCAGGTTTCATCATGAGGCTAGCGAGCTCAAAAAAAAGGAGGAAGGAGAAAAAATGGAAGGAATAAGAAGGCATCGGAAAAGGACAGGATGGCACTTAACCTAAACACCGTTCCATCCAAACGAAATTAGAACAAAGAATTGTGGCAGACAACCTTCGGGTAAGTCACCCACTCGGACTCCAGGGGGAAAGAGTGGAACACCGCCGAGGAGAGTAAACTAAACGGAATTGCCGTTAAAGGGTTCATAGGGAGCAAACATGGCAGTCCCAATCTTAACCTCTGGGCTGGAACAACCAAAAAATTACCTCCAGATCATACGGTGGTGGGAAGGAAAAGACCAAAACCCAAAAAAAAGCCAGGTCGCAAGGACATTTTCACTCTGGAGAGAACTGCCACCTCAATCCCCCAGTTAGGGGGAAAATAGAATCCTCGTCGGGAAACACACCCTCGGAAGGAGAGGAAAG
>Ga0179593_1339060_pt1 | contig 11584 bp, 10 predicted proteins | sample CZODoug2_1_08_16_FD_185931 | JGI IMG/M metagenome (GOLD analysis project Ga0179593, IMG submission 185931) | Vadose zone soil fungal communities from Angelo Coast Range Reserve, California, USA - CZODoug2_1_08_16fungal (PacBio error correction) | ecosystem: Environmental > Terrestrial > Soil >...
GGCCATAAAACCCGCTGAAAAATAGGGGGAATGTGAGATCTCGAAGAATAGCCAGAAAATGGTCAAGCACAGGGTGCCGGCGTGGCACTTCTGGCTGTACCCAGACAATGGGCCCTAATCGCAATCGAAAATCTACTGGAAGATACCCCCATAGCTTGAAGGACGAAATGGGATCACACCAAAAAGAAAAAAAGGGTAAACCGAAAGAAGGACTGGAAGAACAAGAAAATGTGGTTCCCAACTCGAAAGGGTCACGACGGGCAGATTCGATTCACACAAAAGCGAGTGGAACGTTAAGATCCGGGAATCTAGGAAAGGCGCTCCGACCATCGCCAAGGCGGTTCACAACCGACCTGCGAGAAAGCCCGCTACTCCAACTCCCCGATGGGAATGCAGAGAGAATAGGAACTCCCGAAAAGACCGGGCACTTCTAATAGCGGAGGATAAAGTGGGCGCCGGCCCGAAATCTCAATCGGTCGCGCGTCTGGGGACAATCTCTTCCGAAAACTACGGGAGAACAGCAAAACAAAGTGTGGCGCTGCTGACGTTGAAATGGGGACGCCCGCGAGATTCCTAACGATCGCGCATCCTGGGTGCAAGGAGTAGAAAAAGGTAGACGACTAATGAATAGATCGAACGGGAAAATGCGGAAGCCGGTCCGCTCTTCTTACACCAGCATGTGAAAAACTGGACGCTGCATCTCCACACATGTCAAGGTAAAAAAGCTAAAAGAGGGCGTACGGAGTCAATGGATCAGTGAAGCCGGGAGCTTGGCATACAAGAACGACGAAGTGAGGGGGGTCATAATACAGATTCAGGAGGCTAAAGGTCGACCAAGTAGAGCGCAAGCAATGCAAAAGGCGAGGCCGGAATGCTGAAGCTCGTACTGATGCTCCTGGACAACGACGGGGGGACCAGGTGGGAAAAACGACATGGATGGGAGAGCTGTGGATGTATTTCGGGAAAGCTTCAAGCTGGGGCACCCAAGACCTAAAATCGAGGGAAAGTAGGGGATCTTACAATTCGCACTCGCATCAGAGGCCTATAAGAACCGAACCACAAGGTCACAACAACCGGCTGAAAGAAGGCAACGTAGTTGGAACCAGGCGCAGCTGGGGCCAAAAAAAATCGCCGCGGGGCACGGGGAGACTTGGTGATGAAGGACAGTGCTCGTCAAAAAAGGAGAACGCCAAGCCGGCAACATGGTTCGGTTGGGAAGGCCAAAGGACAACCTCAAGCCCACGAGGCACCATGACCGGAAAAGTTGTGTGATCTAAAGCAAGGGAGCCTAGACAGTTCGCCTCGGCGAAAACAACAAAGTGGAGGACCGCTCCACCACTTCGTCTGTAGAGGGAAATGGGGGGGAACTTTCGCAGATTCGGTAAGGTGAGCTAAATCCTTCTTTCAGAAGGTAAGCCTCTAACCAAAAAAAGCAAACCGAGACCGTAGCCGAAAATGTCTGGGTTCAGGGAATCTTCCGGGGCCCCGCGACAAGAATCTCCGGGTTCCAAAAGGGAAGGGATGTGCCCGTCCGCGTCGGGAGGTAAAAGAATTTTATATAAGCATGACAAGAGGTTTCGGAACGGACATCTGACCTATCCCGGAGGGGGAATACGTAGCATTTTAATTTTCATTGCAGAGAATGGGCAGGGTTATACTGCGGGGTGGTAAGAAAATCAAAGTGACGCCTATACTGCGGAGGTAGAAGGGAGTCCATGGGTCGTCGTGTCCAGAAAGCGGAGGGGGGACAGGTCTAACCTCTTACAGTTTTGAGGGGTGGTGTTAAAGCACTTCCATTGCGACTGAAAAGCTTGGGAGGCGGGGCTTTTCTGAGTAAAGATCACCGGGAACATTGCTGGAACGGATCTTTCCAAATCTTCTGATTGGGACGAAAAATACTTCTGTAGAAGTCCATCAGGAAAAAATTTGAGGAAAAACAAAAAACGTACTAACAGCGAGTGCATCGCGTGAACTGCACGGCCTATTCCGAGAGGGCATATAGCGGGCGGCCGGGATCGCCTACCTGGGGGACAAGGCGCGAACAGTCTAAAAATCTAATTGTCTTACGCTAATAGAGTATAAGGATCAGAAAAATCAACCGCCACGTCCGAATAGTCGCCTTCCGCCAGCAGCGGCATCTTCTAAGAAACTTCACGAGGATGTACACTTGAATAGGCGGCCCTCACCTAATGCTTGATACTGAGGAAATGTCATGAAGTGTGGAAGAAAAGAAAGAGGACAAGTAATGCTGGGGCTAGGGGAATGGTTCGGGATCGGGCGACAGCTGCGAGTCGGGGGGGGGGGGGTTCCCCCTGTGAGTGGACGCGAAAAGAGGAAAAAGTGACGCCTGTACGTAGAGGAGAGAATTCAACAGCGGTGAGGAATGCACCGGAGGGGGGAAAGGAGAGCGATCTTCATTCGATGGGCAGGGAACTTTACTTAGAACAAGCGCGTTCTACAAAATTTAACATACATGAGAACGGGCCTTCTGTGAAAGGTTGTCGGGGAAAAAGTCAACCCTAATAGACCAACGCTGGGGAGGGTTTGAATGGCTGAAGCCTTCGCGACAAAAAAAAGTTTTCTGGAAACTCTATGGCTGCGTCATCGGCAGTCGGGCGAAGCCAGAAACTGAGTTTTCATGATTAGATGCACGTCAGGAGAAAAGGGGACTGTATAAAAGACCTAGTTGAATGGTGTGAGAGAGCTCTCCGTAAGACGGCCGTCGGGATCTTGACGCGTCCTGCGATGTTTCGGAACGTAGAACTGGCTTCAAAGAAATCCAACGCTCGGCCAAAAGCACGATTGTGGACCCAAGGAAGATGCTCGCAGCGCCTCCCGGGAACAGAGTCCCGTATGCATCACGGGGGTCCGTCATAGGCGCGTCCAAAACCGAGAATGTAGACACCCCAGAACGAGCCTTAAACGGGGGGAGACGTATAGAGAGCGCATCATCTTTCACGGGTTCGACTGAGGTCTTCGACAAAACGAGAACAAAGAGGATGATGGGCCAAGATCCGGACCAGGTCTCACAACACAAAACAAGAAAAGGAGAGGAGATTTGGTCTATACAGTGGGACAAATCTAGCACGTGAATGAAGAGCACTGTAAGATGTAGGACCACTCCTCTGGAGGGGGGGTGAAAGGCTGCAAATCACGAGGCGTACTCGGGCCGCGGTGGGGGCCGGCAAGGAATGAAAACGTGTAGGTCATCAAGCCAGAGGGAGCCCGACAGGGCCGACCCTTGTGGGGAACGGAAGACGTAACTGACTAGGATGTGTGAGAAAGGGGGATGTAAAACGAGGGGGACACCAGATTACCAGTCCGAGGGACAAACAGGGCAGGAGGAAGGGACGTGAGCGGGGAGCTTCACTCTGTTACAAACAGATCTATGACTAAAAACGTGGCGGATCGTGGCCGAAACTCCTGGACAAGACAAGACAGCAAGGTATTCTGAAAGAGGGCGATCCGGCATCGCGGGCCATAGTGCCTGAAAACATCGGAAGCTAAGCATGCGTGTGGCCGGGCAAAAATCAACACGTGGCTGGGGAACGTGCGGTAGGGGGTACCGTACCGAAAACACGTGGGAAGGAAAGGTAGAGAGGGAGGGGGGGACATGTGTACTCTCTTACGTGGAGGGGTGACCCCCTAGGGCATGCGCCGAACACGGTCACAGAAGCGGCGTGATAAGGGAACAACCATCTAAGGTGACCGCTTCCGACTCAAGGATCCGGAGAGAGGGGCCTCTAGAAGGCGAATACGGCTAAGCAGCATGGGCGACTCAAAGGAAAACATGGCAGAGAGTCGGCAGGTAAGCCTTTAACATCACTGATGAAAAAGCAAAAAAAAACACTTCACATTGCGGAAAGGGGGGACAATAAACCTTCAGAAGGAAAGTCAAGGCGGCGTGAAGGCGGGGCCGCCGAGAAGTTAAAATTGGAAGGGGTTAGGGGCGAGGAGGAGGCTATTTGGGGGAGGTCGTCAGCTGCGCTGAGGTACGGACTGGGTAGGCGGGGGGTTCTCGGAGGGGCTCCAAGCTCCCTCACATAAAAGGGGAGGAAAGGGAGACGCGTGGGCGTCTAGATCCGAGCGAGGCAAGGTCGCACAAAAAAACGCGGGCAACCGGGAAGAAGCGAGCGATCACCTGTCAAAATAAAAAAGTTCAGGCTCGAGAGGAAGAAGAATACTTCTCTGTTATCCCTACGGCAGAAGAAACGTCGCCGCCAGAGACGGCCGCATAAGGCGTGAGTCAAACAAAGACAAGCCGTGTTGACAGGGGGCAGCAAAACCTGATGGTCGAGGTATCATAAGGGCACGCCAGTGAAGGAGGCACCTCCGTAAGGGGAGAAGAATACATACCACGCGAACTAGTATGAACACCTCCGGAAGAGAAGGCTATGAGGCCACGGAGTTCCCATCGGGACGGGTGGGACGTGGGGCACGTGTGGTTCAGGTTAAGGTTATCTAAAAAGGAAGCGTTCCGAAAGCGGGGACATTAGGTTGACAAGGGAAGGCAGTGTTTTAAAACGGATCGGTAGCTTAGCTTCAGGTCTACGTCAAGTGAAACGGCCCAGTTAAGGTTGAAAAAGGGTCAGGGGGGGCAATGGGGAAAGCCCCGGGGAGCTGGGAGAAAACCATTCCTCGAGAGTACAAAAAGCTACTGCCACAAAGAAGCTGTGTGGATCACGGACGCAACGTGAGGCCAGAGGGCTGACTCTGGGGATTGCTTTGCCAAAACAGAAGGGCGGGGACCTCAGGAACTGGGAGGCCATCGGGAAGACGGGGAAACGGGTATCGCGGTTTGCGGCGCGTGAAGAAAATAACCATGTCCTTGCCTATAAAGGAAGCGCTCGACGAAGGGTGACGGACTTCATCCCCGCTTAGTCCAATCTATGACCGAAGTGAATAGACCTAAGACTTACCCACCGAGACTCAATCAAGAGAAGGAGTCGTTTTAAAAAAAAAAAAAAAAAGGCGTGCGCGGTCGCCGCTGGAGAGGGGACAGTCCCATCGGAGGAGCCGGAGCGGCCTCCAGTTTGGTCTAGGGATCGCCGGGAGATCAAGAACAAGGGAAAAGAGGGTCCAAGACAACTCGTCGGAGAGAGGTCTCACTCCTGCGGTGAGGGGGGGAAAAAGGGACGAATTTAGGATACATAAATATCGGGAGGGGAATGGGGGAATTGCTACTCTAGACGTTCTCAGAGAAAGAGCTCCATTCCGAAAGGTGGAAGCTTTCATAAACTGAATAAGTATCGTGCTTAGGGAAAGAGACCTGAAGACAAGTGAAGACAGGGGGACGAGGTCGCTTGTCGGTTAAGAAGGAAGGTTGTAGATGGGTCGCGGACCTGCACCGAGGCAGGGGGGGGGAGCAAGACGCCGGTCGAATTGTGACCGACTGCGAGGGGGGTGTCGGAAGCTGCAAGGTCAAAGATAAGCGGACCAGCGGCACAGGGCTTCAAGGTTCGGGGCTTTGAAGCGCAAGCAAAAAAATGCTGTAGGGTCGTTGTGGTAAAGAGGTTCAGGAGGAGGGGGTGAGACGGGGTGGGAGATGTCAAAAAAACTGCCTTACGTCGCGAAAGGAAAAGCACAACCGACGAGATGATGGTAGTTTCCGGGTGGGAGTAGGGCGAAGAGAATGGGGATGACACGCCCTATTAGTGGCATGTAAAAAGGTAAAGGAGAGGGTTAAACCTAGGCAGGAGGGAGAAGTATTTGAAAAAATACTTAAAAAAGTATGACGGGAGAGCGTCAGGTGGGCGCGAAGTGAAGGACACAATCTCTCAAGGTGTCGTGCATGTGAACGCGAGGAAAAGGGCGGACATACGGGGAAGACGAGGTTGGTTTGAGTTCTATTCCGAAAAAAAGGGAGGGGAAAAGCCTTCGGGGCGTCTAGGCCAGGGGAGGCGGAAAAAAAAGGGATTTCGATGTCAGGGCCCGGAAAAAAGATTGGGAAAAAAAAACTTGGGACAGAAAGAAAAAACGTGTCCTCGAGCCACGCCGGCACAGCTGCCGCAAGGGCCTACCATCATTAGAACGTATGGTCGAGAGGCAACGAGAAGCCTCAGAGGAGGGGCAGACGGGAAGGGCAATAATCAACAACAACAAGGGGTACGTCATGAAAGGTGCAAGGGGTTCCTACTACCATAGCTGCGCACCGACTGTTCTTTATAAAAAAAAGACGAGACAGGGGAAACGCCATGATGTCGTACGTCGGCAAGGGGGAAGGGGACAGGTCTCACAAGGTCGGGGAGGACCCAGCACAAGCCAGGAGACAATCGAAATAAACTTAACACATAACGCCCACAGCCGGGTAAATAACACAAAAAAGGAGCAGGGAAAGGGAAACAACCTCAAGGAGGACCAAAAGGGGGAGGCCTTGCGCATCTGAAAAGAACAACAGAGGGAAAGGACTAACTTTAGCAAGCGACTTCGTCACCGTATACAGGGGGAGAAGGGAATAAAAGTTAGAAGAGAGTGGGGGCAACTTGCGGAACTCAGGAATGAGATAGGGAGTGAAACTAGGGAAGGCAAGAAAGCTGTCCTCGCAGGTGCGGACAAAACTAAGGACCAAAGGGGTCCTTCAAAAGAGAGATCGCCTCACTAGCCTCATGCTTCCCATAAACAGCGGTGTACGGCAGAGACCGAGGACGTGCACCAAGAAAAAACCTGCGCGCCGCATGTAACGGAAAAGTTCAAAGAAATCGCCGTAGCCCGCTAAGTCAAAGAGTTCAGCTAGCGCCCATTCGCAACCGACGCGGATGATACGAGGAAGGGGGGGGGTCCGCGACTCTGCTACGAACTGGAGACGAAGAGGAAAGAGAGAATAACAAGGAGAAACAGAGGACGGTTCGCGTGCTAAATAAAAGAAGCCTGCGCCCAGTCGCCCCATACCTCGTGGGAAGACACCGAATGGGAAGGGGGAGACGCTGCAAAGACGAGACACTGCATCCTGAGCGGGGGATACAAGGAAAGCCTGATGAAAGCTGTCCACGAAGAACTGGGCCGCTGTAACTCTCTCATATCGCAAATAGGGGGAGAAAATCCGGAAGGAGAGAGGAGATCGTATTTAAGGGGCCAAGGACACGGCGGCCATCACCATTGTAAAAAAAGAGCTTTCTTTTCTCTCTTGGGACTGCAGAGTGGGGGAGAGTCGTAGAAAATAGGGCACCTGGAGAGCGGCGGACTCCTAGATCTGGCATCTGTCTGGCAGAAGGAAAAGGCAAGACCGTAGAACCACTTTCCAACTCGACCTAGAAGGACGTGCTCGTTGAGGAAATGAGTGCGAATACGTTTCAAAAAGAATGTCGATGGTTTAGAAGGGGTAGAACCGTCCGTCAGAGGGGGGAGTACCTATGTCAATCCAGTCACTTTTGGCTGGGTTTAGGGAAAAAGCACCGAATCACATGCCGTATCCGCTTTAAGTAAGGTGGTGATCAGCCTCATGGAGAAACCGCGAGATTCAGGGCGGGTGTACGGGACTCGGCAGTTCACTTGGTCGGAACCAAAATCGGGAGAGGAAAAAATTTATGGGCGGAGGGGGGGAGGAGGTCTTAGGCGAATCCGAGGGAAGAAGAGCCCGAGGTCCCAGGGGTAATGAAGACTGTCCTGGAAAAGCAATCTCCTATCATTGGGAAAATACGGGAAGAAAAGAGGCTGGAAAGGGAGGGGTGGCAAGCCCATGAACAAGGGGGAACGTCAAAAATCTGCGGGGGATGGGGAAACGCCCGGAGACATGTGTGTGATCTGCGAGACGGAAATCTCGTCGTTGGGGTATAAGGAGGAACTCAAGACAAGGTTCGCGAGCTAAGTCGGAGGGGGTGAATCGAGCGAACGGTGGTGAAGCACCAACGCGGTTTCTTTTTTCCGCCACGGGTCCTTGGAGGGGGAGCTCGGCGGCTCTTGGTCGGCTCCATCGCCGACCTTGAAGGACAGGGGATTCGCTGACTCGAGAGGGGTGTGCATTTCTTCGGAGAGATGATCATTCCTCTTGAAGCCGGACATAAGAGATCGAGTAGGAGCCAGCGATCCGGCTAGAACCTCCCATCGAGCTTGGAGCCTCGAGAGGCAGAACGTCTCCAGCCAGCTCTCCAGAAGGAAATTCATGCGGAGTCGGAGGAACAGCATCTGCGCGTGTAGGAGAGCTAAGCTCATGCCATATGAAAGTGGTTTTATCGCGTCAAACGAAAGAGATCTTTCTCACATGCGGAAAAAATTTGTTCACCTTGCTGCAGATGAAAGGGCTGGGGCTGCGGGATCCCTTCGGATAGCCATGTGTCAGGGGAGAAAGATAAAAAAGGTTGATGGCGGCGAACATGCAGGGATAACGCCTTCGTACGAGGCCAAGAAAGAGCGTCGTCCACGTGTGGGCGATAAACGGGGAGGGGGGAAGTCAAAAGGAGAGCTGAACTCGTGTTCGGCACTTAAAAGCGTAGGAAGTAATCAACCAAGGGAGGGGGAGGGGGATCACTGAGGAAAGTGAGTCATACTCGCGTCAATTGGTAAGGTAGGACTCCCAAAGACAGACCAACTGGTAGTGTCAAAAAAGGAACTGTCGAAACTGTGAAGCCACTCTATTTCGAGAGGGGAGAAGAGAAAGAGGGGGGGGGAAAAAAAGCAGCTGCTGATCTTTTCTGATAGGACACCTCGCCAACGTGAAATCGACCGTCTTTTAAGACGGGGGGAAACACAAAGGAGAAGATTCATCCTGGATATGCCGCGAGTTTCGGGGACGGTCTAGTCGCCGCTCACATCCCGATCAACCATCGAACAGAAGAGTGTTCCCGAGACAAGGTCCAGCGCCAAAGATGAACGTCGGCCTGCTGGTGAGAGGAAAAAACGGTGGTCCATGGGCAACCTCCCTCGTCGGGGATCTCGTTGAGCCTTGGCACTAGGGGGGGGGGGGGGATTACATAGGGAAAGAGCAATAGAAGTTTAGGGGAGACCAATATCTACCATGCGCGAAAGGAAAGAAAGACTTATCACAACAATTAGGAAGGGGGAAAGGAGTTTTGGGGGGGAGGAGAAAGGCAAATAAGGGCACGACGGGATGATGCCTGATCAGATGAATATTAGGAAAAAGGAGAGATAAAAAAGTCTCTTGAACGAGATGGGACGAAGAGGGGACGGTGCCGCCTTAAGTAAAAAGTGACTGGGGGCATAGGGCAAGGGAAGCCCTAAGAGGGGAAGGGAAAGGTCGTAACAATAGATGGGAAACTGGGGCTTGTATCGGGGTGTAGCGGGCGAAAAAAATAAGGGAAGCTATCATATAAAAGGGAGCTTTAGAGGAATCTTAGGAAACGTCGGGCAGAGAGAGGCAAGGTCTACGGGACTACGCCTGAAAAGAATAGAGCATTTTTTCGCATATGAGGATGGAACCTCAGCCTACTTTGGTCTTCAAATAAAAAAATTGTACTGGCATGCAGAGGGCAACGAAATCACCTATGCGTTTCTGGAGTAGGTGATGCCTAAACGAGCAAAAATAATTTAAAACATGGGGGTAAAAGTAAAGGTAGGAGAAAGACAAGAGGGGGACGCCCGCGTAACCGAACAAAGAGGACACTGCCGTGGATATTTCAAAATACCGGGCATACAACAAAGCTGCGAGGACAATCTTATTTGGCCGAAAGCTAAGGGGCGTCGGTACAACTTTGCGACGCCTCAAAGCTGCGAAAATCAGCCAAAGCATGCGCTCATCAACTATAGCCAGCCCCAACTGGAATAAGAGTGGAAGAACACACTCAGGGCAGCAGCACGGAGAACTTATCTCGGGAAACGGGAATAAGGGGTCAATGTATTGGATCTGGAATTAAATCCAGAGAGGCGTGCCCGCTATCTTTTACGGGAGGCCTTGGGGGGGAGAAGGTTCCTGAAGGAAAGGGAAGAAAGACAGCTATGACTCATCTACCTTGGGTGGGGGTGTTTGTTGGTGGGGGGTGGGGTATCAGGGACTTCTCCTCTACCGTCTATGCCTAGTGTCTGGGAGGGTCACAAGATATCCAGAGAAGAGCACAGAACATCCCACCGGAGAAGGGGAACTCTACAATCACCGGGGGAAGAAAATCAACGATATTTAAAGTAACAGCCACTCCGAAAAGGCACCATAATGGAAAACACCGCCACGTGAGCTGAGGGAACAAAGAGCATTGCTTAAAACTGGGGAGGGAAAAAATAAAACGACGCCGGATAGGCGTAGAGTCCCCCGGGGACAGAGAGGGCACCGCTGACGCGACAATTAACAATCATTTCCTGCGGGCGCACATCCTGGCAGGGTCGATTGGATCGGAAACTGCTCGGTGTTAAGGGAGCTCTTACAAGGAACCGGGAAGAATAGCGAAGAAAGGTCAGGCATCGTGTTCCATATCGGGAAAGGGAATCGGTCCCCTGACCGTCACAGGAAACGACCAAAGGGGTAAAGTGCCGGAGAGGGCTGAATCCTGGGGGAAAATCTGTGACAGCCTTCCATACTCTAAAAAAGCCCATTTCCATCCTCGCTAGGGGGGGGGGAGAACAATCTGAAGGTCCCGAGTGGCCGAAGGTCGATGGAGGGGGAGCCTTTCGGGGTCGATCATCCCAAAGTTTGTGTCGCATCGGGGACGGCGGAATCAGGGGGAGGGGGGTCTGGGCTGGGCTACAACCACCTTTGGCAGGGGTATGAAAGGTGCATCCAAGCGGTTTTCCTTGGCGCACGCTAACAACAGGGAAAGGGAGAAATTCAAGGAAGCTTCCCTAAAAGAAGGCATAAAAGCTCCTGTCTCTTTGTGACCAGAGGGGCGGGCTGCATTCTCGAACATAAGACAAGGAAAGAGAGGAAGCCTCTGCTCCGGGGGTGGGGGTCACGATGCCGGGGTATTAAGAACAGCCTCAGCGAAACCAGCAACAAGACGAGGCTTGAACAATAACTTTCCGCACTGTGTCCTGGGCAGGAAGAAAAATCGAAGAGAGGAGCGGCCGGCTATGGTAAGATTGAGCAGAGGAGAGGGGGTTGGGGGCCCCTTTTCCCCCCTGCGAAAGACGTGCGTCATCTCTTTGCACTTCTTCGATTACATGTCGCAACTTTCGCAGCGGAAGAAGGGAAGGGGGGACAATAACAGCATGAAAGAATAAAGTCGCCGTAAGGCTGACCGCTGCAGCGGGGGTGGATATGGGGAAGGAAACAAAGGGGGTGTAGCAGCGACGGAAGGGAGGTCACTTGGGCAGCGTAGGAGGGGGGGGGGAGGCGATGAAAAAAGCCCTCAGAAAGCAGAAATAACCGCGGACAAGGGAGAGACGTAGGCTATCTTAAAAGCTAAAGGAGGGGGGGGGGGAAGGGATCATTCAACTTGCTGCTGGGTTGGTCGCGGTCGTAAGTAGGGGGGTGCTCGGAAGTTGAGGATCAGGAGATCGTCGACTATAAACTAATTGCGAAAGGGAGAATGGAACGGTGGATAGGCTAAAGAATTTAGGCTCTATAGGGGAGTCGGGGAAGCCCGGAAAAGAGGGAGGGGTGGTGAACGACTCGGAGTTTCGAGTCAAATTGGGGGGGACCCAGAGGGAAGTTATCTTATCAAGCGGCAGGGCGGGGGGATCGAAGGCGTTTACCCAATCTAGT
>Ga0179593_1351687_pt1 | contig 11584 bp, 15 predicted proteins | sample CZODoug2_1_08_16_FD_185931 | JGI IMG/M metagenome (GOLD analysis project Ga0179593, IMG submission 185931) | Vadose zone soil fungal communities from Angelo Coast Range Reserve, California, USA - CZODoug2_1_08_16fungal (PacBio error correction) | ecosystem: Environmental > Terrestrial > Soil >...
AAGGAAAAGATGCTTACCCGCAAGGCTATGAAGCGCGAGGAAATAGAGATGGGGGAGTAGCTGAAAAAAAAAAAGCTGATCAAAATCACGTGGCGAATGAGGACATCGGAACTCGTACCCATTCGAATAATCCAGGGGAGGTGGGCCATCTGACATAGGTAAGGAGGAGAAGTTACTTAACGTGAAAAGGAAATCCGACGGGATCATTTCCCCAGAGTTGTCCGAAAAAAGAAGATGGTGGTGTAAGATAGGAACCAAGACGAACGAGGGATACTGTTTAATCAAAAGAGGAATAAAGCAATCTCGACCAAAGCGGGGCGGGGGTGTCGAAGGGGAGTAGGAGGGGTGCCCCGGTAACTGTCGGAAAAAAAAAAAGAAATCAGGAGCCGCGATGAAAACGCAAAGTTTCTGAAAATATCGATATTGAAGCAAAGCACTTCGTCGAGAAGAAGTGGAGTCAGAATACGAGGCCAGGACGAAAACTGAATTAAAGTTGAAAGGAAACGTACAATCAGAAACACCTGGAGTGTTGGTCAGAATCTCCAACATGGCATCCTCCAGGGTAACAGCCTTGTTCGAGGCAAAGGAACGCGAATCCGAGCCAAGCGACGCAGGGTAAAAGAAAAAAAAGAAGACCTAAAAGAAATTTTTAGTCAAAGGGAAAAAACTGATCGGGGAAGTTCCGCTCGGGGGTGAATTCCTCCGATGAACCAAGTTGCAATGCGGACTGGTCCCGTCACGGACTGATGCTTGAAATCCAAACTTCCTCACTGAAAAAAAGGTAAGATAGGGGAGTCGGTATAGTGGGGGAATCAACGGGAAGGGAAAATATTCTGCAAAGATGTCTCCACAGTCAGGCGGTCGTATACTCAGTGAAGCGCAAAATGCTGAAGGGGGGTAAGAAGACACCAAAAATCAGTAGGTCCATTAAACTAAGGCCAAAGAGAAAAAACGGCAGCAAAAATCAACTTCGGAGGAGAAGGGGGAGTGCCGGGAATTAAAAGGAACTTGGGGCCGTTAGTGTACCTTAACTGAAAGAACGCTGTGGCGCGAACCAAGTTTTGGTTGTATTGAGCTAAACTGGTTAGACACTAAAAAGAGGAGAAACAAAGCGCAGAGTATTCCACCGGGATACAGAAAAAGTTGTGTTGAGGAAGAAGGATGAAGTTGGGAGCATCAGTGCAGTTAGAAACAAAATTGCCCTGGGCAGCGATAATACGAAAATTGTGTTGGTTTTTGCCCAACCCAGGGAATAAAAAGTGCTGAAAATCACGAAAAAAATAAAAAAAAAAAAGGACCCGCTTGACTGAGGGTATGTGGGAAACGAACGGCGCTAAGGGAGCGTAAGACGTCCTCTCTACCCGAACAAACGACTCAAAGGACCTGAGAAAAATCGAAAAGGGGGGGTAGGTCTTCAAACACGGGAATCCATTGGTATGGCAGAGAAAAAACCGATGCACCCCAGGGTGTTCAGTGGGAAGGTTCCAACGACCCGCCAGAGAGAGAAAGAGACTCGCAGAAGGAAAATCGCTGGGGGACGCATTCTAACTCACGGAAGAAAAAGAAAACCCTTATGGCAAACTGACCGGGACGAAATTTTTCACCCAGATGCGGGAAGCAATCGATGCAGAAAGAAAGAAAGAATTGCCGATGCCTTAAATCAAAAAAAAAAGCCGTATGTTACGAAAGTCGGGTCGCTGGGAAAGGCAGTGCGACCCAAACAGAAAAGTGAGGACGCCACGTGAGCTGCTATCGGGGAAATACCCTGGGGCCGTAGGCGTCTTGCCGGCGATGAAAAAACGAATTGATGCCCCATTGGCCCATGAAAACCCATGTGGACGACGAAGGGGGGAAGGTTACCGCCTGGCCGTCGCAAAAAATAACCCATTGATGTGCAGGTCTCAAAGAGTTAAGCACCAATGAGAGGGGATCGGAGGCATGAAAAAGTGGGAGGGAAAAAGCGGGGAACTTGGAAAGCAAGTTCATCGGGCGAGTCATGCCACTACTGTCGACAGCAAGGGCAGGGAAATCTAACATTCATTTTTTTTATGAAATCAACTCTAGCACCGCCTGAACACTCAGAGTGGGCAGAAACTAACGGACCGGGGGAGGATAACATGAAAAACAACCTCCGTGCAGATAGACTGCTAACAAGGGACCAAATCCGGGATGAGTGAAAGGTGCAACGACGCCAGCGGAAGGACCGGGCACTTGTATCTACCATCAAGGGAACTAAATGCAAGCAGGTACTGGGCAGGGTAAGACGGTCACCGCAAGTGACCAGGTCGGCCTTGCGGGTCGCCATCCACAAAAAAAAAAAACGGGGGCGAATCTTCATCTAACACGGGGGGAAACAAGAATGGCTCAGCAAATTCGCGGTGCATTCGAGGGATAAGAAGAAGGTGCCAAGACATGACGCGGGTCGTGAAAAGCTGCGAGGTCCAGGGGTATGGACACCCGGTAACAGTGGCGGGGTACTGAAAGGGAAATCTTGGGAAGCCTCTAAAGAAAAAAAAGCATCTCTAAAACGGAGGAGGAGTCAAAAAAGGGTACGGCTTGAGCGCGGATTGGGGGGGGGGTCGACTTTATCATCTTAACAATTTGGTGCCGGGTGGAACTGTGATATACGATCTATGACCGAGGGGGAAGAAATCAGACGAGGGGAAAAACCTTCTTCGAGGCACAAAACAAATAGGGCTTGCGAAAGTTCTGGGGGAGAGTGGGACGAGAGAGAAAAAGGGTGAGGGGTTGGGAAAAGGGGCCCAAAAAGGAGAGCGCTGCCGACGGTCTGACCAATTGCGGCGCAAATGGAAGAGGACCAAATGGAGAAGAAGGCACAAGCTTTGAGACAAAAGGTCTGGAAAAGAAATGGGCGTTGGGGAATGCGCGGGGACTCAAATCCCCGGAAGTGTTGGAAAAAACGATCAGCAGCAATCGAGATGGAAGTGCTGTTAATGCCAAACATTAAGACGTCGATCCAAAGCAAAACGGGGTCGTTGAAAAGTGCCGGCGGGAAAAAGAAAACCAGGCAAGGGCCCATCAGGAATACTGAAATTTCCCGCTGGATCAGACGTCGGACGATGGGGGGAGGAAAAAAGTTCAGTTTCTTTGGGGAAAAAAGTGGTTCCCATGCGAAGATCGCGCAGAGGGATGGATGAATCGGGGCCCTAAAAGTCCAAAGACTGCCATAGGGGGACCTGGGGCGGAAGAAACGGAAGAGGAAGTAGCACTAAGCCTGGGATTTCATAGGGGGGCAAAAAAGATGGTTCTCAGTAGTTTTGGGGCGACACACGGACTCTGAACAAAGAAAACGATGATCAGGGCCCAATTCAAGAAGGGAAACATAAACGGAGTTTGTGTCGAGACTTCCAGCGAGCAACTATGAAATGGGGGCGGGGGCGAAAAAGGGAAGAGAAAATCGATTGGAGGGAAATCTTTCTGGATGGAGCATATATGGAAGTAAGGGGGCAAAACTGGGAAAACCTGGGGGCGAACGGTCAGTTTGCAGATACAAAGGAACGAGCAAACTTGAAAATATAAGCGCATCGCTTCGTAAAATTGATAGCTGGACTCGCGTATTGGGAGGAGCCAGAAACCTAACTGACCAATCGGGGGGAACTGGCGGCATACAAGACTAAGAGACAACCGTGGAGGTGTGGAATCCAGGGACCCACAATTCCCTAAACTAACCACGCGTCGAAAGAGGAAAAAAAACCGGACCTATGATCGTTCGGGAAAAACATCCGGGACCAAATTTGTGTTAGGGCGCCGCGCTGATTTTCCCTGGGGTGGAGTTCCGGTCCGCTCCGTGTTATCACCCTGGGGGGAGGCTCGCAAGGTTCTTGCTGCTAACTGCCACGGATTTCTAGATGGTCTTACTACAACTTGGCTTGCAGGGGGTGGGGAAATACGAAGCGTGGTTTCCTAATGAGAAGTGGGCGAGAGTGTACTTCCAAGTCGGAGCATAGCTCACACCAAATCCAGGTGAATGAAAAAAGAACCATAACGTCAGTGAGTCAGAGAAAATTCACACTACGAAACGCTATCCGGCACATCTCTCAACACAAAAACGGAGAAAGGTTGTGGGTGAAACTGCCGGGTCGGGGACGAACCTTAAGGAACGTAGATTGATTAATAAGGAAAGTGACGCCGCAGAAAATTTTGAAGGAAGGTCGGATGTGGACTGAAAAAAAAACAAAAAAGAAAAAAAAGCAAAGGGTCGTAATCAAAAGAAGACAGCAAGCAAAACGTTAAGGGGGTGGCCCCTATTTGACTGGGGGTCTTAAGGAAGAAACGGGGGAAATTAAATCGCACCTTGTCCTCTGCACTGAGAGGGGAACGGAAAGGGGAGGAAACAAGCAGCGAAAAAACCAGTTGATTTGGGGCAGGCGGCGTGGGTCAGTGGGTACGATATCGCGAAAAAAACGTCCGGTAGGAGACCCCGGATATAATAACTGACAGGGGAAAAAAATGGATAAAAAAGCACGGGGCGAGTTCCGCTTGTAGAAAAAACAGCCGCCCGATGCACAATAAGGCAGGTGTCGTCTGGCCCGATTCAAAAAAAAAGAAATCTGAGAGGAGACTCAAGGCGGCAAGCCTAGGAACTTCACGTTTCCGAAGAAAGGGGGCCCTCAGTTCAAGAGCTGTCAAACTGACCGAGGACCGCCAGTAAGCTGGGGGAAAAGTCGAATCGATGTCTACTAAGAAGCTTAGCAAATAAACGCAACGTCGTCAAATATTTCATATTGAGAGCGCTGGAAAGAAGGGGGACGAAAAACACACAAACCGTCTCTTTCGGGAAAAAACTATGAGGGGGGATAAAGAGTAACCCGTGAAGGGAGGGATTAAAATATTAAAAACCCGAGCGAGAACCAGCTGGACAGAGAATCCCGGATTAGTGAAGCAAACAGTTACGGAAAAAAACCCTGCAAAGACGGAACGAAAACATTGTTCAGTCAAAGTTCGTGCCGAGTAAAAAACAGGATACGGCGGCGCGCGGAAACGAGGGAAAGATCGACATTAAAAGGTCGTACAAGTCATAAAGACCTGTATCCTCGTTCTACAGGGAAAGTTACGGAAGGAGGATGGAGTAGAAGGGGGGGTCGGTAACTCCGACACTTCTGAAAGATTAAAACATGGAAGAAATCTGTGGGATCGTCAGATAACTGGTTGAAGTAACATGAAACTCCTGAAGGAACTGAAAAAAAAAAAAAATCAAGGGTTCAAAAATGTTTTTCCCAGGAGGTAGATCTGGGGACAAAGAAAACGGACCGGGCCACTTTCTGATCTATAACAGAAGCTTGCGACAAGAGGCCATTCCGCCGTAGGGGACCGCCAGGTTTGGGGCCAAAAAAGGCAATGGGGGGGAGAACGGCCGCGATGAACATTTGAACCAAAAAAAGACAACAACGGGGGGAGAAGAGGGAACGAACCCCGGAATCTCAGAATTTCAATCACGGGCTTTTGCATGACGGGATGGAGAAAAAAGGGGGGCAGACAGGGCCTTATTGAGCACACAAAAATGGCCTGTTTCGCAGTTTAGGAAAGTAAAATTGCGGGGAACTCAATGGAAGATATCGGGGAAGTCTGCAATCATGAAACGATCGAGCTCAACAAACATCGGATTAAACGAAGGGAAAAAGGTGCGCAAAAAGGAACTTCCAAAAGAGAAGTGGTCCCGCCAATGGGTACACAGTGTGAAACTTTTATAACAGTTACACCGAGTTTGGGGAAGGGACAATGGATTGCACATTCGGCGAGCAAAGCGCCGCTCGAAACCGTCTAAAAGAGGGGAAAAAGGGGTGGGTGTCTTTTGGGGGGGGCACTGGCCCAAAGCAGGGAGAGCAGCGACTTCGTTCGAAAAAGAGCCTGAAAGGGGCGGCCATAAAGCTACAAACCAGTAACGGAATTAATGAGGAATAAAAGGGGTGAAAGGTTCTTCGCTGGCTCGTGAAACGGGGGCTCGAAGCACCTAAGTGGAAAACAGCGGGAAACAAGGGCGCGCTGAGAAAAAGTCCCACCATTCGCAAAAAGAGGGGCCGAACTGAGTGTCAGGAATACGGGGGGTGGGGGGCTAAAAGTGCAACCGGGGGCGTACTCCTTTCCCAGACAGGGGGGAATAAGGGTCCCAGCGGGGAAAAACTGCAACGTCTTGGAAAAAAGGATGTTCCGGATTAACAGGATCGATTCTTCGGGCTCGCGCAAGCGATTGGTTTAATTGAACCTAAAAAAAACAATCAATGTGGGGGAGAAAAGGGGGGGTTGGTGAAAGAACGGAATACAGACTCGTACGGGGTAACCATGGATGGAACCATCTGGACCAGAGTGGGTCGCCGAGTAGGTAGTTTTATTACAGACCAAAACCCCGCAGAGGGGAAGGGGGGGTCCCACGAAGAAATTCATCTAGGGTTTCAAAGGCAAAGATCGAATATGTAAATAGGGGAAGAAAGCAACTTAAAAGCGGCGCGCCCAAAAGGGAGTGGGAGTTCATCATGCTGCAGAATGAAACCAGGGCGAAGTCAGTTGGCAGATAAGCAGGAAAGGTAACGCGATGAAAACGCGAGATTCGGCCATAGTCGGATAAAGAGTCTTACTCGAGCGCAGCGCAAGACATTGTGAATGAAAAAAAAGGGGGACAATGGGGGGCGACTGGAGGATACAAGACGGAACTCGGAAAACGGAGTTTGTAATCCAGGGAATAAAAAAGCCACATAAGATAAACATGGTCGCTTTGGTCGTCCGGAGTTAAACAAGACGTCCCGCGCGATATTCTTGGAAATGGCACCACGAAAAAAAAGAAAAGGGGGTGAGGCGCCGCTTCCTGGATCTGGCCGAAAGACCGTTGATTCACTAACAAAGAGAACCAAGTTCACTCTCGCGGAAAGATCTTGCGCGTACTGCCAGATTGAAAGGGAAACATAGGGTCTTCAAGGAACAAAAAATTCCTAACGAGAGTGCTGGGGATCTGGAAAAAAAAGTAGCTGTTAACACGAGAGTGTAGGCCACTTCGGAGTCGGATAAGCGCAAGACAAAAGAACAAAATCGTGGGCGTTTAATCGAAACAGACTTCATGGTACAGTATCCCTGCCCTAGAAAGAAGGTGGGCAACGACCGGCACGCCAAATCTCTCAAACGACAAAGGAGGGAGGAAAAAAATTGGCGTGCAGGGAGAGAAAGTTCGAAGGGCAAGGGAAGTCTGTGCCGGACCAAAAAAAATTTTGCGCGGTTTCTGGGAAGGAGCTCGCTTTTGAGCCACAATCGCAGAAGAGCATTAGGAAAAACACTTCAAGGAAACAAGGAACCTGGGATGGTTCAGTAATAACCATAGGGGGTTGGGGAGCAAATCTTTCGTAATAAGCATAATTGCCCATAAGCCGATAATCTGAACTCAGAGGGGATAACAAAGGAAACCGGGAAAAAAAGGGCGCGCCTAAAACAGGTTTTGGCGGCTAAGGGGTAGGGTCATGGGACGAACGATCGATCAGCGGACGTCCGCGTGTCTCTCTCCCTTAAGACTGGTTACAATGGAGTAAACCTGGCCAAATGCAAAACTCCACGGTGTAAAGTTAAGATTGGAGGCCAGCGCACGTAAAACTGTGATTGCAAAATCGGGGGGAAATCGGCCGCCAAAAAATCGGCTCTGCTAGAGCTCCATTTCAGAAATGAAACTCTCGGGCGTTCAACTCGAGGCCCTCGGCACTGACCGAAAAGGGGAACATCAGGGAAATGCGCAATCGATGACGATCCCGAAGCTTTGGACGAGATCGATCTGATAAAACATAAAGGTGCAATAGTTCGATCGGGCGGGGGAGACTTGACAAAACACTCTCTTTCAAAGGGGACTGCGGCAAAAAAAGGGAAGGAGATCAAGCCGGAGGTAAAGTTGGAAGAGCTGTGATTATTTAAGGGAGATGAAAAACAACCTCGCTAACCAGGTAATCCCGAGTAGGGGGGAAATTGATTCAATTCCCGATGCAAAAGTGATTTCGTGCAGGGTTCGTAGGAAAGATGACGCCTCAGATCGAGCTGGGGAAGAAATCGGAAAAAAGCTAAGGGAGAGGATTCACGCGAAAACGACAAGGGAAGGGCAAGGAAGGGAACTGTCTGGGGAGGGCATGGTTTTCATGTAAAGCGTGGAAATTCCTATCAAAACCTATCCTGAAACCAGATCGAAGAGGGGTTTGGACTGCAAAAAAGGCAGTAACACTTCGGGAAGCAATAGATCGGCAAAGCGACTGGGACAAATGCACCGGGAAGGCGACAGTTGCAAACGACCAGCTGAAACCCAGGGCCCTTTTACGGAAGAAACAGCGCGTGTTGCAGAAATTGTCATGAACTGCGGTCCTGCAGCAGCAATTGAGGAAGTCGGGGAAGGCGTCTTCCCTGCTGGTGGGCAGGGCGCCAACAACACAACGGGCATCTGGCAGGAGAAATTGACCGAGAATTCTCAAGTCGGTCGGATTAAGGAGCGATAAGGTTCGAAGGACCGGGAGTTCTGTCACACTCAGGTCCGGCGATGTACCATTTAGACATAAAAAACGTAATTCAGATAGGGAAAGGAAGACCGCCTCAAGTCGATTCTCAACAACACAGGATGGGGGAGAACTGGCGCGGCAGGACTTGAAAAAGGAGATAAATGGACGAAAAGGCAAAAAGTTTTTACCGTGTGAGAACTGTGCGTAAAGACCTCTCAAAGAGTTGTGAAAGAAATCAAGGTTACCATTGTATCCCCTTCGAAAGAAAACAAAGGGAAAAGCAAGGAAATTGAGGAATTCAGATGAGACCCCCGTTGGGGAGTTTGTGGGGCAGAGGGAAAAAAGCAGGAAGAAGTTATACTAGTCATGGGCGGCTGAAATGAAAAAGTCCCGGAAAGAGATGGTGAGGGGAAAAGTGGCCCGGGGGCTTCAGCTGTAGTCTTTGATGCTCAGGAAAGAACCTCACGGGAATTTGGGGGGACACGCAGGACGATCGAGCAAAGGAAGGTTCATGTGAACCCACCCAGTTCACGCTTAAAAAATCCCACATAAAAAAAGTTTCATGATAAAACGGCGGAGGAAACAATGACAGGGAAAACAGGGGAGTCGTCCTAGTTCGAAAAAAAACATGAACCGGAGCGAGTCGAAAGTTCAGAATGTGCGTCTTTCCCAAATTTCCATGCGAACTCAGCGGGGGAGGTGGCTTCCCAAGGAATGAAGAGGGGGGTGAAATGTAGGGCAAGGCCTGGTACACTGGCGCCTCAAGCCAATGGGGATTGCCAAATCTGCCAAGTTCTCTAGTAAGGTTTTTCAGCATGCCGTTACTCGCGAACTGCACCTACGATCATGGAAAAAGATACAGAATCTCTAAATGGCCAGGAGATGGGAAAAAGCGATCGAACGATTAAGCTTTTGAATGACCTCATCTTAAGTGAAAAAAAACCGAAAAAAGCTTTAAGGTCGCGATTGCGAGGGGAAAAATGTGAACGGGAGGAAGCAGCGGTGCAGGTACAGGAACGAGGCAGGCGATGAAGAGGAGATTTCGAGCAAGATCTAAGAGCTGACGAGCAGAGCGATTGGGCGAAAGAGGGGGGGGGGGAAGCCCTGCACAATCGTTGCGACGAAGCAAGAGACTCGACCGTGAGTTTGGTACTCATCGCACCAAAATGGGGACAGCAAAGTAACCATCTTTCAGGACGGCCTGGGGGGAAGGTACGGACGCTACCTATACATACTCACAACACTCTATAAAATTCAAACGACATATGTCACCACTCCTCGTCTAATCAACAGAAGCCGAATCTTACCGGTCTGACGCCGCCGCCGGGGGTCAACTACGAGGACCAAGTTCAAAAAGGGAAGACGCTGGCATAGCTTGCTTCACTGCAAAAAAAGAAAACTACAAGAGTACTTAGATCAGCGTTGCTGGAGGGGGGTCGTGGGAAGCGCGTGGTTCGATGTAGTGCGTAGTGTCCACACAGTGTTCGGATCGTATAGCTCAAGAAAAAAAGCAAATCGTCCGGCAAGGCCCCAAATCTGGAAGAGTGGCATTCACGAATGCAAGACCCGGAACGCAAAAATCGAGACTCACCAGGAGGAAAAAAGGGAGAGGGGGGGGGAAAGACGGAGGTCGCAGCATAGAATGGAGTATGCCATGAAGACGGTCTGGGGGGTAAGAAACCAGAAAGATGGCAGTTCAAATGTGAAGGTGACTTAATCCTAAGAAGGAGATCAGAATGCAGAACGCGGAGAGACAAGCAATCAAAAAACAAAAAAAAAATAAGGTATTTGCATTGAATACAACTGAATTGGGAGCAATCATGCAAGTAAGCAGAAATTGCCATGGCAGCAGGATCAGTAAATGGGGCCTCGGATAAAAGAGATCACAGGGGGAACTAAGCGAAAACTATTGTTTGTCCGGGGCTTCGGGGGGAGGTTTTAAACAATGCTCCGGAGAAAAGCCGCGTTTTCTACCAGATCCGGACACGAACTTTGGGCAAGTGAAAGCGATTCAAGAAAAGTGTACGAAAGTATCTTGGAAGGACCATTCGCAACCCTATTCAGCAGGTTCGTCCGCAATAGATCAGAAAACCCCAATCGCGCGCGAAAGTAGCTGACTCTTAAAAAGATTGAAAGAACTCTGTTGAAAAAAATGGGTTAAGATTAGCTGCAAACGGACCGGGGAGAAACAGTTTTTTCAAAAAGGGTCTTCTCTGCAGCAACTCGGCAATATCAAAAATCAACCCGCTTGGGTAAAACTGGACTGACATCAAAAAAGCAGTAAGGTTGTTCGATGAAGAAAAGTCACAAAAACGATCTCGAGTAACAACCACGTTTCTGGCGATCGTGGGAAAAATTATCACCCGGGAGAAGAAAAAAGGAATACCAGGCGGATGAAAAAAGAATGATCAAGAAAACATCTGGGAAATATGATTATGAGAAAGTTAGGTAGGGACGGAAAGTCCGCATGCACCCATTAGAAGTGCAGGTGCGTAGGGCCCGGCGATTCAGCCCATCGGGAAAACGAAGAGAAGAAGGGAGGACCAATCGGAAGAAAGTCCTTTCGAAAGAAAAGGGACTATCGTTTTAAAAAAATCAAAAGAGTGAAATTGGTGGGTTTGGGTGTGTTGTTCGGCAAGATTCAAATCTTGATTGTTCCTACCAAATCCTAGAAACCGTGACTGACACTCAAAGGGGGCCGACTCTGGGGCCGGGAAGTTATTAAATGGGGGAGGCACGATCTGCAGATGAACGCGTTGGGGACAAAAATTACGTAGCATTTTCCAACGACGCCAAGCGGAAGACCCGGAAAAAATTTGAGGCTAACTAAACATATAAATCGTTGAAAAGGAGATGGTACACTGCATGGTCACCACAGTTTCAAAGCCGCACTTGGGGCAGAACGAATCTTTTCGGAACGCCAAGCTAACAAAGACAAACAGGGAAGATCCCAGAGACCATTCCAAGCACCAAGGAAGGACGCTGAAAGAAGGGGCAAGACATGGAACCTTGGGATTCAACAAACTCGGGCCTGGAATGTAGTTTATCGAAAGGTCTCACACGGGAAAAATTTTAGACGAAAAGAGAGTATCACCCGAACAAGCCATGTG
>Ga0179593_1367545_pt1 | contig 11584 bp, 15 predicted proteins | sample CZODoug2_1_08_16_FD_185931 | JGI IMG/M metagenome (GOLD analysis project Ga0179593, IMG submission 185931) | Vadose zone soil fungal communities from Angelo Coast Range Reserve, California, USA - CZODoug2_1_08_16fungal (PacBio error correction) | ecosystem: Environmental > Terrestrial > Soil >...
GAAAAGAGAGGTGACATCGCAGATGCAGATTTGCTCACGGGGGAAGAAAGGTTTTGTTCCAACTATGCAAGAGCATGAACCTCCATCTCACCCGGGAGCCGTCAGAAACTTAGTAGAAGGGAAAGTACGTGACATAACCAGCCAGTTATGGAATGGGGTACAAACACACTTTGAGATTTCGAGGGGGAAGGCAAAAAAATGAAAACCAACGAGTGCGGCAGCTGCAGGGGTGTTTGACATGGAAGACGTTGGAAGGGACAATCCGGCGGAACCATTGCCGACGATCAGAGAAAAAAAGCTAAACACATGAAAATAGACAACAAGGGGTCTGAACTCAAAACCGAAAGGCCACGTTCGGGTGAGAAGAGTAAACACGGAACACGGAGCTCATGCTCCGCACGTCAGGGAAAGGGAGGAGCGGTAGGCAAAAAGAGATCAGAGAAATCACGCAAAGAGTCTTGTCGTAGGCTGACGAGAAGAGGAAGGGGGTCAGCAGGCTTGAAAATACTGCTGCTGGATTCGATCAAAAACGCATCCGAAAGAGAAAGAGCGGGTCTCGCCGTGGGGGGAACTCCATCGTAAGGCCTCCCGAGGACCGTTGAACAACGACCGTGGAATCCTTGAACGAAAGAGAGTCAATGAACAAGGTGTGGGGTCCCCCTTTGTTATTCTCTTGGGGGGGTGTGGTGGGGGGTGGTGGGGGGGGGGGGGGCGGGGGTGGGTGGGGGTGTGGGGGGGGGGGGGGTGGGGGGGGGTTGGGGTTTTTTGGGGGGGGGGGGAGGGGGGTGTTTGGGGGGGGGGGGTGGGGGGGGTGTGATTCAGCCTATTAACCCTGAAGACCGGTGAGGGGGCGATTCAGGAGACTGTCATTTCACTACTCTAATGTTTGTTGAGCCGTCTCCGTAGAGAAAACGGTGTCGGTTTTCTCCGCAGGAAAAATTCCCAAAGAGAAGACAACCAAAAAACTATTCCAAGGGGGGGGAGGGGGGAGCGGTGGATCATTGGAGTCGGCCATCAGTTCAGGTGTTTCCGCGAAGGAGCAAAACCCAAAAACGCAGAGTCACATAAAAAGAAGAGACATTAAAGGTTAGTTGCACACAAAGACATCCATACTGACCCAGAGAAAACGAAGTAGTTATCGTCACACGTATATGAACTCCCTGAAAAGGAAGAAGAGGACAACAGCAGAGCGAAGGGGGGACGCCACGGCGCGGAAACAGCGGGGGACCGTAGAATTCCATGCCGGGAGGTACTCGGCCCAGAACTCCACTACTAATTTGGACGAGGGAAAACGCTGCTAGGAAAACAGTAGAGAAGGGTCGAAATAGGGGGCTGTTGGGGGGATCCTCATATTTGGAATAGGAGGAAGGAGGCTAAGAGAATCTGAGTCACGGCGTTCCGATGCGGCAAAGAAGATGACTACGAGAGGTAAGGCAAGGAGATTGCTCTATTGCGCGCGATCGGTTCATTGGGGCAGGATGGGGCCCTCGGGCAATACTGCAAAGGGGGATGGATCTCATCGCCCGAAGCAGTTAGAGGTTGGAGCAGAGGGAGTAGCGAAAAAAAAAGAAAAAGAAAAAAGGGCCCACCTTATGAGGACACTAGACTAGGTTAGCCAAAAAAATCAAAGCATCGCGAAAGCAGACCGAGGAGGAAAAGGAACACAAACCTGAAAGGGGGACCATCTAATGTTTCGACAGGAAAAGGAGAGGAGAAGGCGCCTAGGATCCATACGCCAGAAAGTGTAAGCTGATTTAGAAAGGAGATAGGATCGCGGAAAAGGCAATGTCATAAAGCATCCGAGAAAAAATTAGTAGGAAAATCTCTTCCATTCGTCAGCTCAAAAGCGCGAAAATGAAACGTGGAGGCCGGCCAGGAAGAAGACGAAGAAGGTTTGAGTCACCCGAAAAATGAAAGGGAAAGAATTTGCCGGCAAAAAAAAAACAAAAAAACGGAGAGGAGAAAGAAGAAAAAAGGAGGTCATTCTGGCGGGTTTTCGGGGAGAGCAGACAGAGGGAGAAAGTCAGCGGCTTAACCTGGACAGGGGGTAACGAGAAAAAAAACACGGAATGAACATATTTCCTCGGCACAGACTACCGGGGAAAAGGGTCGCAAGACAAAGGGGAGATGAACAAGGTCGGCGCCGAAACGGGCGATTCTGTTTCGAAAATAAGGGCGAAGAGAAGACATCCAAGGGGGGGGGTGGCTTCGAGGTAAAACCGTTAAGAAACTGCTCAGGTTGTGGACGGGGGAAGCTCGTGAAAAAAAAGAGAGGGGAAAAGGTCCGCAGAGGAAACTCAGCAAAGTCCATGTCGCACGGGAGGCAGACCATCGGAGGAGGTCAAGCGCCAAAAGCACACGATTCAGGAAGAATGGACAAAGGACACAGGCAGTCAGAAAAAACGAAGAAACACCAAGGAGCTTCAGAACGCAGACCCCCAGTTTTTTTACATAGGCCGGGTGTGCACTCGTGTAAAGTATCGGATGGGAAAAGCGCGTTGCGACAGGACGCCGGAAAGACCGTGACCAGCCGCATCGGGGCGGTCTCTCCTTCTTCAAGGAATAGAGGAAGCCCAGAACAAGGTCGAACCGAACTCTACGCAAAGGAAGAACGGCGAATCCTGCACCAAAAGCAAGGCCCACGGAAAGAACGGTAAACCGGGGGGAACTACTGGAATGCAAACTTAGGGACATCGGAGTAGCAAATGCGGGAGGGGAAGAGAATCGGGAGGGCCTGGGCTGTTGAAAGTCTGCCCGCCTGAAAGAGGTTCGAAACCCAAAGAGGGAGCCCCTTAGGGTAAGTCACGGGAGTCTCTATAGTGGAGGACAAGCGAGGAAAGGCAAGTCATGATGAAACGAGCCTGGGGGATCGCGTGGATTTTTGGCGAAAACCAAAGGGCGCGGGGGGGGACCTTTTCCTGACAGAGCCAGAGAAGCAAAAAAGTGGAAGTAAGAAAAAGGGGGGGGGGGGGGTATCAAAAAAAGGCCAATAATGCGAAACCGATACGAAAGGGGGCACTAAACGGCAACGGGGAGAAAATTCAACGCCTTTGGCAGACGTGTCGAGTGCGAGTATCAGAAAATAAACTCGGGGGGAAAGGGAAAGTCGACGAAAGAAAAGGGCCCCTTCAAGGGAAGAAGGGTGGTGCTCACCGCGGGCGGTTGGGGGTAGAATCGGGACCCCCGATATGTCAGAAGGAAGGGCGGGGAAGGAGCACTCGGCACGTCGATAATGCGCGAGGGAATAACAAAGGGGGACATTACGTGAAGCCGAGGGAAAAAAGGCGGACCAGCGAGTTATCCTTCTCTAATATAAGAGAGGACAACGACAGACCCAAGGAAAAGGGAAAAAGGGTTATAAAAAAGGGGCTGAGAAAAACGAGGGGTGGAAACGGGGAAAGAAAAGGGTCATCGGCGTGGTTAGAGCGAGGGTCTGAAAATCCAGAGAAGGACTCTTGACCCATGAGGGAACAAGCGCCTCAGGAACGAACCAAGCGGGGGTTAAAAAGACAAGGCAAGTGAAGGTCCGGGAGTGGCAAAATTTCCAAGGGGAAGTGGGATAGATTTTGCAACGAATCTGCTACATAAGACGGAGGGGAAACCCGCACGAAACGGATAATCTTTACGAAACAACGCGCTAAGGGGAGATAAAAAAAGCCTGCAAGGAAAGTTCGACATCAACTGACTCCGTTGGACTATCACCAAACAGCCGCGAGGGCGCACAAACAAGAAATCTGAAAACTGACGCAGGACGAGGAAGAGCTAAGAAGAGGGGCGATAAGAAAAGGGTCGAGAGTGAGGGGGAAGTGCTAGGAGGAAAGAAAGTAACAAAAGAAACAGGGAAACGGGTTAAGCAGAAACAGATCCGAAGAGGGTAAAAGAGAGTGCAATCTCAAACGAAAGGTTAATATAGATCAGGAAATCCATAGAGCGCAGGGGGTAGAAGAGAAAAACATTTTTAGAACATTAATAAAGCGTCGACCCTTCGCGAGTATCTCCTCACTATGACCAGTGCAAGAAAGAAGCGCAAGAGAAGATTTTGCACGCCTGAGTGAGAGGGGGGGGTACTACGTAATGGGAAGACTTTCTTCAAAAACCAAAAAAAAAACGCGAGACGAAATCTTGAGGGCAAAATTCCGGGGTGGGGTACACATGAGACACGGTTGAGAGACGGGGAATTCAACGGGCAAACGATTAGCATCAAACATCGATCCACATGCAAATGAGGGGAGTACAAAGAGAAGGGGGGGAACGCGGGAAGAGGTTGGAAACGAAGCGGGGACCTTGTGCAAAAGAAGACGTCGGCAGAGTTCGGCTGATTTTTTGCAAAGCAAGTGGACAGAGAGGGACAAGGCCACCCGAGAAAAATAGAACGGTGTCTTCTTTCTAAAACTCGTTCAAAAAGGCTTGATCAAGCCGTATTGTAGAAAAGATTCGGAAAGGAGGGGGACGATATTAGGAAGGGAATCAGAAGGGGGGGAACCTCTAAACATCGGAGGTTTATAGACCCGAGTAAACAGGGTTAGCTCCAGGAAAAGGAGAAGGGATAAGCGAAAAGAGATCCGGGAGGGGGTGATGGAAACGCTTTGCACTTAGGACGGGAGGAGGGGGATCAGAAGGCGGCAAACGAGCAGACGATACTCCAGCAAGTTCAACCGGAGAAAAAAAGGGGAGTAAATTAAAAAAAAGTACCAGAGGGGGGGCAACGGGCGGGAGGGTACGGGGGACTTCTGGCAAACGGACATACGCAAAAAAAAATCCTTTTAGGGCTATGGCTGCGGGAAAAGCGCCCGGAAGGAATGGACTGGTGGTACTCTCCTTGGCAAAAGGAAACTCAAGAAAAAAATAACAGGCGAGGAAAAAAGAACTGACTTTTCAATGGGAAAAACGAAACAAAAAGTGAAGCGGAACGCTCGAACACCGAAAGGGAATACGAATCGCTGGGGCAGGGGAATTCTTTCAAAATTGATGAGACTGGTAAGAAAAAAAAAAGGGGAAAAGCAAAATCGAGCTCTGAGCGAATCACCATGAGGAAAAGGACAATCTGGTGGAAGAGAAGGGACATAAGCGGGAAGCTCATGGGGGGGGGAAAAACGGGGGGGCCCGGGGGGGGGGCACAGGCGGGGGGGGAGGTTGGTGAAAGGGGGTCCACTACGACGTGGTTCAGCGGAGAGAAGAGGCTCTGCGAAAAATACGGGAACTGAGTCCCCTAGGGGCATTACGGAAGGAAAAAGTTGAGGGAGATTCGGGGAAATTGCTACAAAGGGGAAATAACAGGAGGGGAATATCGGAAAACCAGAGGAGAGGAGCAAAAAAAGCAAAGCTGAGGGGGGAGCATGGGGGAGGAGGGGGGGAACTCAGGAATTACGGCCAGGGGATGCAGGAGGGAAAAGACACCAGGGGGGTGGGGACGGTGTCGCAGAAAGTACAAAGAAGAAAAACCGAAGAGGGCGACGTGGCACTCGAAGAATGGAAACTCTCGCTACCGACATCAGGAAAAAGGACAGGTGGGATACTCTATAAGGACACAACCTGAAAAGTTTCGAAAGGAAGAAGCCACCCCACAACGCCTGCAAAGCGCCGTGAATAAAGAAGGCGAACATTCGCCGAGGAGGAGAAGCAAGAGATGACCTGAAAAGAAAAGCGCATTCGGGGGGCCTGTGCGACATAGCGGTTCTCGACTGGGGGTGCGGGCCGGAGCAACAAGGGAAGAAAACAAGAAGGAAAAAAAAAACCACTTCGATGGGGAAACGCCCCAAAAAAAGGAAGTGGGAAGAAGACGTCAAAATCATCTGCAAAATGATTGGGAAAATAGGTGAAAGGTTCCCAGGGGGGGGGACCCCCCAAGAGGGGCCGGACGCGGGGGGGTGGGAGGTTGGTCTAAGAGAGCCCGACGCAGGCGGAGGGGAACTTCTGCCATTGAAAAGTCGGGTACAGGGCTCTCGGCAGAAAACCAAATTCCAGATAAAAATAAAGCTGAAAAAAATAAAAGAATGAGCAAAAGACAACGCTGTATCCAGAGGAAAACTAGAAAAGTCGGCCTGAAATCAAAGCGCTTCAGACGAGTAAGTTCGGGCGATTGCTCCTATGCCTATCATCTCCCCGTTTTTTGGAGGAGGAAAGACAGCCAAGAGAGGAGAGAAAGACCTACATGTGGTGAACTGCAAAAACGTTCAACCATATCGAGGAACGAGGCTCGAAAGTCGGGGAAACATAACGCGACGGCAAGGTTCAAAGAGTTAAATCTAGAGGCATTTGAAGAAGAAGGGCAATCGCCAACCCGAAACCCCTCTCGAGGAAGAGTCTACGAAAAGACGGATGAGCCTAAAATTCACCATAACTTCGGTACCGCCCAAGAGGGAGAATCGCCAGTTCTCTTCGCCAAATCAGAGAGCACTCGGGGGCGGCGGAAAGGACGACAAAAAAGGAAGGAGCATCGTACGAATGATCGATGGCTTGGAATAGAGGGGATCCCACATCCGTGAAAAAAGCCTATCAAATGCAGGGTAAAAATAAAACCTCCGTTGACATGAAGGAGTAGGGATTTCCAAGACCTTACTTAAAAACGACTTCATTTACCTGAGACTGATCTCAATTGGGGGGGGAGAAAAGGGAGGGGGAGAAAGTGCAGTGAGCGTCAGCCTACTCTCGAGAGGAAAAAAAAAAAAAGGAATGGGGGACAAAGCAGGAACGCCAGGGCATGGAAAGAAAATCCGTGGAACTAAAGCCAGGAACAAAGCGATTCGTGTTCGACTACGGTCTCGAGGAGTACTATCAAGGGTCTCGTGTGGAAATGGAAAAGAAGAGGGGATGAAGATCGGAGTGGGGGTAAGGGAGGGGGTCAAGGGGGGGGGGGGACGCCCGTCGCTTAACAAAGATGGGGGGGAATTTCCAAAACCAAAAACGAAGGGCTATATAACTGTTGGGGGAGGGTTTCTAGGAACGGTTGAGAACGCGGAGAAAACACGAAACCGGTAAGTCAACAAGAGGAAGGCGCAATTCAAAAGAGGGGAACGAAACTGGGCAAAAGGAAAGTAAACCATTCTCGTGGGAAGAAATATCGGAAAGCGCAACCTTCAAGGAGAAACTTTGTACTCCACGCAGGCGCCATCGACAAAGGAGCGGAGGAGACGCGCCGGGACGGCGCACGGTCGCCTTCTGATACTTCTCTCGCAAAAAAGGGGAGGGCGGCAGGCCCCACGGCGAGACTAGAGGGCGCTCCTTCTCTGCCTGGAGAGAGTCAGAAAGCGTAAGAAAATAAGGAAGGGTGTGAAAAAAGGAAATGATAAGGAGAACTAAGAAACGGGGGGGACCGAATAATTCTTCTTTAGGATGCAGTGGGAAAAAAGAAAGACGAAAAGAGTACTAGATGGCGGAAGGCCATTTCCGTAAGGCCAAGGAGGGGAAAAAATCCACAAAAGCTTGTGGGGGCAAACATACATGGGTTAAAAAGAGCTAGTGTTGTTGGGTAAGAAATCATCATGAGCATAGGGCCTAACTTATGACGGGGGGAGAGCCCAGGAAAAGATCATAAAGGGAAATCACCTTCAAGCTCCTAAGGGCACATCGAAAAAAAAGAAACAGATAAAAGCCATGGGTAGCAACCAAAAGCAGCCGGACGGTAGTCTCACACCTCGAGAGGACTACGAACCGAAAGATCCTCCTTCCTATCTAGGGTAAGAGTGATAATTCGAGGCTTGAAACGGAGTGCTCCAAAGGGGGGAAGGTTGACACCGCAAAAAAAAAATAGAGCGGTAGACAGTATACGAAAAACAAAAAAAGAAGAGAAAAAGAAGAGAGATAATCAGTTCGACGGAAGAGGGGAGCGATGCTCTCACCCAAGGGGGACAATGTTGAAAAGGGGAAATAAACTAACACACACCGAGAAGGAAACTAGCTGGATGGGGTATCCTGAGCTGAAGGACTCAGCGGCTGGGAGGACATTGGGATGGAGGATGGGGTGGGTACTCCAAAAGTGATGGTAGATGTCGGAAGTCCGCTCAGAATGGTCCTTCTCGGAGGTGTGAAGGGGGGGGGGGGACCTTGAGTCACGGGTAGGGGCGAGGGGGCCGGATAATTAATTGAAAAAGTGATCTATCAAAATGAAATTGGAAGGTCCCATGGTACACAAGAACATTAAAGGTGGAAAGGTGAAACGAACGAGGGGGCCAAAGTTAGCATTGAACGCGCATCTTAAGGAACGAAGGAGCGGATTGGGGGTAAAAAAACAATTGGATATCATACATAAACGCCGAAATTCGGGAAAAATTTGAGCTGCGGAAATCGGTTAGCATCTGGGACCAAGATTTAGAAGGGGCCGGATGGGGCTCTACCCACCTAGTACTCTCTATAAAGCGAGGGAAAGGGGGGAAAAAAGGGGGAGGTGCGGTGAACTAATTGAACGGAGCAGCGATCGAAGGGCCGTGTTTATTGCAATAGAGTCGGACGGAAGAAGTGCAAAAAAGAGCAATCTGGGAACACTCTCAACTTACTTGGTGATGGAGTCCGAGGATAAAAGGAAACAGTCTCAAAGGGGCGAGCCGAAAGAGAGTGGCATTGCAACAGAAGTAAGGGGGGTATTACTCAACTCTAAGGAGAGGTGCGCAGGCGCGTCAAGCTTGGGGAAAAAGGGGGATGTTGTCTCAATTCTGCAAAAAGGAGGAGACCGCAGACTTGTGGAGGAGGACTGGGCGAGGAATCTTCCTAGTCATACCTTTTTACCGGGAGGAAAAAAGAAAAACGAAACACACTAACAGGCTAATAAGTGGCATCAACGATACTTGAAAAGGGGGGAAAAAAAAGCGAGAGAGACCGTGACGGAAGCCGGAGAAAAACGGGTGTATTACGAGGCGGGGGAAAAAAACGGATTCGATTCGCAGAAGAAAAAAGACCGTCTTAAACAGTCCGAAGAAAGACGCTGCGAAGAGAGAGAAAGAGGATCTACTGAAGCAAGACAGGGGAGAGCTGAGCCGGCATGCTCTAAAAAGGGCCTAACGAAGGGAGGGCAGCGGATAAAGGGATTCTGCGGGGCCCTCGGAGAAAAAGAAAAAAAAGGGGGACCGCAAAAAGGTACAGGAAGCAAGATCGATTCAGAAGAAATGGCCGGTCGTTCCAGGGCGTCGGCGAAAGCAGAAGGGCGAAGAGAGATTGGGCGCAAGATGCAAGGCGTAGCGGAAGAAGCTGAGCGGAGGGAGCGTGGTAGGGCGCAAAATGACGGCAAAGGGGGGACTTCCGCCTCGAGTCTGTTGGAGAGCGGCAATACAGCAGACCACCCCGGCCGCTTTGCACGCTAGAAAGGGTCGTGAGGAACACGAATGGCGATCTCGCGCAGGAGAGAGAGGGGAACAAGAGAAAGACCGCCAGATGAGAAGACTAGACGGAAGGGAAGACTAGGGGAAATAAAACCAAAACGGTGTGCAACTAATTCAGAGCAAAGGAACGAATTAATCAAGAGGAAAGGAGGAAGAGGCGGCGCCCCTCGAAAGGGATCCGGCGACCCCACGGGAGAAAGTAGGCTATGCACAGCTGGTGGGGGAGGAGTGCGGCGCAAAAGTCACGGGGAAACCCTTCACAGCCGCCGTAGGGTTTAGCTGGGGAGAAAAAAGCAAAAAAAACTTCGTAAAAAAAAGAAGAGACGAGGATCTCTCAACAACTGGATTAATGTCTTCCCTAGCTAGTCTGGAAGCAAGGGCAGAAGGAAGGGTGTGCCTAGAAAAAGGCGGGAAAAGGAGGAGAAAAAGGAACCATTTCCACAAGGAGAACCTCCGAACCCAAAATCTCTACTACGCATCAAAAAAAGAAAAAAATACATTCGAGCCAATGTAAGGATACATCGCCCACCGGAAGCCAAGGGAGAGGAAGGCATCCAAGTCAGAACGGCGGAAGGAAAGGGTAGAAGGGGATTTCATCCTTCAGCGACATTCCACTCGAGGCAGAGAGAAAAAAGTAATAGCTAAAAACTTTCTCGGTTTACCGAGGTAGCGGAAACGTCGAGGGTCGCAAGGAGCGAACGCATGGCGTACATGAGGAGGGCCAAACGAAACTTGCAAGTGACTCGGGGTGCGAGCTACACCCGAGCCACGACTAGGGGGGGGCAGAGACATAAGAGAAAAATGTCCACTGTACCGAAAGGGAAAGGGAAAAGCACAGAGGGTTAACGACAAGCGGCTTCAAAAGAAGGAAAAATTGCAGAAAAGCGGGCTCACCGTCTGCTAGCTGGAAAAGGAAGGAAACGAAAGAGAGGGAAGCGAAAGAGCTTATTTCTGCTAGCTGTGAGGAAAGAAAAATGAAGGGGCTACCGAACTAAATGAGAGGAGCCAATCGAAAATCGCTATCCTCTTCAACCTTTTGGGGCGGAATGAGAGGAGAGGGCCCTGAAAGGTCATACGCCTCCGGCATTGCGGAAAGCAAGTCTCAACACGAGAGCGCGCCTCGCGCGCTAGGGGATATGCAGCTTGTTTCCCGGAGAAACATGCAGTCGAGAGGAGAATGCCGAAAAAGTAATCCCCAGGAATTCGTATAAATCGGTCCGAAGGAAGCGATCTAAAGGATTTGGAGCAGCAGAGAGACGGGGGGGGGGGGATGAACGTATTGATTGATGGTGAAAAGGTTTTGGCTCCGCGAGGAAGGGATGGCGAAGGGGATTTAAAAGGGAAACCCGAGCAAAAAACAGTTCGGAAGTGGGAAATTTCTTTCTCTCAGAGACTGGGCAGAAACTGAGAAAACGATACGCCCGTTGAAAAGTCACACGCGGACGCTCCGGCAAAAGAAAACTTTGTGAGACGGGTGAGAAATGATCTCACTCGGGCAACGCTTGCCAATGACAGTATCGACGCATAGAAACAGCACAAGAGGGGGAAAGATCCTTTTGGGGAAAAGACACAGGACCGGCAATCACCAACTACGCGCACTTGATTGCCTAGTAAGAAATTCGGCCGGGAAAGCGAAGAAAATACAAAAAGACGCCCAGGCGGAAAAATTTATCCAGGAAAGTTCCAAATAAGACCCTACACTCTGCTATCCCTTCTCAGTAACTCAGGAGAGGAGGAGACCTATCGAAAAGGAAACCGGATCAAAACGTGTTCCATAATCACATGGAAAGGGAAGGAAAAAGAAGTTAGAAGTTCGCCTGGAGGTCTAAAAGCGTATTGAGGTGAAAAAGCCTCGACGAGCAACAGGGAAGAACCGCGCCTAATGCGACTTCTCAAAAAGGGGGAACACAGGAATGGATTGGGTGTAGGTTGGACAGGGGTAATCAAACAATTGGGGGGAAAAAGGGCGATTTGGGGGGAAAAGAGATATGGAAGGTAGCGGGAGGCGGTCCAGCTAAGACCTTAAATCCTACAGGGGAAAGGACACAAAAAATAAGAGGGGAGGGCACTTCGCTCACCGACAAAATGGCTCGAACAAAACAACACCGCCGCCAAAAGGCGCCACAAAAAGGTGCGCAAAGGAAAGCCCCGGCCAAAAGTGGAGCGCTCAACATAGCTACGTAAAAGCAAGTTATGAACTGCAAGAATTTTAACAAAGAGGGGTCCCATGGAAGAGGAACAGAGCAGAGAATGCGGCGGTAGACCGATAATTG
>Ga0179593_1507639_pt1 | contig 11584 bp, 19 predicted proteins | sample CZODoug2_1_08_16_FD_185931 | JGI IMG/M metagenome (GOLD analysis project Ga0179593, IMG submission 185931) | Vadose zone soil fungal communities from Angelo Coast Range Reserve, California, USA - CZODoug2_1_08_16fungal (PacBio error correction) | ecosystem: Environmental > Terrestrial > Soil >...
GCCGGCAGCAGGAGGAAACAGAGTGGCCTGAATATCTCAGGGCGGATAATAGTGTCGTTTGAGAATACGCTAGACGGGACGAAAGAAGGTCAGAGAAACGGGTCTGAAAAGAAACCCCTCTTTGTTGGAGCAGCAAACTGCAGAGAAGAAACCGATCGAAGGATCTCATCACGCGAAAGTACAGAGGGGGAATGGCGTATGGCGATGCACGAAGGGAATAAAAGGGACCAGGAGGGCGATCGCCATCGCAGTAGTCATTGAATTATGGGAGGCGCAAGGCGCATAGTAATTTGGGGCAGGCCGAGATGGAGAGAGGGAAAGTGTCCGGAAAGTCAGGGGACAACAGCGCGCTAGAAAACAATGTGGTTGAGAGAGGGAAAGGTTTTAAACCGTCAGCGCGGGAAGAGAAACTGCGCAAATTCCATCAGAGGGGGTATAGATGAGGCTGCGGGGAGATGCAGCACAGGTAAAGCGATGACTGTGAATAGCAGGCCGCAAAGAGGCGCGGGAGGGGGAAGGTTAGGAGTTGGAAAAAGACAAACAGAAGAGTGAAGAGATAAAGCGCGAGCTGATTACCGGGAAGAGGAAAGCCGGAGAAGAAGCGGGCAAGCGAAGGGCTTTTCAGTGAAAAGAGGGGAAGACCCGCCTATCGCTATCTGATAATCAGGGCGAAGCATGAAAGACCCATCCAGCAGTAAAGGTGTGGTGAGGGCGAGCCGGCCCAAAGATACAAGGGATGGCCTCGAAGAAGAAACCAGCCGCTGAACAGGGAGACGCTGGAATGAACGCAGGAAACCATTGGGAAGGAGAAAAAGTCGGGAGGAAGTAACGAAATAAAGGCGCGGGATCAGGAGGCGAAAGGGAACGTGTTCCAAAATTAGAGCACGCTAGAGAGGCCAGCGGAGGAAAAAAGAAGACAGGCGTCCTCAGGTTTCGCCTTCAAAAGGGGTAGGAGCGGAGAGAAATAGGGACAACCACCACAAGAGGCAGCAGCGGCCGCTCATAGGAAAACCGTCCTAGCGGTTCGAAAGGGGAACAGGAAAAACCAGAGGCAGAAACAGCGCCTTCGTATTTCCGCAGACTCCTCAATGTAAACAGCGATGATTCGCCAGTGCGATAGACGCGGCAAAAAAAGGTTGGATGTAGAATGGAAAAGAAATGCTGAGTAAGAAAACGAACAGGAGCTAGGGGTCTGATTAAAGGGGGATATGTCGGGTTCTAGGGGGCGGGAACACTAGGGGTATAGGGGGAAAAGGCAGGAATAGGACCCTTGCTCGAGGCGAATGAGGGGCGGCATGGAAGAAAGCGTAGGAAACATTGGGTTCGAGAACCAGTCAAGGTAGCAGTCAAACGCGGACTAGTTAAAAAGGAGAAAGAACAGGAAAAGGTGGCTTCACCGAGAGAAAAAAAAAGGAGACGCATCCACTACAAAGGGGGTCGTAATGCTGGGATAGCCTGATGCGTCGGAATAGAGGGGGAAAGAAATAAAGGGGGAACGTAGCGTGACGGGTAAAGGAGATCTGGCAGAAGGGAAAGCCATTGTCGATGACGACCAGCCAACTTGGAAGGGATGTAAGGGAGAATTAAGGTTGAGGGGGTCATACTGAGGTATGACTAGAAGCTTATTATCTCACCCTGGGATGACGTTGGGAAGGAGGGGACAGGAGGTGAGTGAAGGTAAATAGTTTTACCAAGAGAAGGAAAGCACATCGCCTTACGAGGACTTAGCAGGAGAACTGTGAAATAGGGACCGGGAAGAGCGGAATCCTAAACGAGGAGAGGCCCAATCGGTGGGTTAGTAACGGGAGAACGATTATTGATTAAGAATAATCCGGAGGAAATTGACGGTCAGAGGAGAAGAGGAAACTGGAAATGTGGCTAAGGAAAGAGAAGGAAGGGGTAGAAAGGTTGGCGAAGAATTGCCTGATGGATAAGTCGAAGGGACGGTGGAGCAGAGAGGGGAGAAAGGGGGCTCCCTGACCCGGGAAAATCTTTCACATCTAAGCATGGAGAAAAGGTAGAGACTATTTAACACAGAGGACGAAGAAGTCCCTTCAAGGGAAATGGACTATAAAAGAGAACCAGAGATTTGGTCTAAAACGTGATCTTTTAACTGCGGGAAATAGAGACAAAGGGATGGTCCCGAGGAGCGGCTTATGACTCGAGAGTGGGGAGTAAAATTGAACCCAACAATGTCTTCTAAGAAGGGAACGTACTTCTTCCTGACGCTGGGCCAGGATTGAAGGGGGTTGGAATCAGGAAATAAGGAAGGGCGTTACTAAGGCGAAAGGGAGGGACACAATATACGATCAGGAAAGAAACGTAACAAAAGGGATTTCAGTGGATAGACGGGGAGGGAGTTAAGTCGACGATGTTTTAACCCAGCGGCAACTCAAGGTTGCCAAAAGAGGACGAAAGCGGAATGGGGAGGGAAGGTCGAATACGAAAGGTAGTCAGGGGGAGTAGGTCAGAGGAGAGACGCTAAAACAGAAAGAGTCTGAGATAGGAAGTTACGGTATGAACAGAGCAGAGAAAAGACGTGCACACCTGCAGAGGTCGAATGCCAATGGGGGGAGGGGGAGGGGGCCGTTGGGGGAAATGAACAAAGAATTGGAGACAAGAACGTCCCAAACTGACGGGGAGATAGAGTGGGTATCCGGGAAGAGCCATCAGCGTCCTGATAGTACAGGAGCAAAGGAGGGGAAGAGGATGTGTTCAATTGGGGCAAGAAGGTTTGGGGGAAATTGCAAGGTATTAGAGCCGAGGCGAATTTAAGAAGGAAAAAATCAACCACGCGGGATAGGCAGGGACTAGCAAAAGGAAAATCAGTCTCGAGGCGGGGCTAGCCATCTGCCGTCTAAGGACAATTCCAGACGGTACGAGATAAGAACAGGGGGGCCAACTCCGAGGAGCAGTGGTCCCTCCAAAGAAAAGCTGCGGCTCTTGAGCAAAATAGAGAAAACAGGGAAAAGGTCGGAGCCGACCGGCCAGATTAGTACTATCAGGGAAGCGCGGAAACGGGGAGAGTGAAGAAAAAAGAAGGACATTTGCCAGGTATTTAGGGGGAGGGGCAGAACGCGGTGGAATATTTTCCTAACGGGGGGACTGTACTAGGATAAAATAGGGTTAGGACGGCTCCCGGCAGATTCTAGAACAAGAGAGGGAGAGTATAGGATCACCCGCCGGGTGGTAATTAAAGAGGGACAGAAAAAGCTAGGGGGAAAGAAAGAAACCTCGACGAAGGAGCAGAAATACGGGATTGAAGTAGTTTCTGGTGAGGAAAAGCCCGAAAGGAGACTGAAGAGGAACGAGAAGGGAGTAAACCCACTTGATATTTTGGTATACCTCCTGCAGCAAGGAAGAATCTAGAGTTCTATTTGGTAGAACGAAAGTCTATCACACGGTGTCTAACCACAGAGGGTACTGCCCGAAACGGGGTGAGGATTAACGAACATATCTCAGGAGAGCGAAAAAAAGAGAGTCAGGGATATTGCGCGGAACAAATCAACTAAAGGAGGGGTCCTTCTGCCTGCAAAAAAGGCGGAGTCATAGATCAGGGATGTAAACGGTAAAATTTTGCTTCGAGAGGGGGGATTAATGACGTGGCGCCCGTCACCACGACGGAAACAGAAGAAAACCTCTTCTTATCAGAGGAACCCAATGGAAAAAAAAGACACGGGAAAGGCAATTCGACTTTCTGGGGGGCGAACAATAAAGGGACAACAAATTAAGAGAGAATAAGAGAAAAGGAAGATAAAGAAGGGGGAAAAGCCAGAGGCCTGGGATGGATACTCAAGGGGAAAGGGCAGAGGGGAACGAAAAGAAGAAAGTGTGGAAAAAGCGAGGAGAAAGGAGGAGGGAGGAGGGGTGAGGGAGCAGGGGACATGAAGAATGCAGAAACCTACTGGGACCCAATCACCGTTTTAAATCCGGGATCGGGGGGCAGAGAAAGCCGGGGCGGCAAGGAAAATTTTGCAAGCGTGGGCCCTAAACAAGGAACCAAATACAAGGAGGAGACGAGATTGGACAGCTGGAATGGATGTGCGGTTGAATGGCCAATCGCCCATGAGGAAAAGAAGGGGGATGGGTAGGAGTTAGATCGCATATTGATAGAGGAAAGCGAGGGGGCCGACGGGAAGCGGGAGACAACCGGGGCTTGGGGCAGCGAGGGGCTACCCCAGGGTCGGGGACGAGGGATGTCCTTGGAGAATCGCATACGCTGAAGGAGGAAAACGGGTCCAAGGTCGCACCCCGACCGGGATAAAGGTCTTCGTGAAGGTCGGGGGAAGGGAGGAATAACGAGAAAAGGAAATTAGGCGATTGGAAAGGAGAAACTTCGTTTGCCAAGAGTATTTCTCGGACAAGGCAGTGAGGCAAAGAGTCTGGGAGGGCAATCAGGATTCGCAGAGTAAGGTTCCGGGGGGGAAAAGGCCACGCGTGAGAGGGAGGGCAGAAAGGATCCCTGGAAAGTCCAGGTGTGAGCGCCATGAGAAGGAGCAGCCTCACATAAAAGGGCATGGAGGATTTGAGTGAGGGGGGGGAGGGGCAAGGAAGTCGGCGGTAGGTACAGAATTCTCAGAGGAGTGGGGGCGAAAAAGCAGGCCGGGGTATAGTAGGCACTCTGCATGGGTAAATCAATAAGGAAGAAAGAGCCCCAAATGAAATGGGCGGAGGGAGAACAAACGGGAAGAGGAAATAGGGCGTAAAGCGCCGTCAGCGGGCCTCATGGTTAAGGAAGGGTAGACCTGGGGAATAAGGATTCAGAAAAGAGGGGGAGAGGAGAAGGATTTCCATGAAGGTCAAACGTCCTGTGGGAGGAGAGACGAAAAGACGAGGTCCGAACAAGTCCTAGAAGAGTTCAGGTAAGGTTAAGGGGGGGACTTCAAACAAAAAGGGGGGGGGTGAAACGACAAGTACTTGGAAGAGGGGAGGTGTAACTGGAGCACTTGGAGAGGGAGGCTAATGGGAGAAAGAAGGGGGTATTCTTCAAAAGAAGGTAGCAACTAGGTCTATCAGGTACATAAAAGGGGCTGGCCAAAGCAGAAGAAGTGTAAATGGCAATTGAAAGGGTCTTAAATTACTTAAGGGTGGTGGGCAGCGGGGAGATCGCGGATAAGATTCATGATGGGTGACAATCAGAAGGAAGAGATACTGAGAGGAGGGGCACGGAAGGAGTCTTAAAAAGGGAATACTGGGGCTGCCGTAGAACGTGATATCGAGGACCGAAAGGTCTTAAAGGGAATGAGTAGACTGGGGATGTCAAATGCGATTGGAGAAGCTGAGTTAGAAAACGCAGACGAACTCAGAACGGGGAAAGAAAGAGGGTCTAAGGAAGGATCACGGAAAAAAGCGACATTTTTTTAAGGGGAGGAAGACGTCAGTGCTGAACTGCGTCAGAAGGGATTCGGAAGACGGAAAGGCGGAGCCAATGCCGGTATGGGGAACAGCCCCTTCTCTTAAATAACAGCCGCGCTTCAAAAGAAGAGACGGAGGAGGGATCTTAGAGGGGGGGGGGAGGAAGCTTGATGGGGGATCCACGAAAATGAAGAAGAAAGAAAAGGGCCAGCCAGTCGGACACCATGAGGGCAAAGGAAAAAAAAGGGCTACCAAAAGACTCACGAAGGACAATTCGCCGGGACCGTGCGACACGGCTAGGGTAAAGAGATGAGGACCGTCCTTGTTAAGGCAGACCAGGGGGTACACCCTCGATAAGAAAGAAGGACTTCAAAAGTATGACATCTATGTCCAATGAGATCAACATGAGACGAACGTTCAGAAAGGGCGGGGGAGAAAGCGGACGAGTCTATAGGCCTTGGAAAACGAGCGGACAGCACTTAAGGGGGGAAGGAAGACAAAGAAGGGGAGAGCGCGGATCACGATCTTCCGTCCATAGAAAAGGGAAAAAAAGGGAGGATATTTTATGGTGATCGTCGTTCGTGGAGTAAGCGGAATCTTCTTGGGGGAACGAATTCGTCCAATGTGAGAGGGCTAAACATAGACAAATGATGAAGACAACCGGCGGACAAACCAAGAGAAAGCGGCAAGGAGGGATCCAAGTGGGACACTTCAGCCAATACTGCTAGGAGCCATCGCACGGGGCCAAGTCCCTACATGAAGGAAAAAATGTCCAAAATAAAGCCGAAAGAAAGGGTGAATGAAAGGATAAGGGCTGGTTCCGCTTAATTGCAATGGCCTATGGGTCCAAGAGAATCCCCTCAACGAAGATGGCCCGGAGAGGGAAGGGAGGGAAAAGGGGGAAAGTCAATGATCTGAGTTCAAACCATCTCAAAAGTGAAAAAGAAAAGGACCTGGCTCAGGGAGTCGAGCGGAAAGTAATTGAAAAAGGGGTGAGAAACTGCGATAGAAGATAGGTAACCTATCAGCTAAAATTTTCCGCCGCGCAAGAAACCAACGGCTTCGACAATTCTCTAATCATTTCGTATGCGCGAGATGGCGAAGAGGAGAAGAGAGGGCGGAAACTGAAAGGGATGGGGGTGGGAATGAATCTACCCGAAGGAAGAAGGCAATGACGGACAAAGCCGGAAATTCACGAGAGACTGGGGATGAATACAGCAGATGCCGCGTCGATGACTGTCAAACGCAAAAAGAAGAGGGGAACCTCAAGTGGGCGCTGCGGAAATACGAGAAAAAACTCTGGGTCCAATAAGACAGATGGAAGCTTAAGGGAAGAGCAAGAAGGGAGCAAGCTGCTGGGAAGAGGTTTGTTGGGCGGCTAAGGAGAGAGGGGGGGTCAGGAAAAATCGGGTAAACCATTTAGAAGCGAAGAGGGATAGAAAATTAACGTGAGAGGGTATTGGAATAGCTTTGGCACGGAACGGGAGAGGGGCGAGCTGAACGAACAAGAAGCCTCGAGGGGAAAAATCCAATAGAATGAAAGGGGTTAGGAAAGACAAACGAACTTAGAAAGGGCTAGGGAGGCAGTGACGGAGAAGACGCGGCTTTGGCTAGGAGGTCCAAGAAGAAATGCAGGGTAGAGCGGTGGGCCAGAACAACCCGATGGTACAAAAGAGAGAAAGGCCGAATTTCTTAAAGAACATGTCGGGAATCGAGTATTGAATAAGAGAGAAGAGAAATCTAAGGGTACCAGGGACCTTCTAAAGAGCCAACGACGGTAGGGAACGCTCGGAAAAACCGACGCGTTATCGGGTTGAAGGAGAATGGGTGAGAACGTTGCTAGCAATTTGAAGGCGAATGAAGGAGCAAAAGAAATATCAAAAAAGAAGTGGGGGAGAGCATAAGGAAGAGGAAGAAGACAAATCTAGGGAAGGGGGAAAACTGCGGGGAGAAAGAAATAGCAGACTCTAAAGTCGAAGGGGCAAAATTCCGGGCTCACCAAAAAAGAAGTGCGGCTCATATGGAGTGGAGAGGGGGGGGAGAAAAAGAGAGGGGGACTGGTGAAGCGGACTTGACCTAGAGGGCAAGGAAAAAATGGACTATGCGATTGAGAGCTACAACCTTCCAGGGAGATGGGAGGGAATGAAGGGGGAAGAGAGGAGAGAGAGAAGGAAAGGGTTGGGGAGTGGGAAAGGTAGAAGAAGGGGGGGGAGGGAGATTATCCTGGTCGAGTTCCGATCGCAGCGACCTTATGGCGGTGCGGCGGCCCCTCCCCTTCATCAAGAATAAAACCACCTGAGTTATCTCTCGCTCCATTATCTGAGTTGCAGGTGACGGTAAAGAGAAAAGGGATTGGTGTCGACACAGCGGAAACGAGGCTCTTCGGAAGGGACAACTGCCAGCGATCCGAGAAAAATCATGCAAAAATATTGTGAACTTGCTGCCGGAAATATCTATCGAAAATAAAGGGAGAAGGAATTCAAGCATCATAAAGGCGGGGCTTATAGTCTCAGGATGCGCCAAGTAGAGTGGTGGGAAGGAAACGGCGAAGGGGCCATTCGGTTCCGGGGTCCGAATGGGGGACGAAACCACAGGGGAAAGGACCTGCATTTCACTTCAAGAAAGGAGTCACAGCAGCTCAGAGACCGAGGGAAGGAGGAATGAGGCGGCAACACGAAATAAAAGAAAGAAGAAATGTCAAATACGGACAGAGCATCTTCAAGGGAAGAGGGTAGATGAGAAACGGGAATAACATTTGGAACCCATCTAAAGCGCGGACGCGGCAGAACCGGCGACCCATCTGAAAAACATTGGGGGGCGGGAGAGAGAAAAACTGGGGGAGACGGCGGCAGGAGGAGGGTAGAGAAAAGGAATCATTCCCGGCCGGAGAGAAGAAAAAGGCTAAAGAGCTCGATGACAAAGCGTGCGGGCGCGTCTTCATAGACAAAAATGACTAAACGGTGATATGAAGAGAGAAAAAAAACGATGGGGAAGAAAGAGAAACTCTCGAGGGAAGAGAAGCCGTCGAGAGGGAAGGAGGGCAGAAAGAAAAAATTCTCGAAAAGTAATCGATAGGACGAAAGGTATCATAAAGGAGGGGAAAACGTCAGGGCAAGGTGTCCCATCGCGCCAGGCCAGAAAAAACCGACATTTCAGCACTGAAGGGCGAGCAGCCATCTATCGGGACGAAGGGACGAAGCGCATGGAGTAGAAAGAGGTCTCAAAGGAGGCAGGATTCTTAGGTAACAAAGTCGCTTCCCGTACTAGCGAGGAAAAAGGAGAGGGGAATTAGGACAAAGGCAAAAGGAGGAAAAGAGAGTGCTTAAAAGTCACTGGGAAGAGGAAATCAAACTCCCCCAAGAAACCAGGCCTCGTCACGCGCGTCAAAGATAGGCTTAAAGATAACTGGTTGAAAGGGAGGGGCGAGGGTCAGAACTAACAGGACAGCGAGAAGATTTCATAGGAACCGCATGCTGCCTCAGGGCCGAAAGGGGAGGGCGATATGCTAAGTTAGTACACTGGCAGTGGAAAAGAAAGAGATGGTATTGCCCTACTCGTTGAAAAAGAGAGTGACCGAATGGGAATGCTTGACACGGGACAGGTAGGGTTCGATGGATCCCAATCAACCGTGATAGTCATGGGGGAAGAGGAAACCTTCGCCATCGCGGAGCAGGACGAAGCAGAGGAAAAAAAATTGGGAAAAGGGGGAGGCGAGGGCGCAAACTTCCGGGGGGGAAGAGTTGAGAACAAAAGGAAGGGTTCAGCAAGGAAAGATCTCATGTCACCGGAGGGAGGGGAAAAAGTATTCGTGTAAGATGAGCAGACTGATTAGAGGAGGGAGACATTCTAAGGGAGGGGGGAGGAGCGGGACGGAAAACAATGGGCCGCCGCGGAAAGCCAAGAGGTTGGTGCAGATCTTCAAAAACAATTTGTTGGGGACAAGAAATACTGTTAGTAGACGAGCCTTTGGATCATCAGAGAATGTCGTCACGAGCCAGGGGACAGGAAGGAATGGAGTTAAGTGAGGGGTACGGAAAGGACTCTAGAAAGAACTGGAGAACGGGAAACGCACAGGACCATGTAGAACCGGGAAAGGAAGGAAATGGGAGCGGTACGAGAAACAGAACTCTTGTAGAAACAAACATTGATGGAATGACACAAAGCGCTGACCCGGTGGGCTGGACAAATCTTCTGTCGAGAAATAGGAAAAAAGGAAAGGGAAAAGGAAGGGGGGGAAAGGAAAGGGGAAAAGGGGGGGGGGGGGAAAGGAAAGGAAATGGAGGAAAACCAAAGTGGCGGAGAGGGGGAATGAAAGTGCTCTTATTCAGTTCGCAGAAAAGGGGGGGGTAGGTAAAAGTGAACAGAATGATCAACATCTAGACCACGTGGTCTCGATGAAACATTGAAGGAGGAGTCCAGGAAAAAGGGAAGGGGAACATTTCGGAAGAGGAGAAGGGAGGCGAGAATTGAGCTGGGAAAGTGGTAAAACATGTCGCATGGGGGTCCACAGAAGGTCTTTCCTTATGCGCTCGATCTGGAAAAAGTTGGGAAAGCATCTCTAGGCCGTACAATTCTCGATGCCGCGGCCAGGAGAGGGGAAGCAAGAAGGGGGGGGGGGGCAGGCAGTCAGATTTTCTTTGAAAAGGGGGAAAAAGAAGGGGGGCGAAAAAGAGCAGAAAAGAAAGGGAGGGAGACGAAGAGGGAAAAAAGGAGGTAAAAAGAAACGGGAAGAGAAAAACAAGGATTTCATGATCGCCGACCAGAGGGGCGTCGCGATGGTGGAAAGAGGGCGGCAACAACGAAATTGTGGGCCACGGAGCAAAAGGGGCGCGAAGCGGCAGAAGAAGTCCGATCAAAGCTCGGGGGGGGGGAGAGGGGGGAGGGGGGGGGGAGAAAAAAGGAAAAAAAAGGAAGGGGAGGAAAAATCAGACGCTCATAACGTAGGAGAGGGAGCGGAACAGGGATGAACAGAAAGACAGAAGACAGGAAGTCGAGCGTGAAGAGCGGGGGCTGCCCTTATAAGTGAAATGGCGGGTGGTAATAAGAGTTGGATGGCCAATATTTGAGAAGAAAAACAGATATTGGGGGATGGAGAGAAATCTCGAAAAGAGGAGAAAGGACCGAGGACCTGGGGGGGGGACCGTTCAAGGATCACGTGGCGTCCCCGCGGCCGGAGGATACAGGTGCATGTAAGCGGGAATAGAAGTGACGTTGCAGAAGAAGAAACGTGGGGGAAAGAATCTTTTCGAGGGAGGGGGACTGCTTAAAGGAGGGGAGGAAACGGAAAACCACGCGAGAGAGAAGGAGGAGACGCCGGGTCTGGATCTGCAGGAGGGGTCGGGAGTCGGGCTGCTTCACATCAGCGGCCGAATATACCATGATTGGGCAAATCAGCAAGGGTTCGCTTAGCAAGAACTCCGAAACTTCGGCGAGAAAAAGAGGAAAAAAAAATTATCCTGCCAAGGGGGGGGGGGGGGGGTGCAGGTGGGACTCCAAAGAAGAGGCAGAAGACAGAGACAGGGAAGAGGAGCCACAAAGATCCCATTGAGGGGAGAGTTTGCAAAAGAAAAAGGGGATGCGGTTGGGAAAAAAGAGCGGAAAACCGATTCTGAGAATGTTCGTAAATCAGAAAGACGGCCATTCTTTGAAGGGACGAGCCGAGTTGAGGGGCAAGAAGGAGGGGGCCGGTAGGTGGCGGGAAAAGCCGACTAGGGGAGGGAACGAGACTGACGAGGCGCAGATACAGGAATCGTTCTGGGAAGGAGGGGAAGACCACGAAGAATACGCGTAGGGCGACTTCATGGTAACGGGATCTAGGAACGAAGGGTGTATACAGCTCTTCAAAAGGATCGTGGCGAAAGTGAACGAGTAAGCAGAGAGTCGTAAACAACGGAGGAGGAATCGAAGGCGGGAAGAAGACAACGTCCAAAAAGGGAATGGAACTGTTTGAAAGAAAGCAAAAAACGCGTGGGGAGCGAGGTAGGAATTTCGAGGCCATCGCCTGAACCCGGAGCTGTTTGAATAGTTGTTCCGCTAAAAAAAGGAGAGATAAAAGGGGTCATAGAACAGGAAGACGGTGATTGGACTTCCAATTTTGAGAAGGGAGGGGAAGGGGTGGCAGAAATGGCCAATAAAAAAAACGAGAAGGCAGGCTGAAAGAAAGCGGAAAACAAGGGAGCACTTCGGTATCCGATGGACACAGGGGGCGTCAAAAAAAAATCCGGCTAGA
>Ga0179593_1518400_pt1 | contig 11584 bp, 18 predicted proteins | sample CZODoug2_1_08_16_FD_185931 | JGI IMG/M metagenome (GOLD analysis project Ga0179593, IMG submission 185931) | Vadose zone soil fungal communities from Angelo Coast Range Reserve, California, USA - CZODoug2_1_08_16fungal (PacBio error correction) | ecosystem: Environmental > Terrestrial > Soil >...
CAATAGTATTAAAAGAAACCCTCCCCCCTCGAGCAAGGGGGACGCCGGAAGGGGCAGGAGAGATCGATTTGATATAAGAACAGGGTCGAAGGGAGTCAAAACAAAGCCGTTGATCGGAGGACTTTGAGGGAGGGGGGTAATCTCACTGTGTTAGGAGAAAAAAGGGGGGGGTGCAATCTTCATTAAAAAGACTCTAAGCTATAGGGTCATCCTCAGCGATCAAAATCTCAGGGTGGAAGGAAAGGGATCAGGGAAGAGGGGAACTGAGATTGAGGGGAAAAACGAGTACAAGTCAAACGCAATGGGACTAGTAATGAACATGAGAAATAAACATGGTCAAATGGGGGTCAAGGAGGAGTGGGAGGTCAGAAACACTTCTGGGGGGCGTGTAGGCCGAACAAGGAAAGGAGAAGGCACACCTCCCCGAGAAAAATAATCAAAGAGGAAGGCGCGAGAATCAAGATGATAAAGCATAGAAGAGACGGGAAAAGTGACAAAAAAAAAAACATACAGAAAAAGCGTCAAAAAAAAAGGAGGGGAAAAAAGGGTTGCAGCGGGGAGAGAGGAAAAAAAGGAAAAAAAAAAAGGGGGGGGGGGAAACATAGCAACTAAGATCCACTCAAGGAGATCGGGGCAGGGGGAAACAGGGGTGAAATATATTTAATAAACAAATGGAAGTTTACTAAAGGGGGAAAAAAAACCGAGGGGGGGCGAAAAGAACAAAGACAAGCAAGTGAAAAAGAGCGAAAAGTCACGGGAGGCACAACTGTAAAAATTCCTGGAGCGAGGGGGGTGCACCAATACGCGTACGCAAGAAGCACCCTAAAATGGGGTGAAGACATCGAAAATGGGACGGTGGCCCAGGTTAAAGTGGGGAAGTCGCGGGCAAAAAAAAAAGAAGAAGGCAAGTTCGTGCGACAGAAAAAAAAGCAAAAAAAAATGGTAAGGCAAAGGGGGAGACGAATGGATGTTGGGGGAATCAGGGTGTCAAAAAAAAGATCAGGAAAGCAAAATACCGGATACAAACACTACTACAAAAGAAGGAAGGAAAACGGTAACGGGGATAGAAAGGGAAGGGGAAGAACACGGTTGACGATCCATGGTAACCAAAAGGAGGGTGAGATAAAAACGCAAGTGCCAGGTAGATACGAGAAAAGAGGGGGAAAAGAAAAAAAAACGGGGGTACGGAGAAAAAGGGAAGAAAGGGAGGGTAGAAGTTAGCCAAAAAGGGGGGGAGAAGCGTATGCATCTCACGAAAAAGCACAAATCAGACAAAGGGAAATTGGGAACGAAAGGAAAAAGTCACTAAAGTATATTTGAACTATAAAGGGGGACAGATAAAAGAAGAGAAAGTTTTCTGAGAATTCCTGGGGAAAAAAAACGTCGAGGGGGTTACACAGCATAACAAAGCAAATACGAGAGGGAGGGAAGAGAAAGCACGACGGGAAAAAACCTGAGTCAGAAAAGAAAACGTGAAGAAGAGATAATGCCGGGGGTGACTGCTGGGAGGGAGGGAAGCGACTAAAGGCTGGAGAGGAAAAGACTGCTGAGTAATAGGTGACATGGTGCGAGACTGGTAGAGAAAAGAACGCGTAATACGAAGGGCACGCGTGACGGGGGGGCACAGGAAAGGGGGAAGAGACCGTGTCTGGAGTAAGAACATGAGAGTGTAAGGGAAAATGAGGAGGCTGATAGCCAGCGAGGGCGTGTCCAGCGGGATAAATGGGGGGGCAAGGAACCTAGAGGGAAAGAAAAGATCAGTGGGGGTGGCAGGAGAAGAAAATTGAAAAAGTAGTCCAGGATTAATGTCACATGGGGTAAGGGACGAAGGGGAAATCGGGGGGGGAACTAAAAAACCGGAAAGGAGAGGAGAAAAAGTGCTTCCCGAAGCGGGAACCTTCGGACACAAGGTGCGGAGTAGGATACACGGAGGGAAGCAAAAAAGTCACGAGGGGGGAATCGGAAAATAAAAGAACCAATGCCAAACAAGCGGGGATGGTAAGTTTTCACCGGTGAGGTGGAAAAAGAAGAAGAAAAAGAAAACAATTACAGGGGGGTGGAGGGGGGGGGCGAGCGGAGCCAGAAAAGCGGTGGGATAAGCCCGATCAATCCATATTATACCCGAGCAGTTGTAATGATGTGGAGGAAAGAAGTACACATACAATCAAAAAAGAGGTGACACCGCCACATGACGGCACAACCAAGGAGACGTAAAAAGGGAAGGGTCGAGTACAATGGGATTAACCTCTGCCGATCATAGGGAGAAAAAATGTCAAAGGGGGGCGAGAGAACGGGGAAACAACACAATGTGAAAAAAGAAAATAAAGGAAGAAAACAAGGATGGGGGAAAAAATGGAATTAAATGAGAACAGAGAAGGCACCACTTTCCTTGGAGTGAAGCACGGTGAAAGGGGAGAACGATCGCGTTGGGTGGGAAACAGTGGGAGGGAAGCAAGGGGGGAATAATCCGGGGGGTGCAAAAGTAGCAAAAAAATGCCGGCGGGGGGGGGTAGGATGAGGAGAAAGCGAGCACCGGTGGGTGGAAGAAACTAGAAAAATCCAGAAGTGAGAGGGGGGGGTTCCAGGAGGGGGAAAACTATCCCAGGGGGTGAAGTGGAAAAAACGGGAAAGACAAGTCTACTTCAGAGGCGGCGTCCCGAGGAGAATCAGATTCCCCTGGTTGAACGAAGTAAAAGTTGTATCAAATGGTAAGATCTACGAAAAAAAAAAGAAAAAAAAAAGGAAGGAAGAAAAAAAAAAAAAACCGGGGGAAAAATTACTTGTCGAAACTCCGAGAGCCAACGGGAAAAAGTTAGGAAAAGGGGGAAAAACTAATCAAGGTATCAGAACCCAGGAGACGTCCGTGAGGTCACACATAATAAGGGGAAGAGGGGGCCCGCTGGAAGTAAACATGCGACCAGGAAGGTGGGGACACACCACACTGGTTCGCCGATCCTCGGAAATCCGGTCGATTTGACAAGCAGGAGGAAAAACCGCCAACACGAGAAGTAGGTGGCAGCGGGGTCGGTGGACACCCTACACGAGGGCGCATATGGGAAGTCATAACAATATAAAAAATGCAAGCAGCGCAAGAGAGGGGAAGGGCGGGGGGGGGAAAAAAAACAAGGAAAAGGAGGGAAAAACGAAGGTGATAATATCAATAGAAAGGAAGTGGGATCCCGGGCCTCCACAGAAAAGGGGGGAAAGGGGGACAAAAGAGGGTGTAAAAAATAGCGTCAGACGATGGAAAGGGAAAAAACAGAAAGGAAGGGGGGGAAAGGGGGGGGAAATGCATCCGTCCATGCGGCTCAAATAAACAAAATGAAGAAGGTGGTGTGGTTTCCGCAAAAAAACATGGAAAGCGAAAGGAAAGGAAAGGGGGATATCACCACATAGAGAGGGGAAAAGAGGGGGAGAAGGCTCGGACAGGAATCAAAGACCACAGGGAAAAACCTTGTACACCGGCCAACGATGTCTTTTTGGGGGGACGGGGGGGGGGGGGGCGGGTGGGGGAACGGGGAAACGGGTGGAAAACACACATGGCGCCGCAATCGGCCCGCCAAGACGGAAAAAGAGGGGAAAAGGGCAAGGAGGATAGGAGGGAGAGGGGAATCAAAACGGTGCAAACGGTGCGCCCCGGAGGGGGGGAGGAGGGGGGGTGGCGAAGTACATACCTGGGCCTGGGGCGGGAAGGGAAGACGGAATCGGAATACCCGGGCACAAGCAAAAAGGGAAAGGGGGAAGGGGGCGAAAAAAAACAACTTCCGCCAGGAAAGAACAAACTAAAGGCGAAACCCAACATAAGCTCGGGGGAAAGTTGGCGAATACAACCTTCAGAGTAACATCGGACATAAAGGGGACTGCAAGGAAAACATCGGGGGGAAAAGAGGGGGAGGAAAGAGACCCAAAAAAGAGGAAAGGGGAGGGGGGGAAGGGGAAAAAACAATCCGAGGGGAAGCAACCGGGGGGGGGGGTCCGGTGCGCCCAGGAGGTATACAAAGCCTTCAGACAGCATAAGGAGAAATAAGAAGCAAGGAGCGTCGCGACGGGAATACTAAAATGTTGTCGGTGGGCCGCAGGTGGGAACAAGCCCAGGGGTAAAACCCTTGATTGTCAGGGGGGGGGGGGGAAAAAAAAACGCGGAAAAAAAAAAAGGCCAAAAAAAAAAAAACAATATATGAGGGGGGGAGGCCGGTCAAGGACACGTAAGAAAGTCACCCATCCTGGGGGGACCAACACCCCCTCTGGAAAACAGATCAAAGAACGGAAAGGGGTCCCCCGAGAGAAACGTCAGGCCCGGGGCACCGGGGAAGGGAGAGATGTAAACTTAACCTGGCAGAAAAAACGGTCACACAGGCAACCCAAGTAACAAGAAATAGAAGACGAAGGCGAACGCCACATTCAACAACACCCACCGGGCTAAGAAACGGGAGGGGAAAAAAAAAAAAAAAAAGCTAGCGGGGACGGGCCGACAAAAAGAGGAAGAAGGAGAAAGAAGAATGAAAAGGGGAAAGAAGGAAAGGAAAAGAGAAAAATACAAAAGTTAAAAACCGAAAAACAGAGGGAATAGAAGAACTGACGTGGAAAAAAAGGGGCAAAAGTGCCACAAAAAAAAAGAGAAACACAAAGAAAAGGAGGGTGGATAATCAAAAAGAGACAGTGAAAAAACACAAGTATTTGAGTACGGGGTCGCCAGTGAAAGCCAAGGGCGGTGGGATCAATAACCGCCTAAAGGGGAAAAAAAGGGAAAAAAGGGGAGGCCGGAACATGGGAGGCCAAAACCGTTGGGGGCCCGAAGTAAAAAAGGGGGAGCTTGAAAGGGGTTGAGGAGAGAAAAAAGCAAACAGAAAACAAAAAAAAAGAATTAAAAATAACAGCGGTTCAGTTATACAACGGGGGGAGCATAATCAAAATCCAGAGGGCGTGAGGGACGGGGAAAAAGAAAATTGCCAATCGCGGGGGGGAAAAATGTTTAAAGGTCGCAAGAAAAGGGTGAGTTGAAGCGGCAAAATCCACCAAAAGAAAAAAAAAAGGGGGACAAGGGGGGATAAGGTAGAATGAGTAAGGCGGCCGGCAATGCAACGGGGAACAACGAAGCCAAAGTACATGCTACAAGAGGGAAAAGGGGCAGGGGCAAAAGGGGCGAATTCGCTGAAAGCGGAAGGGACAAAGAAATACGGGGTTAATGCAGTAAAAAAAAAATATCCGCAGGGGCAAGGGGGTCCTCATCCGGAAAAGAAAGGAAAAAAAAAAGGTGTCGAGCAAAAAAAACAAAGCTAACGGATCGCACACTGGGGAAAAGTGTGTCAAGAGTAAATATGGAAGGGAACAAAAAAAAATGGCGAAAAGATGAGAGGGAAACAAAAACGCGTAAACCAGGGGAAAATTAATGTAGAGGGGAGGGGGGAGGATAAAAAACAGGAGGCGGGGCAATAAGGAAGACAGAAGAGGAAACCCGGAGGGGGGGAGAAAAAAAAGGGGGCTGAAAAGGAAGGGAAAAGAAAGGGTGCTGATGTGGGCGGCGTGGGAAAAAAAAGGAAAAGCCATAAAATGGGGACAGAGTAAATAAAAAGGAGACCGTAAAATAAAACGATTTAAAAAACAGGGAACGGGAAAGGCACAAAAGAAAAGAAGGAAAAAGAGAAGGGGGAAAGGAGCGGGGGGAAAAAGGAAAAAAAGAGAAAAAAAAAGGAAAAACAAAAAGTAAAGAACACAAGACGAAAAACCATGAAGAGAGAAAAAAAAGAAATGCAAGTGGGCGCAAAAAAGAAAAAAAGGGGGGGGGACCGAGGATGTTAATGCAAGCCCAGGAGTTAAGGGAGATAGGTGACAAGACGCAGCAAAATTAGGTGGAAAAAGTGATGTGTCAGAAGGGGAAAGATGGAGGGCGTGGGGGGAGAAAAAAGGAAAGTGCGTTGAAAAGGATATTCTACAGAGAAAAGGGGGTGACCGGGACAAAATAAAAACGCCATGAGGGCCGCCGTTTAAAAAAAAAAAAGGAGAAAGAAAACCAAAAAAAAAAAATAGAATCTTCAATGTGGAAAAGGGGGGCAAAGGACGGGAAAAAAAAGACAAAATATGTGTGGTGTAGTAAGAGCGAGACGGAATACATAAACAAGGGAACGGCGGGCTAAAAATGGAAACTGGAAATATAGTCAAGGACCGTGAGATAATATGACTATCAGGGGAGGAGGGGGGACAGTAGGAGAAGGAAAGAAGAGACCGGGGGAAGAGGAGAGAAGCCGCCATGAAGAAACCAGTGAAGCAAAAAAAAAGGGAATAGGACAGAAGAGAAGAAAAAAGGGGGGGGGGGAAGAAAAAAAAAAAAGATGGCGCAGAAGAAGAGTGGTAGAGTGAATATCCAGTAGAACATCCACCGGGAAAACATTCACACTGATCCGTCATAGGACGACAATCAAAACGGAAGACAAGAGCAGGGGTGAAAAAAAGTTGGATCAAACAAAAAGAAGAGCAGAATGTCAAAAACGGGAAAAATGTCTCACCCGCCCGGGTAACATACAGTAATTAGCGTGTGATACCTGGAGTACATGCCTGCCCAAACGGGGGCGCAAAGGGGAGGGGGGAATGGGGGGAAAAGTACGAAAAAAGGGCGGGGGGGAGGCCCAACCAAAAACGCGAAGGAAGGCGTTAAAAAAGTGATACGTGAACATTTAAGACAAAGGATGAAGGTTGGCTGAGTATTGAAACAGAAGAGACAGGGTACCACAATGGGGGAACAAAGAAAAAATGGGAAGGAAGAAGAAAAAAAAGGGAGAAAAGAAAGGGGAAAGGAAAGGGGAAAGGAAAAAGAAAAGGGGAAAAAAGGGGAAAGGAAACAAAAACAAAGCGGGGGGTAGAAAGAAAAAAAGAGAAAAAGCCCACAAGGAGGGAAGAAAAGCAAAGGGTGAAGAGGAAGGGGGTGGTGGCACTACTGAACAACACAGGTGAAAAAAGGGAGAACTCCATCCACTGGCGCCCTGACCGACCGAACTAAAGTCCAAAACAAATGACGAAAAGAGGAAAAGAGCGTTTCCGCCACCCTAGGTAACAAAACGGAAATATCGGGCTCCGTGGGGAAGAGGAATAAAAGCACCGCAGGGGTGGGACAGCATATTCGTTTCAAGAATGTCATGTGAGCTGGAGAGATGAAAGGGCAACGAGGTTAGAGACATAAGGGGGGAGGTGGGGGGGAAAAAAATTGGCTAAAATCAAGAAGGGGGGCCGTGATGCACAAAGTAAATTATAGAACTAGAAAAATAAAAGGGGTGGGAAAAGAAATAAAAAAAAGACAGGGATGCGGGAGGGGGATGAAAAAAAAAGGTAGGGTAAAAGGCAAGCCGCACTCCCCTCCGGGCAAGAGTAGGAAAAGGGACGGGAGGAAAAAAAAAGCGATGGATTCGGGCGAGCCCAAAACGGGATAAAAAGTCAAAAACGTGAAAGAAATCGGAACCGAAGGGAAGGGAAAAATCCACCTATGCGGGGGGTCTCTTTGTGGGGGGGATCGGGTTTATGTGGCAAGGCTGGGACACGAATTCATAAGGGGCCGCGGAATTCACTGCAAGAGCCAGTACGATGTAGAAAACAAGGCCGGGAAAAAAGCAAAGGAATAATCCTTCAGAATAGTAGTACTAGTGCTAGAGTAGTGTATCCAACCTTCAGCGAAGGAAAGAGAACGAAAGAAAATGCGGAGAAAAGGTTGTGGGGAAAGGGGGGTGAAGGAATGCCGTGATAGGGCCCGCGGTATAAACGCCGGAAGAAAAGGGGGGAGATAAGGTCAGCAACGCCAAATCAAAAGTGGGAAGGAAAGGCAGATTCCAGGGGTTGATCTGTATTGATAATCCAAGAGAACAGTGGGCTGCGGGGGGGGAGAAAAAAAGGAATACGGGAAAAGAGGAATGCGCATAGCAAAGAGGGAAGGTGAGACTGCATACCCAACCAGTAGGTTCTTCAGTTGGGGGATGGCCGAAAGGCAAGAAAGAGGGGGGACCACATGCTGAACAGCATGGGAATAACCGTCCGGGGGGCGATAAAAACATGGGTAAAGTGACGGGAGGGTGCGAGAAAGTGTGATCAGGGAGAACATACAATCCAAAAATGCCGGAGGGGGGAGGTGCACGTGTCTTGGGGATTTGATGGGGGGGGGAAATTGGTTGTAACGGGGAACAGAAAAGGACAAGGGCGGGGACATGAAAACAACGCATTGCGGGAGAGGTAATAGGCAGTGATAAAACTAGGAACAACATTTTTCGAGGTGGGGGGACGGAAGAAGAGAGCCTAAGTGTGTGAGTAACAGGGGGGGGGAGGGAATAACGGTGATGAACAGGCAGGAAAAGGGTGGCCTTGACTACCCGATACAGACCTAACATAATGTGGAAATCAAAAGGAAGGGGGTGGCCTTCCGGTACGGAAAGCCTTCAAATGTTGCTTATTTAATGCTACAAAGGAAGAAAAACGGCTCGAGGGGAAAAAAGGGGAGGGAAGAAAAAGGAAAAGGGAAAAAGGAAAAAACAACAAGGCGCGAAACAACAGAATCGGAAGTCAGCTGGGGCAGAACGACAAAAGGGCTAATTGGCGGGCGGTGGAAAGGGCCAGCTGTAGAAAGAAAAAAAAACGTTTTAGTGAATTAGGCATCATGATAGAAGTAACAGGAAGGAGCTGGATAGACCTGAGTAATGTGGAGACATAGAAACAAGGATACATGAACAGGAGAAAAAAAAGGAAAGGAGGTTCAACGGGGGGGGGATCTGGCATGATGCGGAAAGGTGGTACAGCGGGGATGGGTTACATGGGTCTGAATATCTCAGGGGAGGAAAAAAAGAGACGTAAAAATGGTACTTAAAAATAACAAGGGGATGCAGAAATGATGAGGTAGGCTAAATGCACCCCAAAGTTGACGAGGGGGAGGGGGAAAAAGGGGGGGGGGAAAGCCTCAAAATCGAAAACGGGGAACGAAGTCGGAAACTAACATAAAGTCAGGGGAGGGGGGTGGTGTGTTAAAGGAGGGGGTAAAGCTCATACATATGGAAAGGTGGGGAGAAAGAGGAGGAAAACAGGGGGGAGGGCTGTACATGAGGGTCCTGTTTGGGATCTGCCTTTCCAGTGCGGGGAACATATGGTAGGAAAATCAAAATGGCGAAAAAAAACGAGGAGGGGGAGGGGGGGGAGGGGGAGGAAAGGGGAACCCCAAAAGGAATGGCGCACAGGAGAAAAAAATAGATAGCGAGGGGGGTCAGAAAGGAAATAAGCCAACAGTGTGACGATCACGGCAGGGATCGAGGAAGAAGGGAAAGAGGACCCGAATAATAGAAAGTTATCAGGGGACAATCGTACGTAAAGGATAAGGGAGTGCACTCCCCCCGTGGACGATTGCCTACTGGTAAACGCGGGGGCCGTACGTCCGGATATGGTACGTGGCAGGGGGGAGGGGAAAAACAAAGAAAGCTACAAAACCGTTGGCAAACGGGGAAGGGAGGCCCTTTCTTCAACAACTGAGGGTCGGGAACAAGAAAGGAAAGGGGAAAGATGGGAAAAAAGGGGGGGGGGGAACTAGCAAAGAGCGAGTAGAGCTTGTTTGGGAATGCGCGCCAAAAGGAAAGAGGACCGAGAAAACATGTAGTAGTGGGACAAACAGGGGGATAATTGTGGGGGCGAGACGGCTGTGGTGTACAACAAGAGCAGGGTAGGACCGTGAAAAAGAAAATATGGTCTCGGGGAATGGAAAAAAGGAAAGGGAAAGAACAAGCGGGGCTAAGCCGGGTTGGACGAATCAAAAGGGCGCTCGCTTCCGAAAGGTACTGTTAACCACCCGTAGACTCGTTACAGGAAGTAAAAGGGCCGGAAAGCAGGGGGCATTTCGGGTTCCTGACAGGGGGGGGTCAAAAACAAGGTTACGCCACCAGTCCTTCGAAATCGACTCAAAAAAAAACGAGGGGGGAGGGAAAGAGGTATTAAGTTACGGGAGATTTCACTGGAACCTGGGAAGGAAGCCCCCCTGAACACCGCGACAGGAACGCTTACGGGGAAAAAAAAAACGGGGGGAAAAAATCGCACTACGGAAAGGGCGGAAACCCATCTTTTTAACGGGGAGACTCACAGGAAAAAAACTGGAGCACATAGCAACTGGGGGGTCGAAGGCCGATGAAGGACACTAGAAAAGAGGAACCTCATTAAGAGGTGCTCACCAAGAATTCAACAAAAAAAGAAAGTCCGGGGGAAAAGGTGAAACAGTTTGAGGATGCTACGCCGAAAAGTACGCCATGAAACAATAGGAACTGGTCGCATCCAGGGTCAACAGAGGGGGTAATCCTCTAACCGAGAGGGCTCCTGGTCGCTCTTCTTAATCTTCCCCCTCTTAAGGGGTCAACCCCGAAATGAGACCAAATAGACGCATCGAGAATGCACAGCTGTTGGCGAATCCGCCATACAAAGTGAAACACTTGTAAATTCCCTTTGACCTCAAAGGACGAATAAAGAAAATTCCCCGAAAAAGAGCCAGGGTACTGAGGTTAAAATCGAAAATCTGGGAATCAAAAAAACAAAAGGGGGGCCAGCGCAATTATAAAGTGATACGTCAGGGGTACAACGTGGGGGAAGCAGAAACGCCGAACGGGAAAAAAATGGGAGGACGCTGGAAGAGCATCAAGGGGATTCAGGCACGAGGAGCCCACCCCTGGGTGAAGGAAATGGCCTGGAGTGAAGGGGCCAAATGTGATGAAAAAAAATAAACGACTATTTTTGCGGTGAAAAGAACTGAGGGGAAAGGGGTATTGACTGGAGGAAACAGGAAAAAATGAACTCCGCACTTTGCTGCCTGGGGCAAGGGACCGAGACATACAATCCTCAATCGGAAAAAAAAAGATGATCACCATCACCAGGAACCAGTAAGACAAACCCTGAACGCCATTTGATTGGGGAAAAGATGGAAAATCAAGGACCCGAAGAAAAAAACCGAGGGTTAAACCAGATCCGGCCAAATGCGAAAAAGACTCTGTGGGGGGGCGTGAAGCAGCAGGGGAAAGGGGGAAAATTATGTAGACGCCCCCACAGAATCGGAAGCGAACGAAAAAGTTTCCACTGCGGAAAAAGACGCGACTATTCTCGGGCAAACGGGGGAGTCAAAGCTCCTCAGAATTAACGCCCAGCGGGGAAGTACTTTCCGGGGGACGAAAACTAACGGCTATAGGTCTCCAAAACAGGCTAAGGAAATAACCGTGACCACGGCAAAAGCAAAATCAGGGTCAGGGGCGATTAAATGACGGGAGTGATACAGTCCTCTTCGGTGATAAGGGGAAGAAAAAAAAAAAAAACAGTGGAATGAATATATAGACCAGAGTCGAGCTCCGTCAAGCCAAGCTACGAAAAAAAACGCCTCGAACCGAGGATGACAGCGGAAGGTGGGGTGGGCTCTCTGCTGAAATCCAGCGGCAGGGGCCTAAGGGGGAGAAAGGAACGACCCGACCTCCGTGGATCTGGGAGGGTAGGCTCTATGAGGGGGGGTTAATCACAAAACTTCGGCTCGGAAAGAACCTGGTGGGGTTGGAAGGAGCAGGATCACTTCAGGGAAACTCGAGCATCAAGGGGGGGT
>Ga0179593_1552398_pt1 | contig 11584 bp, 15 predicted proteins | sample CZODoug2_1_08_16_FD_185931 | JGI IMG/M metagenome (GOLD analysis project Ga0179593, IMG submission 185931) | Vadose zone soil fungal communities from Angelo Coast Range Reserve, California, USA - CZODoug2_1_08_16fungal (PacBio error correction) | ecosystem: Environmental > Terrestrial > Soil >...
GGGACTTCGCTGCCAAAAGACGCCCGTCCCTTTATCCGCGTAAGGAGAACAGCAACAAACTGGGGAAACCTACGAGGCCCTGGGTTTCTAACTTGTGGGAAGAACCCCTAGAAGGGACGAGAGTCATGGATGCATTGCCGCCGCCGGGGAACGATTAAAAGAGTAGAATGTTCCCTTATCCTGAAAAGATGTCCGTATTATACCTACACTAGAAGCTCTGGCCGTTGTAGGAGGGAAGGATTTTACTGCAAAGGGTTCTTTATCCTTCTTGAAAGGAAAAGACTGAACGCTCTTTTGAAGGGCTCTTTTATTGTCGAGGAGAGACAGACGAACTCCCCGTGAGGTGGAAGGAGTTTAAGAAAGGAAACGGGGGGGATCTCCTCAGGAGGAGGAAAGAGGAGATAGAAAAGGGGGGGAGGGAGATCCCTCCACCCAAAAAACTAAGGGGAGTTCTTCGATCTCGCGCCATACTCGCTAAAGAAAGGGGGGGAAAAAGAGGTAGCAGGACTCTGCTCGGCGAAGAGCCAGACTACTCAAAAGGGGAGAGAGAAAAAATCTTTCTCCTTTTGGGGGGGGTTTGTGTGGGGGGGGGGAAAAAAGGACCAGAGCTGGAAATCAGGAAGGAAAAACCAGGCGGCTCAGGGCACAGCAAAAGAAAGGGAAGGCGGCGCAGCTCGGGCGAGAGCAGCAGTCCAAAAAGACTCTAGCAGCGAAAAAAAGGGCGCCAACCAGCCAGTGAGTTGGCGTCTTTGATAAGAAAGGCCGGCGGCTCGGGTTGAGGAGGGGAGAGGGCAGCGCCGGCGGTTCGCGAGAAGAGGGAGGCTCGGGCTCTTTCCTCGTCAAAAGAAAGATCCGGCTCGTCCTGCCGAAGAGAAGGATCGGGCTAACTGGGAGCGGAGAGAAAGGGGGAGTCTATTCGGGGAGGCTAGGATCGTCCCGGGGGGGAGATGGGGGAGAAGGCTCCGCTACGGCTAGAAGCATCCAGGGGAGACCCAGACTAAAGGGGAAGGAAGCCACTCACCACTTTAGAGAGGAAGGAAGCATAGCTTTCTCCAGGGGGGAGGGGAAAGGAGGAGTCCCGAGGAAGCGAACCGAAAGGGCGTTTATCGATCTTCGAAGAGGAAGAACAGAAAAAGAGCTTCGCCGTCGGGGACAAAAGAGAAGCCCAAGCCAGTTTCGCGAAAAGAGGGCTCATCTATTCCTCTCTCTATGTCCTCATCAACAAAGAAGGGAAAAGAGAAAGAAAGAAACCGCGCACTCGATATCGGAATCAAAAAAGGGGGAGAAAAGCTCGCCTCTATCTCGGCACTCCCCAAAGCGAGGGGGAACAAAGCAGAAGGACAGGCCGGCTTCACTTTCGTTGCTGTCAAGTACTGCAAAACGAAGTAGGAAGTCTCGGTCTCACCTAGGAATAGCGAAGGCCGTCATCTGCTCCACACCTGGAAGAAAAGGGAAAAAAGAGCCGGCTTAAAGCCTTCTAGCCGAGGAGGGGAAGAAGGGGAGGAGATAGTCGAGTCACTCCATACGGGCGGAGGAAAGATCGTCTTTCCGGGGAAAAAAGGAAAGCGCAAAGTGAATGTAGCGGAAGAGAGAAAGAAGTGCTAATTCAACGAAAGAAAAAAGCAGGATGCCGACTACCTTTTCTCTGGGAAAAAAGGAATTCCCTACTCGAAGACCGGAACCGGTCTAACCCAAAACTGCTTGAAAGGGTGGCGGCTTTTTACAAAGGGGGGAAAAAAAAAAGAGGGATTGGTATTTGAAGTTAAAGGGGAAATAAGTTTTTCTACATGGGAGATACAAGACCTCATCTATTTCTACAGGCAAAGAGAGGGGGAAAGGGGGAAGGAAAGGGGCGTGCCGGTCTCTAAAAGAGCGCATCAAAAAAAGGGGGTCAGCGAACCCTTATTTTCCTATCTCAGAAGGAAAAAAAAAGGGGGAAAAGATAGATCGGCATCACTTCCGGTTGAAGGGAGAGTACTGGAGACACCCTAAGGTCGAAAGGAACTTACGCCCACTTAGGAAGAAAAAGGGGGAGCTGGAAAGAGATGATGTCTTGAGACTGGCCCCACGCATGAAAAAAAGGAAGGGGGACAACCGGGAGTGAAAGAAGAAAAACGAATCCCCAGAGGATGGAAAAAGCCCGCTCAGGTTCCAAAAAAAAGAGGCGTAACTCTAGCAGAAGAAGGGGGGAACCGTAAGTTCCTCGAAGGGGGGGCCTTGTTAAGAGGGAGAGGCTTCTTCCAGCGCAAAAGGGAAAGAGAAAATCGTACGCGTCAGCTAGAAAAGGTTTTCATTAGCACGGAAGAAGGAAAAAAGGGAGATTCCTCTCCATAAAAAAGGGACGAGCTCCTTTCTCAAGAAAGAGCCGACCTCGGCAGAAAAGGAAAGGGGAAGGGGGACTGGAGTGCCTCGACGAGAAAGACGGGCTCTACGATTGAAAGACTAAACGCCTATCTGTGGGGAAAGGAGAAAGAGGGGGGGAGAAGGTGGGTCTCTGCGGAACCTAAAAAAACGGGAACAGAAGACGCATGCTTGGGGTAGGCGGGAAGAAAAGGGAGGCCGATGTTTACTATGTGAGAGGGAGGGGGGAAAAAGGAGGTTGAGCCGTAGATAACAGAGACGTGCGCGGTCGTGTCGGGGAGTCTTAAATCAGTCCGGCGTTTTGATTCGGAACAAGAGAGGGGAAAAAGGAGAGAAGAGACCTCGTGAGGAGAGTGACTCAAGAAAGAGGAAAGATGCTTTTGTTTTCGGCTAAGAAAGGGGGAGAAAAGATAAGGAAGCCGCGCCCTGCGTGATCAAAAAAAGAGCGCACAAAATCCCGCGGGAGAAGGAATGGGGGACTCGACCGGAAAAGAGGGCCATGGGGATAAGGGGGGGGACGTTTGCTGTCTTTGAAGGGAAAGAAGAGGGGGAGGGGAGAGCCGTCGATTATCAGAAGGTGCGGAAGATACCACTCTCCTCACGCTTCTCCCGAAATAGAGGAAAAAGGAAAGGAGAGCCCTTCTCCCTAGCCGGAGCCTCTTACGAGAAAAACCGCCGGATCCTTACTATGCGCAAACCGAAAAGAGCCAAAGGAAAGACTGCCCTATTCCTTAGAACCCGAGCAGAAGACAGAAAAAAAAGAAGGAAGAATCCGCTACTCCCAAAAGGAGGGGGGGGCGACCTGGTGGCCTTTCAGTCCACAAATAGCATTCTGCTCTCGCAAAGAAAGAGAGAGGACCTCGAGTGCTGAAAAGCCCTTTTGGCCGGGGGAAGAAAAAACGAGGAAAGGGGACGGCTCGAAGCCCGATTTGACGGCCGCAAAGAGCAGGAAAAAGTCTTTCGGAGTGCCGCAACGAAAGAGGATTTCTATTCGGAGCGATCGATAGAAGGCTTTCCTTTGGGAGTAGAAGAAGAGATCAACAAACACCACCTTATTATTATTAAAAGAGGAGGAAATAGAGGGGGGAAGGATCCCTCCACCCGGACTAAGGAAAAAGAGAGGAAGAAGAAATTCTGCCATACCTCGCGCAAGAGAAGACTTCTTTCATTACTCTGGAGGAACGATCTTCCACCACTTAGTGGGAAAGGAAAGAGGGTCTCCCGGAGAGGGGAACTCTAGTTTTCTTCTCCTTATACTAAGAAAAAGAGGCACATCTACTCGGTCATCCCTAGGGAGGAGCTTCGGCTAATAACCGGAAAGGAGCCAATAATCCAAACCAGCCAGGAAAAAGGGAAGTCCGGTTGGGCCGTCGGGAGAAAAGAGGCTGCTCGTTTCGATTAAAAAAACGCCGGAGGAAGGAAAGAGGGTTCTTCCTTCTCGGGCCTTCCGAGGGGGAAGGACAAGAAACATGCTCCGTCTCTTCCGTCTAAAGGGGAGAGGGCGCGTCTCCGGTCGGGTGGAAGGGTCTTGGAGGCTCGTTATCTTCCGGTGGCGGAGGGGGAAAGGAGGGCTCCTGCTACTTCGTCGTCTAAAAAAAAAAGGACCGTGATCGCGAACCCGAAAGAAAGGAAAGGGAGAGAGGACTGTTCATGCTCCACAGCTCCACGCTAGAGGTCAGTCGGAAAGGGAAACGCTATATCGGGCGCGGCTACCAGGAAGAAAGAGGGGAAGGAAAAGTGTACGCGATCGGCGAAAATAGAACGAGAAGAAAAAGGAGCAACCGCACACTAGCTCAAGACGCGTTACTGTAACGGCATCAAAAAAAGTACTAAAGGAGAAGTGTCCTCATCACAACGCCGGCATCATGCCGATCGGAAGAAGGAAGCGACCTTATTTATAGAAAAGAAGAAGATTCACAGCAGACACTCGAGATTCGGTACGACTCAAAGAAAACTCTGCAACCTCGCCTCCCGCAGAAACGGGTCCACGTACTAAAAAGAGTCCGTCGCCGGGCTTCAAAGAGAAAGAAGCAGAGCGGAAAATAGGGGATGCCGATCCTCTTCCACAACCATGGGAAAAAAAAAGAAAGGACGCCTTCTCAATGCAGAAAGAGGCGTTCGTCTATTCAAACTAAGAAAAAACGCTTGAGGGAGAAGCCGAGGCTCGTCGTTCGGCTGTTCCGGAGCCAGGCAAAAAAGCGGATGGAGCGTATCGGCTGAAGAAAAAGTTCTAGAGCAAGGGACAACGGAAAAAAGAAAAGATTCAACTACCGTGAAAAGCCTCCCAGCCCCCACTCCGGAGAACAGAAGAAACCGGGCTAAAAAAAAAAAGCGCATTCTCTATTTCCGAAAAAAAAGTCCGTGTTGCGGCTTACTGAGAGGGTGAAAAAATTAGGGTTTTTGGGGCTCGGATTGAAAGGTCCCCACAGGCCTAGGGGCTTTGAGAAAAGAGGGGCGCCATGACGACAATCCCATCGTTTCGGAAACATAAGGCAGGGGGGGGAGGCTCCTTTTTGCGCCAGGGCCGATCTTTGTGCTCCGGGGAAAACGGGGTGGCAGAGGAACAGGGCAAGCGAGAGAACAACAAAGCGAGGAAACTCCGGGTTCCTCTTACACCACGTGCTCGGAGCACCCCTATCTTTGGAAAAAAAAAATAGGGGGACCTGACGCCCAAAAGACATGTCGAAGGGAAGGAGCTTTCCACAAAACTGTCTCCCACAAAAGCTAAAAAATGGAGGGCGGGGGGGGGAACCGCAATCTAGAAGGGGGGAAACCCATCTCTTGTGGGGAGAACCCAGCTCCACAGACGAGGGAGGAGAAGAGGGAAAGGGTGTGACCGTCTGAACTGGAAAAGATCTGCTTCGTTGAGGATACGGGAGGGATTCAGGGGAAGACCACGTTTCGTCTGCAGAGGCGTGCGCGGGCTCCGCTGGGAAAGGAGCACCTGATCCCAGAATCAGCGCGAAGAAGAAAAAATCCGCGGCGCGGGACAGCGCCAAGAGCCGACCTACCTAACAACTGTCGAAAAGAAGCCGGGATGGGGACTCGACGATCGAAACAGGATCTGTCTCTCCGGAGAAGCACGCCGGGAGGCCAGGAGAGCTCGGTTTGGGGAAGGGCAGCAACGAGGCTGTTGTCGATGTTGGTCTCGGGGGAAAAGCGTGATACCTACCCTGTCATGAGGGGGGGAGAACCACCGCACTGCAGACGCCTTTCCGGGGGGAAGGGGAGGGAGAAGTTACGATTTCCGCTGGCTTGGATGAGGAAGGCTGGCTTTGGAAAAGGACAAGCAGTGAGGTTATGTCCGATCACAAAAAAAGGGGTATCTTCCACTAAGGGGCCTATCGGCATTATGCAGGAGGGAGCGAAGCTGGAATAGCTTTAGCCAGAGAATCTTTGAGGAGGTTAAAGGAAATGGGGGGGACGGTTGAGTCACGGTGTTCAGGCCCTCCTTCGAATTGTGTACTGTCGGGGAAGAAGAACTCTTCCGATGGAAGACAAACCAAAAAAAAAAAACAAAGGAAGCCGCCCTGCTTTATCAGCGCGGAAAGGCTCAAAAAAGAGGGCAGGGGGCAAGGTTATTGAGAAAAAGAAGGGGAAGGCGATCTTGGTAGCTTTGAAGGGCGGTGGGCTTCCGTGTACGGTAGAAAGAAGGGAAGGTCCCGTTTGTTCGACGCCGCCGTAGAAGGAGAAAAAAAAGGTGCCGGGTACCTCCAGCCGGCGCCCTCATCTCCTGACAAGGAGCGCCGAAGAAAAAAAAAATCTGGAAAACCTGACTAAGCCGCCAGCACGGCCCGAGCGGAAAACGAGCCGCGGAAAGGGAAGACGGAGATGACCTATCCGGACGAGTCCCCTTTTATCGGGGGAAAAAGGCACCAAACAGGACTGGGTGCCTGGCCCTGTGCTGGTGGGGGAAAAGAAGGTAAACATACGAAGCTCGTCGCCGGTTGCTTCTCCTCCCGACCCCGAAATAAAAAAGGACGAGTCTCTTGCCCTGAGAAAGAGGAGACTAACACTCTAGGGGGAAAAGTGAGGACCGTGATCCCATGGGAGGCTCACCGAAAAAAGGGAGGATAGTCGTCTATGGGAGAGTCCAAAAATTACCGGAGGAGGAAGAGAAGGTTAGTTGATTTTCGGAGGGGAAAAAAAAGCACGGGAGTTGTTACGTCCTGGAGCACGTTTTATATCTCTAGGAAAAAGGGGAAAAGATAGTAGGGGAACCGTGCAGGGAGAAAAAAACGGAAGTAAACCTCCCTTTTATTTCTTCGATCTGAGACAAAGAGGCCTTTTGGCACGTCTTTCAGGATCAGAAAAGAAAAAACGAGAGCCAGCCGTCGGGGAGCCGTCCACATCGGGATAAGAGGAAAAAGAAAGACGAGTGGTCGTCTCCTCCTGACAACCCAGGGGGGGTTTTTCCTGGGGATTAAAAAAAGGGACAGAGAACTCCGGTCGATAGGGTCCGGCGGAGGGAAGAAAAGAAGGAGAATCCATCCTCTTCTAAGGAGCATCTCCACCATTGAAAGAAAAGGTGGGCCGTATAAGAGGATCAATTGGGATAGGAAAGGGAGAGAAAAAAAGGAGAGGGAAGCCTTCTTTCTTCATCTGCAGCGATTCCTGCTCTTTCTCGGATAGGAAAGGAGAAGGTGTCAGAAAGTCAGCTTCTACGAAATAGGGATAGGCGGCGGCTCCTTCCAGAAGGATCGTTCTCCTTTTAGGGGAGAAGGGGAGGGATCTGACCGGTAAACGGCTTCGGAGAGAAACGTGAAAGCACTTCCTCTTATCGCGCCCGGGGGGAACGCTAAAAAACCTCATCCCCACTTCCGGTTCCATTTCCAAATCTCCACCGCGAGGAAGGGGGGAGTAGCAATCAGCGTCTAATCCCTCTTGAGAGGAAATCAGGAAATCAGCTAGGCAGCGAGCGGCGCGTCGCTCTCCGACAGGGAAAAAATAAGAGAAGGCGGACTATTCTTGAGACAACCTACCACTCAAGGGAAAAAAAAAAAACGAGTCTATTCAATAGGCCCTCCTATGTCCTCATAAAGTTCCCTCATTTCAGGAGGTGAAGAAAGAACCGACACTATAGACAAGTGTATCTACTAACGGGTGATTCTACTTCTCAAATCCGAAAAAAGACCCCGCAGTTCCATCGTCAAACAAGGATTCCGGCGGTGTCACTTACTAAAAGAAAAAAAAAAAGCAGGCAAGAAGTCGGTCTCACAGAGGAGAGAAAAAGAGCACGCGAGACAAACATCTACACCATCCTCGGGATCGGGGAAAAAGAAGGACTCCCGGGAGAAAGGCAGGACGTCTTCAAAATAAGTCAGGGACGTTCTCATCGGGCGATCTGGCAGAAGGGAATAAAGACCTTCCGAGGGGTCCGAGATCAGGGGAGGTGAAGTCTTTTCCTAAAAGGGCGTCTGAACGACTCTTATAGGGGATCTCTACTTGCTTCAGGGGGAGAATCATTTTCTCATTCAACAGAGAGGAGAACGAGCCTAGTACAGCATTATGCCGAGCAAAAGGGGGGAAGAGACTTTCCTAATCCGAGCCCTAGGAAACCGGAAACCCTCTCCGAAAAAAAAGCCAGTTTCATCCGTTCTAACAAGAAGGGGAGCCCCATCTTCCTTGGTGGGAGAAAAAGGGGAAAAAAGGGGAGGGGGTATCTTGGGGGGGGATATTTGACGGCCGTCAGTTCCCCACATGAACCAGAAAATAGAGTATGTCTTCGTCCCTTTTAGTCAGACAGAAAGGGGGGACAAAGTCCTCTAATTCGCCCTGCATACGATTAGGGGAAAAAAATCAGTATTTCTCCCTTTTGAGAAAAGCGAAGGGGGCTCCAGGTCGCTGTATTGAATCTATCAAGGGGGGAAAGAACCCTTCCTTTTCCTCTAGAAGGATGTAAAGAGAGAGATCTTCACCCGTAAGGGAAAAACAAGGAGAATAGAGGCGCGTACCAGAGAAAAAAGGGAGAGAAAGGTCTCAAACGGGCCTCCTTACGAAAAAGGTCGAAATCTATGAGTCTTGAAAAAAGAAGAAGCGGCAACATGAACATATGGCTTGGGGAAATAGGGGAGAAGAAAAAAAAAAACCGAAGACCCAGCGCTGTTTTTTCAAAAAGCCGCCACCGGACTCTTTTTCTTCGTGAACAGAAAAGGAAAGGGGAAGGGAAAAAGGGGGGGAGGTAAAGGCTAGTCGGGGGCCGGGGCGGACGAGGGGGAGGGAGAAAAGAGCCATGGTCGTCTGCAAAAGGAAAGGCGGCGCGGCTCCGTGGTCGGGGAGGAAAAAAAGGAAGAAAAGAAGCCGCTCTAACGGTCCGGAAAAAGCGCAAAAAAAAAAAGGGAAAGCAGAGAACAGACCTACCCTCAGGCCGGTCTTGTCTTTTCCTCTACGAGAGAAGAGGGAGAATAGGATAGGAGGGGCACTTGAAGGCCGCGCGTCCCTTGAGGGGGGAAGACGATCGGCATCACATTCTGTTTTCGAGGGTTGGGAGGGGAGGCGGACAAGAGGGGAAGAGAGGGGGAAAAAAGAAGGCATGCTGGTGTCCATTACGTGAAAGGCCTTGCGTCGGCTTCTTCTAGGTGGAAAATAAAGAAGGGCATAGTGGAGGGTGGGAGTAAAAAGAGGAGTGCGAGCTTTGAGCCTAAGGAAAAGGGAGAGGGAGAGAAGACGTTGCTCTTAGGAGGGCTATCAGAAGGAAAGGTGACATCGAGTGTACTATCTGAGTACGAGATCTTTTGATTAAGTTCGCGAACCGGTGCGTAAATCTCAGCCCGATCGAAAGAAGAAGGGGCTGTTCGGGGTCTGCTATCTAACTAGTCGGGGAGGAAGGAGGAAAAGGAGAGAAAGGCGTTATCAGCTCTTCGAAGATCCCTCTTTCGCGGGGGAAGGAGGACGGAGAAAAAAACGGAAGCTAAGCGTGGAAGGGGAAAGAAAAAAGGGGGGGGTGCTGGTGTCTCTTGGACGTTACAGAGTCATCTTCCGTGAGGAAAGGAGGGAAGTCCGCCTTATCCGGAAAGGAGAAGGGGACAAGTACTATCAAAGCCCTAATCTCAGGAGAAAAAAAAGAGAAGAAGAAGAAGGGGGAAAGAAGGAAGGAAGGGCTTTCTTAGCAGAAGAAAAGAAAGATCCTCCTTGATAAGAGAAAGGAAGAAAAAAAGAGAAGCCTGGCTGCCGGAGGAAGAACCCGCCTTCTCTTCCCTAGAAGGGAAAAAGATAAAGAGCCACTGGAGATCCTCTTTAAAAAAACCAACCTGACTTTCCCGGGGCTGGTTTGCTAACTTGGAAGGAGAGAGATCGGCGGCCGGGGAGAGGGCTGCCCGAGAAACGATCTTCCGAATCCCTATTTCTTCCCGAGGGATGGGAAAGGGGGTATTAAGGGATACTAAAATAGAAAAGAAGGGAATTTTTCTCATGTGACTTCTCACCGGGAAGGGGAGAGAGTCGTTAGATTTCCCGAGTGAAGGGAAGCTTTTCACCTTCCTCGGAGAAGGGGAGAAGCGAGCGATCGACGAACTAAAAAAAGGGGAGGGGGGGCTGCTTTTTCATGAGAGACCTCTTAAAAAGGGGGAAAAGGAAGAAAAAACAACAATGAGGAAAATATATATATGAAGGTGAAGGTCTCCCTCCACCTTCCACACGGAAAGAAAAATGAAGGGAGAGAAAAATACGCATAAGACCATCGGCATTGGGAAGGGAGGGGAAAAAAAGAGTGCGGGCTGGGATCATCCAAGGCAGGAGGGGAAGGGTAAAACTAGAAAAAAAGGAACCCTTCCAGAAGTGTCTTCCTCCTCAAGAAAGAAAAGATCATCACATCTACGAGAACTTGTTCCTTCGGAGGGAACCATTCCTAAAAAAGGGGTAGAAATCCACCATTCGAAGAAAAAGAAAAAAGCTTCCATTCCCTTTGAGGGAAGACAGGATCTGGATCAAAGGGGGAAGAAAAAGGGATGGGTATCGGGTTCCTTACAGAGAAGCCGCTCCGGGAGGAGCGCATCCCTTCAGGGGAGAGAGGATCTATCTAAGGGCTCTTCCTGTAAGATGAAAAGAGCCCGGCTCTTCCTTCTCAAGATGGCTACTTCTTCTTCTAGGAGATAAAAAAGGGCCTGTCTTTCTCCGTTGAGGATAGGGAAGAGTAAGAGAAGGGGAGAAAAGACGGCTTCTCTACACCTTCCCGAATAAAGAAAGCTACCGTCCACTAAGCCCCTCAAGTGAGGAAAGATAAAAGCTCGGTCTCCGTTTCGGCGTCGGAGAATAGGGAAAAGGTATCGTGTCTCGCTACACAGGAGAGCACGCAGGCTCTCTTTTAAGAAGAAAAAGGAGAACGACTGGACGCACACTATCTCGCAGGAGGGAAAGAGGAGGGGGAGCAAAGGGGACCAAGCCAGTTTTCGCTACCTTCAGGGATCAGCGAGGCCTCTCTATGTTCCCTCATCAACAAAGAAGGAAGGGGGAAGAAGGAAAAAGAAAAAAAGAGTCGGAAGTAGATCGACATCACCTCCACGGCGTGAGAAAGGATAAAAAAAGAGAGGCGATTCCTCCCTAAAAACAAGACGCCTCCGCCCTCCTTCAAGGAAGAGTAAAGGAGATATCGTCCACATTCCGGATAAAGAAAGAAGACCTATTTCCTCTAGCCAAGAGACACCATCCTCGTGATGCCATCGTCAGTAAAAAAAGAAGGAACCATCCGCTTCCATTCTTCGAGCAACGAAGGGAAAGGAGAAAAGGGGGGGAGAAATCCGTCTCATTTCACTCATATCTTCCGCGGAGGGCCGAGTTCGGGAAGAGGGGAAGGAGGAAAGGCTGAGGCCGCTCGCCGCGTAGGGAGAGGGAGATAGGGAAGGAAAAGGAAGAAGAATTTTCTAATTCAACCTTACCAAAAGAGAGGATTAACCTACCTTTCTATGAAGAAGAAAAAGAAAAAAGAAAAAGACCGAAAGGACCTCCGTCAGAAGGGATAAAGGTAGGTTGCTCGATTCCTCATCCAAAAAGGGGGGGCACCTGCGCTGTTGAAAAAAGGAAGGAGGGTGTCTCTTATTGAAGGAGAGAAGAAAAAAAAAACTCATTTTCGTACTTGGGTGCGCCAGGACGCCATGGGGAAAAGAAATAGAGTTGAAGGGAAGGGGAAAAGGAAAATGAGTGAGTTTGCTTCATGAGACAAGGTCTCTCCCCGATATGGGGGGAAGAAAAAGCAAATCGCAGAAACTGTTTTTCATCGGAAAAAAAG
>Ga0179593_1275231_pt1 | contig 11583 bp, 11 predicted proteins | sample CZODoug2_1_08_16_FD_185931 | JGI IMG/M metagenome (GOLD analysis project Ga0179593, IMG submission 185931) | Vadose zone soil fungal communities from Angelo Coast Range Reserve, California, USA - CZODoug2_1_08_16fungal (PacBio error correction) | ecosystem: Environmental > Terrestrial > Soil >...
TGGAGCCATCAAAAGGGTGTTCGCAGAGGAAAGCAAACCGGGAAGGGACGTTCAGGAAATCGGGGTAAAGCACTCGAATTATTAGCTGAAAGAAGATTACGCCTTAGGACCGGGGTCGCGGGGGCAGATCGATAGGGGAAGAGGAAGATCCCACGCGGCCCGTGGCCGGCCGAAGACTCCGCCGAAGAATTCGGCGCATGGTCGGAAGGGCAAAGAACTCGATCAATGAACAATGAACGGCGTAGGGAAAAAAAAGAAAAGGCTCTTGAAGAGGAGTTACGATCAAAGGGTAGCAGATGCGTGAGGGTAAGGCGTAGTGAAGGACCGGAGGAGGCTGTCGCCTTTCTTATGTCCGGCTCTTCGTGAGCCAGGGGGAGCCATCCTGGGGGACCCGAGGGGAAGCCGTCTGAAGCGGGGAACTTTTCTGAGGGGAAAAGAAACACAAAGATGAAGATCAGGAGTCCACGGAGCAGGGGAAGAAGAACATGGACGAACGCAGAGAGGTCTGATTGAAAAATGGAATTGCAGAAGGATCCTATTATCTCGACCGAAGCAGGAAGCCCATGGAAAGAAGCCTCGGATCTAAATTGGTGGTCGGCGGACATTGCGCACTCCAGGGTGACTTGTTCCAGCTGCCGGGGGTCTGTCTGGAAATGCGGCAGCGGGGACAAAACCGTGCAAAGGTAGTTTTATATGTGTTACGCGATGCGTTCTAAATAGACAACAAACAATTGCTTCTCCCGTCTCAGAAAAGGCGCGAAAAATGAAGGGGCGAGTATCAAGAAGGAGGGGAACAACTTGGGTCGCTCAAGACCAACGCCGGACAAAAGACTTTAGGCAAGGCGATTTGTCCTTGGCGGAGACACCATGGGAAGAAGCAAAAAGGACCAGGGGCTGGCTTCAGGGAAAAGCTTGATGCCGTTTCGGACTGGGAGAAGGGGGTTCTGAGAACCGGAAAAGAAGGCTATCACCTGATGTCTTACTGAGCCATGCAGGCGGAAAAGGACCGGGGCAAAAAAAAACGAAATAAGTGGAAATAGTCAAATCTCTATATCGGCGAGCATAGGGGGGGGGAAAAGACCCCTCGTGAGCTGCCGCGAAAGAATGAACAAGGTGAACCAAAGACTAAACGGCTGGAGAAGGCCAAATAAGAACCGCAGAATCAAATGCTCAAAAAGCGCTTTTGGCGGAACCTCAAGGGAGAGCAAAGAAACTCACTGGGAACGATGGCGAATTGAAGTGAGAGGGATCTTGAAAACCTACGAAGAAAATTAGACTACCGTAGATAGATACAGCAAATGTGGCAGAAAATCCGTGGAGAAAAAAAATCGGGCAGGAGAGGGAGAAACCGGCAAGACGGGGGCAAAAAGGGAGGTGGCCTCCTGAGTCTTAAGAGCCTCTGAGGCGGGAGGGAAGAGGAGCACCGATCGTATTGTAAAAAGGCTTAATGGAAGACCTTCACCTCCAAAGCTTTTGGGGGGGGTGAGTAAAAGAGTCGTCGTGCCACCGATGAACCCAGGAAAAAATCGCCCATAGACGGACAGGCAGGAGGGAGGTGGGACGGGCCGAAGAATCAGATACTGCTGGGACACGCGAACTCGCTAACACAAATTTCCCCTACCTCAAGGGGGTGTCGTCCACCCAAATGAAGAAGGAGATGGCACACATTCAGGAAGGGCTCTTGACGGCGAGAAATAATGGTTCCAACGGGGAATAATTACCGAAACTAGATCTAACGGGGGGAAAGAAGAGGGGAAGGAGCGGTGCTCCGAGAAGGAAAAGGAAGAGTCGGAAAAACCCATTGTGAACTTCGGAAACCCGGAATTGTCAAAAAAGGAAGAATCTCGCTCAAACAAAAAAAAAGGAAGGGAAGGGGGAAAGAACAACAGGGGCGGGGAAAGATTCAGAGGAAAACCAGGGAAAGGAGAGCAATTTCACAATGCCAGAGGGAGGAGGTAAAAACGCACAACTTCAGACTTCTTCTATACATAGGGTCGGTCTCGAGAAACGGGGCCTAGACCCTGGGAAAAAGAACCGTCAGGGGGAAAGCTCCAAAGGACAGGGAAAGCAGGTTTCAGCGTCTTCTGGAGGGGGGCGCGGAGTGGGGCATGAGGTATCAATTAAGGGAGGGATCAAGAAAAATCAGGGAGGTCGGGCGAGGCCACCGAAAGGGGAAGAAGGATTACAAGGGACTACCTTGCAGGAAGGGAGTCATACTAATAAAAAAAAAACAAAGAGGGGAGTGAATTTAGGGAAGGAAAAATGAGATCCAAGCCGGACTTCTTCAGAGATAGGAGGCAAAAAGAAGGGCCCTCTAGAGGAGGATAGAAGTCAGTCCAAGAAATCAATTCTCAGCATAAACCAAAGAAGGGAGTTGAAAGTGGTGATCCCTAGATGTCGGTGCGACCCGGAGACGGAGAGTTGTGAAGAAAGGGCGAGAACTAAGAAATCGGAGGAAGTGGGGATTCCTTTGGCTAGAAAGGTCAATGAGAAAAAAAGCGAGACAAAAGGCGCAAGAGGCGAAAAACGCTCAAAATGCACAGAAACAGGGGGGGCGTAGCATTGTCATGAGTCGAGGGCTGGGGAGGCGGGAAAAGGTCACGGTAACAGGTGTTCCCGAGGACGAGGGACGAAGTGTCGAGGAAATCACATGGAGGGGGGAAAAAAAAAGAGCGGAGGGGACTTGGCCGCCCTGACGCAGTCCTAGCGCCATTTGCGGAGAGAGGGGTGAGCACATCTGCGAATACAAACTTGGAGAAGAAATGACTGGATTGCTTAGGACAAGGACCCCTCAAAAAGAAAAAAACAACGCAACTCTAAGAAGAGCACTGCAAAGTCTCCAAGACGATGAGAGAAAGGGGAGCAGGCCCAGACTTCTGAAAATCACAGAATAGCGGTCGTGCCAACATCAAGACATCCTCGCTTTTCTCAGCTCACCCATTCGTCCTCGCGGAAGACTGACGTGTCGCTCAGGCGAAGAAGGCATTGGGGGGGGAACGCCCAGATAGTAAAAAAACAAGTCGAACTACAATGGGTAATCCTCAGGGTTAACGAAAAAGCAAATCTTAGGACTGTGGGGAACTACAAGAATGGCGAACGGTCTAACTCATGGTAGCAGAATGCGATCGGAACTATGCGGAGGAATGGCCGAGGTCTTCCTTGGGGCTGAAGGAACGTGAAATATCCTGAGCCAAGAAAGAAGGCAGATCAGAGCGAAAAAGGAAATTAACCGAGAGAGAGGAAGAGGCTTAAAAAAAAGCAATGGAACAGCCCTGCTACAAACTCGTGACCTCTGGGGAAGTGAAACCAAGAGGAAAGGGGTCTGAATGTGAAAGCTCAACCTAACCAACTGAAGAAAAGGGTCGACAGCGCCGTAGGAGCCAAATAACCAGCGCCATATAAATCACTACCCGGCCGAAAAGGGAGTTCTGCGCGTTGAACTCCGCCGAAAAGCCGGAAGGGATTCTCCTGTCGTGGCGACAAGGAATGAAGAGGAGAAGAGAATTAAGAACTAATAAGAGAGAGCTACTGGCGTAAGAGGAGAGGGGGGAAAGCAAGGCAATTTCTTTTTAGAAAGGAACACAAGAAAAGAAAAAGATCGCCAACAAAGCAAGAAAACCACAGAAAAAATCTATATTCTCCTTCAGGGAGGTAAAACGAAATCACGTCGAGTTTACAAAGGGGGGAGGAACGAAAGGAACGGGAAAGACCATATCAGGAGAAGCTTTGTCCATAGAGAGAAAAAAAAACAGGAGGAGGAAAGAGAAGAATATTGGAGGCCTCAGGAGTTAGCACTCTGAGGAAAAAAGAATTAACGTCTCAATCATTTTCGACGAAGAAGGGTGATGAGCTTAATGTAGAGGACCAGGCGCATATAGATGGCGGGGGGACGAAGGAGAGGGGGGTCGATCGTAGTATATTGGGACTCTAACGGAAGGAAAGGGGCGCGGACGCTTCGCCCTGTCGCTATAAGCAGGGTCGTCTTCAAATAAAACACGTAGATCGAAAGGAGTCCGTCTGGCCCTGAAGCAGAGAAGAATCAGGATGCAGAGTGAAAAGGAGGGATTAAAGGGCCTCCTTGTGAAAGGACGTGATAGTCGTAGGGGGACCGGTGAGGGTAGCAAAAAAAACCAACGAGGTCGCACCATGAGCAGGGTGTCTCCAGTGCAGGGGCCCATCACCTTGGAAAGACCGCGGTCTACGCTCTCCTTGCAACTGGTAACGCCGGGAAAGAAAATGGAGTCATGGGAAAAGTCCTTGGGCGCGCTCTGGGGGAAACGAAAGAAGAGGAAATGCCGGAGAACTGGATCACAGGGAGTGCGGTCCAACTCGAAGTTAACGCAAGAATGAAGAAATCCTCCTGGCGTGAACCTGACCTCGAATTCAGGAGAAAAAGAAGGTCTCACACCGGCCTTAGTTTATTAAGGGAAGCATTAGAGGAAAACTAAACACGGACACCATGGGCCAGGAAAAAAAAAGGGGGGGGGGGGTGGGACTGATCGATGCCAGGGAGGGGAATCACCAAAAATCTCAGGCTCCGACCTTCGGACGGAAAAACGATCGGAAAAGGGGGAACGTTAAAAAAAGTGGAGGGACCTTTCGCGAACGAACGAAGCTCCCAAAAGGCAGAGTGGCAGGAAGTGGGAAAAAGAAGGGCCTGTGGGGGGGGGGTCCTTAATCAATCTATCGGATGGGGAGGCTGATGTCCCTCCCCTTATGACGATATCCTTGGGGATGAAGGACGGGTTTCAAAAAACCGGAAGAGGGCCTGATCATGCCCCTGGATGGGATGGAGGAGCGAGAAAGTCCCTAAATGGGGGATCCAAAAAAACTACCATGGACATATCCTCTAAAAAGGAACTAAAAAGCGCTAAATGAACATCGTTCTCATCCTCTAGACTAGCACAAAAAGTGTAGACAGGCAGGGTGCAGGCCAAATGATTGAAAGCCGGAAGAAAGGAACCAGGCCTCAGTCAGACATGCTAAAAAAAAGGCAACAGGGAGGAGTGGGCTCTCCTAGCGTTCTGGGCTCCTATTTTAAAGCTAGGGAGACCTTGACGTCTCGAGAGGGAAAAATCGTTCAGACCCGGAAGGGGACCCTATATAGACTCTCAAAAGAGCGGTAAGAAACAAAATCTTCCCTCTTTCTCAAAACTTTCAATCCATAGAAGTGAAAAAGAAAAAGACATGACAGGAGGGACTGGACAGCCTCCACGCCGGGTGAATAACGTCGTAGAAACATCGAGAAAGGCCTTCTGCCGCCCATGAGAGCATAAAGGAACTGCCACATCTCTGGGGGGGGGTGGGACTGGAAGGGGTCAATAGACCAAAGATTCAGGGGGACAGAACAGGAGGAGGAAACGTCAAGACAACGTCAAAACCTAGGCGTGGCCTCAGAAAGGGACGCCATTTCTTGGATGGAGGGGTAGAGACCTGAAGTCGAACATGGAAAAGCGAAAAAGTTTGGGGGGGAAAAACACAAGGAACGGGTAAGGTCACTACCGGATTGCTTCTTGTTCGCACGAAGGCGAGAAAAAGAGGATGGCCAAGGGAAGAAAATACATACCCAGGAAAGCTCACTCCCGAAGAGGGGACGTGTTAACGAAGCCGAAAAGAATCGTGCCCAAGGCCAGATTCCTTGAAAAAAAAAAAAATGGGTACAGGATGGAGGGTGAAAGATCGGTGACGGCACCTCCCAAAAAAAAAAACAAACGATGAGGATGAAAAGGGGGAGAGGGAAAAACCTGCGGAATAGCTCTAAAAAAAAAATTGCAAGTGGGGACGAATTGGCCGTACGAATAGAGGGCTTGGTCACAAACGCGCAAAGATGCGCGCAGATAAAAGGAAGGGTAGGGCCGTCAAAGTCCAATCCAAATTTAGAAAAATGCGGGGAAACTAGAAAAAATATCAGAGTGAGATTCGAATTCAGGGGGGTCTCACAATAGCGGGGGAGGGGCGTTCAGAAGAATCGTGAAAAGAGGGTTCACAAGTAATCAAACTCGCGGCAAAGGACGAATCAAGGCATTGTAGCAGGGGGAGGGAAAGATGGGGGCTTCAATCAAGTAGGATTCCTCTCGACTAAAAAGCAACACCAAAATATAGTGTGGAGTTCTTGATGTAAAAAATTGCCGGGGAAAGGGGGTAACTTCTAGCGATTACAAGCATTGCAGCCATATAAAGAAGGAAGCTGAGAGCTATAGCCTCGAAAATAAGAGCCGGCCGGAAGGGGTTCAAGGGGGTTGGAAAAACGGGCAATGGAAAACAAAAAACACGAAGTTTGAAAACCGGAAGGGGACGGAAGGTCGGCTGCGAGACGTGAACGAGGGCTAGGGGGAACAGGGGGGATCAAACCAGATCCAAAAAGATAGGAAACAAGCTCTGCGGGCGCGAAAACCGCACGTTGTGCCAAAGAGGTCATTGTCAAGATGCTGGTTCGGCAGAAGACTGCTCAGCCTGTAAGAAGGGTAGAAAACCGTGGCTAGTCATTGGAGAGGAAGAAAACGAGGGTGGTTATAAAGCTATCAGAAAAACTTGAACGAAAAAACTGAAAAAGGAGAAGTAGGCAAAGGGAGGAAGCGAAGTGTTCAAAAAGCAGACAACAATTTAAAATCAGGGCACGATAAGTGATATTTCTCCGAAAGAGAAAAGAAGAAACATCAACCCCCAGTTCCACTACAGGGAGAAGCAACCGACCCGTCTAGCAAATAGGGGAGAAAGGAAATTCCTCACCCCAAGAAGTCATCCGCGGAGTGAAATTGAGGGAGGGGGAGGGAAAAAGGTAACAATTGGTTTGAAGCGTCAAGCCCAAGGAAAAGAAACACGGAGAAGGGTGGTCCTCCCGAAGAAAAAAAGTAGGGTGGTTGATACCTGGAGAAGAGGCGGACAACCAATGGGCTCTAAAAGGGGTCTTTTCACGAGGAAAGAAGTGGACGAGCCGCTCTTAAAATCAGAATACAATAACGAGTGAATGTCTAAAGACATGTAGAAAACGCGGAAAGGGGAAAAACCGATACCGGACAGGGACGTGTCAAGAAAGCGAGATCATCTGCGCCGTGCGCGAAGCCATAAAGAGGATCGGCGTTGACGTCCAGAGGAGGAAAAGGACATGAAAGGGAAAGATTAAATCTTCGTGCAATAAGGGGGGCAACAGACAGCGATAGCCAAGGCCATCTTGACCCTAAACAAGTGGACCAAGTTGATGGAGGGCAAAAGGGGAGGAGAAAGCCGAAACAGGAAGGGGGGAATACAAGGCTCTAGAAAAATCGGGGCTCCCAAATAAATCACCCCGAGGTCGAGAAAGGAGGACGCTGCAACGGCCTCCGGCACATCAAATATTGAACCGGCGTCGAAAGGCTGCAAAGGAACACAGAGAAGCAATGAGAATACACAGAAGAAGGAGCAGACTGCTAACTCGGCAGACCGCCAAAGCGTGGAAAGCCAGAGGGAAAAAAAGCGGATACGAGGCAAACAATCGTAAAAGATCGTGCTCTCGGGAGGGGACGGGGCAACCCTCAACTTCGGTAAAATCGACAAGGGAAGGAAAGGACCAGATCCGAGCCTCCAAGAGAGTCTCACCACAAACTTATGATATTAAAAAAAGGGAAGGAAAAAGAAATTGGAGGACAGCCGGAGCGAAGCAGGGGACCGGAAAAGGAAGGGAGTTAACATCTTGGCTCGGAGGGAAAAGATGAGAAGCCGACCCTTCTGCTCGACAAAAAAAGAAGAAGGTCTTAATTTCCGCGTGGGGTGCCTGGATCGGGGGGAAGCGTGGACGGAACATAGGAAAGGGAGGAACAGAAGCAAAAAGGAGCACTACTCTCTGGGCAAAGGAGAAAGGAAAGAAAAATTAGACATATGAAGGAAAGCAAAAAAAGAAAAAAGAAGTATCTTAAAGGGGCTGAGGGGGACTCTTCCACGAATTGTTTGAGAGACGAGCAGTGATTGTAGTGATAAGGAAGGGGGGATATGGTACCAGGCGGCCCCTGGGAGGAAAATCCTACGTCGTTGCTCATGCGGCCATCAAAAGGGGGAAAAATATCGTCTACCCTCAAACTGGAGGGGGGGGAAGTGGAGCTATGAGACGGCGAACCGACGGGAAAGAGAGCTGAAATTCCTTGGGGACGCGCGGCTAAAACGTATGGGGGAGGAGGTGGATAGAACGGGAGGTCCAGGAGGAAAATATCGAAACCTGGAAAAAAAGGCGCTCTCCAGGAAGGAAAATCTACTTACCTGCCGCTAGGTCAGGGGGAGAACATGGAAGTAGACTTGGAGAACGCAGGGGTTTGTTATTCCATCATCTAGAGGATCTGCAACATGCTAGCGGGAACAGGAAAACATGCCATGTAGGTGTAGGGACTTGGTTAATCTCTTTTCAGCATAAAAAAAACCAGGGGGAGGTTCGGGCGGAAAAAAGCAACCACTTTACCTCGAGCGCATGGGGAGGGGGGAGCTCTAAACGAGTAGACCCTTTAGCAAGACCAGATCATCAGGCATCTGGGAGAATTCGGGGAAGACGGGGGCATTGCCAGATAAATCGGGAAAGGCAGGGTCCTACGTAAAAAATGGAAGGCTGTATATCTTCCGTTGGAGGAAGGGAAACTGTAGGAGGAAAAGGGAAAGAAGGAGGGGCAGTGCTACGGGAAAAGGGAGCTTAAACACTATGAAGGAAACGTAGGGAAACACGAAAGAGGGAAGTTAAGACCGATAAGCCGATAATAGGGGGGGGAATCCATAGGGGTCTCTTCCTCGAAGGGGTTCTAAAGTCAGTTCACGGCCAGGCGTCAAACCTTCAATGTAGCCGAAAGAGAAAGAGAAAAAGTATGAAAAGGCAGGAGGGGGGGAGCGCCCGCAAGAGCGAGCATAACTAAAACCCGTCCGAGAGAGGCTGCAAACGTGCACTTTCAAAAAGCAAGGAAAGAAGCGAAATTCTTATACCGTCTGCACAACATAGCGGTTTCCGGGTCGACGGGAATAGGGGGTGACGCCGAGAGAACAAAGGTCAAATAAAGGCACTTAAAAAGGGCGAGGGGAATAAACTTCGTCTTGGGGGATCACTGACTTTCTGTCAACTCTTGGAGGGACAGGCAAGGGGGAGGGAGAAGAAGGAGGGAGAAAGTGGGATTAAAAAGCCACAGAGCATTGAGACCTTCAAACGGCCACATTCTAGTGGGGGTGTTGTAGTAGGATGCACCTCCCGATGAGGGGAAAGAAAACGGTAAAAAAAAAAACAAAAATGCTGGGGAAGGACCTGAATCGGAAGGAAGGCAACGACTCCACTCAGGGGACACGGGGATAGACGCCGCGAGAGGGACGAACGAATTTCCAGCAACAGGGGGGGGACGCAACACGTAATGACCGAAGTAGATGACGAAATCAAACTATCATGGAAGGTTTCTAGGAGGAGAAAAATAGGGATTGGGCCACGTGGAAGAGGGCCTGACCCGTTAGCCGAAAAAAAGAAGACTTTGGATGAGAGGGAACCTGAAAGGTATTTCTAGAGGTCCCATTGGGGAGCACTGAGGATGTCATCTCTGGGATTGAAAACGCCAATGTGCAAACGGGGAGAAAACAAATCTCCGGAGGAGGGTAAAATATGGGAGGCACTGGGGCAAGACAGTAAAAGTGCTACACATGGTGAACTAGAAAAAGGCACGGAATTCGAGCGGCTGAACACCGAGGACCTTCAAAGGCGGGAAGAGGGAAGATCAGCCCAGGGGGGGGTCGGGCAATTCCCCGTGAAACACCGGGGAGACGCGGAAAAGGGGGTCTACATGAAGGCGAGTGACTAGGGGGTCCGGGGAAAAAAAAACGCGCGGGGCGCTTTCACAAGAAAGGAGATCCAGAAAAGAGAAAAAAAAAGAAGGGCGGCGAAGGCAAAAAACTGAGAGAAGGGCCTTCTCTCAGGGGCGGGAACTGGGAATGTAGCAAACTGAGGATGGCACTAACAGAAAAGGATCAAAACCCTAATGGAGGCGGGTCTTTCAATGAGGAGGCAGGAGGCAAAATGAAGGACTTCTTCTCAGGCAGGGTACGGAAGAAACGGTTCACGAGAAGGACGAGGCGGCGGAAGTCCAGCAATACCAGGAAGGACGTTCTCCAGAATAGCCGCCGCGAAGGGGGGGTTGAGGGGGTTCTCCCCGAAAAAAAAAACGAGTCCTGAAAAAAAAAAGGAAAAACAATCTGTGTGTGCAGACGGCAGGAAAGGGAAGTGAGGGATATCGAAATCAGGAGGCGGATTTATAAAAGATCGAGAACGAAAGGATAAATAGCCTGGCACAGCGGAGGATAGGGGAGACCGACTCTGGGTAAAAAGCCTCCCCGGAAGGGGGAGGGGAAAAGTAGTCTGGTGCGGATTGAAGCTCTAAAACATGACCTTTCACTGATGGACTGGGAGAATCAAGAACGGAAGGGGGGGAAGGTAGATGAGAAAGATAAAATAGGGAGGAAAGGCGGACCCAGACCGGGGGAGGGCTTCTTGAATTTCGTGAGAAAAGTGAGAGGCGGCGCAGCAGACCCCAACGGGGGGGGGGGGGGGCCCCCCACCGGACGGATCAGGAAAGATTCTTGTAGACGACACCAACTCTAAAGGAAGAAAATCAAGACAATCTAAATGGCATAAGTCTACACTGACAAAGATCGAGTTATACCTCAATACAAAAGGCGGAATTGACCCCAAGAAAGTAGCAAAAGACGCACTCAGGAAGTGGGAAAAAAAGCTAAAAATTTCACAAAAAAAGGGGTTGACGAAAACTCACAAACCAAGAAGAACGGGATTTATCCTGTGAAGAAAGGAGGAAGAAAAGTCATGGTGGTGACTTAAGGGCCAATAGATCGTCAAAACATTAAGACGAACTTTTGGAGAAAAAGAAAGGCAGGTTACCTCTCGAATCAGGGTAACTAAACTTCTTACGAGGTAAAAGCAGGGAGAAAAGGGAGGAGATTCTCCTCACTCCGTGGAGGGGGGAAGGCCAGGGGATCTTTAAAGGTCTGAAAGGGGGGAGAGGACATTTGCGCTAAGCCGGGTAGGAAAATCCGAACTACGAGTCTTGACTCTCTAAAAAGGATCCGGAAGCGTATTCATCGGAAGGGGGGACCAGGCTTTACAGTCACGAGAAAAATTCCATCTCTACATGGGGGGAGGAGTCTGACTCCAGCGAGAAAAAAAGGTGGATGGCAATGTGGGTAGAAAGAACCTAAAACGAACGGGGCAGAAATCAATCTGAAAGAGAAAAATCACCGAAAGACTAACAAATCCCCGACAGAGGAGGAGAAAAAGTGTTATTGGGTCCAGGGGAAACGTCCTTAAAAAACGTAGTGAAGGAGGAAGGAAACGGAGACAAAGCATGCATCTGATTCTACAGAGAAGGGGGAATAATCGACGGACGGACTCTCTTATAGTAGCCAGAAAGGAAAGGGGTGGGGGAAATAAATCATCTCAGAAGAATCACGGGACTGCAAAAACCGATAAGAGTCAAAAACAATGGCGAACGCTATAAGTCGGCGGACAGCCTGCCACGTCAGAAGGAGGGAAAAAAGATGGAAACTGACAATAACCTGTAATGGGAGAACTTACAAGATGGAAGG
>Ga0179593_1391652_pt1 | contig 11583 bp, 16 predicted proteins | sample CZODoug2_1_08_16_FD_185931 | JGI IMG/M metagenome (GOLD analysis project Ga0179593, IMG submission 185931) | Vadose zone soil fungal communities from Angelo Coast Range Reserve, California, USA - CZODoug2_1_08_16fungal (PacBio error correction) | ecosystem: Environmental > Terrestrial > Soil >...
CTCTGAAGGTTGAGTAGCCATAAAGGGAGTGCGGGGGAAGGGATATATCAGGACAAGGGTTCCGCAATTCGATCAGAAACCATTTCAGCAAAGGGGTTGGGGTAAAACGTATGAAAAAAAAGGCGGGAGAAATGAGTAAAACAGATTCAGTCAAACACGCTGATGTCGGGGAAAATGAGAGGGGCTTCAGAACTAAATTAAACAGTGTACGAAAAGCCGCGGCCAGGGGAAATGGGTCCAGAGGGGGACAGACAGGGAGGATTTAATGATACGGAGAGGAAATACATGTAGGTATTGGACGAGCACTATATGTTGAAATCAGCGACGCATAAATGAGGAATGAGAAAATTCGTATTGAAGGAAGATAAGGGAGCCTGGGGTGTGAAGTAGCGAAAGAAGAGAAGGAATTACAAGTCGGGTTGAAGACTATGTTCAAGGACAGGACAGGAATATTAAAATTTGTTGGTTTGGAGAGGGTGAGGTATCGGAGTGGAAGAAACAGAACGGGGGACAGTGGGGCGAAATTGGGACAAAAACGGGGGGGGGGGGCAATTGAAAAGAGTCGGAAAAAAAAGCGTATGGGTCCAGTTAAGCGTAAGAAAAGGTCTAGGGAAGGAAAGAAAGGATTCCCTCTTTAACGACGCACAACACAGACGTTTGAAGAAGAAGGGGCTTGGAAAAGGGACTTGAAACCGGAAAAAGCCTTAGGCGGAGTGCAAGGTGACAAAAAAGATTCCTCTGGCAAAAAAGGATAGCAATTGGGGGAAACGGGTAGAATGAAAGGGCGAAAACAGGAAATGGTGAGTTCTCACAGAAAGGCAAGGGGGAAAGCCGAAAAAAAAACTGCTGACAAGCCAGCGGGTATTGTGAAACCGAGAAATCCGTACAGGGGAAGAGAAAGGGACAAATAATGCTTGGCTTTACTAGAAACAAAGAGGAGGGGCCATCCTCTAAGGGGAGGGCTCAAAACAACGGAAAAAACAAATACAAAAAAGCCCCGGTACGTGAAGGGTGCTGGTGAAAAAGGAAGCAGCGCGCAGAAGAGCCTGGTGGAACTTCGCTGGCTGTTTAGGGTGTCTGGGGGTAAGAAGGGGGGCCCGTCTTATAAAGAACGAGGCATAGAAGTGGGGAGTGACTGGACCTGCACGGAAATTGGGGGACCTAAAGCGGAGGATCACGCAAAAGGGGGATGCTTTACACCAGCTTTCGCATGTGCAAACGTACGCAGTGTCTCTTACACTCAGGAAAAGTGCCTGCGTAGGAGTTAAGGTTGAGGGCATAAGAGTAGATTTTGCAAAAAGGAGCCTAAGAACGTAAGGTTCCGCAGTTGGCGCGGAGGACTTGTGCTTTGATTCCCACGAATCCTTGTGGGGAGGCAGATACGAAAGGAAAAGATACGAAAACGACTAAAAAAGGAGAATGAGAGTGGGAGGGGAGGGTCAGTCGTAAAAGAAAAGGTCAGTTTCGGCAGGGGCCCAAAAACCACACCGTACTCCTTTAGCGCCAAAAAGAAAAAACTAAGAACAAAAAGATGTCAAATGGAGCGAAAGAGGTAAAAAAAAAGAAATAAGGGGTTTTTCGAGCAGGAAGAGGGCACAAGACGAGGGGGTGAAGACATGGGCGGGGGACGGAAAGCCGTTAGGCAGAAGATGAGAAAAGGGCGACCGAGAGTCCGAGGGGAAGAGAATTACAGGGTTCACACCAAGGCTGGAGTCCCCCCCCCGGAGCAGTTTCAGGGGTAAACCTTTAACCATAAAGGAGTGGGGGAAAAGAGCGACCTTGATGACGGATAAAAGGGAAAAGCTCGAATTCACATCAACGAAGTACAAACCGATCGTGCGCAGACATAAGCCCACACAAAGAGGGAGAACCGGGCAGAAAGATTCTTGAAAAAAAAGCTCAAAGATCAAAGTGAACAGTAGGGGCACGTTCAGAGGGATAAACAAGGGCCGACGCAGAAGAAAATTCAAAATTAAGCACCAACGCTGGGGGAAAGAGGTCCAGACGAATCATCCGGAATCAGGAGGGAAAAGAAGGGAAGCCACCATGGGTTCCACTAAATGTGCATGTGAAACCAATCACCGAAAAAGGAAATAAAGAAAGGAGAGGGAAGGTCGCTAAAGACGGGACGCACCCATTGTACGGAAAAAAAACTAAAAAAAAATTGTCCCTTTGGAAACAATCAAATTGACTTAGCGCTCATGTACGAAAGAAGATCTATCATTATACCCGGGAAGAGCCAGATGATGACATCAGGAAGGTACCAATCACATACATCAAAAAATTTGGCACGGGATGCGAGGGAAAACAGAAAAGACAACGAACCCAATTGGGGCCCTCATGTAGATACTGGAAAAATCGAAAGGAATGAAGTAAGGATGTAGGGCTCGGAGTATTATATGAAAAAGCTAAAAGAAAAACCGAGACTCTGGAGAGGGGCAGTTGACTCATGTCGGGAAGGAAGAACGACTCAAGCCGCCCGCCTAATTAAAAAACGCGAGGGGAACCAGGAGTTGTCAAGGCAAAATCCGGAATACAGAATACCACAGAAAGCCGGGGGACCACGAAAGGGGACTAAATGGGACGAACAATGGCTCGGGTCAAAAACAAAAAAATTACTTCGAACTGGGGGGCACGGAAAGAACCCTGAAGGAGTGAAAATAACGCAAAGCAAATCCAACAACTGTAAAGACCCGCCATGCCCCCAAAAAAAGGACATACATAACGGGAGTTCAGGGGAACTCCTAAAGAAAACACTGGGGAAAAAGGTTAAAGCGTCAAGGGGTTTCTTCGGAAAAGTAACGGGGTATAACAAGACGTGGAAAGGCCGTTGATTCGGTATTGAGGGAAGGAGAAGAAGAGGACGGGTGTGGAAAGAGGCCAGGGACAAAACGGCAAAAAGAAAAAACGCCACTCAAAGGAAAGATTCTCATGATGGTCTATTCAGAGGAAAGTGTCTACTATGGGCAGTGGGTTTCTTTAACATTTCAGGGAAAGCGGAAAGTATCACATACGAACACCATGTTGTTTTGTTCTGGGAATGTAAAAATCAGACGGCTGGGCTCAGGGGATTGAAGCTCTTGGCTTGACTGGGAAGGCAGTCTTGGGGCGCGACATCGGGATGGTGTGTATTTAAACATGTAGGGGATGGATCTGAGCGGGCCTGTGGAAGCATTTGGGGGTGGGGGTCAGGGGGGGTGAAAAAGGTGTAAACATGAAAGGACATGTGGAGTGTGGGACGCAGAAGAAAAAGCGGCTTAGACTATCATAAAACGTCAACATGCGCAAGTAAGTACGATGGGGGGAAGGGAAAGTGACAATGAGAAAGAACATCCTGGTGCTCGGGGGAAGGGTTAGAGGAGAAAAAATTGGAGGGCAAAGCCTCAAGACAGAGGATAAAAAGAAGGGATCGAAGAAATTGGACCAAAACGAAGCAGCGTTACGAATTTGCACGCTCGAACAAGAAAGAAGAATCAAAAAAAGATAGTCCTGAAGAGAAAAAAATTGCGTAAAAAGAGTTGGGTGTGCCAAAGGTCGGATGGGGAGAAGAACTACAAAGGACAGGGAGAAGTGAGGGGGGTAACTAAGGGATCTCGAGGACCATGGGAAATCTCTCAGTGTAGAAATGTTGTCAGGGGAGGAATGATGGGTACCTATAATGGTGAGAAAGAAAAGGGCATGGTCGTTATACACTCCGCGATTGTCGCTACGCCAAACTCCAATGCAACATGGGGGAATGGAAACGACAAACAGGACAAAAAGAAGTAGGATCAAAGGGGTCAGAGGGATGGAACAGAAACGCAAAAAAGAGAGAGCCAAGAAGACGCGTTTTATCACAGGGCAGCCAGACCCCATAAGAAAATGTCTTGAAGTGACCGCAAAAAAGGGGTTACAAAATCAAGACGGCAAACGCCTAGGAACTGGAAAGCCAGCCAGACGCACAAGAAGGGAATAGACGGAAGAGGCCTCAACACAAAGGGTTGGTGTGGTTGGTTTTTTGTCCGTAGTGACCGGGGAAGGAACAGAAACCACCGTGACAAAGGCGTGGAAAAAAAAATCCGAGACACAATGCCACGTAAAGAACACCGTGCACAACATAAAAACAAAAAAATAAAAAAAATGTTAAAAAGGGGGAAGACAAACCGAATTCCTTCAAAAAGCGCCCCGGTAGAGTTTTAAGAAAACGAGGGGGAAGGCAACGAGAAGGCCTGCTGTAAGGAGGGGGGCTGTAAGAGGACGTCTTTGGAAGAAGAGGACGGAAAGTCAGATTTAGGAGGTCCTGAAAGAGCAGGGGGCGAAAACTAAATAAACGCGGCGGATTGTAATTACCCGACCAGGTTACCAGGGCCGGTTGGGGTGGGGGACTACTCGGGGCGGGAGGGACGTATGAAGAGAGGAGCCAATAAAGGACACACAGGGGGGACTCGCGAGCCTGGTTCGAAATTGGAAACGCCTCAACGTGTACGAAAAGAAAGACACGAGCAAAGAAAGTTTCAGAGAGGAGAAAGAGGCCCAGCATCACCTTGGGGAAAAAAAAATTCTGGAAAGTCTGTTTAAATTCATGAAGGGAACAGAGACCAGAAATTGCTGCGAAGAGTGTGAAAAAGGCAAGAGGGGGGAACAGCTGGGCGGTATACAAGAGCGAGAAAAAAATAGATAGCCTTAACATCAACGGGAATGGAGCATGAAAGGAAATGGGAAGGCCCAGCCAGTCAAAAAACTGCCTGCGTCGTAGGAGTACTAACTCAAGGTTCCGGGAAAAAAAAACTAGCCGTTGTCGAACATCATCGGGTGCGAAAGGAGGACGGGGAAAGGGGCTCCGGGTTGTAATCCAGAATGAAAATTGAGTCAAGGGGGAGGAGCGAATGTGGACAAACGGATAATCTCTTAGGAGGAAAAGAGAACCCGGGTCGTAAAGGGAAGGGCAGGAGGTAAAAAGGGGTAAAGGTACAGGAAAGGATGCTCAGGAAGGATCTGAAAAAGTGAGATCGTGCAGAGGGGAACGAAGAGGACCTGGGAAAGATGTCGAATACTCGGTTTGATTCCGCGGCAGGCCGAGGGGGAGAAGTAAGAGGAAAATAGGGGAGTACGGAGTAGGAAAAGGGGAAATAAACGGGGTTAAAAAATCTATGCAAGAGGGTCCAGTGAACCGGGAATTGATCTTTTAAGGGGGGATTGATCGTCAAAGCGGATACCTTATCCCCTTGAAAAAAATCCCCAAAAGACTGTAACAACTTGAGCCCAAAAAATACGGTCAATGGGCGGAAAAAAAGGGGAGTGGGCAGGCGGAACCATGGAATCAGGAGAAACGGGGGAGACCTCAAAAAAACCTTAGAAGGGTGGAATGAGGAAGGTCTCGAAAAAAGGTGATGCGAAGGGAATTTGGGGATCTAGGTCTGGTATTTTGAAAGGCCGGGGACCAGGAAAAAAAAAAGGAAAAAAAGGAAGCACCCTAGAAATGAACCGTTTAGAGAGAATTTGTAGCCGAGAAAAACAATGGGGGTCACGTTGGAAACTAACACAGACGAATCAGCAAAAAAAGATTTTAACTAGAAAGGTATCATAGGACTTGCAAGAAAGTTCTGATTACGACCACATAAATGAAAATACGCAAAGACATCGAAGGGGGGGTGTGGGACATATCCAAAGAACTCCTACTTTGGCCAAGGAGAAAAGGTCGTAATACTCAGGGAAGGCGGGGATGAAGACCGGAGGTAGAATTACGGCAGCAAAGGGGAAAAAGCTGTCAGGGGGCGCGCTGTAAGACGGGAAAGAGGGTAAGTAAAACAAAAAAGAAAGAAAGGAAAACGGCGCGTAGCGCGGACAGTAAGTGAAAAAACAAAAATCATCTGTACGGCAGAGCGTCATGGGGAAGGGGTGGGAACAGCAATATCGAAAAACGGCAATAGTAGGGGGAGTAAGAAAAGACAAGTGAAACCTGGCGGGAAAGAAGTTCCCCGATACTGAAGTAAAAATGTGAATAGGATAGGTGGACAGTAGGAGAAACAAAAAAGAATATGTGAAACCAAAATACCTGGAACTGCCGCCAATCGCGAATGAAGTCCCTTTCGAAGAGCGTGTGGGAGGTCCAGCGAGGCGTACATTCGAGTAAAAATCAACGACGCCGGAAAGGGGAAGGGGTAAAACGGGGAGGGTCAGACGAAAAAAAACAGATCAAAGCGGAGGGGGGGGCGCGTCTGAAGGGAACCCAAGGAAGGAAGGGGAATGGGGAATGCTGAGAAAATTGGAGACTCAAAGACGGATAGAGGGGGTATAAAAAAATAAAAAAAGCCGGGAGGTCCAAAGTCGCCTCGAATGTTTTTATGCGAACAAAAAACAAAAGGGCAAAACCAAATGAATAGACGGGCTGTGTAGAAAGGTCCCCCATGACCGGAATGGAGGAGTCAAAGACTATCAAGAGTATAAAAAAAAACATGGTCTTTGACTGAGGGACCCAAAGGTATCAATTATTGAAGGAAGTTCGGCAAAGGGGGGGGCGGCACAGGGGGAAGCCTACAAAGGGAAGCCTTATGCGCAGAATAAAAAAACGGTCGGACGGCCAGAAACTGACGGACTTAAAAGGACGACGGGGGGAGACTCGAAGGTTTGCTACTTCTGAAGCAAAGAGTAACATTGCCAGACCTCAAGCGGTGAAAATAGGGTGCGGGGGAAATAAAGAGCACGCGTGCAGACCCATCTGGCAACCAATCTTTTGGGTATTGAGAAAATCGAAAAGTGGAATCCTTAAAAGCGGGGAACGAGGCCAAAAGAGAAAGAGTTTGGTAAGACTGAAGTTGCCCGGGGGAACACAACAAAAAGGAGGAGGAGGGGAGAATCTAAGGAAAGAAAAAAGGTACCGGGTGAAAAAGCACTTTACAAAAAAGGCTATAAGGGTCAAGATGTTCAAAAATGGACTGCAAATTCGATCAAAACATGCAGCAATGGTTGGGCCTCTGGGTTATGAACGAGGAGGAAAGTGGGAAACGTGCAACATTCGCAGGAAAAGGAAGGTCGAAAGTGGGGGCTCTTTCTTAAGGCCGAAAAAGGTCAAGGGGGACCCGCGAAAACGATGGAAGCTCGGGGTCGCGGGCGCCAGGAGAGGGTTCAGTGATCGCGAAATCTGCACGAAGGCGTGAGTGGCGAAGCAAGTTTTGGAAGCAGCCGACGGCAATAAGGAGGAGAAGGGCAAAGGAGGAAAGGGAAGGCACATGGCTCAAGGGGTTGGGAGGCGAAAAAGAAGCCCTTCAAAAAAAAAACAACGGAAGGGACACAGGGAAAGTAGATTTGAAACATCGAGCGGGGGGGGCAAAGGGGTATCGGCGTGTACCTATAAAAAAAAAAAATACCAAAACCAAACACCCAAACCGAGAAACCCACACAAACACCAGATAACAAAACACCACACAGAGAACACCACACAAAAACCAAACACAACACACAAACCCACACCCCAAACAACCAACACCCCACAACAACAAAAAACCACCACCACACCACACAAACCTCCCCTTTCCATTTATCCCGTACCGTTTAGAAGATACCCTTTTTTTTCAATAGTGTTTACGTTTTGTCCAAGCAGGGGGGTAACAGTGGTGAAAGTGCCGAAACTTCCCAAGCGGCATAAAAGGGAATATGATTTGGAAAAGGAAAATGACGCACCAAAGCAGAAAAGAGCACAACGAAGGGACACTTGGGAGGTGAAGGGGCCTTCCGTATCGAACAAAGGACGGCGCTAGGGGTTTAAGCCTCGGGCTGAAGCCAAACTCTGTCTAGAGGGGGGAATGAAAAGGTGTCAAGGCCGAAGAATTATGGGGGGGGGAAAACCCTGAGAGAGAAAGTATCGAGGGGCACCAAAGAGCCGATCGCAAACTTTGCAGATTTAGAGGAATAAGACTTGGGGGAATTGAGATAGGGTTCATCAGTCGGGGGGGCTTTAAAGCAATCTACTAGCAAATTGCGGGAAAGACAGCCCAAAGAACGACTCCGCCCTCAGAAGGAAAATGGCGGTGGTTTCTTTAACTTCTAGGAGGCGCGCAAGATAGGGAAGATTCAGACGTAAGCGCTTATGGGGGAGGAAGGGTCAAGTCTTCAGGGCGAACGCGCAGGAGAGTCGGGCTCAAAGGGAAACACTTTTCAAAAAAGACATCGCCAGGACGGGGATTTACGAAGCTTTCCCGGGCAAAAGGAGAGAAAAGGGGGAAAAAAGAAGGAAAAAAGAATGGGCGGAGGGAAGGGAGGAGGTCGTATTGTGAGACTCGGAGGGGGCAAGTCCAGCCTGAAGGATTAAAAACAAAGGGAATTACCCGGTTCAAGGAGGCATAATGGAAGAAAAAGGGGGGGAACGAAGGGGTTTAGACGAGAAGGTTTAAAATACTAGATGACATCTCGAGGGCGTCGTGATCATCTCCTTGAGAGGGGGAAGCGTGTGGAACCAAACAAAAAAAGAATAAAATTTAGGATGAAAAAAAAGAAAGGTAAGAAGCCAGCCCTCAGTAAAAAGTGAAGTAACCCACGACAATCAGGGATTTGGGCGTGTTCTCGAGGGAAGTGACGCAGCAAGCTTTCTAAGGAGAGAGCATCACAAGTTTGGGAAGGTTGAATCGTTAGGAGAAGGACCCGTCGGGTCAAATGTAGGAAAGAGGGGGTCCCGGACTGGTTCCGCCCCTGCGCATTTAAAAAATTGTGGAAAAAGAGCAAGAATGGGGAAGATTCAACCTTTCTAGAACGGGCAATGAAAGATCTCAGGAAAAAGTAAGAAAAAGTATCCCAAGACGATGACGTGACCACAATGAAAAACACACAGTGGGGAAGAAAGACAGTGCAGGAAAGCGAGGCTGAATCCCAAATATCGCAACACCTCATGATTGGGAGGCCTTTCCCGAGCAACGGGCAGTCAGAAACTTCCAAGAAGGACGCAGGGCATGCTGCAAATGTAATCACGACGAGCTGGGAGGGAGTGATCCGTTGATTGAAAAGGGGTCTGGGCGCGGGAATGCAGTCGAAATCCATTGAAAGCAACAGGTGGTAGAAACGGAACGTCGAATGTACCACACGGTCAACCCGGTAAAGAAGAACTCACTCGGCCGGGGGGGAAACGGCTACGAATGAGAGGCAGGGAAAGGGGAAATAAAGTGTGTTTTTCGTCGAAGCCAAACCAATCACAGTGAAATGTTTTCGCGACACAAACATTGAAGTGGTAGGATCATGGCAAACGCTCAGAAAAATACGCAATAAGGGGAGACATTAGAACCGAAAAATGAGGGAAAATGGAAAACAGTTTAAAAAAGAGGACCCCAGAAAAGGGGAAGGGGCGAGGGCTTCTGAGACACAGGCACACAAATCATGGCCGAACCGGGGGGTGATAAGGGGTACTAAACAGCTCGGAAGGGGTCAACTGATGGGAGGGGGGGACTGATGGGTCATCTCACCATCAAAGGCCCGCGACTCAAAACGCGATCAAGGCAAGGTTCCAGGGGAGGGAGAGGTTCCCTACTATCCAAAAGACCCGTTAAAACCGTTAGGGCCCAGCGGTTGACGGGAGTACTGCTCAGACGCCGGGAGACCAGGGGGGGCACCTGCGCGGAGACAAGTAAACGACAGGAGTGCAACTAGAACCACTTTAGTTAAAAAAGAACGCGGAACAGCCCAAGAAAGAAAAAAGAAAAATCGAAAAAAGAAACATTTTGCAGCGAAGAAGACGCTGGGGCTTTGGGGGGGAAAAAAAAAAGGCAACGAAAAAAGAGTGTGTGCTGAACAGGAAGGTGCGTTCCGTGAAAAGTGTATACCGGGAAAGTATTAAAGATGTAAAAAAAAAGGGTGGGAGTCTCAGTGTGGGTGCGGGGGAGGGGGGATAAGCAGCGGGCTCCTTTAGGTGGGGATCGGGGTCCTGAAAAACAAAAAACTAAGCTCAAAAAAAGCAACAAAGCCGGAAGAGAGGTTCCAAGAGGGAGGGATCTTTGGTCACTGTGTCCCTGTCAGGTTTGACTTTTGACAAGAAAAGGAGTCAGAGCTTAACAACAACTTTCGCAGGAAAGAAGGAGGGGCTCAGTTTCTGGGAGCGCTTCGGGAAATTCCTTAACTGGCGCGAGCTGAAGGGGAGGGTTTCTGAGCAAAGACACGCTGATGCATCGCTCCCTTGTCGGAAGGGGGGTTGGGGGGGGAGACAACGAACATGAGGCGGGTTTGCGCGAAAAAGGCGTGAGTAACAAGTAATCACGGCATCAGGACAGGGGTACAAAAAACAAACCTCACATTCAAAAAGAATAAAAGAACCAGGGTGCTCGGATGTAATAAAAAGGGTTAGAAGAGCATTGATTCAACCGAAAAGAAGGCAGTCAAGGGAAAAATAGGGAGCGCGATGCAAAAAACTAAAAAAAGCGTCTCCTGTGAAAGAAAAAGGAGCGAGGAGATCGAGATCACCAACAAAACGATGGAGGAGGGAAAAGTAAGGCTCAAAGAGGTAAGAGAGTAGGGGTTTGCCATCTCCGGAGAACTATTGGAAAAATTAACGATGACATCACAGCATGGCAGGAAAAAGAAGGAAATGCTAAAGAAGAAATTTCAAAAGAAAGCGAGCCAAAAGGGGGGGGGGGGAAAGAGAATTCATTGAGGGAAGTTGGAAGGAGGAAGAGGGGGGATGCCTAAAGGGCTTTGAGAGAAGGAAAAGAACTCGAAGGGGGGGGAAGGAAAAGTAGAGGCGAAACTCCAATGCAAAAGGGTTCAAGTGGGAAACGAACCAAACAAAAGAAAAAAAAAACTATCAAGGGAGGAGGGCTTGCGAAAACCCGGGCCGCCAACGGGCGCCACGAAAGGGAACGCGGTCAAACGAAGCCAAGAGTCCCAACCTCACGAGCAAACGAAAACTGAAGTGACCCGCAAACAAAGGTTTGCAGAGGACCCAACCATAAAAGGAGATTCAAGGGAAAAATGCAGGGAAAGAAGAAGTGAAGGACATGCCAATGCGAGAAAAAGCAAAACGGGGGGGGAAGTGAAGAGTTAGTTTTTGTCCGGAAATTTTAAATATCCACAGGCAAAGGGACAGAGGGGGAGCAAAATCCCAGATAACAAGAAATAAAAATTCCAACGTTAACAAAGAGAATACAAGGCCAAGTAAGTGGAAAGACCACTGCGAAAGGACATCCGAAACCGAAGAGGGGTGAAAAAAATCAAGTCAAAATACGTCGCGGACCTCGGCCGATCTGTGGGGAAAGGACTGGGTCAACTGGTAAAAGTCAGGATTTGTAAGAATGAAGGGATCGGTCCCAAGGGGAGTTCTTGGAGGAAAAATGCGAAAAGGAGGAATTTAGTTTTTGACCGAAAGAGAAGGTCCCGTAAAAGGAAATGGGTCGTGTGGGGTTGGGGACAAGAAAGGCTTAGGAGAAAAGAACAGCTGGGAACCAAAAACCGGGAAAGACGTCGAGAAAGAGGTTTCTTAGAAAAGTCTGCTTGGAATAGAGTAGAATCCGAGCCCTAGCAGCCGGATGAAAAGGGCAAGGGGTCAGCGGGGGGAATAAGACAGGGGAAAAAAGTGATTCGGTGAAAGGGTTGGGAACTGCATAGAAGCAAACAAGCGGAAAAAAATCA
>Ga0179593_1396828_pt1 | contig 11583 bp, 11 predicted proteins | sample CZODoug2_1_08_16_FD_185931 | JGI IMG/M metagenome (GOLD analysis project Ga0179593, IMG submission 185931) | Vadose zone soil fungal communities from Angelo Coast Range Reserve, California, USA - CZODoug2_1_08_16fungal (PacBio error correction) | ecosystem: Environmental > Terrestrial > Soil >...
TTGTCAGAAAAAACGGTTTAGCTGCTCGTATTGGAAAATAGGATCGAGAAGAAAAGCCCGAAGAGACCCAAAAATGTCTGAGGAGAAATGAAATACTTTGGGGAAATGGGAGGAAAAACCGTGTGATAGAAAAGAAAACGTCCGCAAAACGGCGGGCGCAAACGGCAAGTCAGGTGGATGTTTTTGAAGCTAAAGGGGACTGGATGCAAAAAAAACGCCCGAGGGGCGGGCGGGCAAAAACCAGCCCAATAGATTGATGACGGAAGACGCGAAAAATGGCTAAAAGGGATGTTGCTCGAGAAACAACGATCTCCTCGGGTGTGCTGCCGGGGAATTTACTCAAAGGCACTCCTCAGATCCGCGACGATGACTCATGAAAAGGAGACAAATCGTCCGAGGGAGAAGAACGCGCAAAAGAAAGAAGAACTCGTCGAAACCCATGGTCGACAAGAAAGAAAGCTCGGCCATGGTGGGGATGGGTCTTGTACTCTCTAAGGCTTCAGGGCTGTTTCCTGAGAGCGCGCGCAGGGGCAACTTGGTTAACACGCAGAAGAGAGCTACCAGGGGAAAAAATGCGAGAGATCGGGGGAAGAAACCCGGGAACGGTGAGGGGGCGGGAATAGAGACCAGGAGAAGCTCTATCTTGGTTCGGGTACCAAGGAAAAGAGACGCGATATTGGGAAATCGATAGAAAAAGCTTCGATTCCTGCATCGGAGGCGCCAAAAAGGGGTGGACCAGGAAAAAAGGGGCTACGACAGGCAAAAGGCCGTCTCGTAGAGTTTATAAGTTTTAAGGTGTAAAGCGAGACGGAGGTCGCTGAGGGGAAAAGAAGAACGGTCCGCTGAGCAGGCGAAGCGAGATCCTCGGAAAAATATAGGAAAGGTCGTAGAAAGGGGATGCCCGAATTCGAGAAGGGGGTAGGCTTAGGGCGGCCAAGACCATATCGGGTCGTCGAAAACCAAAGGGTTTCACGGAATCTTGCCCATGGATAGGGGGGAAAAAAGAGTTGCTCGCACAACCACGCAGACAGAACGGACCGAGGCCCCAATTGTCCCCGGCCCGTCATTTTTTTGACCACGTCATGTCTAGAAAGGTTTGGGCCATTCTGCAGCGGAGAGCCTCGTCGACGCACGAGAGTGGGTAAAATCTATGAACAGAGCTGAACCTCCCGATTTCCGCGCAGGAAGGTGCCAATAAAAAGGCCTCGCGAGAAGAGACCTAGGAAGCTAATAAAGAAACAAACTAGGACCTCAGGGAGAGAAACGATCGTCAAATGGGGAATAAGTCTGCGGATGACTAACGGGGGCAACAATGATTATTAGACACGAAAAACTGAGCTCGGCAACAAGCGGGAAAGAGGGCAGAGAAGAAAAAAATGTTGACGAGAGGATCGCTTGCGGGCCGCAAATTATCTACTCCTTGCTTGTTTGCCTAAAAGAAAATGCAAGGTGTGGGGGGGGGCTGGGGGGACAGTGCGAGAAGAACAATGGTGGGGGTTCGTTTGAGGGGAATCTAGAAAAATTATTCTGGTATAAAAAAAAGGAAATTCGGGGATGAAGGAGCAAGGGCTCAAAGCCGGGGCGGTGTTACCCGGTCTCAAGGCAACCAATATAGCTCCAACAACGGAGGGGAATATAGGCTGACTCCGTCAAGCCCAAGAAAAGAAAAGGTGCTCAATTCAAGGTGACCCGCATGAAAGAAGAAGTTTGTCCTATGGATGTATGCTCCAAAAGAAGGTAACTAGCAACACGTTGCAGAGCGGAAGGGGGACAAAGAGAAGTGGGGGAAGGAGGGAGGCGCTCATCACAAGTCTGCCTTATTCCGATCATGCGCTGACAAGCCTGGAGTTAGGATAAAAAAACTGGGTAGAAGAGGAGGGCGAAGAGGAAAGGAGGAGGACTTGAAAAGAAGAAAGATAATATCACGTCAATAGGGAAGAAGGGGGGCCTCAAAGATTCAGTTCACTTCTTATCTCTGGGAGGTAGTTACTAGTGACTGGGCTAGCATCGGCTGAAACTTTTACAATACCGAAGGGAGAGGACACCCGAGGAGCTCCTCCAGCAATACCTGGTCAATAAGAGAGGAAAGGGCTCGACGATTGAATGAGGAACTGGGTAAGAATTACCTCCAAAATAGAAGACCTTCATTAAAGCAAACACGTAAAAATGGAACCTCGAAGTCTTCGAAGGGTGAGTGAGGAGGGTGGGGGGGCAGGGGCTAGACCACTCTCACCTTTGGGGAAACTATTAGCTGACTTCCAGATCCAGGGAGAAAGTACATAGACGCGGGAGGGGATGCGCCCAAAGAGAGATAGGAGCTAGACAAAGTTCAGTAGCCGTCGGGGCCGCCAACTGTTGAGAAGACTCCTAAAGGAAAGCAGATGGGGAACATCGGGACCTTGCATCACGTAGGAGGGATTTCAAAAAATTCTACGACCCGATCAAAAGAAGGGAGGGCCATCTGCTGAGCACATCTCCATTACCAAAAATATTCCCGAATAGTCAAAATTGAGCGGTAACGGAGAAGGGAAAGAATAGGAGGGGGAGGTCGAAAATGACCGGGGACATGGAAGGAGCACCGCAAAGAAGCTGTTTCTAACAAACGAAAAGACCTTTGAAGAACGTTCCCTTCTAAGGAGAAAAAAAAGAGAGAAATCAAGGGAAAACTTGTCCAGGATATTAGGGAAGAACGGCACGAAGAAGAAATGCCCTGCGGAGCGCAGAACGCAGGAAAAAGCTACGCAAAGTTCCACGAAACAGGGTCCATATAGGGAGAGGGAGAAAGGATTAAAAAGAGGTGGGATCATCGGTGAGGTGGCGACGGCGACGTATGAAATCTTGCCACGTCTCAAAAAACTAATGGGGAGAGGGGACCGACGGCAAGAAAGGAGGGCAAGAAGGATTTTGCAAACTGTCTGAAAAAAAGAGGACTTCTTAAGAACCGGAAAGAGCGAGGGGGGGAAGGAGTCGAATTTCCCATTTGGTTGAGTGGCTGGAGGAAGGGAAGAAGGAGGGCGAATAAGAAAAAAAGGTACCACCAAACCAAAACAACCAACCAAAAAAACCACCAAAAAACAAAAACAAACCCAAGGCGGAAAAGAAGCCCTTGCAAAGGACTCCCTTCATTCCTTAAAGGAACAAGGGGGGGGGGGTAAGGAAGGGACAAAAGGAAGACATTAGACTCATCATCTCCAAAATCTTGGGGATAGAAGGGAGTGACGGGAAGGGAGCTATACCGCTCGGACCGGGCCTCGAGCTCAACCCGAGAAAAAAAAAAAAAAAAAAAAAAAAAAAAAAAAAAAAAAAAAAAAAAAAGCCTAGAAAAAACAACTGTCTGTAGGAGTGAAAGGAAAGATTTGGGGGGGAAGGCCAGAATCGAGAAGGGAGAGAGGGGGGAAAGAAAGACCTAGGGAGCCCAACAGATTCGCTGGGACGAATGAGGACTTTGGGGAAAAGGGCGGTCGGGGGGGGTGGGGGGCCTTGGACATTGCAGGACGCACCAGGGGGTCTGGGGGGGGATTTCAAGGAAAAAGGGGACGGGTGGGAAGGAGAAAAGGAGCACGATGGAGGACGGCAGAACAAGAATACCAGAAGAAACACTTACTCCAAGTTAGCACACCTTGCTCCAAGTGAAGGAGCGGGGTTCTTGGAAAAAAGGCCAAAGAGGAAGGACTTTCAAACTGCAACTTAGGGGCAAACAAAGGGGGAAGATGCGCTGAGAGAAGTCAAAATATCTGTCCATAGGCCGGGAAAAGAAAAGTCTCCGGGTCAGCTCGAATTACCGGGGGGTGGGTATGGGGAAATCAAGTATCTCTTCTGAGGGTGAATGCGAGCGCGCGCGAGGGACAAAGTGATGTAGGCTAGCGGGCCAGAGGTAGGGGAAGACCAAAGTTGGCAATCGATGGGGATGGATCGGGGGAGAAGTAAAGGGTATCATAAAAAAAAACTTCTCGCATGGGGAGGCGGATGGGGCAGGCTATCGACGAAAAAAAGACGAGGTGGAGTGGAGCGCTGAAACGCCAACTAAGCCTGCCTCTGACCGGGGGAAAAGACGAGGCGATTCAAAAGAAAAACTACTTGATCTTATTTAAGTTGTAGGGGGAAAGCTGCCTCCTTTACTTGCAATCTCGAAACAGCGGGTTCAGGCCTGCCGAAAAAAGGTCTATCCGAAATCCCCTCGGCCGTGTTATCGGACGTGAACTATGGCCATCATCAACTAGATCTGAGCTGGCAAAGCGAGCTGATGGAGAAAAGGGTGCCGCAGGGGGGCACTAAGTCCCCGCCGGGATGTTTGCGCGTTCATCAAAACAGGAAACCACAATGGGCCTCCCGAAAACAAAGAGAGGGGTCAGGTGAAGGGAAAGGGTACGGGTCTGGGGGAAAAAAAGAAAGGTCCATAAAATTTTGGCGGCCTGACAGGCACGACCGCAGGGCCTCTGCGAGAAAAGACCGGGTCAAGTCGTTTAAAAAGCTTCTTAGTCCCCGGAAAGCAGTGACAGCCCTCAAGAGAGGAGCATCACAAATCAAAAAAATATTGGTACCTCGAATCTAAGATCTCAGCAAGGCTGGCCGCACGTACGGCAAAAAGGGAGGGGAGAAGGAAAGCGACGCGCAAGGGAAGCTTCTGAATTCCTCTATGGGAGGATGAACGACACGGAAGAACTACACAGCAGAAGCGGGGGAAGCAGAAGGGAAGCGTTCTTCGAATTGCCGCCCAAAGGAATAGGGCGCCGGGCGACGGAGGGGGTGTGAGCTGGATGCAAGGAAAGGGGGAACAAACGGCGTTTGGACTCCCGTACGGGGGGGGGAGGGGGGCTTGCTCTTTTATGAGGAGAAATTGAAAAGGAATATCAATCGGAAAAGGCAGGAGACTTGCCGGGCAAGGCCTGGCCGCGTTAAAAATCCCACTATAGAGTAAAAAAGTAACTATTGATATATGGTGCAGAAAGGGGCAAGGCAACGACATGCTCCGGCAAGGAGAGGAAGCCAGCCGTTTTTCAAGAAATGATCTTTTAAACATTCTTGGCCAAAATTATCGATCCCCGAAAAGCACCCGTGGCCTCCGTTACCAAAAAACAGTAACGTCTTCCGACACCACAACGAAATGAGGACACGGAGGGGCCTATCATTGGGGGAGGCAAGGAAAAAAAAAAGCAAAACGGGGATTCAAAATGATCTCGGATGGGACGAGAAAGCGCGGCGTGCGTCCTTTACTCCCAAAAAAAAAAAAGTAATCAAATTCCTCTCCTGGGGCGGGCTCAGCGGCGGATCAAGGAGGGAAGGGGAGGAACAAATAGGGTGGTCGGGGGGGAGTTAAATGCGAGGGGAAGGAGGGTCAAGGAAGGGCACCGAAAGTACCCCTGCATCGCCTTTGGAAGAGGGACAAAAAATCTGTGCTACTCGGCTCTAAAGGGCCATAGCGCATGAAAGATAAGGTGGAAAAAAACAACGGAAGTTAAAAAGAAACGAAGCAACCTGTCTGGCGGCCAGGTGGGGAGGTCTAAAAACGCAAACCTATCCACGTGAACTCCGTGCCATATCCGGAACGAGGAAAAAAAACACGACATCTAAAGGCTGACAGCAAAAAAAAGAAGATCTATTAGGAACATTTGGATACTCAAGAAGATCTCGAAGGAAAAAAGTCGCCTTGTTCCCGCTGGCAGCCGCAACGGCCACAAGATGAAAGGGGGGTCTGCCAGAAAAAGGTCTTCACTTAGACGCTTGTAAACGATTCGTACGAAAAGAAAAAACTTCGGGAAGCTGAAGTTGAAAACCTCGTCGTCTGTAAGGCGAAAGACGATGCATTCATCCGGGGGAAGATCCCGCCAAATAGAAAGAAGTGCGTCGATGGCCTTGTAAGAACCGCAACGAACTGGGGGGGCCCTAGGATTCAGGGTACTCAAACACCTACGCCTCAGATAAATAGTGCCACAATTTGGGCGAAGAAATAGGACTGCCGTCGGCGACGACTACAGAAAGGAATTCAATATGAGGCCACGAACAAAGGACAAAGCCAAGAAAAGCTCGACTCGATCGTCCCAGTACACCACAAGAGGTTTCTCCCAGTGAGAAAGTTTGAAATCGGGCGGGGGGGAAGACCGGCGCGGGGAAAAGGAGAAGGCGAGTTTGATCTCACTCTCGCGGGACGAGCCTAAGATAAAGGAACCGACGGAAGAAGGAGGGCAGAAATTTCTTAAAACATCACACCCATAAAAAAGGATCAATTTAACAATGGGGGCGCGAACAGCAGCAAGGAGAGAAAAGTGGGGGACGGATGGGGGGTGCGGGGTCAGTCCAGTCCGTAGAAGAGCCAACTCGCAGGAAAAACATTCCACCCTGAGGCGGAAAGAAAAAACTCCAAGAACCTCCAAGAAAGGAAAAGCGGGGGCCATATACAGGATGTTTAAAGCCAGGACTCATTCGGCCCTCAGCAAAGGAAGTCATGTGGGGATCAGAAGGGCTTTCAGAAAGAATCTGGGGGTCAGGCTCAGACCTCGCCGCAGACGTGGCGAGAAAGGGAAAAGAATCTCTCACAAGGGGGGTATGAACGATATCAGGCCGATCGACGAATTCGAAAACTGGCCCAGGAGACCAAAAGGAGGGAGCGAAAGCCCTTAGAGAACAACACAGATGTCGCAGGGGGGAGGGGGACGAAATTGGGCGATTTCAGAGAAATCCGGTGAATGCCCTAAAAGTCGTTCGAAAAAGTGGAGCTTTGTGTTTCTTTGGCCAGACGGTATGGAAAAAGGTGTGGGGAGCTCCAGGGGACCCCCACCCCCACCCGCCGATATTCGGACGGCCTGAACCATCACATGAAAAAGCCGCCACACTTGAAATGAGGGCCCGCGAGAAAACATTCTCCAGATCTAATGGGAGGAGTGCAACTCTCCGAAGAAAGAGTGGGGCCTGCAAATAAAAAAATAAAAAAAGGGGACCTTTCGAAAAAAGAGCTGCGCGCTCAGAGATATCGATCCGTCCAGGCGTGGGGCCGTCCGGTCCCACAGCACCGGATCATCAAAGAGGGGAGACCGGTCTAAAAAGATATAGGCCATGGTGGGGATGTCAGTACTAGTAAGGGGGCTCTTTTGACAGGGCCTGAATGTAGGTTCCGTAGAACGAAAAGGCAAGCCGAGAAATAGTCGACCAATGTGGAAAAAAGCTATTTTCGAGGGAAAGTAAAGCAAGGGCCGAAAAAGTAGAGTTCGCTGACGGCCGTATAAAGAGCTAAAAAGACTCGGGCTTCCATAGGCAAACTCTATGGAGGGTCGCTCCTAAGAAAGGGGCTGGGCGAAGCCTCTTCATCTGCAACTTCGTATCCGGGGAGGGGGGGTGGACCAGTGACTACCGATACATTTCAGACTCAAAGCTCTTGATTTGATTCTTAAAAGTGGACAGAGTGACAGTGGGAAAGGGAAAGTTCCTTGAAACGAACATCATCGGGGGGGGGCCTTCTTAACCAAAAAACAGGCGTCCCGCGCGCTCCGCTAAGGGCTCATGGGGGGGAGGTTAAATGATCAAAAGCTACCGAGAGATTAAATGGAACCGAGCTATTATTTCGGTCTGAAGGAAAGGGGGGGGGGTTCGAATCTAGAAAATGTCCGAAGGATAGGTTGAGCGTGAGGGAAACTCAAAAACGGGGAGGATAAGGGGGGTAAGGCGTCCGACGGATGGTTAGGGGCAAACCGCATGTCCATAACTTATTTTGGCCTTGCTAGGGAAGAAGTCCTCGCGAGAGCGCCCGCTAAGAGACCTTCTGAAAGTCTCAAAGACAATTTAAAACCCGCAAGAGCTAGACGATGCCATGAGCTCAGAAAAACCAGGGAAAAAAAAGAGGTACCTCGACCTCATCTCCGAAAGAAGCAGTATATGAAAACTCTAGGAAAAAAGACGCGCAAAGGAGCGAGGGGTACGTAGGACCGATGCTTAGAACTAACACGACTGAAATGCAGCGGAAAAGGGAAATATCAGCAGCCGAAGCGTTGAGCTAAAGGGGGAAGGGCCAGTTTAGTCACTGCTTTTTGGAAACGAAAAGGACCTCAACTCAGTTCCATACTGCGGTGGTAAAAAGCGCGCCGCAAAGGGGGAGTGGGAAGTAGTACGGGGAGGAGGTCCTCCTTACAATCTGCTCCGGAAGGGGGGAAAACGGGTAGGGGAAGAGGTGTTTACAAGGCGCAGGAAAAAGATAGTCTCACAAACAAAAGGGGAGAAGAATAGATTGGGCCTGCGATAACACCGGGGAGAAGGAAAGACCAGTTCTCAACAGGGGCTTTTACCGGTTAGAAAAGTGATGGGGCCTCCATTCAGGAAAGCGAGACTTCATAAACCGTTAAGGCGGAGGAAGGGGGTTCCAAAAAACGTTTTCATTTAGGAGTCGCTCATCAAAAGACGTTCCAAGGTCTAGAAAGGGGGGCGCAAGGCCGATCAGGACAGCTTGTCTGGAAAGGCTTATCCTCGGATCTAGTGTCGAAGATTAAAACAGGTAAGCGAGGCCAGGGAGACGGGAAAGACGGAAAGAAGGGGGGGCAAGGGCGGGGCCTGCACGGCTCGAGTAGAGGGGGGCCTATTAAGGGGAAGGTTTTAGGGACTTTCTGGACAAGGCAAAATAATGGAGGCCCTCTCTTAAAGACTCAGCCACATGTTCAAGATCGCGGGAAAAAAGCTAGGGGAACATGGACGAAAGGAGCAAAGAGAGCATGAATGCGCAAATAACTAGAAAAGGAGGGGGTTAAAGCAAACACATGACAGATACAAAAAGTGAGAACTCCTGTCTGCGAAGCGGTGGGGTTGCGGGGGGCAAGCCAAGAAAAACAGTAGTCAGGGGAGAGGGGGGCTCGACCAATGCAGTCCCAAAAAAAGAAAAGAAACTCTCGGACTCAAAATATAGTCTTAGCGATTAGGGGGAAGAAGGTAAGAAAGATCAAGAGATAGACGGGAGGAGAGAGGGAGACGCCGTGGCTCCAGGAAAGACTGACACAAAATGTTAGTTGGGGGGGGAAAAAACAGACACTCAAGGAAACTTGGTAACCACAGGTCAAGACCCAATCAGAGCTTTCTGAAGATCGTGCAGTGGGCCGTACGAAAGACGTAAGGGCCCACCCTCAACGCACTATGGGAAGTCAGAAGAAAATCGGAAGCCGCCAAATAATTTGGAACTTTAAAAATGATCACCAGCGAGAAGCGGTTGGGAGAAAACTCAGAGAGGCCTGGACGCTCAACCGCAGAAACAGGTCCCGGGTGAGGAATAAGAAACTAGACGTGGCAATTGTAAAGAGGAGAGGGAACTCGTGCGGCGATGCAGTCGGCGCTCAGGAACAAGCCCGAAGAGCTCAGCGTCCCTCCATCCACACCATGGGACGAGAGCGGGCCTGTCGAAATGAAAAAGGTTGAAGAAGAGGGGCGGGGAGCCGTAGCAAAAAGGCCGGATCTTGGGATCAGAAAAAGAAGGGCGAGCAGAGGAGGACTTGACCGGGAAAGGGAGGGCTCGGGGGTTTCCCTGGTCGAAAACACAAGCGGAAAGAGGAATGGTGATCCGACTAAGACATCGAGAGATGGAGGCCCAGCAGGAGAGAGGGTCAGTACTGTGGGAGGATGGTATGGGGTGACAAAGGAGGAAACGCTGTCTCATGCAAACTGTCCAGGGAAAAGAAAAACAAAGCCGTGCCTACTTCTAGGCACGCGTTCCTTTCGGGAGGAGGAAGAAGGGACAGGGAGGACTGACAAAACGAAAAAAAGGACTCTCTTCAATCAATTCATTGGAGAGGAAGAAAGCCGGAAGGAGAGACACTCGCAGAAAACATTCTTCGCTCTCAACCTGGCATCGAAAAGCTACTCTCAAAAAAACGTAGGGAATGAAAGAGAGGGGGGGAAGAAGGACCTGGGTGAAGCTGAGACTATGAGATAGGAAAGCTCTCGCGACAGGATACCAAAAAATTCGGGGAGACTTTGGGAAATGTTCATTAACGAATAGTCCGGCCGCCCGCCCGAAAAAAGCAAGGGACGGCGGGCGCAGTCGCAAGTCTAAGGGGGGGGGGGGGAGGGAACCGACGAAAGGATGGACCGAGATGTCTAAGGAAAAAATACCCGCATAAAAACCAAGTACAATAAATTAAGTTCAAAGAGGCAAACACAACTTCTCCAAGATCGATTTCTTAGGGAGAAAAGAAAAAGAGCTCCTCGGGGAAAATACTAGGGGAAAAAGCCACATCCTTTGCGGGCAAACGCGACAAACGGGCAGAGCGCTAGTAAGAGGATCAACGATCGCCTCGGCGTGACAGCCGGGGGGAGAAACAAAAAGCCACCAGACTCGGACTAGGGAGGGGGAAAAGGGGAGCTCCACCATGGGTTTGGGACAGGGGACGAATGGGCGCTTCGTTCTGGAAACGGCCGAAGCGCGGAGGGCAGCTAGGGAAGGAGGGGGGTCGTTCGCCGACGGCAGGATAGGAGAAAAGGAGGTCAGCGATGGCTATTTTGCTTGGGAACTTAGGGACTGGGTAGCACAAACTAGCCCTATGGCGAAACAAGCTTCTTCGCGGGGGAGAATTGGACGGATCAGGAAAGAAGCTATATTGGCGCTCTCGCTACAAAAAAAACTGCATAGAGGAGAAGACGATGTTTTACTCAGGACGACCGAAGGTCGACACGAGGGCATGCCGATCGGAAGAGAGATTGATCGGGGAAAGGGTGATAGAGGAGTTGAACATCGAGGGACAACGGGGACACTAACATCAGCGTGGGTCATTAGTCTTCTGGGCCGAGGGGGGTGGGCGAACCAAGGCGCAAAAGGCGCGAGAAAGATTCCGATGGGTAAAGTAAACTGAATAAAGAATCACGGAGACCGAGAGCTTCAAAAAGTAAACCGGCCGAGAAAATTATGTGCGGTCGGCCTGAAAGGGGAAATTGCAAAAACTAGAAGGTCTAGTTTTGGCGCGGGCTCGCACCAAAACAACACAAGAGAAGCCAAAGAACAGGAGCCGCTGGGGTGGGAAGGAGGGGGTTCAACGTCACAAATTGGGAGGGGAGCGACAGATAGGGGTTGGTCTGAAAAGTCTAGGCGATGCCAAGCTTCTATCAAAAGAGCTTGTAACGGCATAGGGGAAAAGGGGGGGGCCTGGGGGAAGAAAATGTGGAAAGAGCCAGTAAGTCCATGTAAAAAAGATGAGAGTCAATCATTCATCTGGCTCCAACCAGTCACCAAATTGTGGACCTCGACCCTCTAAATATCCGCCGAGGCAGGAAGGACGTAGCGGCAAACTGAGGGGGGAAAAAAGGGAACTAAAATTAGATACGCAGGTTATCTACCGAACGCGATATTCAAATCTCTATCAGAAAGAAGCCAAAGAACACGGTTTCTGCTAGAGCAGGTGGATCCAGAAAAAAGGGATCAGGACGCCGGGCGCACTATTGGGTTTATTAGAGGAACCAAGGGTTGGGACAGAAGGAACGACCGAAAAGTTGGGAAAAGGTTGGGCTTGCGTCGTGGGATCTACGAATTGAAGGGAAACAAAGGGGGGCAAATATGGCAAACGGAGGAGGAAATTGGACGGGTAGAAAGGGACTTTCAAGGGGGGTCCCGGAAGGCCCAAT
>Ga0179593_1403825_pt1 | contig 11582 bp, 19 predicted proteins | sample CZODoug2_1_08_16_FD_185931 | JGI IMG/M metagenome (GOLD analysis project Ga0179593, IMG submission 185931) | Vadose zone soil fungal communities from Angelo Coast Range Reserve, California, USA - CZODoug2_1_08_16fungal (PacBio error correction) | ecosystem: Environmental > Terrestrial > Soil >...
AGTAAATGTTTGTTTTAATGACAAAAAATTCGGCGCATGACAAAGGGAATTGCTTAAAGGTACGTGATGATAAAGCGAAATTACGACACAGGGGGAGGGGTCTGCCGTTCCCGGAAGGGAAAATGGAACGTGAAACAAAGAACAAAAGATGGAGGGGAAAAGACAATGCATCGAATGAAAAAATACACCACCCACGCCCGAGGTTTACGCTGGCCACCAAAGTCCTTCCGGGGAGAAAGGGGGGGGGAAAGAAACGTCAATAATTTTCCTTGACCGAACCGCACGAGTTCAAGCGTTGGCAGTTCCGCGAAAAATGTCCACGGGTGGGGGGGGGTTTTCTAAAACAAAAAGAAGAAAGGGGGAAGGAAACAAAAGGGGACAGTCTCCCGGTGGGGAGGGTTTTAAGAATCAAAAGACTAAGATGCAACCAAGCGCAAGCCCGTCATCATGAACGCGTCCACCGACATGGGATAGGTAACAGCAAAGGGTTTCCGGGAGAGGAAAGGGGACCGGGAGGTCCTCATCGCCAGGGGGAAGCATGGAGGGCTGGGCATTCAACTTTTGTCTCCAAAGCAAATCAAATTCGAAAAAAGGAAATTCCGGATTGAGGGTTATCTTTTTTAGCGGGGCATGGGGGGAGGGGGGAAAGAGGAAAAAGTGACGACACTACACCCAAAAAGGTCGAGTTGAAAAAAAAAAAAAATCAAATTTTGGACAAGGGCCAACTGACGAAGCAGGGCTTAATTGTAGGGGAAAAAAAACAACACGCCTGAAAAAAAAAAAACTTGAGGGAATCGAAAGAACGGTTCGGGGGGGACCCGGTATATGAAAAAATGCCCAGAGGAACCTTAGCCCTAAACGCGCCAATGGGCAGGGTGGTTGGATCGGGCTGTGGAAGGGAGGAAAAAACTGAACAGGTCCGAAAGAATTTGTCCGGATTTGAAAAGAGAAAAACGACCGAAGTGTGGGGGTCTCTTCAACTTTGACCTGAAAGGAAAAAGGACCAAAGTCCGTTTGGAGGGAAAAGGGTACGGTACCTTCTTCTAAGGAAGGAGGCACGGGGGAGGGGGAGGGGAAAGGCAAAAGAACTCAGTGGACCCAAGGGTTGGTTGTTTGTTTGGGGCGAAATGTTCCCGGCGACAGTCTGGAAAGGAGGGGGTGGGGGTGGCGGGCGTGACTCTGACAGGCGAAAAAAGTTGATTCCCTTAAGGTACACCCGAAAGCTTAGGGGTGGTAGTGGGGCACGGGACTCAAGGGCCCCCAGCACAAAAGAGCAGCGGGCCGACCGTGTAGTTGGGATCATGTGCTTGCAAAAACATTAATCAGGGGGGCGGGGGGTGAGGCGACAAAGGATCGGGGACTGCCTGGGACAAACTTGGCCACATTAAAAAGCAAAAACTTACAACATTGGAGAAAAACAAAAATAAACCATCAAGATCAAAAAAAACACGGTAAAGGTGGCCCCTTTGGGCAAAGCCTGCAAGGTTGAAGAAACGGCACAGAATCGATCCATTGGAAATAAGGGAGGGGGAGAGAGACAAACACAAACCCAAATTGCAAAAGAAGGAAAAAGAAGGGAAAAAGTGGGTAAATCAATGAAAAAGAACGAAGGGGGGGTCCCCTGGACCGCACCCAACAATTGCACGGGACGAAAAAGGGGAAAGTGGGGAAGTCTTGGTGAAAACCATTTTGGGAAAGACGCTCGCACCGTGAAAAAAGAAAGGAGAATCACGAACAGTTGGTCAAAAAACACTTACCTCGTTGATAGAAAGCAAAGGACCCAAGGACACGACGATTAGGGTGGGGGGAGAAGGGGCCAGGTGAGCGAAAGAACTCGGAGATTATGAGTGGAAAAAAACGGGCGGTCGGACCTCTTTTTTAATACCGGAAGGAAAAAAAGAAAACATCAAATCCACATAAATACAAAACCCATACAAGGGACCCCATCCCCATCCTTGTCTTGCGCTCAAATAGACCCGCCTATCCCCAAGAAATAAATATCCTAGAAACTGCCTATTCGCCATTCCTAAACAGATGGACCAAAAAAGGCCCATAAAAAAAAAAGGGGAAAAAAAAGCCAAGGGGTCGTTCTATTTGGGGAAAAATACCGAAAAAATGTCCTTGGACAAAAGTTGTTACGGTGGAGCCACGAGCTAACGCGGGGTCTTCAGATCTCGGGGAAGTGGAGGGGAAAAATGTACGGTCTCCCTTCAAGAAACGGAAAGAATATGTAAAAATTGACTTGGACATAAGGCCACTCCGCTTGAGGCCAAATCGGAAAAAAGAGATAAGAAACATTCCAGACTTATCTGGAGCAGGGGGTTTTTGGATAAAAAATCTTGGAGAGCTCTCCTATTATGATGTACTGTCAAACCGCGTAGTCACGCTGAACTCCAAAAATGGAGATCAGGGATTTTTACCTTTAGTTTAGGGGGCTGGAAACCCATTGGGAAGAAGAAAGAAGTTTCCTTAAAAGGGGGGGAAAAGTGGGCGGGGTGAAGAAACAGCCATTTCTTCGGTTTCGAAAGGGGGGGGGGAGGGGGGGCCACCTAGAACTAATTTCTTCAGACATTCGACCCAACCAAAAAAAAATCCCAAAAATCTTCAGTTCAAAAGGGTTCACACCAGTTTCGTCCCACTGAAAAAAGATGGGGTGTCCCGGGGTAGTTGTGGGGAGGGGGGGAAAGAGGGCAGTTTGACTGTTTGCCCAGCCGGGGCTGTTAAATGAAAGGCAGGGGGAATATTGGGTCACCACTTTGGGGGAAGTTCAAAACGGGTCTTTCGGGGGGTTCAGGGGGGGGGTTGGGAAAAAATTTTCAATTAAATGGGAAACAAACTTTAAAAGGCACCAGGATGGGCTGATAACAAAGTTAAGGTTTCACAAAAATGGGCAGGGTCATTTTTCCTCCCCATAGAAAGGTAACCCAGAGACCTTTATCAGACAAACTTAATGTAAAAACCTGTGAAGAAAAAGGGAAAAAAAGGGCATTAGGCAAAAATTCCCGGGAGTTTTTTAAGGGGGGTTAAAACAGGCAAAAACTGGCAAGGGGTGATCTGTAAAAAACACGGGAAAATGGAGTTTTACTCCGAGGCATCACGAGAGTCATCACTCAAGGTTGTCCTCAGTTGCAAAAGACCAACAGGAGAGGACCAAGAGAAAGAGGAAGTAAACTCTAACCAATGGAAAAAAAAGGGAAGATCCGTGAAAAAACGACAGAAAATGGACAGGGGGGAAAAAACACCTGTGGCGGGAAACATTTTTACTGGACGGCATGTTACCTTGTTTTTTTCAAAAAGTGGTTTGGGGGACGAACATCCCAAAAGAAACGCGCGCAACCTTTAGCTCAATCTGATATTTTGAAAAAAGCCAAAATTCTCTAGGGTATTTGTGGGGGGGAGAGGTCCCATGAAGAAGCACGAAGGAAAAGACCAAAAAACCGTCCTTGAGGGGGGTGGGGGGGAAGCGTTGGTTTTTCAAACGTGTAAAAAGGGTGGTCCATCCCTAGGGGGGATCGTACCGGTCAAAATAAGTTTTATCCTAACCCAAGCGGAGGAAAAACCGTGTTCGGGTCATTTAGAATCGACTCACTCAAACCCAAAACAAACAAGAGATTATGGGAAAAAAAAAAGAAGATACGTAAGGGGGGTTACCAAGCCCAGAAAGTGTCTTTAACTCAACGCTCGTGTTAGGGGAGGGTAAAAACTTGTCTGTACGAAAAGGAACAAACCAATAAGCAAAAAAAACCACACGAAGGGTTAAACAGAGGTCCCTTCTTAATAGGCACACCAGAAAAAAGGAAGCAACCAGATCAGAAGGATTGCAAAAAAGCAACAAAGGCTGTAGACATGGAACAGGGCCGCGCGGCGGGGCCATACTGGGGGGAAACCGAGCGAAAAAAGAAAAACAGACCTGAAAGAAAATTGGGGGGGAGGAAGACAATCAATTGTACAAGCCGTGTGTTAGGGAACAAAAGGAGTTATTGTTCCCCATTGAGAAAGGGCTTGAAGAGGGAGTCGACTCGGCTTTTGGGTTGAATTCCATGAAAATAACGGGGACTATCAGTGGTTTGCACCTGGACGGGACAGAAAACCGTTGCAGAACCAAAATTTGAAAATGGGTTGGCCCTAAAGTTGGGGCGGTGATGAAGAGGTCAAGGTCCCCACATTAACGAGGGTTGCTTCAGCGAGAAAAAGGGTGAACGGGGGAAGGGGGACATGGAAAGTGGGTTAACTTTTTTATCCAGAAAAGTGGGAAATCACTTGGGGACCTGGCGTCGGCAGTGGGGGGGGTGGCAATAAAACCCCTCCCGAAATGACTTGAAATACACCTAGCCCCTTAAAAAGCAAGAAAGGAAAACCTTCACGCCCCGCCACACCCAAAAAGGCCCAGGACAAAAAAAAGATGAAAGCTAGTCAAAACCTTGAGGCACAAGGGAATACGCAAGCTCCTCGAAATTTGGTTGAAAAAGGAAAACAAAGGCTGGGAAATCACACGCCCCGACCATTGTTGGTGGAGTAAAAGCTTTCAGTCCAACATGAAAAAGGGGGAAAAGTATGATAAAATTTGAAAAAAAAGACTGGAGGAACATCGGCGACCATTGAAGGACAGGGGAAAAGCCGCGGAGGGAGTATCATCACTGGGAAATACACTATACAACAAGCTTTGGACAAAGGGGAAGGAAGGGGGTTGCAAAAATATTCCGGACCTTGGGCCTCGAGGGAGAATGAAAAGGCAAGAGAATATAAAAGGGGGACAGGTTCCTGAACGGTAAAAGACTAACCGAGCAACTGCCGCATCCAACCCGAAGCAACTAGCAGCAGGCATAACTAAAAAAAGGTGTCATCCATCTAAATCAAGGAATTAACCGGAGGGGGGGGTTAAGGTGAAAAAAATTGGGGCGTTGGGGTTCTGCCGCAGGGGAAAATGCAGGCATAAGACGGCCGCCCGAGGCATGCACTTCTATTTGGGAAAAAAAAACGGGGGCTTTCCATCAGAAAAATTGTCAGAAAGATAATATGGGGATAGCTGCTGTTGCGCAGTCAAGAGAAAAGGGCCAAACAAAAACCAACGAGGATTGAAAAGGAGGGGCACATCTCCCTTAAAACCCAACAAAAGCAGACTAAAAGTGAAAAGGGACACGAAGTTGCTCAATACAGTAGTTTACTAAAACTTAAAGGAGCAAGTTGGAACTTCAGTTAAACAATGGAAAAGCCAAAAGAATCCACAAAGCAACACATGGGGGGGGAGGGGGGTCCTTGTCAGGGCATTCTCTAACGGAAAAAGGGACTGGGCCAGGAGAGGACAAGGCGGGGGGTATAAAAAGTGTCCATTTATAATGTGCCTACTAGGGGGGGGGGGGGGGTGGAGGGGGAAAGGGGAGAACCATCCCTCCTGTCAGAGGAAAATAAATTTCAAACAAACACGTGGGAGAAAAAAAGGAAGGGAGGACCACAATGGCACCAGAGTGCAGGGTTGAGAGCGATCCATTTAGTCAAAGGGAAGGGGGGTAGAACGGTAAGGCTTCAGGAGTTTGGCGGTAAAGTCCCAAGGGGGAAGGAAGAGGACCAGTGTCAGAACCACCTATGATCCATGCCACAAGAGACAACCGTTGAGAATCGATTCAGGGAAAGTAAAACAACAACCAACCGGCGGACCAGATGTTGTGGCAGGGGGTTCGGTCACCCCATCGGGGCGAAATAAAGTCGGTGTGAAGTCCGGGGAAAAAGCGACCCGTATTGAAGAACGAACGGGGAAAAGTGAACCAAGACGAGTAACTATGCCGCATGGGAGCAACAACCGCCGTGAACAGGTACTGCCCCCCGCAGGTGCAAAAGGGGTGGGAAAATGGAAAAGAAAAAATCAGCCTGTCAGATCAGAAAAAACAAAGGTCAAAAAGAACTTTTCATGTTGCCAACGTGGTGGAAGGCGTAAAACGCCGGGAAAAGTGTTCATAAAATTACAGGTAAAAACGATTGCTCCTAACTTGTTTGAGCAAACAGGACAAGGATGAAAAAAACCGACAAAAAAAACACGAAGGCCTCGTGACCCGCAAAACACCCAGCGGGTTCCGGGGGAAAAATGTTTATTAACCGGAGTACCAAAAAAGCGAACCACAAGCCGACAACTTTTGCCGAGTGAAAAAAGGAGGACCGGAAAAGAACGCTTCGGTAGAAGGGAACAAAGGACAAACCCGGGCCGGTGCGGACTGGGACATTTTTGGGGCAACAGGGGGGGAAAAGGGCCTTCCTGGGCCAGGTTCAAAGGGAGAAAATACCAAAGGGGTATGGTGGGGGAGGGGGAAAAGAACGGGGGTGGTGAAAAACTGGATAAAAACATTAATAGATTCTGGCCTGCGACCACACGCCGGAACTTCCTCTCACTTAAAAAATGGGAAGTAGAAAGAGTAAATATTCTTGAGCGGTTAAGACAAGGTAGTGGGTAGGTCGACAGAAAGGCATCGAAACGTCTAAATTGTTTCCTTGAAAACACCCGTCAACTACAAGGCAATGACCGTGTTACCTGGGCGTGCAGGGTTCTTGAGGGGGAGACAAAAAAACCCTTTGAAATAAAGGAGGAAAGGACCCAGAAACACGGGATGGAACAAGAGGTGGGGGGGAAAACGTTCCATTAACGTGGGACCAAGGCCTGTGAAGGGCCCATGTCGCCCAAGGGGGGGAGTCCATACAACCGAGGCTCGCGTTGACAATGTGGCACAGGGCACATAATTGGTGGGGGCGGACAGGAGAAAAAGGCCCAAAAAAACCATACCGTTTAAGACTTCAGGACGCCCCGGTAGGGGGGGGGAAGGAATTAAGGAATTAAACCCCCGGTCATCGGCCCAGGGGGCTGACAGTGAGGTGGTTCACTTTCCCTGACAAAGCCACCAAAAATTCTGAGAATGAAACAACAACAAGGGTAGGAAATGGGATCTCCGTTGTTTTTGGTATGGTGAAAACGCAAAACTACGTGGGCACGCATGACCGGCGGAAAGGGTAGTACGTGAGGGAAAGAAATTCACATCTTCGAAAGGACAATGGGAACTTGAGCGGGGGGGGCCGACAACGTACACTTAAAAAACGCCGGCAGCAGGCAGTCCCCGCACGGGGGAGAAGGTATGGCATTTGAAAAAACTGCCGAAAAAAAAGGGAAATTAAACGCACGAGTGCAAGACGTGGGTTAGTGGGCAAGTCCAAACGGGGATTACTTTAAAAAAGAAAGGGGAGACCAGACAGAAAAAAAGGACGCCGGAACCATGCAGTGGTTTTTAACGTGTGGGGTAATAAAAAGAGACAACCCGAATGATGCAGAACCACGGGAACAAAAAATTAGGGGAACGCTGAAAAATTCGGAGTCTAGAGAAAGCCATTTTCCAGGGGGGCGAGAGGTTGCGAGGGGGGGTTGCCCAGCCCCAAACTCCAAAGGGAAATTTCGGCAGGGGCCGTTTTTGGCCACAACTGTAGACACACAGTCCGACCAGTTCATTGAAACGCGTTGCCGCCGAAAGAAAGGGGGGAGGGGAGCCTTAGCCTTGAACTTTTCAAATCACGGGGGTATCACAAAAGGAACGCCTGACGAGCCGAGGGGGTCCTGCACTCAAAACAATGTTAAGTTACCGAGCAAGGAAAAAAGGAGAAGGCAACCACGAAAAAGAATCAGACCAGGTCAATGGGGGGAAAAGTGGAAAGAGAAAAAGAACTGAAAAAAAGGGGGGGAGCAGGGCCTTTGGGAGTTCCTAGTATTTATCCAGCCTAACTGAACTCGGGAGAAACGTTTACAAGAGGAGACTCTGGGGGGAACGACCGGGCCATAAACGGAAGGAGCTGCCAGAAAATGTAACCGCGAGGGGTCACCGGGCTTATTTTAAACCAAGATGGGGGGGGGGGAAAAAATTGATCCTGTTAGGGAAGTCATTCAGTGGTGAAGAAAGTGTCCCAAGGGACCGGACGGGCTGGGGCAGATTAACAGGGGGTGGTGAAAATGGAAAAGACCTTCGGGGTGGGAGGTTGTGACCGAGAATGTTTTAATGCGAGAAATACAACGACCGTTAGGTTGGTAGAAACGGCGGGAAAAAAAAAAAAAAAAAATCTTAATACTCTCCCGGGTGACAAAGGGAACGACCCATGTAACAGAAAAATGAAAAATGCCTGCCCCCCAGCAGTTTCAACAAAGGGGGTTAGAGAAGAAATTCAAAGTGGGTCTGAAAAGGGGCAACACAGAGAGTGGTTATCATCTGTTAGTGACCACAGTACGGAGGGTCACTGTGCAAAAAAAGAAAAAAGGAGGGAAGTCCTTACACCAAGGTTCAATTTCCTAAAGTGACCAGCCTCAATAGCGGACCACCATACATCAAAAGGGGGCACAGGGGGGGGGGGAAGCCTGGCAAGGTGCAATCGACGGGGACAATGGAAAATAGGGGCTGAATGATGACTACCGACAAGAAAAAACACCGGACAATGCGCCCTAGACCGTGGGTCCCGAAGCTTCGGGGCCCTCGCCTTTGAAAAAAGACTTAAAAAGGTTAACATTCCGTGAAAACTAAAGTGGGGGAGGCCCTAGGCACGGAAACGAAAAACATGGAGTGACACCTCTCTTCTGGGGGGGGTTCCGGAACCAAATGAAAAAGAACCAAATAATTGTGCAAAAACAATAAAAAAACGACAGCAAAAGGGCAGAATAAGGGCAAGGGATTTAATATGAAGGTTATGTTAACACGGGGGGTATTCGCACCACGCAGCGGGGGGAACCAGGAAACCATACCTTTTTGTTGCGGAGCAGCAAAGCAGCTAAATCCATCAGAAGAAATGAAAAGGGAAAGTTCGAAATAAATCTGGTACCCCCTGCAAGAAAAAGTGCTGATGCCGGAAGGAAACGGACCAAAAGGAGGAAAATTCATTGCAAGCAAAAGAAAAAAAAGGGAAAAAATGGAAAAACGAGGCCGGTCCTTCTGTTGGCATAATGACGGGGGCTTGGGAATAAGCCGGGAATTGGAAAAAAAAGAAAAGTGGCAAACACTTAGAGTGGGGGACAAGGGTTGCAACTGTGACTTAGCTAACTTTTACATGAAATCCCCAGTCACCTTGGGGAATTTGAGAAAAGGTTGTCAAGGAAACTGAAACCCAAAAAACCAAAAGGACGAACGGGAAAGTAACAAGGAACCGGAAAAATAAATCGACCGGGGAAAACTTCTTAAAACCAGGGGCCGTTGTCAAGAAAGTAAGTTCGAATTTAGGGGGGACCAAATGAATGATTTGACGGCGATCGCGGGAACCTAAAACAGAGAACTTGGGGAATGGCGTCGAAGCCCGAGGACCTTTCAACATGAGGGGTGAGTTCAAAAAAGGTTTTTCATTTTAAATGAAGGGGGTGGGGGGGGGGGGGAACGGTGAAAGAGAATTTTTTGCAAGCCAAACAACCCAGGCGCGGGGGTAAAGGGAATCGACGCGGGGACCTACCCTCAGCTACAAAGACAATTTGCAAAAAGAACCTTCCTCAGTGGGGGGGGGGGGAGGTTTTGGGGGAGGGGGAAAATGGGCAAAGACTAAGAAAACGGGTTCGAGGGTGCTTTGGTCGCCTACTTGTGTTGTGGTCCGGGGGGGGGGGAAAGGGGGTGAAAGTGCGTGTCTCATCAATAGGGAATCAACTTCAGTCCACTGCAAGGTTTCTCCAGCTTGTAGGGGGTGCAGGGGGGTTGAATTGGAATTTGGAAAAACCAAAATGCAGAAACGAATGCAAGTAAATCCACGGACCAGGAAAAGAAAAAGTTTTAAAAATGAAAAAAGGGGAAATTTTAGGAAAACAAGTTGGACAGGAGGGAGAGTGTCCAAAAGGGACTGGAAATCTAAGGGGGGCAAGAAGCAAATAGGAAGGAAACAAAAGGGGGGCCTGAAGTTAAAAAAAACGGAGGAGAAATGGAGGGAGGGATTGAATGTTGCTTTACCTAGATGGGGAAGAAGTGGCTACAGAGAGAGGCAAACCAAAAATTAAAGTCGCAACAGAGAAAAAAAAGACGTGGGGCAAGTACAGCCCAGTGGTTGGTTACTTTGAGGGAACGGGAGGAGGGCAAAATTTTTGCGTACAAAAAAGGGTTCACTGTGGGTTAATGAGAAGGAGGGGCACACTTAAACTCAAAAAAAGAAAGCACGAGGCAAAAGGTGAAGAGAGAATATTCCGAGGGTAGACAGTATGAGGAGGAATTGGGGTGCTATGTGCCCTTAGAGCCTTATTGTGAGGAAGGCGGGGGGGGGTCGACGTGATTGGTGCTTAAAAAGGGCGTCAGCTTAGAAGCCGGAAACAAAATCGCACAAACGACTCCTAGTGAGAAAAAGGGGGGAAATTATTTTAGGGTAACCCAGAAGTACGCGACATCCAACAAAGTTATTGAGGGGAAAGAGAGAAGTAGTTGAAAATCCCCGAAAAAGGTGACCAGGGGACGACGGCTTTGGTAGGTCCCCCCCCCCACAAAAAAAACATTGGGGGGGGCGACGAAAAATAAGAACAGGAAAGAAGGCCCTCCGGGGGGTAAAGGGAACAGACCTTTGTCCTGCAGGGGGAGAAGAAGTTGCCCAGAGCATGGGCCCTATAGGTCGCACAAGAAACATAGCCCTTCCGCTACCGCACCGCCGCGGCCAGTTTTGTTCAAATAAGACGCGGACAAGGGGGAGAGTGGTCAAATAATTACCCATCAGGGAGCAAACATTTTGTAACGGTGGGGCGGTAAAGGGGGGGGGTTTCACCCACTCTGGTCATGGGTCTGAACATCCCCAGGGACATCCGGCTGAGGGAACTTTGAGGTCCAAAAAAACCGGTATGGGGAAGAGCAAGACATGAAGAAAGTAACGCAGCCAGTTGGAAAAAAAAAAAAAAATTTAGTCTTGGTAAAAAAAAAAAAAAACTTGGTTTGCTGGTATAAAACCTTTTCCCTAACGGGCCATTACAAGGAAGGGAAATCGTGAGAGAAACGGTAAAGGAAAATGAACATGCAGGGGACAGAACTTGGGGTATTTCCTACGAAAATGGGAAACAAAACTGGGGTTACTTTAACAAAACTGACTTGGAAGGAAACACCCAAGAAAGTGGAAAAAAAACGAAAGGATGGACCACCCCATCCTTGAAAAAGCAGGCCAAAGAAAAAAACGGGAAGAAGGAAACAAAGAACACCAGTCCTCCAAAGAGGAAGTATTTCGAACTAGGTGAAAGAAAGGGACGCAAACGAGTGAGAGTCGTTAAAGGGGGGGGGGGGACTAGATGAGGGGTTCAAACACTCGAAATGGGTGGGGGGAAGAACTCGATCTTTAAATGCCCCCAAAAAATTAAGAAAGACAAAACAGGGGGTGACTCCACGAACTTTTTAAATCTGGGGGGGGAGAGAAAAGTGAGGAAAGTTCAAACAATCCAGTGGGGAGCCGCAGTAGCGTAAAAGCATAAAAAATGGGAAAACCAGGGAGGAAGCTCAATATTTATAAACAAGGAAAAACAACGTTTACACCAAAATTTGACTATAAAAAATGGGAGGGGTCAAGTTGAACAAAAGACTTAAAAGGGGAGTAAAAAGGAAAGGTGACAAGCGACTCTCAAGACTGCA
>Ga0179593_1647640_pt1 | contig 11582 bp, 23 predicted proteins | sample CZODoug2_1_08_16_FD_185931 | JGI IMG/M metagenome (GOLD analysis project Ga0179593, IMG submission 185931) | Vadose zone soil fungal communities from Angelo Coast Range Reserve, California, USA - CZODoug2_1_08_16fungal (PacBio error correction) | ecosystem: Environmental > Terrestrial > Soil >...
CAGGGTGGGCGTAAAGCGAATAGCCAGGTGGCGCAACAGGGTGGGGGGGGATGACCGTGTGGGGTGACAGACCGGGAGAACATGTAGGTTGCACGGGTTGGAAAAGAAAAAAAATCGCGTGCAAAACTGCGACAAAAAGGGCTGCAGACGACAGGACCGAGCGTTGTGAAATGGGTAAGGGAAAAGGGGGGCATGACAAAAAAAATCAACAAAAAAAAAAATAAACAAAAAAAAAAAGAAGCAGCCCACACCGTGCCGGGTTGGTGAAAAAAAAACAGAACGGAATTGTAAAGTAGGGGGGAAGACCGAAGGACGTAAAAACATAAAAAACATAGAAAAGAGGGTGAATACGGGGGCGACGGGGGTTTGGGTTCGCATAAGAAAGAAGATCAACCAAAAAAAAAACGGGAAGAGGAAGCCAGAAAAAAAAAACAACCGCGCGCCAATTTTCAAGTTGCTGGCTCTGGGGAAGCATACACCAGAACACCAAAAACAAGAACACAGGAGAGAACAAAATTAAGGGGGAGGGGGAAAAAGTAATGGGCATGTACAACAAGCAACTAAAGTCCCAAAGAAACAGAAGCACGGGGGGGGCGTATGGGGGGGGCAAGATTTAAGGCCATGTACTGGAAAAAGGGAAAGCTCCAAGAAACGGGAAAGAAAAAAACCGCGAAAAAACAAAAATTCTTCTTTAGCTCTTACGGCCTTAATCAACAAAGGGGAAAAAGGCCCCAACTAACGCTTGGCCCGGGTTTAAGAAGGGGGAAGGAAGTTGGGCTGAATAAGTCAGTGGAAAAAAAAAGGAAAAAAGGGCCGGGGAAAAATTCAAACCCCTGACTTACATCATCACGAAGGAAAACTCAGAAAGAAGGGGGAAAGAACTCTGGAGAAAATACAAAATTCTATCTCCCTGGACGTAAGCCCCAAATGACTCCCATGAGAAAGCCGGGGGGAAGGGGGGAGGGTAAAAACACAAGCCATCTTTTAAAGAAAGCACGTGAAAGACGTGAAAAAAATGAAAAAAAACGAAGTGAAAAAAAAAAAAACGTTGGAGGGGGGGAGATATTGAAAGACTAAACACAAAAAAGTCGAGAGGGGGGACCACAAGGGGTCTTCGTCATGGGTTAAGGGGGGGCCCAGGAGGTCAGATCAAAAAGGGGGAACAGGAACCGTCAGATGAACCGGTGGAGGGAAGAAAAAAAAAAAGGTCCGCCGAGAAAAGGCAAAGGGCCAACACCCAAACCAAGGGTAATACTGAATATCGTCAGGGACAGAACATACTGCTTGGAAAGGGGTCTTTGTAAAGAGTGGGGGGGGGGGGTGGGGGGGGTTTGGGGGGCTGGTGGGGGGGGTGGGGGGGTAGGTAAGGGAGAAAAAGCTCCTAAAAGGACAAAACTAAAAGGGAGACAATTTTGTTAGGAATACTATCGTCCATCACTTCTGGGGGGAAAAGCGAGAGACACAAACAAAAGAAGGTGCACACCAATCTTTAAAAAGGAGCGGAGGTTTGCTGGACAATGAGGTGAACGTTTGTACTTGGTGCATCAAAAAAAAAAAGCATCGAATCTGCAGAACAAGGCAATCGGTTCAAAAAACCCCATTTGAACTTACACGGAAGGGGTTGGCGGTCTAGTGAACCGTTTGACCAAGACGCTCAATGCAGCTTGAAAGATGGGTGAGGGCATAAAGCTTGGAGGACAAACAGAAAACTAGACCGTGGCGTTTGTAGAGGCCAGAAAAAAAACAAAAAAGGGGGGGGTGTGGGTGCAGGGCCAAATCAAAGAGTCTACATCACCAGATACAATAGGAAAAAAAGGAAAAAGAACGCCAAGTAGAAGAAACAAAACCATACGTCTACAAAAGGGGAAAGGCGGATGTTCAGTAGGGCATTTGTGGGGGGGGGATCGAAAGACAAAAAAAGGAATCAGTTTTACAGCTTAACCTCGCAATCACACCAAGATCATTCCTGAAAACCTGAAGACGGACGTCCTCTGGGATGTGGAAAGCCTTGGTGGCGGGCCCCAACCACGAATGGGACGACAACTCTTTTGGACGCCCGTTATTGGTGTAATCTACACAACACCCAAGGCCCAGAAGGCCACAAGTTGGGACCCGGGCAAAGGACTTGGATCAAGGCCCAGAAAACGGAAACATAATGAATGCACTTTGAAGGTTTAAAACAGGTGTCAATCCTGTGGGGGGGAGCGGGGGGGGATTTCAGGTCAAAAGTTGGGGGGGGAAAGCCAACTAAAAATAAAAAGGGGGTATGTGACTCGGGCAAACCAGGGGATTCGACCAAGAAGGGGGTTGGCAAATGGTGAAAAAATTTTGGAAGCCCAAAAAGGATCCCGACTGTGACTGGTCGAGATCAACACACAGGACCTCAAGCTCTTTCAAAGACGGAAACCCAAAAACCGCTCCTACATCACTCACCCTCAAAAAACACCCCAAAATTGAGAGGGGATACGAACCAAAAGAAACGAAAAGGTAAATTGGACCGGGAAAAAAACATCGGTTGGGTGAGGGCCGACTTCACCAAGTGGCCGTACGAACGATCTGGATTTGAAAAGGTAGGGGGTTGTGACCTTGCTTTGAAGTACCTCAACAGTCAGGGTGGGGTGGGGGGATTACAACACAAGTTTTTTGGGGGAAAATTGAAAAGGGAAAAAGGGAGTTGGGGGACCGTACCAACAATATACACCCGTTTGTAAAAAAAAGCCGCGACCAAGTAAGAAAAATCACATATGTGCCCACTGGGGGGAAAAGCCCTGGGAGGAAGCTGCAGTTCATGGGGGGTGGGGGACCCATCACCAAAGACTACTATAAAACGCTTCACTCTACCACTCCACCCCCCCAATCAACAATTGAAAAAAGGGAAGCCCCGACCGCGACACTTACAAACGTGTGCGGGAGGGAAGGAGGTTTGGAAACAGGCGGTTGACACCGAAGAAAGAAAAAACCCATCAAAGAAAAAGTTACAAAAAAAAAAAGGGAAAAAAGGTGTTAAATTGACAAAAAAAGAAGGGGGGATGGAAAAAAAAGAATAAAAGCAGTGTCTTGTTACCAAACACTCGTCGGTCTGAAAAAGGGAAAAAAAAGAACGCCGGGGTCATCCATAGACTTAAAAAAGACAAACGGAAAACGCTTTTGTTCATGAAACAACAAACTGACTGGCAAAGCCAAAAAAGGTTCAAAGAGAAAAAAAAAAACAAAGTGAGGAGCACAAAATTTAAAGGAGGGGCCGGTCGCCGGGTAGCGACGCAGGGGTCAAGAGAGCAAGCAACCGGATGTCAGTAAAGGTAAACGCTCATTAACGTGAAGGAGTGGGGGGGCAACAGGTTCTTGGGGGAAAAAAAAAAAAAAAAAAACCCGCAAACTTCGCCGGTACCAAGGAAAGAAACGAAAAAAAAACGGGAACTCAACTTGGGGGGGGGGGGGACAAAGTGGGGAAGGTGGGGGTGGGGGGTTTTTTTTTGGGCGTGCAGCTTGGGGGAAACCGAGCCAGGCACCACTGCCGTAAAACGGGGGCAAAAGGATCCAAAGGTGTTTTAGGGCTAGAAAGGATTCAAAAAAGAGCGGTCAAGGAAAAAAAAAAAAAATGTGGGAAAGGGGTCCGGGACAGAATACAGGAGGGTCCTGCAAAAAGTTGGAGGGGCCCACTGACCAAGTCTGCTAACCAAACCCCGTCGAGGGGGGGGGGGGTAAAAAAAAGGGAAGAATTTACCCTGCGGGGCAGGGTAAAACTTGGTCAAGAGACTTTTATTTTCCTTCCCCCATTTAAAGAAAAAAAAAAGGGTTCCCATTGCCCCCTCGCAAGCGGATAATCACAAAAGCGTCGCGGAAATGCGCGAGGTGGGGAGGGGGGGGGGGAATGGTCCAGGGAGCCAAAAAACTCAAGGGGGAAAAGCCAGAAAGCAAGGTTGCACACAAGAGGAACTCCCAATCGCAGAAACGGAGGTGGGGGGGGAGGGGCAGTGGGGGGCCTCCAACTGGGAGACCCGGAGCGGGAGAAAAAAAAAAAGGTCAAAAAAACGGAAACTGGGGGGGTTTCTGCCGCGAAGGGAAAAAAGGCGCGCAAAAACAAGGGGGGCAAACGTGGGAAAAATGGGGGGGGGGCGAAAAATGGGGTGAGACTGGGTTGGGGTACCGGAATGGGGGGAAACAAAAAAAAAAAGAAAAAAAAAAAAAAGTACATAAAGCGGGGGGGGGAACACCAAAGTGGAGAGGGGCTCATTAATAAAAAATTATGCCCAGGAAGGGGCAAAAATGCAAAACACGCGAAAAAGGAGAGATGGAAAAAAAAGCTAAAACTAGAAAACTGAAGGACCTGGGAATAACTTAGAAAGGGGGACACAATCCACACAAGGAAGGGAAAAAGGGGTTTGGTGAATAAACAAATGAGCATGGAGGGGGGAAAGAGTGGAATTGGGGCCGGGAAAGAATGGAAAAGCCGTTGGGAGGAAAAGTTTGCAAAACCGAATGGAGACAATGAGTTGGACGACACCCGAGGGAAGGTGTTGGGTAAACCACTTGAAGGAGAAAGCAGGGATCAACTGTTGAAAGAGTGGGGGAAAGGCTATAAAGGGAAAGGGCCAAAAGGGCGGGGAAATGGAGAGGAACGGGGGGGAAAGAGGGGTTCGACTACTACGGGGTAGGTGGAGGGTGGGGGGGGGGGGGGGGGGGGGGGGGGGGGGGGGGGGGGGGGGGGGGGGACATTGGAAGGGGGGGGGCAAGGGACAGGATGTTTTTAGTTTGTGGTTAAAACACACAGAATGAAGACAAATGGTTACCAGGGGACTCAAGAATAAAGGGGATGGGGGAGTAGAAGAAAAAAGGGGGGGGGGGAGGGGGCAGGACCAAAAAAACCGGGGTTTTGGGGGGGTCCCAAGGGACCAGGGAAAAATCGGTCCATGGGAAAAAACGAAAAGGGGGTGGGGATGAAAAACCGCGAGATTGAGGGAAGGAACAAACGGTATGGAACCCGAAGTGGAAAAAAAAGGGGTTACGAAGAGTGTGAAGACAAAAAAAAAAAAAACCACGCCTCTGTAGGGACACAATACAGATCAGGAGTCGGTCGCAAAGTCAGGGGCAGGGGGAATCTGATCAAAATTGTGTTTGGGGATGAGTCTTGTGTGGGGGGGGGGCAACCAGAAAAGATTTAAGACATAAAAAAAAAAGCGGGGGGGGTAGACTTTTGAGACTTCACAGACAAAAGCGGGGGGGGGGGGGGGGGGGGGGGACTTTTGGTAAAACGAAAAAAAGAAGGACGTTATAGTGGCATGGCAATCCGAAAAATTGGAAAAGGGAACTGGTGGGAAAGACCCAAGCTGCAGTCCCGTAACAATGGGGGGGAGGGGCGAAATTGCAGGTGGGGTGGTGGTCGAGGCAGCAGGGCATTGCCTGTTGACAGGGATTGAAAAATAAAATTGTGTCAATGTGTCACCAGGGGGGGAAAAAAACAGGTCAACAAGGAGGGGGGGTCAAGGAAAAAACTGAGGGGAGACGCGCGTGGAGAGTGATAAAAAAAAGGCTAAGGAGGCCCAGAAGAAAAACCAAAAAGTGCAAGAGGGATGGATTTGCGGAGAACGGACAAAAAAAAACGCGCCAGGGTATGTGTAGAACTTATTCTGGGTTCGGGGGAGCCGGGAGAAAGATTGAAGTCAGGGAGTTCGGAGCGCAATGCAAAAGAACAAAGGCGAACAGTGTTTGAGGCTACAAGGGGGCAAGGGGGGAAAGGTGTGATTTGGGGGAACCGTGAGCATTGGGGGGGATAAAACGGTTAAGGTTTGGAAGGGGTTCCAAAAAAAAAAAAAAAAGGAGAAATAAGGAAGCGGGGCGTGGTAAAAACGCGAAAAAAAAAAACGACTAAAAAAGGAACCAGGGTCCGACATCAAGGGGGGACTTGGGAAAAAAAATGTAGAAAGGGGGGGATGACAAGAGGTGTCGGGAATGCGGGTTTGTCTGGGGGCCCCCAAAGCAAAGACGTTGGGGGGGGGTTGTAAACCGAGCGCAGAGAAAAAAAAAAAAAGAAAAAAAGCCAAACCGGGGACCGGTGTGTGGGAATTGGGGGAAATGAAAGGGGAGGGTCCCTCGCAAAGGAAAAAGTTTCCAAGTCGTGAGGCCGGGGGGAAAAAAAAACAAGAAAGGCAAATAATAGAAAGTTTCCGGGTGTCCGAGGAAGGGGGAACGGCCATCAACAGCAGAGATGAAGAAAGGGAAAAGGTCTTGACCGGAGCTCCAGGCTTCAAAAGAAAAAAGAGGAAAAAAAGAAGGGGGAGGGGGGGGAAAAATTTGCGCTGAACCATAGGCAAAGAGCCGACGGTGTGATCCAAAGTTGATGGAGGGAGAACTGGGAAAAGGAATACAAAAAGGGGGGTGACCATGAACGAAGAAATAAAGAACAGAGGACAGGGACGGACCTTGTGAAGGGGGGGTGTGGTGTAGTTGAGGGGGTCCAAGGAGAGAAAAGAATCGAAACAACGAACTTGAGTTTTGGGGGGTTTGCAAGATAACTGGAGAGCGCAGAGGGGGGGGAATGAACGTGCTCTGTGGGAAGTAAGTTGGGGGAGGGGTAAAACGAAACCAAAAAACGGCGTTGATGAGAAGCCTGGAAATGGGTGGGGGGGAACCGAAGCGCTATGGGGGAATGGGAAAAAAGTGATTTTAGATAACGGAAAAGGTTGGTCAATGCGAGAAAGCGGGGGGGGGAAAAAAGATGGTGTAAGGAACCAAAACCCAGAAAAAGGTGGGGAAAAAGGGGAGGGTTGGGGGTTGGGGGGGTAAAACGAAAGTGAGGGGAAAAAAATTGGTCAGGAAAAGAAAGGGAAAACTAGCCAAACGGTCAAGAAGACTCAGGAACAAATAGGGAGATTCGAATCGGGTTTGAAAGGGGGGGGGGGAAGTAAATGTAGCAAGAAAAAGGGGGTTCGGGGGGAAAAAAAGACCGCGGGGGGAGGGCACACTCGGTTGTGGTATATAACGGGAAGGGGGAGTTGAGGGGGGAAGCATAAAAACGAACGCAACACCGATAAAACACGTCGGCTGGGGCAAAACCGGATGTCAAAGGGAACATTACGACACAGAAATTTCCGTAGAAGCCGCCAGGAAAAAATGGACAACTAGGGAAAAAAAAGGTCTGAAACGGTGGGTTGGAAGAATCGGCTAGAACAACCGGAAAAAAAAGGAAGAGAGTAGGCTTACGCGACCTGCACAAAAAAAGACCACAAAGGGTTTGAAAAATTGAAAAAAAAAAAAGAGCTTTTTGGAAGAAGGGGAAAGATCTTCGCAAAAGTCTGGAAAAGGAACGACGCAAAAAAACGCACGGTGTGGAAGACGGCAGTGAAGCGTAGGGAAAAGAAAAAAATTAACAGTGGAAAATTTACGCACAGGAATGTGGAACGGGGGGGAACAAAAAAGTATTGAGCGACCAAAGGAGAGAACCAGGATAAGAAAGTTTGGAAGCAAAAATCAACCAAGGGTCAGATCAACGAAAAGATTAGTAAAGGGGGGGGGAAAAAATCCCCGGGGTTTTAAGCAGGAAGAGTTTGCTGAAGCGGGGAAGAGTATCGAAAATGTCGAAAAATGTCACCAAATGGTCTTATGCATTCAGATGCAAAAAAAAAGAACCGAAACTAACTGAACTAATAGTTTTGGGGACGGGAAAAAAAAAAGCCCCGCTGTGAGGGGGCCAAAAGAAAACGGGGAAACGGGACAGAAAAAACAAGGTGTGGGGCGAGGAGGACCAAAAGCAATGTTGGGACAACAACACGTTCGCGTCCGGGGGGGGGGGGGGGGGGGGGGGGGGGGGGGGGGGGGGGGGGGGGGGGGGGGGGGGGGGGGGGGGGGGGGGGGGGGGGGGTGGGAAGGGAACTTGTTTATAAGGGGGAGAGAACCAAAAAAAAACGTCAATTTCTTTTATTGAAAATAAACCAAAAACTAAAAAGAAAAGGAAGAAAGCGGGAACCGCCTCCGGGGACAGTTTTATTCGTAATTTGGAAAAGAGGAGAAGACAGGGGGCTAATGCACAATCACCTTGGAAAAAAGACAGAACCAGAAAAAGAAAGGAAGCCTTGAGTCAGCGCAGGGTGCCCACCATCAAAGGATTCCCTCAGGTCAGGGGGTCCGGACCTACAAGATGGAATGGGAAACTTAAACGGGATGAGAACCCCGGAACGGACCAAACGGGGGAAAAGAGAAAAAAAAAATAGAAAGGTGTGGGTACCTAGGGGGCCCTAAAAAACGGACGGGAAAAAGGCGTGTGCAGGGGAACAGCCGAAGAAAAAATACCCAATTGTCGCACCCGGCTCAGGGGGGGGCTGGTGGCAGGGGGGGTCCCAAAAACTTCGTAAACACGGCGGCGCGTAAAAAGAATAAAAAAAAAAGAAAGAAAAAAATTCACGATTCGCAGGTCTCGGGGAAAAAAAAAACAGTCGTTACCAGGGGTTGATGGACAAAAGCGCAAAAGAGGGGGAGGAAATTGGGGAATATGGTGCTTGGCACCAGAAAAAAAGAAAAAGGGTTAGCTAAACTCTTGAAGCACTAGCGACGTAGAACCAGAAGGGAGGCCTGTGGGTAGAAATGCCAACGTAAAAAAGCCCGGGAATTAAAAGTCATTGGGCTCGAAAAAAAAAACGAAAAAGCATCGTAGAAGGGTAAGGGGGGTCGGAACGAAAAGGAGTTGGGGGGAAAAAAAAAATGAAAAACTCAGGCAGCAGTGGGGGGGGGCAAGAGGGAAAGAAAAAAGCTTAAAAAATACCGGAAGGAAAAAACTATTGGAAAACCGCTGAAATGAAAAGCACTGTGGAAAACAACACTGGCGAAGAACTCTGGGTAGCAAAAAGGGGGACCACCCTGGTTTGCCCCGGAAAAAAACCAGAACATTAATGCCGAACCTTATGGCACAAGGGGGGTGAGGGACGTAGGGAACTTATGAAGGGAAAAGCCAAGAATAAACGGGGTGAGAAACGGGGGAAACACGTTTTTAAAGAAGGGAAGTGTTGGGGGGGATTTGGAAAAAATACACGGGCAAGAGAGGAGGGGGGGAATGAGGGGTCGCGTACGATCAACCAACAACGAAAAAAAAAAGAGGTAACTCCGAACCCCACAGGAAAAAGGAGACAAAGAGGAAGAAGGAGGAGTCATTTCACTGGTGCTTAAAAAGGGGGGGGGGGTTGGGGACCCCAACCCTCTTCCCTTAACAAAAGGCAACACCTGGAAAAAAAAAGGGGAAAGGAAAGGGGGTGGTGCTGGGGAAGCGGGGGGTTGGGGGGGGGGAAAACGGGGGTGGTAAAAAAAATGGGCGGGGCAACCTTTGGGTGGGGGGGCGAACAAAATAAGGGAGACCAAACAGCCACGAAAAGTAAACGTAATGACGGCAATCAGATACTGCCATAAAAGGGGGGGTTCAAAAACCCAGACAAAAAAGGAAGCACCTCCAATTTCAGCCACAGGAAAAAAACCAACAGGTGTTGCTGGGGAAAAAAACGAAAAAAGATATTTACCAAATTCCAAAACACTCTGAAAACAATCATGCGGGAAGGGGGAAAGCCCAAGGTCGTTGGAACACTTCAAAAAAAGGGCCTTAGTCAGGGGGGGTAAAAGACCACAACACTCTCCCATGGCCCAGGGGTGAAAAGCCGTCAATATGAAAAAGTGCCCCGAAAAAACTCGGGAAAAGATGGGGGCAGACCTATTCTTGACATTGCACCAAGGAAACCCAACTAAAGAAATGCCAAAAACTCAATGTGAAGTTACTTGGGGGGGGACTTGAAAGAATCCAAGGGCGTGGGAACTCCGTGACATGTGTCAAGAAGAGGGTGAGGGAAGGTGGCAGTATTTTAAAGAAGACATGCGCCAGGGATGGAAAGTCAAAGGTTCATTTGTGCCCAAGCAAGAAATCCAAATTACTGAGGCGAAAGCAAAAAGGGAGAGGGGGGGGGTTTTTGGTGGGGATTGGGGCACAACAAACACTTTAATCATTTGGAGGGGGGGGGCGAACTCTTAGGGAAGAGACCAACTGAAACAGAGCGAAACATCCAACAAGCCCAAAAGAGAGAAAATGGGGGTTGGAAAAGGCGGTAGCAGCCGGGTAAACTGGTGGGGTCAAAAAAGGGCCGTGAATTGGGGCCTGGTAGACATCGAAAAAAAAAAGGGTTGAACGGGGGGGAAAGGGGAAAAAATGCAGGAAAAAACTAATCCACCGGGTAAACGCGAAAGGAAAATTGGGAGGACGATAGGTTGAAAACCGCTTTGAAAGGAAAACCGTCAAAAAAATGGGGGGGGGGTTTCCAGAGGGGGGAAACAAAAGGGGTTCCACTGACCTGCCAAGACAAATGATCTAAAAAAAAAAAAAGAAAGAAGGAAAAGAGGTGCGGGGAAGGTCCATTGGTTGACAGGGGGGGGAGTCAGAAAAACAAATGGGGGAAAAAATCAAACCTATCGACGAAAAGAAGGGGCAGACGAAACTTGAGGGGTGGGGGCAGGGGGCCCCGGGGGGAAACTGGGACCAAGGGGAGGAAGGGAAAAGGGGGTCTAAACAGGAAAATCTTCACGACCTGTTGGGTTGGAGGACAGAAAGGCGTACAAAACAGAAAAAAAAGTGGGGCGGGGGACGAGGGAATGGGGGGGAAGACGGGGCGTGGTCAGGGAGCGACCGCAAAAAAAGAAAGCCAAAATCAGCCTCGGTTGGGCAAAAAAAAAAAAACACCGAGGGCGGCAAACAAATTAAAGATTAGGGGGGGTAAGACGAGGGAGGATTGGTCATGGGGGGAATCTCCCCGCAAATACGTTCAACTAGAAACTGGAAAAAAAAAAAAAAAGGCGATCCAAAACAGGTGATGATAAAACTTCCCGCGTATCACCGCCAATCGGAAACAGAAAAGGAAAAAAATGGTGGGGGGGGGAGGTTCATCGGAAGGAAAAGGGATGGGGGGGTGTGGAAAAAGGAAATTATTGAAACGTTCAGACATTGTTTGTAAAACAGGGGAGTCAGAGGAAGGACCGGTGGTAAAAGCAAAAACAAAAAAAACCATCACTAAAAAAACAGATCAAAAGTGCAAAAGGGGGGGGGGGGGGGGGGGGGGGAAAAACAAACCTTGTGAGTTCCCGAACAATTAAAGTTGAAAAAAAGGGGGGGGAAAGGGTAAGGGAAGGCGTTGGGCAAGGGTGGGAGTAGGGTTTTGTAGTGGGGGGAACGCACGGGGGAAAAATCGCTGGAACCCCCAGGAAAAAAAAAACAATCACATTGGGGTCAGGAGGGGGGGCAGGGGTTGGAAAAGGGGGGCGTTGACCGGGGCCGCGTGGTTGGTTGGGGCAACGAATTTTTGGTGGAACGGGGAGCGAAGTGCCGTTTGGGGGGACCGGTCAATTCTGGGTGGCCGTACAACAACAGGGGGGGTAAAAAGAAAAAAAAAAGGAAAAAACAAGGTCCATGTAACCGTGTGGGGTACGTTGCAAACAGACAACCTGAAACTAATGGAAACAGGGTTAAAAGGAAAAGGTCCACACAAAAGAAACTGATGGAACGCGGAGAAAAGAGGGAAAAAAACGGGTCCGTAGCAAGGTTGGGGGGGGGAAGGGGTTGG
>Ga0179593_1704622_pt1 | contig 11582 bp, 17 predicted proteins | sample CZODoug2_1_08_16_FD_185931 | JGI IMG/M metagenome (GOLD analysis project Ga0179593, IMG submission 185931) | Vadose zone soil fungal communities from Angelo Coast Range Reserve, California, USA - CZODoug2_1_08_16fungal (PacBio error correction) | ecosystem: Environmental > Terrestrial > Soil >...
GAAAAAGGCATGACACCTTAAGAAGACAATGAAAAAAAAACGCGGGAGGCGCATAAGGTCGCAAGGGGGGGAGCTCGGTTAAAAAAACATCGATAGTGAACGATGAGGAGGGGATCACTTCCTATCGATGCGTGATCGAGTGTTGTCGCGGAAGACCACGCCGCGTACCGGGCGCCGTGAGGGCACTACGATCGCAAACCGGCGATCGCGAAGAAAGATTAGAGAGAGAAAAAAAGGGAAAAAAAAAGGGTTTTTGCACGCTCAGCGTTGGCGAGACCCAAATTTGGGCTCGAAGCGAGCATCGAGAAACGGATGGAAAGAAATTCGAGCAATTGGGGGGAGCGAAAGAAGTTAGGTGGCCGATCAAATCCGGGCTCTGAGAGGGCTCCGTGCGCGCTCACCGTTTTTCCCAGCGCGTTACGGACGCTAACGGGGTCTCGCGCGTCTTTGGGGAAAGTCCAACCAATCACCGTTGTTCAGAGCACCCTCATCGCAGAGGAAGGCCCGCCGTGCCATTCCCACCATCCGCCCAAAGGGCGTCGAAGAAAGACCTTCGCGACCCTTCGACCCGAAACATGCGCTCAGGAGAAATTATGCGAGAACTGCAGCCCGTGGCGGGACGCTATGTTCGCCCGGTCCGACCGAATCCCATCGCGCAGGGAACGAGCAGGATGTCCTTATTCTACCAATCGGGAAATCCATTGAATCGAGCCAAGGCTCAAGCAGCAGGGGGGGTCGGGGGCACTCGCGAATTGGGCCTCGCTTCCGAGCTCGCTGACTCAGCGCGAGACGGGGGTTGCCCGGGGGGAATCCTCGTCCAAGCACTCAAAAGAGGATACCCGAGGAAATAGAAAATCTGATCGGGCGAACGATGCCTAGCGAAACGGAAAAGATGGGGAAGAGTAACAGACTCAGACCTCAGACACCATGGAAACCGAGTCAAGGACGTCCAGAAGACCAATCCCCAGAAGGTTCTGTACTCGGCTGGCAGGCAAGGTACGGAAAGTGACGAACGAGCGCAATCTCTGCCGAATGGGAGAAAACGACCAAAAAAGGAGGCATCAGCATCCACCGGCCGCGGGTGGGTCGCGCAGAATTCAAGCCGAATCCTGTTGGAGGGAACCCGATCGTTCTAACAAAGGATTAAGGACGACAAACGCCCAGCCCGAAAATAGAAGACGTTTGGCCCAAAAACTGACTAAGGGGCCGGAAAAAACGCTGGGACTCTAACGAAGGGGAAAGTTCGTCAAGATGCCAATAAAAAATAAGATTTGGAAGATAGGACCAAAAGCAACTGAGGGAGGTTTCTGAGCTGAAGGCAGGGTCCAAAGCGTCTCCGGCGTAAGGGGATCGCGGTGGGGGCATCAAAGGTTAGGAAGGGACAATAGAAACCAACTTTGCTCATGAGGGGGGGGAATTGGGGGGGGAAAGGGAACTCTCACATGAGGGGGCGGGGATCAGAACTTGATTGATAGAATTCCAACGGGTCACGAAGGGAAGGGGAAGTCCAGGAGAATGCACCTCCGGACATAGAGCACGGAAAAGAGGAAAAAAAAAAGGATTCCGACCGCCGAACAACCGCACACAACATTTACCTTGGATTTCAAAAAGGGAGATCCCAAACAGGATGGCCAACCGCTTCTTTGGGTTAAGGCGAGGGAAAACCTAATGCCACGACTGGGTTTTGAGGGCGTCGTCGGCAATACCTGAAAAAACGGGATCCCGCCGATGAAGGGTACAAAGGAACTTCGAGAGCTGGACCGACGCTGCATGATCAAAGAAAAAAGGGCTCAAAAAGCCTACCGGAAAAACTGACAGGGGGGGGACGCAGGGTGGTAAAAGAGTGAAGAAAAGGAGAAAGCTCTCTGGTGAAAAAATCGCCGGAACGTGGATTGACACGTCGCGGGGGGGGAACGGGGACCTCTTTGTCAGAAGACAAAGACTCGCCTGGATGGGAGAAAAGGGAAAGAAAAAAAGAGAAACTCTCTCAGCAAAAAAAGGGGAGAAAAGGGGAAAAGAATCGCTATCAAATAGAAACGAAACGAGGCTTTCAAAGAACAGAGAGAAGAAAGATTTAAAGAGAAAAAAAAACCGTAAGACGACGGCGATGGCTATTTGCCCAGGAGGAGTAGGAGAGAAAAACAAAAACGGGGTCTCAAAGGAAGGCTACCAGAAAGCGCGGGGAAATCAGGAAAACTCGTCGTAGTCGTGGGAGGAAAGGAAATATCGGGAGAACTAATAATTGGTGAAGGTAGGAGTCTTCTGGACCCGGAAAGAGGAGTCGGAATCAAAAATCCATGAGAAGCCGGTCCTACTCAAGCGCGTTCTGCACAACTCTAGATTGATTTACGGTCGACTAAAAAAAAAAAGAGAATGAGGACTGCATCGTTGGCGTGTTTTCAGGGTGGGGCAAAAAGGAAAGGGGGTGATTCCGAAGCTTTTGTCTGAAGATTTCCAATGCCTTTAGTCCTTCACAAGGATGTTGTTAGGGATGACGATATTGTGGGGCGGTGCCTAAGAGCGGACGGGAAACATAATATACTGACATTCTGAAATTGACCGAGAGAGAATCAGCCGTCAACGTCAAAGGGGAGGGACGCCCCGCTCTACCCCTGAGAAATTCGAATGCCGCAGTGGGGCTACAGAGAAGGGACCCGGAACCCCTCATACTTGCCATGTACGGAAGTAGAAGGGGCACTCCTCACGCAAGTTGGTGACCAAAATCAACAGTTTGCTCGAGGACGCGATCAAAAGACAAATGGGGGAAGTGATGTGGAGCGAGAGCTCTGAGGGCTCGCGGACTCCCACGCGCATCAAGAGGGTCTGGGGCCGAATGGAAGGCAAATCGTGATATGCTCGAGGGGCAGGGGGCTCAAAACGAGGGAGGAGGTCACCGACAAAAGGGGATGCAACCGAGCTGAAATAGAGTTGAGAGAACATTTCACCATTGGGGCGGCGGTTGGCGTGCTCGCTGCTGTTCGGGAAAGGGAAAGCCTAGCGGCATCGCTGAAATAGCCGCAAGCAACGAATTCAAAAAAAACTCCCTGGAGGTCGGGGGGCGCGTGCTTATACGGCAACTGGTTCGGCGGGATAACCTGGAGTTCTCATTCGGTTACTCGGGAAGAGGTGAATGCGTTCGCTAGACCTCGGGTTCGACAAGAAATCAGATCTGCGAATCGGGCAGGGAGCCCGGGGATTAGTGCAAACAGGGGAGTATCCACGGGCCAAGAATGCGAGCAGGAGTAAGAGGCTCAATCGGCCCAATGGTTTCCGCCTCGAAAATGTCTGGCTGAAGAACGAGATGACTTCGCTATCGTGTAAAAAAAAAAAAAGTGGGCGCGTAAAGGTTTCGAAGCGAGATGGCGCGCGGGCGGCATGAACTCCGACCGCCACGCAAGGCATGGAAATCATGCTCATGAGGACAAGAAGCGCATGTCTGGTGAGTGTGAATTCTTTCGCATCTTCGAATTGACGGGAGGGTCGTGGAATCGGCCGGGTCAAGCCATGCGACGAGGCGGGTTGCAAAGGTGTGGTCGCGAAATTCCCAAAGCCTCAGGCGCTGTATAAGCTTCGCTCAAACGAAGAGACGATGCCGAGCATAGAGCGCCAAGAGAAAATTTCTCGGATCAAGCTTCTACTGGCGAAGCCCCACAGGGAAGTCTCTCAACAACAACAAAGAAAGATCGCTTCGCGATGTTTGGAGGGCCAGAGAACGCTGGGGTCCGAGAAATCTCCGTTCTCGGCGGAAGCTTATGCTCAGTTCCGCTCGACCAGGTTCACCCCAGCGGGACTTATAGCGGCGCGAGAATGTTAAAAAAGAGTGGAAATGTCACCCCCTCACTGGGGGGAAACGCATCTTCAAGCGGTGACAAAAATTTTCCCCCACCGCATCCAGTCGAACCACGTAAAAAAGACCCTTCGCGAAAAGGCTGCGCACAAAGCATGAAACTGTGCGCTGACTTATCTCGTAGTGTCTTAAGGTTTAAACCGGGCGGGACGCGGGAGAAGTGGACAATTTACTATCCCCAAGACGCCCAATCGGGAAAACAGAAGGCCAGGCAGGCCCAGGTCCTGATTAAAGAGGGCCGGTGGACTCGAGGCGAGGGCTGGGAAGCAGGTGAAGGAACTCCGAGCCTTGACATGCGAAACGATTCCGAGCCTAGCTTGAACTCCGGCGCCAGTGGAAAGGGGATAAGGCCCGGGGGTAGAGCCAGCATAAGCAAAATCAGAAAGCGTCCGTAAACATAATAAACGGAGAAAGAAAAAAGGCAACACAGGAGCTATGAAATACTTCACCTCTAGAAGCCGAAAGGGCCGAAGAAAAAGCCCAAATGACGAGGGGAGTTGGGAAAATCTCGGCTGAAATAAATTGCCTCGGGACGCCAAGGCAGCTAGCATAGCCCGAAACGCAGCGGGCCCGAGGAAGCCGGCCCATGTGAAGTCAGCAGTTCCCAAGTTTGTCAAGGAATTTGCGGGGAAACGGATGGGTGTCGTTTGGGGAAAGGGACCGAAAACGAAAAGCAAGATTCCTAAAGGAAACCACTACAGTGCTGCGCTTGGCGGCTTCATTGACAAAAAGCTATACGAGACGCGCCCCAACGACTGAATAATGCAAAATGGCGGGTGAGGGATCGAAGGCCGAGAAACTCGAAAGGTGAGAACATTCTTGAAAGGAGGGACACAGAGTCCGGCGTAAGGGAGTAACCTAAGAAAGCGGGATCTTTATGTCAGGGTCCAAACCTGTTGCGGCGAATTACTTATACAAAGTGGGGTGTGAGGCGGCACCAAAAGCCCGCTGCCTGGACGTGAGGGGGGAACTGACTTTGAGGGATCCGGCCAAAGGGAAGAACTGACGCATTTATACTAGCGAGGGGGGGAAACATCGTCTACCCGACGGCAAGAAAAGGACCAAAAGCTTGGTCCGGACAAGCATTTGATCGCAAAGCGCAGTCAACAAAGCGAATATAAGGACATTGGATTTCCAATTCGGAACAGCCCAAGGAGGAAAAACCCAAGTTGGGTTCGGAAAAGAGGCTGTGTCGCAACAGCTGCGGGCGTCGGCATCGAAAATGTGCTGTCAGGACATGACAAAAACCGGTAAATCTGCCGCCTGCTTCGATCCGCAAACGGCTCACAATCAGCTAGGGTTGTGGAAAGAAATCGAGGGGGTAGAGGGAGACACTTTACGAGTACTCAGAGAAGAAAGACTAGAGAATCGGGTACTGATAATCAGTGAAGCAGGGGGACAATTCGTTTTGTTGGGGTGAAAGAGCGAGAACAACTAAATCAACTCGAAATACTCGGCTGTGGAGAGGGGCTCAGAATTCCCCATTTAGCTCGGGACATCAACAACAACAGGATAAAAAAGGTCGAGATCAATTTGAGTCGACAGAAAAATAGGGGGTTCTCCGTGCCGAGCCTTGGAGAGGAAGTCAACTATAACAAAGTCACAGCTAGGCTTGGCGAGTTGTTCCCCGCGAGATAAGGAAAGAAAAGCTAGCGATGGCCCCTTAACACTTCTATATTGGAGACCCGTCATAGGGGAAAGAGTGCGTTATCACTGTGGGAACGCGGAGAGTAAAGTGTAGAAGTTTGAAGAGTCATAAGGGAAAGTATCTGCTGCAAGTAGCAGCCCAGCAAAAAAGCCCGACCCCTTGAAAAAAAAACGGGGTGTCCGGGACGTCTAACGAAAAAACGGGGCCAATACTGGGGCGGGGGGGAGTTTCATGCAATCCAGGGTCCGCTAATTAGAGAGAGTAGGAACAATGCCGTATTCAACAAGGTGTTCCGTTGACGAAGGACCAAAGGACATATTACGGACTGAATCAAGAGGGATGGGGAAGTTCAGAAATTGGGGGAGAGAAGGAAAAAGGACATGGATCCACCAACGAGTCATTTTGATCGGAAACTACAAAAAGAATCTCGTCATGCCAAAGTTTGGGGATCACGGATTCCCTAGTAAAAACTCTTAACGAGAGGTAGCATTCGCAGGAGAGAGAAACCGGAAAGCGGGACGAACTCCAGGGGCGAAAATCAAGGCATTTATCGACTCCAAGAGGAACCGAATTTGTCATCTCTGAAGGGGGAAACCCCCGGCAGCTGCTAGTCAGCGAGTTCACTGAATCGTCGCCCACCGAAAAGCGGGGGGGGCTTACATTGCAAAACGTGTTAAAACTTGGGGGGAAAAGGGGGGCAAAGGTTTGCGTTCTCGTTCAGGAGAGTGCGCACAATCAATCAAGGTGAGACAGGGCAGTTGTTTCACACTGGGGGCCAGGAAAAAACAAAATGGAGTCGGGGAATTATGAAAGGACAGTTTAAATGGGCTCAACACGTTGTAGGGGAAGGGTGAGCTGCTTTCGGGGCCATGAGAGACGTGGGCTCTTAAATGATAACCTAAAGAAGGGGGGGGGAAGGGAAGAACATTAAAAAACACAGAACGACAGGAAGGGAAAGAGGGGGGCTAAAGGGAGTTGACTTTACGGCAACTGGTTTAGCAGTTCAAGAAAGTGGGGGGCGATGTGAAGTCAGGAGCACATGTACTCCTGGGGGGGGGGGGGGGTCCAATCGGGGGAATTCGTCGAGACCTAGAAGAGTTCGAGAGAAGAGGGACCCGTAAGAAACGCGGAGGTGCGCTGGTTAGGGGGGCGCTCTAAAAACCGAAGGACTGGAAGAAAAGAACAGGGGGAGGCGCGGAAGAACTCATGTCTGGCAGCGGCGAGAAAAGCGGAAAACATGAATATAAAGAAAGGGACTAATACGACAACAAAAAGTGGGATAATGAATGGCGGCAGACGACCTGTTGCAAAAAGACGAAAACGGGGGCGGGCAAGAGGACGCCCAAAAAACGGAAAAGAGGGAAAAACAAACGATATCGAAAGAGATCGGCATGAGAGGGAATGGTGAGTCGAAAAGGGGCCGGGAGGGCATGCGGTAACAGAGTTGGGCTGGAGGCGGTTACAGGGCATCACTTCCGAGCGGGGTCAGAACACTGTGTTTTGTAAGAAAAAATTACCGAAAAAAAGGCGGGAATCCGCACAAGGAGCTGGACAATGTAAAAGAGCGAGAAAAAAAGAAGAAAGCCGAGAGGAATATTTCAGAAAACTTAAAGAAGAACCCCAACAGCGCAGGACCGGATCTCGAGCAACAAGAGAGGGGAAAGAGAGATAAGCGTAGAGACAAAGTTGGGGTAAAAAGATTGGACTGTCCGAGAAGAGAAGTTCTCAATAGAGAAAAAAAGCATTCAGATCAAAAAAGAAACAAGGAGAGGGAAGGCTTATAAAATCCGGGGAAGAAAAAGGACGTCGTTGGGAAGGGAAACGAATTGTGGTCTGTGGCAAAAACATAGGGAACAAAGAATGTCAACCGCAGGAAAGTAGAGAAGACTGCCCCTTAGAACCCTTAAGACCCAAAGACCTGCAAAAAGAGGTGAGAAGGGACCATGCCGGTTGACCACCGTTTGAGGAGATTGGCGACTAAGGGCCACCAACAGCGCGCAGGTCAGACGAGGCCAGGAGAGCCCCCTGTAATGGAGAAACGTCGAAACTTTTAAATCGCTGAAGGGATAATAAAAAAGTTTGGGGCAAAAGTGGAAAAACATGGGCCGCTCAGACAAACGGAGATGACAGGACTCGCAACATGGGGGGGGACTTATAGACGCAAAAAAACGGTTAGGAGAGAAGGTAACATCAGCCCGATGAGAGTAAGTAAATCTGAGCAGAGGAGAGAGCTAAACGAAAATTAAATTGCAGGAGGACCGAAACAGGGGAAATCAAAAAAAGGGGGGAGGGGGAAGAGACAAAGCAACGCCCGAAACCAGGACATGAACGTTGGTGAGGGGGGAGGGGAGAGAAGGAAAGGAAGAGGACAGACGCTAGAAAGGCTGCCTTTTCCCAAACTAAGGAAATTAAACCGAACCTCCAAATCCTGGGTAAAAAATTTCCGGACTCATAGTCCAGCCTAGGGTAAAGCACAAAGTAGTTTTCAAAATAAGAAAGGGTGGGAGCGATTTTGAAAAGCACGCGACGAAGGGCAGAGCCAATTTTAAAAACGACCTTAAAAAGACCGGTTGAGGCTCGGGGGTCAGAGCTTGGCGAAAGAAATACCTAACAATTGCTCTCAACCTACACTAAAAGATTGAAGATTTCGGGTGGAAAAAAGGCACAGGCGGAACAGCATGGACTGATGTGGGGGGGAGGAAGGAGTCGGTGGCAAAACCAGTAGGCAAAGGAAAATCTAAGGGGAAAGGGGCAAGTAAAAGGGGGGGTCAATACGGGTAAAAAAAAAAAAAAAGCGGGGGGTCCAGAGAAACTTTTGAAGCATCGAAGTGTAAAAAAAAAAAAAGGGGGGGGGGTTTAGAAAAAAAGGGCAGGGGGCCCTCAGGGGAATGGTGTGACGTTGGACGGGTGGAAAATGGTGGGTGGGGAAATCGAGTCAAATGGGGAAAAAATAAAGCACGTCTCTAATCAAAGGGGGGGGAAAAAAAGTGGGTCTGGGGTCTGCGCCAGGGAGAGAAAGGGATCCACGGAAAAAGAAGGCTGGGGGGGGAAAACTAAAAACGGGACAGTGATGCACAAAACCGCGAATAGGAAAAACAGGGGGGGGCGGGAAGCAAAGGGGACATGGGGGGGGGGTCGGGAACTCCAAACCCCAACAAAAAAAAAAATTAAGTTTGTTTCGTCGAAGGAAAAAAAAGGGAAAGAACTGGTGTGCGAAAAAACAGGGGTTAAAAAAACAGTAGCGGAAGGGAAAAAATGTTGAAGACTCGGGAAAGGCGAAAAGAGGGGGGGGATGAAAATCGAAAACACGAGGGGAAAACTTCGGGACATCAGGAAGTGAATAAAAAGTCACAGGAGAGCAATGCGGAAAAAAAAGAAAAAAACGAAATTCGACGGTGAGGAAAAGGGCACGAAACGGAACAAGGGGAAAGGGGGGGGGAAAAGGGGACAGGAAAAGGTGGGCTGCACAGACGAAAAGAAGAGAAAAAAGGAAAAAAAAAATTGCAGTACGTCAACGGGTTGACGACGGTGGGGGGAATAGGCCGAAGGGAGCCAAAGTCGCCAAGGGGGGGGAAAGGAGGACTGGCATGCATGGAGAAAAAGGGAAAGGAAACAGTGTATCGCAAAAGACCGGAAATAACAAAACGGAGGGGGAGAAGGAACGGAAAGAGGGCAAAAAACCAAGGGCCAGAAGGCAACGGGGAACAGGCAAAGCAAGGGGGAGAAAAAACAAGGGGGCGACGAGGGGGATGTTCAGAAGAAAAGGGAAAAAAAACCCAGACCATCAACTGGAAAAGAGAAAGGGCGGGTCAAGGTAGGGAAAGGGTGGGACTCACTAGACGAAAAAAAACCGCGCAAAGGGAAGAACACGGGAAAAAAAAAGGAGTAACCACTGTAGGGGGAAACTAGACACGCGAGGGGGAGGTGGTTATCAGGGGGCAAAAAAGGGGCTGGAAAGATCCAAGGAGAGGGGGAGAAGGGGGGGGGAGGGTTTCTCAGGGCCTGAAAAGATTGAGAAAAGGTCATCGGAGGGGGGATGTGAAAAGGCATCACCGGTCACAGAAAAAACAAAAAAAAAAGAAAGCCCGGGGGGTCATGGGGTGGGGGACTAAAGGAAACGGGGTACGGTCGAAAACCCAAAAGAAGAGGGCCCAGCGGGGGCGGTAGTTAAAAGTGTGGGTGGAAAAAGACAAATGTCAAGGGGGGGGATGAAAGCGTCCAGCGGTCAGGAGGAAGAGGAAGCAAAAAAAAAAATGACCAGGTCAGGGGATCACAAGGTGGGGAAAAAAAGGAGGATAGTAAGGGGGGAAGGGGGGAAAAGGGGCTGAATAAAAAGGGCGACGTAGAGGAGGGGGGTAGGGGTTCTAAAAATTGAAGAGGAAAGGTAAAAGAAGGAAAAAAAACCGCAACAAGGGGGGGTTCAGTAAAAAAATGAAAAAACCCAATAGGTAAAAAAGGGGGGGGGAAGTCGCATGCAGGTGGGGGAGGAGAAGAAAATTCCCGAAGCAAGTAGCAGAAAGTGTTACGGGGGAACGTAAGGCCGGAGAGGAAAAAAAACAAAAAAAAACTAAACAGATGTAGACGAAACAAAAGCAGGGATCAAAAAAAAAAAAGAAACAACACGCGGGGAACTTGGATCTACAGTGAAAAAGACGGGGGAGGGGGGCAAGGAAAAATCGTTGCGGTAGGGGAGAGGGGTCACCTGAAAAACTAAAAAACCGGCAGAAAAAAAGGAGGGGGCAGGGGAGGGGGGGACGTGGGATACGGCAGGGAGGGGGGGGGGGGAACTGCGGGGCGTGAGAAGGACAAAGCAGTCGGCAAAAAAAAAAAGGGGGTATCGGAAAAAAAACCCCATTTGTTAAGGGGGGGAAAAAAGCAGGCGGGGTCGGCGGGGTGGAAGGAAAGTCAAAAAAAATTCAAAGGGGCGGCGGGGGTGAAGAAAAAGTGAAAGGCCCATTGAGAAGAAAGAAAGAAGCAAGAGGAGTTCACCGAAAACAGTGGCAAGACTCAACAGAAAACTGTAAAGGAGGAAACCTCGGGGGAGGGGGTGGGGAGGAAACTTACGGACCATTTAGGGCAGGGGGGGGGTGGGAAGTGAAGAGAATTGGCTAAAGAAACGTCGGGGTGAAAGACGTGGAGGGAGACTCAGGGGTCGCCGCGATCAAAAGAAGGGGTTCTAAACAAAGAGAAAAGGGGGAAAACGTGAGGGGAGGGAAGAGAAAAAAAAAAAAGGGGGAAAAAAGAAACGGGTAAATCAAAAAGGGCCAACAAGAAGGGAAAGGGGGGGTCAAGCTAAGGAAGAAAAAACGGACAAAAACAATGTTCAGAAAGTAGAATCCGGGAAAAAAAACTCAAAAAGAAAAAACGGAGGGAAAAAAAACCTGAATACGAAAAAACGGCAAGCGATAGGTGGGAAATAAAAAAAGGGGGGGGAAAAAACTGCAAGGCAAAAGGACCTGGTCAAGGAAAAAGGAAGGATGGGGGGGGGCACAGGCTCAGGGCGGGCAAAAAAAGAAAAAATGGGGGACGCTACCCTTGTCAAAAAGAAAAAACGGAAACCGGGCATACACGAAAGAAAAAAGGCATAGGAAACAGCAGGAAAACGGCATTGGGGGACTTTGGAGGGGAGCAGAGGGGGGGTCTCTAAGGGGAGGGGGTAGGAGGGGGGGACAGAGGATGGGGCTTTAGGGGCGGAGGTGGGAAGTCAAAACGAAAAAAAAAAAAGGAGGAAAAGAGGACAGGGAACCACTGGGGGTGGGGAGAGAATGGGCCCCAATACAGCCTTACCGATGAAAAGCTCGGAGGAGAGACGCAGAGCTCTTTGGACCCTGGGAAGGAGAGAAAAAAAGAATGCCGAGGAAAGCCGAAAGAAACCGGGGGAGAGATACCCTCAATAGAGAAAATTGAGAGAAAAACAAAAAGAAAAAAAAAGACGATCTCACAAAACAACAAGGGGGGAAAGGGAGAGCGCTGGGGGACTAGAAGGGTGGGGGGGGATCACGGCCAATACAAAAAAAAAGATAGTCTTGAGTAAAGAAACTGGACGAAATGACCGGGAGGGAGGGCGGATATGCCTCAAAGCAGGGG
>Ga0179593_1718874_pt1 | contig 11582 bp, 11 predicted proteins | sample CZODoug2_1_08_16_FD_185931 | JGI IMG/M metagenome (GOLD analysis project Ga0179593, IMG submission 185931) | Vadose zone soil fungal communities from Angelo Coast Range Reserve, California, USA - CZODoug2_1_08_16fungal (PacBio error correction) | ecosystem: Environmental > Terrestrial > Soil >...
CATCTTAGAGGAACGGGCTCCAGGAATCAGGAGAAGCACTAAAGGACCTGCCTTATGTTATGTGTACCAGAGTGAAAGAAGAAACGGGAATTTCAAATGGCATGCGCGGAATACTCGCGTCGTGAAACCGTCAAAGGAAAAACCAGCAAAGGGGGGCATGGTATTTGTAAAGGAGAAAGTCCTAAATATCCGTGGTTCGGAAGGGGAAAAGAGTAAAAATGAAAGCACTGGGAATATGACAACCTACTTCAGAACCATGATCGAACAAGGAAGAAGAGAAAATTGGGAGGTTTGATGGTGAAGCGTTACCATTGGTCGCATGGATGGAGCGGTCTTGCACGCCTCCACCTCAAAATAGGGAAGAAGGGACCCCCGTCGTCGAGAGCCAAAGGGAAAAAGAGCTTCAATTGATGGCGAATCAGCAAGCACCCTTTGGGGGTAGGGGGACGGTGAGACGGCTTCTGTGATGCTGTCTTCCCTGAACGCCAGCAAAAAACTCTGGGGCGGGAACCAAACAAAAGACCCACCGAAGACGACGAAGCTCTTCTCATCAATATGGGGCGTCGGAAAAAACTAGCATAAGCCAGCCCACGGTATTTCCGAATCCTGGAACCTTTTCCCTGAGGGAAGGGAAAAAGACGGAGGAGAAATGGAGCAGCGGGGATGGGGGGGATATCTACCATGAGGGAAAAAAGACGCGGGGAATCGCGCCACCCCTCCAAACAACGCGTGACTACTCCCCGAAGACAACGCCTGAACAGTCAAGTCTACCAGATACCTATCATCGGAACTTAGGGAAGAAGGCCGGTGGAGGAACAAAGGAGGAGAAAATCGTTGTGACAGCCGTAAAATGAGAGATCCAAATACTCTCCGGAAAAGAGAAAACTTGATATTCAAAAAAAAAGAAAGGATAGAAAACTAAGGCAGGAAAAAAAGTCCTGGTATCGAGCGAGCCGGGGTTATTCCTGACTCCATTCGCCCTCACGGGAATCAGACTCGCATCTCGAGCCCCACCCCAACTGAGGCGGCGGTGACCCTCTAGAGCCAATACACGTAGGAGTAAAAGGCTGGCATTTGGGACGGTCACTCCAGCACTTCGTATCGATCCAGAGCAAGGGGGAAAAATTCTGCTCCTACTGGAAGGAGCCATGGGCCTGTCCGCTTCTATTATTGACTATCACGTAAACAGTCGTAAACCCAAATAAGGGCAAGAATGGGGCGTAAACACGGGACCCGTCGCCGACGCTGGGATAGGGAGGGTCGTGACGTAAAAATCTCATTACTGTCGGAAAGCGGACGTTTGAGCGGTGTTGGTGGGGGTGTGCAGAGACAAAAAGTCTCCGTTGATGATCCTCAGTTTCTCGGGATCGCTAGCGGGCAACGGCTGAGGATAAAGAACGCTCTTTTATGGGGAAGAATCCATGCACAGACTAGAAGAAGCCTCGTGTCTGGGACGTTAATTTTGTTCATAAAAACCGGGCCTGGCTATCTGCGTGAGAGGGGTGTCTTTTGGACACATCCAAGGTACTGAAAAGGATAAAGTAGGGAAAATAAGGTATAAACCTCAACGGTCCAGAGCACGGAAAGCGCTGGCGATGTCAAGAAGGATCTCAGCTTTTTCAGGGGTTGGTCTCCGGTACCAAGAGCTGTATTAAAAGAAAAGAAATCTCCGGGTCTTGAAAGCTTGGACTAAGTAACGAGAAGAAAAAATCGAAATCAAGGGAATTCCTTGGAAAAAGCTGCCCACAGGCAACTAACTTAGCAAAAGGAGAGGTGGAGATAGGGGTCCTATTTGAGTCTAACTCCCCATGGAATTTCATACTCCGTGTTACGGACCAAAAGACACATCCTTATCCTGTGTTCGTGAAAGGAAAAGGACAAGAGGGGGGGGGGGGGGGGGCCTTAAGGTGTAAAAAAGAGGGGACGCTTCTTAGTTTTTCACCAAAGGGCCGGGGCGGTCCGAGGGAAACGACCTGTAGAAAAGTCTCCGTGGCCGGCTCAAATGAAGCTTTCGGGGAAGGAAATGGGCAAGGAAAAAGACGGGACCACGTTCCATCTTGGAAAGGGGCGCGAAACAGGGGATAGTTTGCCAGGCACGCCACCCAACCTTTCATAGGGGAAGGGGAAAAGCCAGAGAGAACCTGAAAGGGGGTTGAAACCTAGGGGTAGGAGATCGAGTAGCTGAAATAGAAAGAGGGAGAAGGAGTAATCTGGTGTTCCGCAGTGTTAAGAAACGCCACGCACTTGCGCAAAGAACGGGCCATAAAAAAAAGGGAGCACGAGGGAGAAGGGTCTATGGGGATGCTCAAAGAGTGACTTCCGCTCAGGACGGCTTAAGCAGTCCACCGTATAGAAATCCTTACTAAGAGCAAAAATCGAGGGGGCATCGAAAACACATTTTTCTCTAGCAACGTCCCTAGTAAACAATGTGAAAAAGGGACTCAAAGGGGTAGGAAGGGGATTTAATTAGTGACGTTCGGCACTCGACTCATGGCTACAGCAACCCACATCCAAGATAAGCCTCGCGGTCAGCAAAAGACCTCACCCAAAGGAAAAAAATACAAGAGGCCAGTACCTTGGCAAAAGTCCCAGGTGAAGTCCCACATCTCCGGTCCAAGCTGGGTGAACTCCAATTCTTATTCAGAAAGGGGAGGGCGGGGGGGGGTAAGGGGGGGGGAGAGTGAGAAGGGGGGGGAGGTGAGAAAAGGGGTGGTGGGTAGAAGCGATTGGGGGAGACGAGGGGGTGGGGTAAGGAGGGAGGGGAGGAGGGGATGGGAGGGAGTGGGAAGGGGGGAAGGGGGGCAGGGTGGGAGAGGACAGCGTTCGTTACAAAAAAGTGCAAGCCGGGCAAAAGAACCCACACGGCAGGGAGGAAATGCGCGCCGGCTCTTGCGAAGATGCCTTCCTCAGAGGGCCAAAAGACGTGGGAAAGCTTCCAAAAACGAAGAGAGGGAAGGACGTGACAGAAACAGCACTGCTTGGAAACTGGTGGCCAACTTACCCCACAAAACCCCCCCCGAAAAAAAAAAAATACATTGGCAACCGAATCGAGGCCACTGGGGGGAGGATGGTCTCCAAAACAGGATCTCACAAAGCCTACATAGAATTTCTGGAGAAAAACGCAAACCGAGAGTACAGCAAAAAATTATTCAATTGGGTGTGGGTAAGGGGGTCCAATAGGGGGTGTACGCTATAACGCGAATGGTGCTGCTAAAGGGGAGGGGGGAAAGGCCTGACCTCGACGGGGGAGTTTGTCAACGCAAGTCTGGGACAGTAGGCCCAAAAACTCTGGGAGGAGGGGAAGAAAAAGAAAGATTGAACATGGGCGTTAAACGATGATCCGTTTAAAATAGCTGTCCCTAGTGTGGGAGTCGTGGTGGGGCACAACTAGAAAGGGGGGAGAAAAGAGGGAGGGTCCTGGCACTGGGTCAGAGATAGGGGTCTCAGGGGGCAGTCATCAGAATTTCTGGAAGGAAAGAAGGGGAGGGAAGGGAAGCACGTCAGATATCGCGTTCGGCCTCGGTGCGGACTCTCTCTCCGCAAAAAGAGCCGAGGCGCAGGTGGAGAGAAAAAATGAAAAAAACTACTAAGGGAAGAAAATTATGTCCATTCTCCTAGGGGGCCTTAACACATGGTTGCGGGTTACCCTTCTCCCTTCGAAAGTGAAAAAAATCAAAGGAAGAACAGGGCCAACCATCAAAAAGACACCAGGAGGATAAAACTCACGAAAATACCCCACCGGCTAAAACTCTGACCCTCGTCAAAAAAAAAGGGGGAGGAAATCGGAGGGGGGGAGCCGAGAGAAGTCGGAGGATACAAACAGAAGGAGAAAAAGAGAGATCATCGCCCTCGATAAAACACATAAACCTCAGACGCACCCGGGTAATTCTCCCTTTGGAAGTGTGGACGTTTGGGAGGAGAATTTAGACACTCCGGGAGCGTGCAATTATGGGGTGGTGGAGGCGAGGAGGTATCGAGGTGGGTCCTGTGGGAAAAAGAGGTGAACAGAAAGAGTGGGGGCATAATCAGAATGGAAAAGGGATGACGTCGCGTCAGTCTGCTGAGCTCTCATCGGACGCAAATGGAAAAACTTGAAAAAAAGATTCCAAGGGAAGAGTAAACAACACCGATCGCCGGGAAGGGTACCCTCACCGGGCGGGCACTCGCATGATAGGGAGGAGTAACTGTGCATACCAAAGATAAATCGGAACCTCGGGATTTTGCCGACATGGATTCTCCTCTGCGAATTTACGTTCAAAGGTGGGGACAAGACACGAGGAAAAAGAAAACCATTAATGTGCCGCCTGGAGGATAAACGGGTGAAACGCAGGTGCATCTTCGAGGGGCCCGACGAAGCATCAAGGAGGGTGAGGCAAGGAGCAGGTTGGGCCCTCCGTGAGTGCAGGCGTGAAAAGGGGAAAAGCACAACACGCCTCAAACGCGAGTTCAGAGCTAACCTGGGAAAACGAGAAAATAAGGGAAAAAAAGGGACTAGAGGGGTGTCACGCCTTTGTTGAGGATGTAGGCGGGTGCCTTGGGGGGGAGATCGCCAAGCGTGAACGGTGGGGGGGGGGAGGGAAAGAGAAAGGGGCGGAACTGTGATGGTTTTGAAGGGTATCTACGTGGGGGCCACCAGGAACGGAACCACTACATTCGACAGTGCTGGTAAAAAAGTTACCTGCGAAGGGCGGCCCGCACGCTAGGTTTTGATAACCCGCTCGTTCTGAGGGAGAGAAGGCAGGAGAAGAAGTAACTCTGGGGTGGACGCCCGGTTGGGTCGGGAACCTTTGTGGGGGGGAAAAGGTGGGCTTCTTTAGCCATCTCAGAAGGAAAAAGGGGTAAAAAAACTAATCCTCCTTACCCGCCCCGACTGGAGTATTGCAGAGGGAAAGGAGGGGGAATGACGGAACTTACAAAGGGGCGGTATGCGTATCTGTACGGGGGACACGTGTGAAATTATTGGGAGGAAAAAAGAGGAAAGGAGACGTGTCGTGTCACGTACGGGGTGCTCCGTCAAAGCACCGAAGAAGAAAGGTGGCGGGTCCTGAATCCACCCAGGGAAAAGGGAGGAGGTCGGCGATCTGCTAACAGTCTCTTTTTGAGAGAGTCAAATCCAGGGGAAGGGGGGGGGGAAAGAGAGAAGGATTGATTCGCTCTTTTCGAGAGGGTGAAGATTCCGAAGTAGGCCGTCCTATCAGCGTGGGGATCAACAAGAGATCGTGAAACATCTGTTACGCCCAAACTGGGGACGGATGCTGTCTGGGAAAGGGGGAAGGGCGGGGGGCGACAAAAGCGCGCCAAAAAGAAATCGAACCAGGGAGACCGTCCTCAGCAGAGGTCTCAACTCTTCTGCAATGTCCAGCTCTTAAAAATTGGCATTGCAGTCTTGGGCATTCCCAGGCAGGGAACAGGGGTAATGATGTTTGCAAAGGCACCTTGTTTGGAAACTAGACCCCGGGGGGAGACTCTCCACCTCAGACGGCTGCCAGGTAGACTTAGTGAAATAATCCGATCGCAGCCCCTCAGAAAAAAAAAAGCACGGCACGTCTCCTCTTTGGACGAAGGGGGCTTTTAAAGGAACAGACATGAAAACCCTGGAACCATCGCCTCTTTCGTTATCACTTTCCAAAAGACACGTCCCCGATCCTTTGAATTATGCAGTGGACCACTCCCGCGGGACTCTCCTGCGTGCGTGCGTGGCGTTCATAGAGTTTCTGCTTCCTTCTCCGTGAAAGGGGGTAATGTACGCCCTAACGCGTAAACAATACCCACAGGAATCGCAAAACTAGTTTATTGTGCAGGACTACTTTGCAAGCAATGGGGGTTTATGGGTAGGGATGTACGGCAGGAGAACCCGCGGATATTCTTGGCAGGCCGACCGTGATTGTCGGACACGGAGAAGGAAGGAGCGATGGCGGCATAACAGCTTCTCGGGGGAGGTAGTGGCTGTTGGGGGGGGGGACCCCAGGACTCTTAAACCTTGGGAGGAAGTAGAGGGAGAAAGTTTCTTCTTCTACCTAAGAACAAGCATAAAGGAGTCCCTATCACATTATTGGTAACCATAAAGCCAGCGGGCCATTGAGTGCTAGAACTTCTCCCTTCCAGGTATGGAGATGAAGAATAGAACGGGCTCACGGACGGCTGAGAGTACCATTGAGGAAAAGTACAGTTGGTACAACCAAATGCGAATACAGTGGAATCTAAGACCGTCTAAACGAGAAACTTCACGAAAATGCAACGATACAAAAAACTTCGCGGACTTATTGCATCACAGAGGCACCTAGGGCCTTCATCTGGGGGGGTGTTCGAGGACTCTTTACTCGGGGAGAACATGAAGGCCAGGCCCAGAAAAAGTTAGCTGAGAGTGAGAGTCCTCAAAAAAAAACGCAGTTCCTCCCCCCTTGGGGCTGTAGAGCTTTACGAAAAGCCCGTGGTCTTTTTCCGGGGCCAACTTGGTTTCACGCCGCCAGTAAATCCGGCGTGGACGTATCGCAAAAAAAAAAAACAACGAAGGAGGGAAAGAGATCCTACTCCACATGAAGCGGGAATTGGGGGGGGTCCTGAGAAAAAAAGGCACTCGATAGAAAAAGCAAAAAAATGGGCCCCGGAGGGCCGTGGGGATCCGAAATCTCCGACAGGGGAAGGGGGCCTTTGCTGATTTCTCTCTTTCAATGAAGGGGCAGACAAGAGACAGTACGAAGTGGCAATCCCTGGGCTCAGATTCTCCGGGGCTCGGGGATCGTTGCGGTCTCTCGACTGGGGGGAGGACAAGGGGGGTCGTTACGGCTGTTGAGGATCAGAAAGGCAGTGTTGGACTGCCAGGAGGAAGGTTAAATCCGTGTAGAGGGAGGAGGAGAAAACGTCTAGATACGGGCAATCTTCCCAGGAAGAACATTCCATGACGTCGAATAAGTGGGCGCGAGGAGTTTTGTCCAGAAAAGAAAGAAGAGAATCAGCTAATGAGTCTGAAGGGGGGCGTCTTGGGTACAACAAGTCTGGCATCTAATTCATCCCCATTTAGCGCTATCCTCACCTTCCTACAGAAAAGGGAGAAGAAGGAAAACTTATTCTAAAAAAAAGGGAAATCACCTTTCCGGATATCCGAAAGATCGTGTCTCAAAAATCAAACCTCGCCTTGTCTTCTGGGGGGAGAACGAAAGAACCACTCTAGAATGAGGCATGGCAATCCGGCCAAAATAACCCGGTGGCTGAAAAAGGCGGGGGAGGGGGGAGCAAGGTTACTCCTCATTGGGAAAGGGAACATCAGAAGCGACCGAGTACGGACCGAGGAAAGCATAAGGGATAACGGCAGGGCGGGCATGGAAGGCAAACGGCAGGAGGGGGCAGGGGGCAAGTCGATCCGTGAGGTGAAGAAGGCAGGGCTAGCTTAGAATCCGGAAAAACTGTCTATGAGTCTCCTGGAAAAGGGACAGTTCATATTATTTCTGAGGGGTTCCGGAAGCACCAGGTTATGCAGAATAATGCAGCCGTGCAGGAAAGGGGCGCCGCCAAGGGATATTTGTTCTGTAGGTCAAAAAGGGGTCCCCTTTCTCGGGGGCAAAGGGGGCGAGCAGTGAGAAACTTGAAACCAATTGTGAAAAGAAAAGTGGGAAAGCCGAATCGATGAACACGTACCTTCTGGGAGGAAGGGAGAAAAGGAGTCATCTTTTTGGGAAGAAGCTATAATCCCGAAAAGGAAACTGAAGACCGACGTACAAGTATCACGTTTCGGGGGTAGAGGCCAACGGTTCGGAATACGGGCGCGTCGGAATCGGCAAAAGGCAAAAGAAATTAGAAGAGAGAAAAAACGGGGCCGGGTGACAGAGCACGCCCGGGGTCTATCGGAAAAGAGTCATCAATTAAAGCGAAAAAGGGAGAGTTAAAATTCGTGCTTTCTAGACCACCTCATTGAGTTCCACAGACCCTAGACTCGCGTCCTACCTAACGAAGCAAGTACAAACCGGGGGCGCTGTACTTCTTTTTAGGGAAACTCTTTTTCGGAAGTCCTCACTCTCTTCAAGCTGGGGAAAGGGGGGGGGACAGGCGGATTCAGAGTCAATGCCCATTGTTAAAGGGGGAAGGGGAGAAAAGAGGACAAAAGAGGTTATGTCGGGGCCAACGGTTGGGAGCGCAAAGACTAGCGGGAAAAGGGGCCGGGCCGTGAAGAGATGATGTAAAAGGTGACGAAAAGACAGGCGAGGGGGGGGGGGAGGGAAGAAGTTTGGACAGAAGGGGGGTACCCGGAGAAAAGATCAAATTGGGTTTATCTGTCGCCAACAAGAGACGGGGAAAAAATATCACAAGAAAAAAAGCCTCCACAAAGTGCAAAAAAAAAAAACATCGACGGAACAGGGGAACATTGGATCTGGGGTCCACGGTTACGCTCTGATCTGGGGGGTATCTGTTTGGGGCTGGGGTCGGAACCTGACAGTCAAACTTCTTAAAACCAACTAGGACACCAGGGCAATCAGCGTTATGGGGCCTCCCAAGACTCTTCAGACACTGGACAGTTCCCAAGGGAAGACAAATTTCAAGGGGGCCCGGAAGCTGGGGTCATGAGATTGGCTAAAAAAAAAAAACGAGGACCAAGGGGACGTATAGGCCGGGGGAAAAAAGGACACACGCAGATTTGGCTCAGGTAGGGGAGGTCGACGCCATTACGGGAGAGGGAGATAAAAAAGAAGACGCGGTTTGAACCGGACTTCTAGAGGGGGGGGGGAAAATAGGCGTCTAAAACGCTCGCCGAGGACCGAGCCGCCCAACGCAAGCTAATGAGAAATCCCCAGGTATAAAGCAGTCAGGGGAGAGTCAGGAGCACGCACAAGTGTTTCAAGTCTACTGAGCAAAGAGGGGGGGGGGGGGGAACTATCCTAAATCAAAACCACAACGAACACTTCCCAGGAAAAGATCGAAAAAGAGAAAAAAAGTAAATAAAAAAAAGGGGATCACAAGTGGCTCCATCACCTTTGGCAAAGGGGTTTGTAGGTTACTATTCCATAGATAGAACACAATTGTTAATGGGGGGAGGAGAAAAGAACCATCCACAACGAAAAATCTGACCAGGGCAGATTAGCACCTTGCTTGGGGGCCGTTTGGGATTGGGGAAAGGTTGAGCTGGGGGGAAGAACAGGGGCAGCGTGACTTCGGGTTGGTGGATGCGCTGATCGACAGATTTTTACTATCCGGGGAAGGGGCCTTTAGGAAATGCCCATTTGTTGCGCATCCAAGGGAGCAAATGGCCAAGTGGGGAATGGACTACATCGCGGATGAGGAGAAAATGCCCGACAGCGGACGAGCATGGCGCATCTTCCTCCGGGGGGAAGGAAGGAGATTCCGATCGACGGGGAAAGAAACAGTTCACAGAGAACGGTCGATGAAACTAATAAGCCCCCTAGAAATCGGAAGAAAAATCGTGCTGTAAAAGTTTGGCCAGAAAGGAGAGAGGCTGAGGACCCTTTCTGTTCATACCCCAAGTCAGTAACTGGAAGCCCGCTTTACACCTTACGGGGGGGGGGGGGGGAAAAGGAAAAATATGATGGAGGGGAAAGAATAGAAGCAGCGGGGCCACACTCTGGGACAAAGCATGGCGTTGGAACGTCGTCTTCAGGACGGTCGGGGAAGGAAAGACACAAACTTGCATCGAAGCAGAAAGGAAGAAGGGGGGACCAAGCAACATCCCTGAAAAGCCCCTAATGGACGATCTGGGATGGGTGGGAACGGTGCCGATAAGGTTTTGCCATTGGGGGGGGCGCGCCCCCGAGCTGGTTGATGACAGATAAACCATGTGGAGATTAGGACGGACGTCTTGAGCATGGGAACACCAACCAGGGAAAAACACACTTGAACCTGAGGGGTAAAGTATCCTAGATAGAGCCCGGACCGCTCCACGCGTTGCTCCAGCGCAGCATCGTCGGACAAAGAGCCGGAAAAAAGGGGGGGACCTGTACCCGAGGTCGTGGCAGCTGCAGCCGGAAGGGGAGACGAGAGGCAAACCACCTGGGGGGAAAACAGCCAGAAGGAATAGGCCTACCCTTTCCCCAGAGGAGGGAGGATGGGGGAGCGAAACGGGGAAATTACGGAAATCAGTCCGCAGCCGGTAGACGTTGTAAAGTCATCAGTGATTAAAAAAAAGTCGAGGGTAACTGTGGGGGGGTGGGCGAAAAATTAGGCGAAGTCATGCTGCGGGAACTCACCTAATGAAAACATCTCCATTGTGAGGGGGACATAGCCGGTAAAAAATAGGGGGCCGTCACGCATATTTCTTGTCAGTCTCGTCAAAATCCTGTAACGAATTGATGAAAGAGAGGATGCTTCGGTTAAGGTTCCTATGGAAAGGGGGGGGAAAGGAGCAAAGGTCCGAGATTCCGTGAAAGACCTCGAGATAGTGAACCCGTGTACTGGTGCAATTGATTTGTGGTTAGGACAACTTCTGGGGAGGAGAAAAAAACAAAGGGAAGCAAGAGAAGCTCCTAACTAGAAGAAAGGTGAAAAGAATATACTCGGGCTGGATGGGTTTACCGGAAGGGGGTCTTCAAGGAGAGGACCCGGTGAAGATTTGCCACTTGTTCCGGGGAAAGAACAAAAAAAAAATGCGGACGCCAATCCACTGCTGAATATAAGATTCAGTCGGGGGTATCCAGTCCAGGACAGAACGAAGCACGAAAAAACGAAGACTTCCTGCTAAACGCAAGGGGGCCCCAGGCTCTGGTACATCTCAGAAAGCGGACTGCGGGGGAGTCCAAAATGAATAGTTAGAAAACAACCACGCGCAGGTGCCAGGGACAATACTATGGTGGCAAATGTATGCTGGAAGTTAATAAAAGAGGGGGGGGTTCTTCCTTCTACGTATGGTTCCGAGACATAAAAAAGGGAGTCTGAACCAACAGACGGCCACCTAGAACGGTACAACAAGGGGTAGTGAAAGTGTTCAAGGATTGGCAGCATCCTAACTCAGGGGGGGAGAGTGAGGAGGCGGCAGCCAACTCCAAGAAAGATGATTGATTGCCGTGTCTTTGTGAAGGCCGGAGAGCCCACCGAAAATCTATGTCTGCGGGAGGGAAAGCGCGCCGGGTGATATTACGGGGGGGAGCCTATTATCTGTGAAAGGAGGGGATTAAAGATATCCCATAACTGAAGGGAGGGGAACAAGAAAAACATGCGAGCGATCAGCACTTATTTGACTTAAGGGGAACCCAGAACGGAAGAGCGCCACATTTTCGGACAAGGCCTGAATGAAATCGGCGCTGATCCTCAAGGAGGGAAGACCCGGCGATCAACTACGCAGGACAGCGGAGGAGAAAAGGGAACAACACCCCGCCCAAGCTTACGAAGGAAAGACTATCTACAGCAAGGTCAGGGAAGCACCCGGAAAAAAAAAAAAGATCCCGGGGGTTCACTCTGGGGGCGGTTAGGAGCCAGCTTCTCTGGCCCGGGGGAGAGGGGTGGGGGAAGCTACAGGGGAATAGCGCAAAGATAGCCGAACATCCCATGGACGTGCGAGGGAAACGCCGGGACCACCTATCTTGGCGGGCGCGGGACGAAGAGTGCCGTGAGCAGAAAAAGGACGATAAGTAAACGTGATT
>Ga0179593_1328884_pt1 | contig 11581 bp, 11 predicted proteins | sample CZODoug2_1_08_16_FD_185931 | JGI IMG/M metagenome (GOLD analysis project Ga0179593, IMG submission 185931) | Vadose zone soil fungal communities from Angelo Coast Range Reserve, California, USA - CZODoug2_1_08_16fungal (PacBio error correction) | ecosystem: Environmental > Terrestrial > Soil >...
GCAAAAACTGGACCGGGTACGCAGGACTCCGAAAAGAAGAAGTTTTTGGGGATTCCAAGCAGCCCACCGTTCTTCGAGGGGTACTGGGGTCGGAAAGAAGGAATCGGGCCCGCGATAGAGAACCACTCCAAGACAATCCGAGAAGGGGCAACTTTAAAGCCCCGAAAAGCTTCCGATGGACGCCGGGCGATGTAAGAACAACTTGAAAGGGTTTTTAATGCCGAAGATCGGACCAAGTCAACGGGACAAAACCGGGAATCATTCAACCAGGTTGGTGAAGGGAAGGTTCAAACCTCAGGCCTGTGTAACAAGTGAGGTTAACCGCCATGTGAGAATGGTCAAACGGACACAAGTCCGATAACATGGGGGTAAAAAATTCGAATTTTAATACTCTGGCACTTGTGAAGTGGTGCCCAAGACCGGGGCCGCACCGAAAGAACTAACGGGATATGGGATTACAAAATAACGGTGAAGGAGGACCGAAAGAATGATAAGAAAGGAGCTGCAGGAGAAAAAAAGACGAATCGGCTTGTCTGCACTTCCTACTACGAAAACAACCAGCTAAACGACAACCAGGGGACGGACTCGGTGGAAACGAAGTAGGCGGACATTGCAAAACAAATCACAAAGGGAAAACATGGTCGACACATATTTCATCATCCGGCGGGGTGGGAGTGACTGGACCTGGGGGTTTTTTTCTTCATCGAGGGGGGGGGGGGAACTTTGAGAGAAGTCACTCGAATAACACATCTTCCGGAGAGGGAAAAAAACGTCCAGAAAACGAGAAAAGGCGTGGAAGTCGGGCAGGAAGTCCATCGTGATCCGAAAGGGCGGGGGGGAATGTTTTCGGGAGAACAAAAAACGGGGGCGAACAGGTGGCAGTGAAAGGGGCTTGTGTTGTGGGGGACGACAACTGGCTTCACGAAAAGAAACCAAAAAATTCCGGTGGGGAGGAAAACTATAATCTGAGGTCGAAACCCCGATTCCTGGGGAGACGGAAATGGGTTTAAAATAGCACTGGCAGGAGAAGATGGGGCTTGAAAAAAAGGTATGGATTCTCACCGGGAATGTTGGTCAAAAAGGCGAGCAGACGGGGGGAGTAAGAGGGCCCCCCAAACGTTTGAATAAAAAGGAAGTGGGGAACGGGTGGGGGGCTCTCCAAGGCAAATGGAGTTAATGGACAGGAAAAAAATCAACAACAGCACAAGGACTAGTGGGCTGGGCACATGAAAGGGAAAAGAAACAAAAACAAAAAAACGGAGAAAACAAGAAGAGAAAAAAGGTTAAGCAGAAAAAACCGCAAGAAAGGACGCTGTATCACACCATCAAAAGCGCTCGGCGTGAAAGCGGAATTGACTGGTCAAAATGAAATGGGGCTTTTGGTTTGTCGGGTTCAACATCGATTTGAAAAAAGGGGGACTGTGGGCCGAAGAATTCAGCCAAAAAACAAAAACGGAGGAGGGGGAATCTCAAGTTCGTTGAAATCAGGGAGGAAACTTGGGGTCCGGATGTCCCAAAACATGTAAAGGGGCCAGCCCACGAATAGACGGGAAAGCGGGAGCGGGGATGTGTGCAAAAACCGATTTCGGGGAGTGGGCGCCGAATTCTCCAAGGAAAGCACCCGTCTGGGGACCTTCAAAAGGGAAGAGGGGGGACCGCCCAGAAAAAACACAACAAGCTGGTGCTGCAGTTGGGAAAAGTGCACCCCTGGCACTTGGGAGAGGGACGGGAGCCCACCGTCAAGACTCCCAAATTTATAAACCTCCCTGAAACTAGTTAGAGCGCCCAGGAGACGCCAAATGGGTAGAAAAAAAAATTGATCGACCTAAGAGAAACAACCCAAGAGCAGGCAGAGATTCAGGGGAGTACGACAGGTCCAGGATATCGGGAGTAAACATCATAATTATCGGGAAAATCCAGCAAAAAGGGCTCGGGACAGCCAAAGATGTCAACCAAATTAAATCACGAGCACAAAAAAAAACAAGGCCTTTCTCCACAGAAAAAACAGTTCCCAAGCCCGGATATGAGGGGGCCGCCGATAAAGAACGGAAACCAGGAAGAAAAAGACCAGGGACAGAAAAAAGTAAGGACAGAGGCCCGCAAGGGTGATCGGAGGCGTCAATAAAGTGGAGAAAACACGGAACTAAGTAAAGCCAGCAACCACAGGGGGCAAATTGGAAAAGTCGAACCTGTTGTACAAGAGGAGACGAAGGCAGGGGGGAAAAACGAGGACGGGAAAGCACGTTGGTGGTATACGGGATGAGAATCTTCCGTCCCATGGGTGGGAAAAAAAAAAAATTTCAAGCGCGTGTAGGAGGGAGGGCGGACGGCCAAGGGGAAATATTGGAACAAAGGTCACGTTCAGTTGCAGGGGGAAACTCAAAGAGTCATCTTGCCAGCTGTAGGTCCGCCGACGGAACACTCCAGAAAAGAAAAAAAAAGTGAAAGGCGGGTGGCCATTGAAAGGGAGAAATCCGAACCGGACTAACCCACCTAAGTCCACGCCGAAAGAAAAAACAAGGGGCAAGACCGGAGGCTCGACGAAATGGGGGAAGTGGGGGAGGGTTCAGAAAAGCCAAAGGTAGGAAGACCCCAAAAATTTTGACTTAAATCGCCACCCCAACGGGCAAAACTACTCTGCGGAAGTCAAAGATGAACTGAAAAAATGACACACTGGAACCAGGAGGGGTGAGGCGAGAGAATAGAGGCCGTTGGCCGCACGCGACAAGGGCAAAAAAATATATAGCTGGGAAGGGATTGGCAATTAGAAACAACCAGAAAACGCGGAAAAAGGGAAAAGGGTCACGGGTCGAGAAAACCCCAAGGTGGGGGAAAAGTCCAGCGGGGAAGAGAGGGGACGGGGCTCACGTAAATTGGGTTTAGGTTAACAAAAAAAACAAAAAAGGAATTTGAGGAGTTTGAGCCGGCAGCGGTGGGAATGTTGAAAGGGGCGCGTCTTGGGACAACGAGACCAAAAAAGAGTCACATCTAGGTGACCTTGTAAACCAGGTCCAAGAGCACCGAGGAAAATCTTTGCGTGGGTTCAGCGAACCGAGGGGGTTACCGATATCCGGCCGGAAAATGGAACGCCCTTGCAAGATTAGATACGACAAAACGCCATGGACTCACAGGCATGGTTCCTTAAAAAACCAAGAAGAGGGGGGTACCGACGAACTTTAGCCGATCCAGACTGAGACTCCGGAATAGGGGGACAGCACAAGAGGGAAATATGAATGGAGCGCTATGCGAGGAGGCATTTTCGGTAAGGGAAAGGTATTTCCGCACCTCAGTTGCTAAAATTTGGGGGGTTCCAGCCAAGAAGAACGAAAGGGGAACCCCAGCTCATTGGGAGAAAAGATTTTCAAAGATGCAACAACTCCTTGCACCAACGGTCAAAAGGCGACCGTATTGGTTCCAACAAAAGAACGAGGGGTGACCCACTAAAAAGAAGTCAATCAAGAAAAGGCAGGCTTTAAAAAAGAGTATTCGGCTCTGGGAGCAAGGGTTGGGGGTTCGGACCAAGGAGTCGCCGCTGGGGAACGGGGGGAAGCCGAGGAAAAGGGGGGGGGGAAGGCCAGCCAGGTAAAGACACATCGTCGAAATTGAACTGGGCGAAACTGCCGGACGCGCACAAACGATCTTAAAAAAGCCCGTCCTCAACCGCGTCTACTACCAAAGGAAGCGTCGCGCCTCAATTAAAAGGGCAAATCAAGAGGATAAGACGATGGTTCCATGGTGCAGTTTCGGGGAAGAGGGTTTGAGAAACAAAAAAAGGGAAAAAGAAAGGGGTAAAAAACAACAACACAACGTATGAGGATGAAGAGAAATATATCCTTCACGCGAACCACGGAAGGCACCAGGACCTCAGGAGCGGAAGGGGAAAAAAAAGAGTGGAGAGGTTCATTTGGAGCGACGGGCGGTCGCACGACAAACCGTTTTATCCCGGGCATCGGATTTCCGAGAAAAGTAGGCCGGAGGAGAAACAAAGGGGAGACGAAAAGGGCTTACTTAACCTTAAAGGGATGGACAACTCATTTGGACACCCTTGAGTAGACAAGCCCCTAAGCCATGGGGCAAAATCAAAACTAAGTCCGCAGTCCCCAGGACTGGCAGAGGAGAGAAAAGGAAAAACGCAAGAGTACTGGGGAAAAGCGGAAAATGTTTTTCTGAAAAACAAATTATTCTTGGGTCGAAAGACGGTTATCGTTTCGCGAACTTTTGTGAACGTCGGTTGAGCTTCAACAAGGGGGGGGACGTAAAAAAGGCCAAATCTAAATGATATGTGGGAAGGAAAAAGTGCTTTTTGAAATCAGCCCCACTGAGAGACAGGTAAGAAAGAGGACTTAGGATCAAGGGGGTTTAATTACAGAACCAGCATACATCCGAACGCGAAGGTTACGAACGTTAGTCGATGCGCTTGTTCAAAGAAAAAGAAAAGGGGAGTACTCGGTTGGGAGGGGCTTATACTTTTTCAGTAAAAACTACTAAACCTTCAAAAACATGCAGGAAGCAAAGGAGGTCAGGGCGAAAAATGGGGGGACACCAGGGAAAAAAAGGGAGGGGTTGACGTGTCCTGGAAAGGGAAAGTCCTGGGGATATCGGAAAGAAAAGGTTCCAAAGGTCCTGGCCTGCAGGGGGAAAGAAAATGCCGGAGTGATCGGACAGTCCCTCCAAGAAAAGCGCAGGGAAAGTAAAAGACCGGTTGTCACATAATCTTGAAGAAAGAAAGGGAAACAAAAAAACCCAACAGAAAAAGAAGACCGCCAAAAAAGGTTAATCCTCCATAAAAAAAAGTCAACGTGTCCCGGGGGAGTCAAAAAAAGAAACCCCAATTATGTGACAAGGATCAAAACACGTGCAAGGACCAAAGTATACCAAACCCACCTTTTGGCCGGGTCAGAGACCGTCAAGAACAAAGGGGGGGTCTGGTGTTATTAAAGCCAAGAAAAAATCAAGAGAATCGACGGGCCAAAGGCAGGGGCGAGGGGGGGGGGTTGTGCGTCATAATCTTCAAGCGACTCCGGCAACGAAAAGAGAAGAAAAACGGGGAAGGGGTCTCTCAACGACCACCCTTGTAACATTGACAAAACTATTCCTAAGGTAAAACTTGCCTTGGGTGAACGAAACGAAATTAAACTGATGAACATCACCGTCTGTACGGGACCAAAACGGTAGTCCGAAGGTCGTGTTGAAAAACGGCAGGGTCTGCACAAAAAAAAAAAAGGGCTTTCAAGGAGTTTGTTCCGTTTCCAAAACCTCAGGTTTTGAGCAGTAAGGACACGGCAAATCAGAATGAACGAGGATTCTTTTTGACGGACTTGAAATACGCTAAGAAAGGGGCATCAAAGGACAACAGAAAAGAACCAGGGTCGCGAAAAAAAGAAAAAAAGATGAAATAATGTTCAATTCGTGGAATATTCACAACGTTAAAAAGCACATATTCCGAGAGGCGCGTGTTCCACATGGGAAATTTTTTGATGTGAAACGGCCCCCCCAACGACAAAAGTTACGACGACCAGAGATAAAAAGGGATCCCCGGATGGCAGCCAACTCTTGCGGGATCAAGTATAAAAGGTGGACTACGGTCATCAATCCTCTCGGGAGTGCTGGCCTGGAAAGTCTTTCGGGAAACATCGGGTGGGGGGGTTTGGAGATTACAGGGAGGAATCTGCAACGAACTCGGCCGGGACTGAACTACTAGGTGAAGACCTTCAAGAATTTTGTACTTTCTGGCCATAGGGACATCATCGTGATCAACCCAGAAAAGCGGGGTGGGGGGGCCCACAAGTTTTTGGGACCGTAATGTCCGAACATGTCTCTTGGAAAATTTGTTACTAGGTGCCTCCCCCCGTGGCAGGGGAAAAAAATATAACTGTCGAGGCAACGGTTAAAAGCAAACTATAATCCGGATGGGTCGAAAAGAACAGGGAGACCGGAAAGGTTGACGGTAAAAAGGTTTTGGGAACCCATTCACATTGGAAGAATGGGGGGCCTCTGCACTTGATATTGTTGCTGGTGGGGATGGGATTGGGAAAATTACACAAGGGGGGGGGGGGACGGCCGAACGGCGCGAAAAACAGGTGTGTATGAATCTTCGCCCCACACCGTTGAGAGACGTGGGGTGGGCTTGTGGGGGACGGGGAACAGTGAAAACCAGCGGACGGGGGGTCCCCAAAACAAAAAATTAAGGCAAAAAGGACAATTCAAAACTCGAAGTCCGTTGAGATTCCCACCAAAATAAACTGGAGGCCGAAAAGTAAACTATTGATCCTGAAGACGGTGGACCCAATGAATCACGGATCGTAAATAGCCAGGAGAAACCCGAAATACCCAAATCCCTCTGCAGGGGTCGTATAACTAACATGCCAGTGTAGTGTGTGGGAATTGGAAGGCCAATGGGCATAAGAACCAAAGGGGATTGTCCAAGGAAGAAAACGGGTGGCGCCCGACATCCCCGAAAAACACAAAAACACGTGAGAGGAGTTGAAAATCAAAGGATCGAGGCCCTTTGGATTCTTGGGTGAAGCTTCCAACTCCGATGGTACCAGCACTACGATTGCAGTTGCTAGAAGACTTTTGGGCACCCAAGCCGAGTCTTGCTCCCGAAAATGGGTGACAGCAGGGATCAAGGTCATCAGGGGTGTGACGGCCCTACCATTTAGCTTTTACCCACCCAAATCGCAGCCAGGGGGGGGGTGCCTGCGTGTGTCAAAAGGCAAAAAAAAAACTTACTTTAGTCGGGGGACGAATGGGGGGCCTTTAGAGAAAAAAGCACAACGACTTTTGGCGACGGGGAGCAGACAACACCCGTGCAGCAGGGCGGGCCGCAATTGCCGGGTGTAAGAAATCTAGCCGGAAATCCCTCTAGGGGGGCAGTCTGTTCATGGAAAAAGGGGGGCCTGGGAACAACTCCTGATTATCAACTTCAGAAAAGCATTATCGTGATAAGTAAGTATCGGGGGGGGCGTGCCCCACAGCCCGGGGGGGGGACAAACCGCCCAGTACAATACAGAAAAGGACCATTTTGAGAAATTTTTGGACTGTTACAACAACTGCCCACAAGGGGGGTCGGATCAGAGAAAGTTGTAAATAAAAGACTCGTCAAGGAAAAGCGGGCGACGCTAGACTCTGTTATCATATTAGCCTCAAGTCTCCAACACCGCCGATGACGAAGAAAAAAAAAAACAAACAACTCCACGCGGAAAGGATTCCCCCAGGTCACCGGGTAAAAATGGGCCAGAAAGCCGGAGGCCTGTTCAAAGGGGAGTCGTTAAAAATGTGTTATCTGTTAGGCAGGTAAGACAGGCGAAAGGGGGAAAAAAAAATTGGGGGGTGGCCCGCCAACGGCAATGATTGATCAAAAACAGGTCGTCTTGGGGAAGCGGAAAACGTGATTGAGTTCCTAGTCTTGCAAACTTTTGGCACGGGGGAAAAGAGAAGTAGCGGGCCAGCGAAGACGCAAAAAAGGGCAGTCCACCAGTCAGAAAAATAAAGAGAATGTTCGAGTAAATGCCGCCAACATGAAGAAACTATACCACCGCCTGGAGGAAAGAACCTGCCTAGGGACAACAGACAAAAAAGAACCTAGGCCGAAAATTTGAAAAACGTATGACAGAGTTGCCGAGCCTCCCTAAAGCTGAAACAAAACACCACGTCACCGGGAGGGGAAAAAAACTCCAGAGAGAGGTTCTGTCAATTCCGGGAAAATACGCCAAACCTTCAATAGGTCAAAAAAGGGGCCAAAGAATCCGCGGGCGCCGAATATTGAAGGGAAGGAGGGGAACCCCGACTTGGCACGAAGAGTTGCGCTTGGCTTATTTCAAAACACAAGAACAACTTGGAGGGGCGAAAGAGGGGTCGAGACCACGGCCCCCAAAGTGGGGGGGGGATGGGGGGGGAAGAATTTAACTCTGCCGTAAAGCCTTTTGGTCAGCTGGTGGGGGTCAAAAAAAAAAAGGGTGGGGGTTCGTACGCAAAACCGTTGGACAGTTTTGGGATGGCGGATAAAGTGGTGTGCACCGCAAGTCGTATGGGGGGGGAAAAAAAGGGAAAAGTATGATCGCTTTCGGGGGACCGTTTAAGCCACCCACAGGCGGCCCAAAAAAAAAAGGGACGCGTTGGTGTGTGGATGGTAGAAAAAAAAAAAAAGTTCGTCCCCTCCGGTCAAAAAATTTCGTTGGGGGGCAACAAGAGAAAAGGTCAGTGTTTCCCATATCCGATGACAGGAAGTTGCGGAGGACAAAGCAGTTGGATATCAATATTTCGCCAGAGCGCGTGTTGCCGGGTAAGCAAGTTTATCAAAGGACGACGGAAGCAACCTGGAGCGGGACGACAAAGAAAAAAAAAATGGCTGATTGGGAAAAAGGCGCAATGACTTGGAAAAAAGTTGATGTGCAACGGCAGACGAAAATGATGGAAGGGGACTAAGGGCCCCGCGACCGTCGGTCGGCGAAGGAAGGGGTAAAACCCTAAACGACGTCGGCCGAAACAAGAAAAGAATCAGAGCACCCCAGATGCACGGAAGCACGTTGTCAAAAAGTCATAAACGCAACAAAGGCCGAGTATGGTAAAAAGGGAAACACACTTCCCCGCCTAATCACGAAGAGGGGATGTCAGGAAAAGTGAGCGCTAGGCGGGCCTGGAACGCTTTAGGGGATGGAAAATGGGGGAAGGGATTTACAGCCGTCTCGGGAACTTGGGGAAAAAATCAAAAAAACCGGTGGGCATGCACCCAAGGGAAAGGAAAGGTAAGCGTAGGTAGCTACTCACAGGGAAGTAACTCTGTCCTTTAATCTTCTAGGATGGACAGGAAAAAGCAACTTGTTCGGCGAGGCCTTGACGCTGAAAAAAAAAAAAGATAAGAAAGGCCATCACCATTTGTGGCAACCAAGTCACTAGGAGGAAGGGCAATTGGGAAAAAGACAAGGTGAGCAAGCCAAGAAGAGGAAAAAATCGGATCACACACAAAAAACAAAGAAGAAGAGAGGGACATCTTGGGCAGTTAAAACAAAAAAAAAGGACATACCACGGAATAAAAGGGAAAAAGACCCATCGAACGCATTATGGGAGAAGGGGGGCCCGTTTTGATACTGCGAAACGGGCCTTCTCAAAGAAAAGCACCAGTACATCGAGAAAGACGTCTCAGGTGAAGAAGGTACTTAAAAGCATCAAAGTTTTTTTCAGGGAGAAAATGAAGATGATGCATCCAGGCACTCGAGGCAAGTAAACAGCACCAACGAAGCCAGGGAAGCTAGTTCGCGTTCCAAATGAAAAAAAAAAAAAGCTCAAAAAGCTACTTCAAGATCAGAAAACGCAAAGGGTTGATAATCTTAAGTTGGAGTTGGGAAAAAAAATAGATCTTTGTGAGCTTAACGAAAAGTGAGGGGGTGGTGACCGGCTTTTGAGGCGAGAAGGGTGCCCAGTGTTCGTCAGCAGGAAAGAGGGAGCTGCTGGTGAAGGGACGGTCCCCTGTGAAACCCCAGGTCCTCAAAGCCCGAGCACTCAAAGGGGCTGAACATCCCTTACCTAGGAAACCTCATCCCGAAAGCAACTGGGAAATCGATTGGACATACAATTTGAAAAAAAAGTGTTCCAACCATGAAAACTACGTGACCCGTCGGGAGGACCGGCGTACAGAAAGAGTCACGTCAAAAAAACTTGAGCAAACAACTTTTTCACCAAAAGGGAAAAAGTATGGCACTTTCAAACGAAACGCTTTGGGGGGGCGAACCATGAGGTGAAATGAAAAAAAAAAAAAAAAAAAAAAAAAAAAGAAGAAAAAAGAATCAATAGTACGTGGATCTTCGCAAAAAATCGGGGGATTCGAACGCAGCAGAGGGAAAACCCAGCAACGGGAACTGGGGGGGATCCGACTGGGTAGGAAAAGGGAAATGAACAAGAGTGGCACGAGGTTGACCGGGGGGGGGGGGAAAATAATAGATTCCATACTTGGGAAAAAATTGTACGCAAAATGTGCTGGTGGTGCAAAAAGGGGAAAGCCTGCACTAAAAGGGCGTCCACCCCACGAAAGGAGGTACCATCAAACCAAGGAAGTACGCCTTTTAAAAAGGGCGCAACCAACCTTGCAGGGTACGAAAGACCCGGCCAAACAGTCCGCGCTTGAAAGGGGGGGGGGGGGGGGCTGGGAATATCGAAAAGGTCTCGTTGCCAAGTAAGCTTTTTACGCCCGGAGGGAGGCTGCCGGCCGATAAGAGAGTCAAGCCAAAAAAAAGATCCGGATAAGTGAAAAAACTGGTTCAAGCTAACGTCCTCAGAGTCGGCCTGGAGTCAACTGGGACGGGGGGGGGTAGGGAAGGGGGGACGAGCTGGCGAAGGTAAAAAAGGACATCAAGATCAAGTGTCGACGGGCCCTGGTGAGGAATTCAGGTGGAAAACCCCCTCCGGTGAAGGGGGAAAAGGGGACGTCCGAAAAAAAAAACCCCGCCAGGCGCATCCAGTCCCAAGAGATCCACTGGGGACCCGCGGGCGAATGGGGAATCCTTAAAAAGACCCTACGGGATCAGAAGGGGTGAAGAAAGGAGGGACAAATCTCCGGGAAATATTTCAACCATAACTTGGAAAACGGCAAATGACATCATGCCTAATCTCCGGAAAAAAAAAACCAAGGGGGGAACTGGGTGTGGGGGTGAAGAATACTACTACGAACAATTCTACAAACTATACAAACCCGAAAAGGAAGCTTGTTACCAGCCTCAGGCTGAAAGTCCACTTACTTCGGCGGAGGAAGGGTCACCATTTCATCATCCTTCGCGTGCGTGCTTGGGAACAGTTCTTAATAAACGGACGGTGGGTCTCAGGGGGGAAGGGGGGGGGAGAGACCAAGTAGAACTCCATGGACCTAGATACGACGAATAAGTCCCGAACATGGAAGGGGTAGGTAACGGTAAAGAAGGGCACATCGGAAAATGAAAATCTAACTGACGGGGTGTGGGGGTAAAATTCGGTTTTTCTGGAACCCGCAAATGGGGGCGCGGGATTGGGAAGGGGAACTTGGGGGGAAAAAAGACTGGGTGCACGTTAATCCAACTATATCTAGGGACTAATAATCTGATGGGACGATATCGGAGTTGACGGGAAAGGTTTTGTGCAGACCATGAAAAAAAGGCAAAACTGCCGCTATACAGTTGGGGACGCGGACGAGTATTGGAGCGGCACCCAATTTGGCGGCCGACTTGGAGGATCAACTTTGGGATGAAACAAGTAATCGTCGCCCCACGCAGGGATAGGAAGGGGGGGTGCGGTTGGCTAAGGACCAAAAAGTGGAAACACCCTCGCAAATCAAAAGTAAGGGTTGCAACGTTTCATTCAAATCATAAAAAAAGCGCGGTGGTAGGAGTTCTTGGGTCACCAAAAAAGAGAACTGGAGCAAAAAAACGGCGACCCCGTTAGAAGGGGGCAACTGCAGGGTCGGGGGGAATTCGTCCGCCAAAGCAGCCGAAATCGGGGGAGGCAATCAAAACCAAAGACAACGGCCTCTCGAATTCGTGAGTTGGGGACACCGGCAAATTGGTGGGGGGCATCGGCCAAGGTCAGATGTGGAAAAACATGGAAAAGGGTCGTC
>Ga0179593_1341861_pt1 | contig 11581 bp, 12 predicted proteins | sample CZODoug2_1_08_16_FD_185931 | JGI IMG/M metagenome (GOLD analysis project Ga0179593, IMG submission 185931) | Vadose zone soil fungal communities from Angelo Coast Range Reserve, California, USA - CZODoug2_1_08_16fungal (PacBio error correction) | ecosystem: Environmental > Terrestrial > Soil >...
AAAAAGGTGGTTAGCGTGTTCGACATAGAAGGGGACGGCAGCAAGGGGGACGTTCACCATGGAATAGGTAACAAAGGAAAAAAAGATAGGACCCACAAAAACCTCGACGAGGGATCAAACAGCCATGCTTGTCTCTGCCGGGAACCTTGAACACATGGGGAAAATTAGTGCATTTCACATGGCGTAGGTGTGTAAACAGAGATGTGGGATGGGAAGTGGGGAAAACCTGCGCTGGGAAATGAAAAAAAAAAAAATAACAGGGAGGGCACGGGGGAGGGACGGCTTTACTACTAAGGGCCTTCAGATGGTACTCAACGGTGTTGTAGCAAACAAAAAAGTGGTTGAGACTGAGAAAGGGGCGGGAGGAAGGACCTATGAACAAGAGGGGAAAAGGAAGGGGAGTAATGCAGGCGAAGACAGGCAGATGAAAAAAAAAAAAAGACAATAAAGGGCCTGGCACGCGCTCAACACCTTTTTGGAGCCGAAACAGAAAACGGGAAATCTGTTATCAGAGTTGATCGGGAGAGGTCGATCGCTTGCTTGCCCAGGAGAACCTTCCGAGGAAGAAGGGAGCGTAAGCAACTCGGCACCTCAGGAACAACAGCAGCCCGCAAAACACAAAAGAAGGGCTTTTGGATTCTTTCCTGGGCTTATGGTATCACAAAAAGCAAGGTGGGACATAACACGAGGGCTGGTCGGAAGGCCCTGCCATTTGGGAGAAGCACACTAGGGAAATAGGGGAGGAACATTGAAAGAACAGACGATTCTGGGGGGAAACCGTCGGGTCGGCTTTTAAGGGAAGAGAGCAAAAAAAAAGTGCGGCCGTGAAAAGAAAGAATTCCGGTTCTGCCCCGGGCCTGCTGTCTATCTTAAAAGTAACGAAAACGTAGTGAAGACAAAGGGAAAGAAAAATGTTATGACTTGGAGAGGGGGGGGGGGGGGGGGGGGGGGAAAAAGTGGATCAGGGGGTTACGAGGGATAAAAAGCAAGGGCCCTCACCCCGCCGGCCTCGGTCTGATGAGGAGAGGGGTTCAAAAAAAGTCCAAGAAAGCTGGAAAGGCGAGAAAGTCAAGGATCTAGAATAGAGACTGATGGTGCCGAGTGGCCGGAAGAGTCATTGGGCTCTGTTTGTCGCCATGCCGGAGCTGGGACGACTGAGGTGGCGCGAACCATCGCAAAGGAACAAAAAGCCGCAGAAACATCAAAATGAGGGAAGGGTTAGGGGGGAGGAGGACCAGGAAAGAAACAAAGGGAAAAGAGAGAGCACGTCGCGGAAAACGCAGAAGACCACTGGCTCGACCTGCTTAAGGGCGCGCGGTGACAGGGGAGGGCCTTGAGGAGGGACACCTCAAGCTCACATCTCAGAGAGCACAAAGAAAACGCCGGCCCCATCTCACTACCGTCAGAGAAGATAGAAAAGGGAAAGATTTCAAGAAAGGGAGGACTCTCGTCTGGGAACTTCTAAACGAGAATAGGAGAGCCGAAAGAGGCCGGGGCTGGTGGGTAGGGCCCTTGCTGGAAACGCGCGGCCGATCAAGGGAAAAAACATAGAATGAACACATACAGGGGCTGGAAAAGGTACTCAGAATTCTAAGGAGGAATAGAGAAATAAAAATGGGGTTACTAAACCGTTAATTCTGAAGCAAGACCCCCTTCTCCTAAAGGCCGTCAAAAAAAAAAAGGTATTCAAAGGCCCAGAATTCAGGGGGAAATAAGAGCACTTTCGATACCAAATGTCGGAAGAGAACAAGCCTCCCCAGCATTGCCGTTCACGCCTAACATCACCTGAAAGGGGGTAAAAGCCAGTTGATCACAGGGAATGAAGGGGAACAGAAACAAATAAATCTCGGGGGGGGAGGTTATGTTGGAGGAAGTATCAGAATCGCCATGCCTACGATGCCTTTGTCCCAAAAAATAAGCGCGGGAGGGGCAAATATCAACCAAGAAGAGAAAGAAAAGGCCAAAATTCGCGAAGACACAACATTAGCTTGTCGAGGATCCAGGGACGGTGACCCATGTCGGGCTGTAGAAGCGCTTCCCGCGGAGGCCGGGGCGCCAACTTTAGGTGGGACAAACCGAAGGAAAAAGAGGCTTCTCACCCGAATTCAGGAAGGGTGAAGCTCAACCACATGGCGGATCAGATACAAACAAGCCCGTTCGTGGTTAAAAAATCCAATCCCCTAACGTGCCCTTAGGCTCAAGTCCGTTCAAACCCGAAGGAAAACCCCTGGCATTGGGGGGGGGGAATCACACGGCAGGGGTATAGCCACCAAACGATCCTTGCCATAGCCCAAGGCGAAGGACCAAAATGCTGGGGGGAAAAGGTGTTAAGGGGAAAGTAGACCATATTTGTCGAAGGCGTGGTGGGGATAGGGCTGGCGGCCCTGGTGGACGGCGCTGCCGCGGGAAAAGCCAACTCCCAGAGACGGGAAGGGGGGGGTCTCCAAGGGAAAAAAAAGGTCTGAGGAAGAAGAGGCTAACAAGTAGCGTAACGCTAAGACCTCTATGACAGATCGCCCTACACAGAGAAAAGAATCAACTTGCAAAACCTACGGTGGTTCAAAACCCGAAGAACATGGAACGAAAAGTCCGAAAAATGCTCTGGGACCAATGGGGGGCTTTCATGGTCAACGGAAAAAAAATGACGGCTTCTGTGATCGCACGATCGGACTCTGGGCACGGGAAAACAAATAACTAAGGCACAAGGCGGAACAATTTCGACGGCAACAAGCACCTGGCTGCAAAAAAAAGAACAAAAGAGGTTCAGAGGGGCACTTCAGGGGAAGGGAAGCCACTTCGGAAAAAAAGTTCGAGGTCAAAACCGGGGGCAGGATAAAGTAAGGAGAAAATCGGAGAGAGGGGGACTATAACGGGGGGAAAACAGGGAACGCAAAGTAGAAGCGTGCCCACCACTAGTAGCTGTGCGGGGATACCCTGATTAAAACGGAAAAGGGATTTATTCCAAATGGATCGAGGCTAGGTGAAAGGAACCTCTTGAAATGCAAGGGGAAAAGTTTTCTGCCGGATATCAGATCAACAAACACAGGTAGAGAGGGGGGGGGAAAAAAAAGGGCATCTCTACCAACCAAGCCGGCCTTTTAACCTCGACGCACTAAAAAGTGGCGATCACGAAGAGTTGCACGACGGAAGAGAACATACCGAGAGTTTTTTCAATAAACGAAGGGGGAGAGAAGGAAGGGGGTCTGTATCTGGAACGACGAGTTCCAAAAAAAGGTAATAATCCTGGCCCAGGAGATCCCTCGACGAGATGACCTCGTGCGTAAAAAAACGCACAGAAGCGGTGTTGGCGCTCAAAACATTAACGTTGTGGTGACTTCTAGGGGGGGGAGAAGGAATTCCTCTATAAGGGGGGGTCGAAAAAGGGAAATCGTCCGTCGTGCCCGATCACAAGAGGGAAAAGTGCAGACGAAACGGAAACAGCCAAATGTGGGGAGAAAAAGACAAGGGGGAGGGAAGGGAATGGACATTTTCTTAGACCAGGAAAGGGTGCCAGGGATTCAGTGAGATTGAAGGGCGGGGGAAGGTGCGGGGGATTGGGATGAGGGGTCTTATCAGGACGCCAGGCTGGGGTCACCCTATTGAGACTCGACTGTCTTGCAAAAAAAAAGACCAGGTGGATCGGCAAGGGAACTGGGAGTCTGCGAGAAGGGGAAGGGAATCATACGGGTAAAAAGGGAATCCTCGAAGCAAAATCCTTCGTACCCAGGCTTGTGATCTCCTTGACTAACGTACAACCATTAAAGTCGCAGCTGGCTTTCGGGGGGACATAATCTGGGGGTCAGGGGGTCACCCCGGGAAGTTCTAGAAACCAAGGAGGTCCTTCTGTGGCGCTTACGCTAAGGGCCTTCAAAGATGACAAAGAAAAGCTTTTTTACCGCAATGGAGACTATGAAGGGATACGTAAGTCTCTTCAGAGGGGAAAGGGAGGGAGTCAAGAGACTAAGGGAAAGAAGGAGAAAGACAGCCATTGGGACCGTGCAAACTCGCTCACGCTCCGTGGGGAGTCCGCGCGCCTGGATAAAACTAATGTAAAGGTTATCTTTCGCGATCGCGGGAAATTAAAGGTGGGAAAAAGGGGCAAGCGGGCGGAAATGGCGATTACTGATCCAGGACACCTACAACAACCCAAAAAGGAGGGTGCGTGATGCGGAGGTGTAAAAAAGGGTCGGGAATCCATCAGGAGGAAAAAAAAGAAGGAGTTCTTTTCTGCGTCAGGAGGGGATGGGGAAGCGAAAAAAAGGGTCAGCGGAGAAAAAAAGCTAATGAGGGCAGAGTCAGGAAAGGAGCATCAGGGCCGTCTTGCCTCCTCGCTGGCCGGCAAGAGCCGTGGGGGGGTAAGCTCACATTCCGGGATTGGAGAAAGGGGGGGAGGGAGGTTCTACGCTCTCCTGAGGATCGCCCTCAGCTGTTTCTGGGAGGGGGCTATGGGAAGAACCTGTAAGTCCGGGGGAGAGGACCAACAAAATGGGAAAGTCACACAGGGAAAGAACGGGGCTGATTATCTCGGATGATGGGTCATCTTTCCTAAAGCGGGCAAACTCTTGGGCCAACCGAAGACTATCGCAGAAAAAGGCGAAGAGGGAAGGAGAAAGTGGGGGAGGAGAGAAGACCGACGGTTAGAGCTCTGAGGGAGGGCGAAAAACTGCATCTCCGTAAACAACGCGCTCAAAAAAAGCATGTCAAAAAGGGAGGAGCAAGGGGGGGCTCTCTCAAAAAAAAAAAGTATGAGAAAAAGAAGAAGAGACTGCTCAAAAAGAAAGACCAGGGAGGACTAAGATTATTTTGGACCAATCAAAGTTGTTCGAGAAGGAAGCTGTCGCGCCAAAACAGAACAGGACAGCTCCGGCATGGCGAACACCAAAACAAAAAAAAAAAATCGGACTCACTTAAGATAGAGCAGTCGAAGGTAACACGCGCGGACCAAAAGGGAGAGAGAACATACAGATAAGAAAGAAAGGAGGGCAGGTGATTGGACCTTGAGGCGAGAAGGTCACTCTGTAGCCACAGAAAGAAACAGCGTTCATCCGGCAAGAAGATCCTCATCCAAAGGGTTTCAAAACGGACTTAGGGGAAAAGAGGGGCAAGGGAAAAAAAAGTCTCCTCCAAAAGAGAAAAGGGAGGGCCGTCAAAAGACGGCCAGGGTGCGAGGCCCTCCTCTCCTTTCTTCGCCACGGTGAAAGAAGATGACTTTCTAGGGAACGAAAAAAAGGGCCTGCAAGCGCAAAAAATCAAAAGAGGCTTTGTCTAAATCAGAGGTTTTATCACCGTCCTCCATGACAGCAGCAACTCCATCGCGGTGTGCTGGGACCTTGGAGGTAAGGGACAAAATCGGGGCAAGGCAAGAATAATACCTTGGAAGATCAATCTTGAAAAAGGCACAACAAGTGAGTCAAGATCCACAAAAACTACGAATAAAAAAGGGTAGGGGGTCCAGAAGAACGCCAGGGAAAGGAGAATTGAAGAGCGGGGCCATGCTGGACAAGCCATGTCGGTCTGCAGCTGACACTTCCCAAGAAAAAACGGACGCCGAGTAAATGTTACCACCGATGGCGAAGATCTGGGACTCCTAACTCAAGCAGGAAAGTGGTCGTCTCACCACAGGGGGCGGCCAAAAAGAAAAGGAGGGTTACAAATCAGGCCATGAGGACAGCCGTGCCCCAGGAAGAAAGTTCCTGGGGATTTTGAAAAAAGCACCGCGCGCAGGGTTGACCTACTCCCCGATGAGGGACCATACTCCCCGGACGTCTTCGAAAAAAGGAGGGGGGGGGGAAGGGGTTCATTTTCAAGGACAGAAAAGGTCTGAAGGACTTTTGTTGGCGTATTGGAAAGCGGCCACTGAAGGAGTGGAAGTATCGCAAAGAGCCAAGGAAAAGTAAGGAGTGAAAAGGTCACTACCGCGAGTCGGAAATCGAGACGCTTTTCTTGCGACAGGCTACTCTATCCCGCACTACCAAGAAAAAAGAAGGAACACATCCCGCAACCAAGAAGTTGGGAAAGAATAAAAAAGGGATAAGGGGACAGCCTCAGGAGTCAACCAATTTGGCGGTTCAGGGCGGCGCCAATGAATGTTTATCTTCACTATCGGAAAGGAAAGGGTAACCTACAACTCTCGGAAGAAAAGTCGCAACAGTCGACTTCAAAAAAGGTCACAAACTTGATTGGGAAGAACAACAACTATGGAACAGCGGCTGTCGGGGATTGAACTGGCCACGGTCCTGTTCATCTCCCGGGGTCGATAGGAAAAACTTGGCAAGTATACGCCGTCAAAACGGGAAAAGGAAAAAGGAGGGAAGATCAGGAAAAAGGGGGTAAATCGCAAGGTTAACGTCGTGCGCTTAAAAAAGACTTATCTTGGATCTTCACCAAAATTTGACAAAAAGTTGAAAAAAAACATTAGCCGGGCCCTATTTTTAAAGGCTAGGAGGAGGGGAGGTTGGGGAGGAGGAGAAGAGCCGCAACAACAAACCATTGGAAGGAAGGAAAGGGATCATACTACCGACTACCAGAAAAAGAAGGGCAAAACCGCGCGAAAACATATACACGACATAGGTTGACAGGAAAGGGGAAACGGCAAGGGGCTCAACTATCCAAATCAATTTGGTGAATGGGCAATGCCTTTCTAATGCGCACTGGAACTGGTCGGTTCGGGGCGCTAAAAAAGAGGTCCAGCCGACGGTTGAATAATTGCAAAACACTCGAAAGGGAAGACGAATTGTAGTGGAAAGAAGAAACGATGGGGAAACTCGTTTTGGCGCTCAAAAACAGTAAAGGGAACGTGGTGGTCCGGAAGTGGGCCAAGACCGAGAATGGGTCGGCACAGGGACCGATAAAGACGGGCAGCTATCACGAGCCTGCCGGTGGAGAATGACCCGAAAAAAATCCCAATTGGCGAAAAAGGACTGCCGCCTTCCAGGTTCTTAAAACACAGTCGGGGAAAGGAGGTGTGCCTATGGGACTGTCGGAAATCAGGGGGATTCAAGAGAGGGAGGGTAGAAAGCCGAACGACTCTGGTAGCCGAGGGGGGAAACTACGACGGGGGGAGAACCTTGTAAAATATTACGTGGCTCTGAGAGGGCTATAGGACATCGGGAAGAGGGAAGTCACCAGGAAACCTAAAGCCAAGACCAAAAAACTCCGTCTCACCATCTGTTCTCTCCTTGACCGGAAACGTCAACAAAGTCAAAAGCAGCGGCTTAGTGGGAACATATGGGGGGAAGGAGGTGGAAACCTGACCGGGGAGGGACACCATACAGGGAAGCCTTCCTTGGGCAAGGCTTAAGATCCTTTCGGTGTAAATCGCAGGGCGCTTTGGACCGCCACATTTGGGGGAACGAAAATTAAGAAGGGAGGCGGCAGCCTGCAATCTGCCACGGGGGAAACAGGAAAGTGGGAGGAAGTCGGCGCAAGATCAAAGGGAGCCCTAAACTTGGTCGTAACATGTCCTGTCCTCGCGAAAAGACGACGTGGGCCGTCGCGCAGGGATCCACTCGGTATCGGCGTGTTATAGCGGCTCGGAGGAGGGACATTAAAGGATCAAAAACGGAAAAGAGGCTTCAGGGATATGCTTATACCCTTCACAGACAAAAAAACGCACCAAAGGGAGAAAAAGGGGGGGAGGGGGATGCTGGCCATGCGGCGGTGATACTGCGGATTTACAAGAACGCTGGGCTGTGCGCGGGTGCCCCAAAGGGGGAGCGACGTAATCGATGCCACTCCATTGAAGAGAACTTGAGGGAATTAGGGAAGGGCTCAATGATTGGGTCCAGGTCAGGGGAAAGAACTCGCTGGACGTCTCTGGGGGGCGCCTTGTTGAAAAAAAGTGAGAAAAAAAATCCGGTGATAAAAGGGGGACAGGTTAGGAGGGGGACTGCAGATCCTTATCTTCGAGCCTTCACGATTCAGGGTAGGGGAGAGGGGGGTGTCGAACATGAAGCCTTCCGCGCGCCAACAGGAAAAAAAGCCGCACACTGGAGGGATCTTGGGAAAAGGGGAAATAAGAAAGAAGATGAGCTTTAAAGGAAAATAGAGAAGAGAGAGATGGGGGAGGGGAAGACTTTGTGAAGGATAAAATCGAAGTGGAAAGGAAAGGGGAATATTTTCTATCTGCGTGCCCCGCCAATCTCAATCTCTCCGACAACGAAAAAGGGGGCAGCACTGTCGAAAGACAGTAGGGGTCTCAGACAGAGAGAGAAAACAAAAAAAAACAGAAGAGGTATGAAATAAGAGAGTAAGTAGAGGAGAAAGGGAACGCCAAACTGGTACAAGGTAACTTATGTTGCGCAAAACGCGGGTCGCCGTCGAGGCTCGCGCGCAAAAAACCGAAGACGAAAGACAGCATCAGGGGAGAAAAGAACTAGGAGACTGGGTCCCCATCTTCAACCCGTCTGGGGGAACAGATAGGTAAAGAGCAGGAGTCTCCCAGGGGTCTAACGTCGAAAAGATCATCGGAATCATATCACGGCCGGCGGCGGTTGAGCCTTGGAGGGCGCGGGCGAAGTCTCATGAAAAAAAACATAGAAGAAATACCTGTTAAGGGGCGAAGAAGGAGAAGGGGCGGAATCCTATGGGGCCAGAAACCGGGACGGAAAACAAAGTATTTCTTATTCTCAAACACAAAAGTCTCCGACCAGCAACGAACCGTAAACGAAAAAAACGGACCCGGCGGCCAGCAAGATTCGGCTCAAGGAGGGGGGAAAGAGAGAAAATGGTCCGCAAGCCAGAACACATGTAAGGAAGGAATAACAGACAAGCTGTGAGGAAAAAAACTGGATTGATACACCTCCGCCCCAGGAAAACGTGTGGGCCATGTGGGGGGGGAGATAATCTCAGTCCTACTAAGGAAGGGTGGGACCTTGCAAGCACTCAGAGGAGGGAGGAAATATGAAACGAAGAGACATAGGTCCCAGGCGCGCCTGCCAAAAGGGGAGCGAAAGCGCCATGTCTGGACTACATAGGAAAAAAAGGGACAACTGGAAAATTACTCCAAGTTGCAGTTGAACTAGGAAGCCGCGGACGGGAGAATAAGGAAAAGAGTAAAAGGTGTCTTGGAGAAAAAAATGGGCTAGGTCCTACAAAAAAACGTTAAATTGGAATCAAACGGCACCTGAGGGGGCGGACAACCTTTAAAAAAGGGAACACAAGGGGAGGGGTTTACGGCAAAGTCCATGGGTTACACAGGAACAAGGAGGCCCAAGCCGGCCTGCTGGTTAAAAGAAAAGGTTTCAAGTATATGGGATGGGAGGGGGGGGGGGAAAAGGGAGGTGGGGTTTTCTTGTGGGGCCGGCCATGGTAATTCGATGCCTCTTTCCAGATCACGCGCACAAGCCCGACTTTAACTAAACGAACCGTCTACATCGGCTACATCTGGATATAAAAGAGACCTCTAGCCAAGACAGGATCGAACCTTCCCATCGGGCAAAGGAACGGTCACCCCTAACGTGGGTTACCAAAACAATGGAGCGAAAACAACAAGAAATTCTGCCAGGGGGGGGAGGGGTGTAGGTGTAGGGCTCCAATTACACGGGGAAGCGGACGATATAAACTAGTTAACATGGGTTAATCACCCCATTCATGCAGCAAAGGCGAAAACACGTAAAAAAAAGACAAATGGCAAAGTTGCCGGGGGAGAGCCCACCACTATGTCATGCGGGAAAAGTGGGGACTTAAACGCCAAGAGTGGAATCGAAGTTCGAATCTACTTTTCAATGAATGAGTCGAAAAAAGTCGAAAATAACGAAAGGACAAAAATGAAAGACGGGAGTTCTCTTCACAAGAGTACAGTATAGGGGGCTTGGATAAAAACTTGCTCAAAGGGTTTCCTTTATCGCATGGAGCGCTGTAGCCGCTGAACGGGCAAGTTGAAGGTTTCTAATATTATCAGAAGATCAAAAACAAAAAGAAGGATTGAGGATGGACTAGAGGGAGCGACAAAAGAAAGCCTCATCTTCCTTTCAAAACTGCAAGAAAAGGCGAGCACCTATTGCCGCAAAGGAAAAAAAAGAACAGATCAGTCATAGGGGTTAACGAGAAAAGCCTTTCCTAATGCGCGGGAAAAGGTATTGATTCGAGATACTATGGGCCCGCAGACGGTAAAGCTCAAAAGGTGACCAGGGAACGAACTGGCGATGCCAGACGTGAAAGTGGAAACGACACGCAAAAGCGGCAGGTTGGGAGGAAACCCACGAAAAGTGAAACTTTTGCCAAGTAGAAAAGTGGGAGAATTTGAGCGACAGAGAAGGGGGAGGAAATACGTTCTGCCGCGGATCGTCATCCCGAAAAAGAACTTGGCGCCGGAAAAAACAGACAGGTTCTATAAGGAGGGGGGCTTCCTTCTCAGTCCATTGGTCTTCGAACACTTCGGGTTCAAAGGGATGTCAAAGGGTCCTATGTTACGCAGGAATCGCGGAGGGACCGCCGCCGAATGTAGAAAATATGTAGAAATCACAGGGGAAAGTTCCCATTGAGAAATCTGCCGGGAGAAGGGGGGGCAGGATTAGAATGCTACATCTGCAAAAGGAAAGGCACCAGGCCTCCGCCAACGCACCCAACAACCATCGGTCTCTCCTTTAAAACGAAAAGGAAAAAACAATAGTGAGGGAAGGAGGGGAGGGATGATTTCACATAATTATGGGGGGTCTATTTTCGACGACTGCCGGTGCGTCAAACAGGAAAGGGAAAAAAAAAGCACGGCATGCCTCAGCCGTTCGATTTAAATCGAAACTTTTGATGGGAAAAAGAAAGGGGTGAAGGACAGGAAAAGGAAGGAAAAAAAAAGGGGACGGGCGGCGCCCTTCGTCTGCCACTGGGAAGAACAGGTGCCGTACGGAAGTGGGCGCAGTCAGATGCAGACCACGACAGTTCCAAAAAGAAGCACGCTCACGCTCTGTGGAGAAATGAAGACAGGGTTAATAATAACTGGAGGGGGGAAGATTCTCTAAACGTCTACTGCCGGGGCATAAAAGGGATCGGAGAATTGGGGAAAAGAAGATCCCTTCACCTACACATTTCACCAACAGAGGGGGAGTGAGGCGGTCTTTGCTGAAAAAAATCAGAGAAGTGCATAAAAAGTCAAAGGTGCTGTTAGGCGGCCAGGAGTGGGGTCCGCGACCGGCAGAGGTGCCACGACACGGGGAAGAATAACGGAGGAGGGGGCCGCGCCTGAAGTGAGGGGAAGGATGTTGCCTGAAATCTGAGGGGCCGGCGCCTGGCCGGGGGACTGAAAAGAACAGCGTGCCCTTGAGGTAAAGGCTGGGACTGGGGAGAAGAGTAGAGAACAAGCTTCGCGCTTCAACCTGGGGGGATTGGTGGCGAACTTGCTAGGAAAGACACCATCACTGCACCACGGGCCTGAAGTAGGTGCAAAATTATTAATCTCGATGAATAGGTCGATTCCGAAACTAAAAACGCTGGGCCGTCGCTCTATGGAATATCCGACGCGTAAGGTGCCGGGGATCAGTCTTTTAAGGTGGTCAAAGGGAAGGAGCTGGGAGAGATTGCAAGTGCGCGCAAAAGCTCGCAAGACCGCTAAAAAAGAATGGTCGGAAGGGGGGCGTTCTCACGT